>Ga0302326_10002164_pt1 | contig 48248 bp, 44 predicted proteins | sample Palsa_T0_3_FD_202264 | JGI IMG/M metagenome (GOLD analysis project Ga0302326, IMG submission 202264) | Peat permafrost microbial communities from Stordalen Mire near Abisko, Sweden - Palsa_T0_3 | ecosystem: Environmental > Terrestrial > Soil > Palsa > Peat permafrost | place: Sweden: Abisko... | reverse complement strand
CAGAAACAGTTGCCAAACCGGATTCGGCGTCCAGCCGGTGGCCACCACGCGATTGGGAGAGTCCCAAAGCACCGGGCCCGGACCCTGCGCGGAAAAAATGAGATTCGAAAGTGTGGGATCGAAGACCTGGCTGGAAGTCGCGCTTGCGCGGGTGTAATCGATCTTGATCTCCGCTTTGTCGTTAAAAGCGTGCCGCATCCACACCTCGCCGGAACTAAAGTGATCGTTGCGGTCGTTTTGCAACAGGAAGGTTCCGGGCGGGCCGGTCGGCTGGTAGGCGAAGCCGTCGCGCCCCTCGCGCAGGAGGAAGGCCGCGCCGACAAAGGTTCCGGCGGATATTTTGTCATCCCACTGTGCCATGGTGTTATACGAGCGCGGCTGCAACAATGTATCGAGCGGCACCACAAATGTGGTTACCGTTGGCGGCACCATGGGGATGGTGCCGGTACTGTCGTAAAGCGTATCGCTCCTCTGCTGGTCAAATCCCTGGCTCAAGATCAGAAGATTGAGGGGCTGGTAGTGCACACCCCAAGCCAGCGTGAATTTCATGTTCTCATTTTTGGAGGGCACCCAGTTCATCGCCAAGCGCGGCTCGACCAGCGTGCGTTGAATTAGACGGTCCCAATCCGCACGCAATCCGCCGGACAGCACCAGGGGCTTGAACGGCCGCCAGTGGTCTTGCACGTAACCGCCGGCTTGCGTATCGGCTAGATGCACTGCCCCCGAACCCAAAAACGTGGCTTGTTCGGAAAGCGTGCCGTCGGCGCGCAGATAGTCGATCTCGCCGCGCGTGGACTGCTGCGAGAAATCCACCCCGGACACGTTCCACCCGGCGGACAGCGTGTGCTCTCCAAACCAGAGCAACGAGCCTGTGGTAACGTTCCCGACCCCCTGCAGGCGGCTCGACTGCCGTTCCGTCTTCTGAAAGTAATTTCCGGATGTATTCGAGGGCGTCACAAGGTAAGTGGCATTCCCGTGCGGTGTGTTGGATTGGGTTCCTGTGTCATACGCCGCGCCCAGATCGAACAGGGTGTGTCCTATCCAGATCTGGTCTTTTGCCGACACAAAATAGCGGCTGGAGTCGAAACGTGTGGTCGTGGACACGGGTGAAAATGCTCCCAGGCCCACGCGGGCATCGCTCGACACGTTGGAGAGAAAGCTCCCTTGCAACGAGTTCCGCGAGGAGAGGTTGGCCTGAACCCGGAACAGATTGTCGCCGCCCCACTGAACCTCTGAATCCTGGTCTTTGGGCAACTCCGTCACGATCCGAAGGATTCGTTGACCGGTTATGGCTTCGGAAAACCACACCTTGCCCTTCTTGAAGGGCCCGGAAAAGGTTATTCGCGGGGTCCAATTTCCAAACCGTAACCCGTCTTGAAGGTTGAGCCCGGGAACGAAATTGGTTATGCCAAAACGCAGGTGATCGTCCCCGGATGCCGTGTCGATGGCCAGAATGCCCGCTCCGGCATGCGCATATTCGGCGCCGTAGCCGCCCGTTTGCACAGAAGTCTCCTGCACCGCGTCCACATTCATGCGCGCGGTAAATGCGCCCGTGCCGGGATCATTAATCTCAAAACCATCCAGCAGGACTTCGGTTTGGCCCTGGCGCGCGCCAGCGACGTGCAAGGTCCCGTTGCTGTCGGTGAGGACCTGCGGCATAGCGGTAAGGCTTTGTTGCAGGTCGCGAGTCGCGGGGACAGGGGTGTCTATGATTTCGCGCTGCACCAGCGATTCCTGATGGCTGGTGGTTTCGGGATCGATCTGCGTGGAAGCAGAGTGCACTTCGATATTTTGTTGGAGCTCCGTCTCGTGCATCAAAGTGATGGTAACGTCATTGATCCCCGGCAAGAGTTTGATCTGGTCGTCGAAGCGAAAGAATCCCGGCTTGGAAAAAGTCAGAAGCACGGGACCGATCATGGGAAAATCAATTTCGAAGCGTCCGGTCGCGTCCGTGTAGAGCGTGGGGGCCCCCGACGCCGCATTGGCATTGTCGATTTGGGCCCGCGCTACGGGTTGCGAATCCTCATCGACCACTTGCCCGTGTAATTCAGCTGCCGGAGACTGTGCGTGAGCTTGAAAGGTAAAGGCCGCGGCGACCACAAGAGCCGTCGCAACGAAGAGTTGCTTTCGAGCGGTTTGTTCCAACAGATTTTCCTGCCTCGATGAACATCCCGAACAGGATCACTTTCTTTCCCATCGTCTGTGCGCGCCGCCAGCATAAGCAACAACGCAGGTTTTAGAAAGGGCCATTGATTGATGAGCATTCCAGAGGCCGGTAATATGAGAAGATGCCTCACGGAAAATGTTGATTATCCCCTTTACTTTAGACACGCTTAGGCTGGGTACTAGCTGATCGAGCCATTACCTTCATTACGGAAGACTTTTTCCTTAGATCTCCATTTCCGGTGCGAAAACTCCTGCATAAGTCTAGCGCAGGTATGCGGCCTGGAGCCTAAATCAGCCTACACAATGCATGCACATTACCATTTCGATCGGCGCCTGAAGGCAAGTTACGCTGAAGTGCTTAGGAGTTTCCCAGGAACAGGATGAGAATCGCCCCCTCGTCCCAGAGCGGACGAGGCGCTATGCGGAGGCAGGGACGGGCATGCTCATCACCTGGGCAAATGCATCCCGGAAGATGTCCATCTCCGCGGGCGTGCCCACGGTTACGCGAACGTGTGTGGGCACGGAGGGCCAGATGCGGCCGATAAACACGTTCTGTTTCGCGAGGGCGTCGATCACCGCCTTGGCGGGCCGATGGGTCTCGATCATGAAGAAGTTGGCCTGGGAGGGCGTATACGCGTATCCGTTCCGGTCCAGCCATTCGAAAACACTCGAGCGAGTGTCCGCGTTGATCTTTTTGCGCTGGGGAACGAGCTGGGGCTCCTGCAAACCCGCGACCGCAGCGACGCCCGCGGTTATGGGAATGTAGGCGGTGCCACCGTAGTTGGTAATTTTTGCCAACAGGTCGGGCCGGGCAATGGCCATTCCGCATCGCAGTCCCGCCATGCCATAAATCTTCGAGAAGGTCCGCAGGACGATCACATCCTTATCGGCTTTCACCAGATCCAGCGCGGATTCCCCATCGGAGAAGTGCAAGTACGCCTCATCCACCATCAGAACCGATCCCGCAGGTTTGTTGGCCAGCGCATATTCGATGTCGGAGTGGGCCGTCATCGTCCCGGTGGGGTTATTGGGATTGCAGAGATAGATCAGGCCGGCATCGGGAACGGCCGCCATGGCCTTGACATCGTGCGAGAACGTCTTCGTCAAGGGCACTTTTACCACGCGCGATCCCATAAACTCGGCCGCGCGCGATCCCGCCTCATATCCCGGATCGGCCATGACGTAGCTCTTTGCCGGCGAAGTGAAGGCGAGAACCGAAAAGTAGAGCGGGTCGCTCGATCCTGCAAATGCCCGTATGTATTCAGGCTTCAGCCCTTCGGCCGCGGCAACAGCGCTCACGAGCTCGGCGGTGACGGAAGTCAAGTAGCGGCCGCCTTGAGCGGCGATATTGGCAACGGCTTGCCGCGAGGCTTCACACGGACCGAGAGGATTTTCGTTCAGGTTAATCATCACCGCGTCTTGCGGAAAGCTGCGCTCGGTGGCGCCGGCGAGCATCGCCTCGGTCATCGGATGGAAAACCGCAGCGGCGGACACGGCGGCGGACAGTTGCAGAAACGACCTGCGAGAGCTTGGCGGGAATCGCAAAGTATCGAGCTTCACAGCCATTGTGGCCTCCTGTTGCGCCGATTCACAAGTGGACGCTTCGTGGTTGGGGAAGGACCAAGGTTTCGCACTTCAAACTCCGTGGCGATCCTAAGATATCACTAGATCCTACACGGCGGGACGGCGCCGTCCATCTTGAAATTTGAATCGTTCCCATCTGCATTTCGTGCAGCAGGTTGGCCACTTTCAGAAAGCAGTTCTCGCCCAGGAAGCAAGCACATGGGCCAGTTCCTGAAGGACTTCGCTGTCGGCTCTGCCTGAGCGTTTCAGGACATGAAACGAATGGTCCGCCGTGTCGACCACATGTAAGGCCGCCTTGGAGCGCAGCTCCTCAATGATAGGACGCAGCAGATTCAGATCGGCGAACTGATCCCGTGTGCCTTGGAGGAAAAGCATGGGCACATTGACGCGCGCCAAGTGGCCGGCACGGGTGGTTCCAGGGCGGCCGGGCGGGTGTAACGGAAATCCAAAGAACACCAGGCCGCGTACACCATCGAGCGGCTGGGCGGCCGCTGCCTGTGAAGTCATTCTTCCTCCCAAAGATTTTCCGCCGGCCAAGAGAGGAAGTTCAGGCGCCATTTCTCTGGCCTTGCTTACCGCGGCCCGCACGGCAGCCATGAGCACTCGCGGCGGGTCCGGCACACGACGTTGTCGCTCCATATACGGGAACTGGTAGCGGAACGTGGCCACGCCTGCGGCAGCCAGCTCGCCAGCGATGCTTTCCATAAACGGGTGGTTCATGCCCGCGCCCGCGCCGTGGGCCAGCACAAGCAAGCAACTCGCTTCCGGCGGCCGCATCAAGAGCGCCGAAACGTTTTCCACATTTTGGATTACAAAGCGCGCTTTGACGGCGGATGCCAAGGAATCCTGCCTCTATCTTTCTCTCCAATCTGCCTGGACTCCGGCGTCGAGAACAGGTTCGTCTGAACGATAGCAGTTGAGCCGCACCTTGCCTATTGGGAACCGGCGATTTCGTATGTCTTGCATCTCTTTATAGATTCGGTCACACTTTTATTCCCCTTCTGCAATTCAGTCTTAGCGTATTTTTTCCGCCCCTTCTATAGATAGAAATTTCGTTACTACGATGCGTTTCACCGGCGGCTATCCGGAGCTTCGATGCCACACCCCAATACCCGTATCGTGAAATTGCTACGGAGATACTGCGAGGCGTCGGCCATTGCCGTTATGGGGGTTGCGTTCCTGGTCCTCGTCGGATGGACGTTCCATATTGAGTGGTTAAAGACCGTCCTTCCAGGTTTCGTCACGATGAAGGCCAATACGGCGATTGCCCTGGGTCTTTCCGCGATATCCCTATGGCTGTCCCTCCCGGGTGAATCACGTACTCGAAAGCGCCAACTTGCCTACTTCATGGCGACCGTGGTTGTTCTGATTGGAGCGGTCTCTTTGTGCGAATACGTGTTTGACGCCGATCTACGAATCGACCAACTGATCTTCAGGGACACGTTAGGATCCTTCGGGACATCTTCCCCCGGACGCATGGCTCCGACCAGTGCCATCGCGTTCATAGCCATCGGCATGGCCCTGCTATTTTTGGACTGGAAGCCGCAGCGCGGCCGTTCGCCGGCGCAACTGCTGAGTTTGTGCGCGAGCTTGATCGCCATGCTGGCAATCAGCGGATATGTCTATCACGCAATGGCGCTGTATAAACTTCTGCTGTATACGCAAGTCGCGCTGCACACGGCAATTGCGCTAGCTCTTCTGAGCAGCGCCATATTTTTCGCCCGGCCGAAGGTGGGCATAGCGGGCGACCTCACGGGCGAGGACTCCGGTGGCATTCTGGCCCGGCGATTGTTGCCGGCCGTTTTCTTCGTTCCCATTTTTCTCGGTTGGATGTGCTTGCGGGGGCAGATTGCGGGGCTGTACGGAACCGAATTGGCCCTAGCACTATCCTCTAGCTGCAATGTGGTGGTTTTCGCCGTGCTGGTTTGGTTCAGCGCCCGACAATTGAATGCGGAATGGGGCCAGCGCAACCTGGCAGAGCTTGCCATTCGCGAACTGAACGCCGAGCTGGAAGCGCGCATTGCGCGGCGAACAGAAACCCTCCAGCAGCAGACAACGGTGCTCGCCCAACAAGCTGCCTTGCTCGATCTTGCCCAGGACGCCATCGTCGTGTGGGACATGAATCGCAGCGTTGTCTTCTGGAACCGTGGCGCCGAAACGTTGTTCGGTTGGCCGGCAAAGCTGGCAATAGGTACCACACGCGGGGTGTTGCTCAAGACCCAATTACCCTTGCCCATCGAAGAAATCGAAGCTCAAGTGAGCCGGGAGGGCTATTGGGAAGGCGAGTCCACCGCCCTCAAACGCGACGGCACACATTGTATTTTTTCAAGTCGCTGGGCATTGCAGCACGACGCGAGTGGCATGCCTTTTCGAACTCTAAGCATCAGCAGCGACATTACCGCTCGCAAGCAGATCGAAGAAGCTTTGTTCGTGGAAAAAGAACGCGCGCAAGTCACGCTAAACAGCATTGGCGACGCGGTCATGTGCACGGATATTTCCGGGAACATAACTTTCCTGAACGCAGCAGCCGAGCGAATGACAGGCTGGCCGTGGATGGAAGCGGCAGGCCGGCCCATGGGCGAAGCGTTCCGGGTTCTGGATGCCAGCAGCCGCCAGCCCATTCCCGATCCAATGCATTTAGCGGTCGTCCACAATCGAACCATGAATCTGCCCCCGAACTGTATTCTTATCCGCAGGGGTGACGCGCTGGAAATCCCCATTGAAGACTCGGTATCTCCCATCCATAACCATGAAGGGCGCATTACCGGGGCAGTCATCGTTTTCCGCGACGTCAGCGCGACGCGCGCCATGGCGCTGCAGATGACCCACGCTGCGCAGCATGACTTCCTGACGGGCCTACCCAATCGAATGCTCTTCAGCGACCGCCTTAGCCGCGCCATCGTCCTGGCCCGACGCCACACGGAGAAAGTCGCGGTACTGTTCCTGGATTTGGATGGCTTCAAACACATTAATGACTCCCTTGGGCATCCGATTGGCGATCAGCTACTTCAATCCGTCGCCATGCGCCTGGTGGGTTGTGTGCGGGGCTCGGACACGGTAAGCCGGCAGGGGGGAGATGAATTCGTGGTCCTGCTGTCGGAAATGCAAGAATCGGAAAATGCCGCTCTCACCGCAGAAAGAATGCTTCGGGCCGTCGCCGAAGCCCACTCCATCGGCCAGCATGATCTTCACGTCACCACCAGTATTGGCATCAGTGTTTATCCAGAGGACGGACAGGATGCGGAGGAACTCATCGAGAACGCAGATACCGCCATGTACCAGGCAAAAGAGAACGGTCATCAGCGCTATCGTTTTTTCAAACCCGCCATGAACGTACGCGCCGTGGAACGGCAATCCCTCGAGGAGGGCTTGCGAAGAGCCCTGGAACGGCAGGAATTCGAGCTGCACTACCAGCCCAAGGTGGATATGAAAACCGGAGAGATTACCGGAGCCGAAGCGTTGATCCGTTGGGCGCATCCGGTTCGAGGGAAGGTCTCTCCAGCAGAGTTCATACCCGTGGCGGAAGATTGCGGCCTGATTTTGCCGATCGGCAGATGGGCTCTGAAGAAAGCATGCTGGCAGGCCCGGACATGGCTGGATGCCGGCCTGCCCCTGGGCACGATTGCGGTAAATATCTCCGCGAAGGAGTTTCGCGAGGAGCACTTTCTGGAAAATATATTCGAAATTCTTAAAGAGACGGATTTGGACCCGAAACTTCTGGAGCTCGAGCTGACGGAAAGCGTTCTAATGAAACAGGCAGATGCTACTGCATCCATCCTCAGCGCGCTGAGAGCCCAGGGGATACAGCTTGCAATCGATGATTTCGGCACCGGATACTCGAGCCTGAGCTATCTGACAAAGTTTCCGATCGACGCTCTCAAGATCGACCAGTCGTTTATCCGCCAGATCTCCAGCGCTGCGGGCGAAACGGCGATCGTGACCGCGGTAATCAGCATGGGACATGGCCTCAACCTCCACGTCGTCGCGGAAGGCGTGGAGACTCGCGAGGAATTGGGATTTCTTCAGAAATACCAGTGCGATCAGGCGCAAGGGTATTACTTCAGCCGGCCGGTTCCCGCTGACGAGTTCGCCAAACTTCTCGAAACGGGCATTGTGACTTCCATGACAAATTAGTACCATTTTGAGACCCCCTCCAAAGCAGTATCTATCTCCGTCGTTGCGTAGTCATTGAGGAGGAATCAGTCTATGCCCGCAGAAGTTCTGTTGGTTGAGGATAGCCCCGGCGATGTCCGGTTGACGCTAGAGGCCTTCCGCGATGCGGATAAGTCCGTCCGCATGCACGTGGTGTACGATGGCGTCGAGGCCATGGCCTTTCTGCGGCATGAGGAGCCCTATGTCAATGCTCCCCGGCCGGATCTGATCCTGTTGGATCTAAATCTTCCTAAAATGGACGGACGCGAGGTCCTGGCTAGCATCAAGAAGGATGACAATCTAAAAACGATCCCTACCATCGTTCTAACCACGTCTGATTCGCCAATGGATATTGCAAAGACCTACCAACTCCAGGTGAACTGTTACCTCAAAAAGCCCGAGGAATGGGACGCGTTCTCGAGCCTCATTAAGGACACGATCAATTTCTGGCTCACGAGGGCAAAATTGCCGCGGGAGAGTAAGGCCGCCGATGAAGTCAATGCCCGATAAACGCGGCGGTCCCAAGGGGTCGTCGCAACACCAGCACAAAGTCCACGTGCGGGAGTCATGGACTCGCAGGACGTAATCAGGGTGCGGCAATGGGCGACAAAGACACGATGAAAGTTTGGACGGACCGCAGCGACGGGATTTTCAGCGCCGCATTTTCGACTGCAAGCGGATCGCCTCAGCGGAGTGTTCACAATCGTACAGCCCCCATTTGGCTCCTGTAATAGAGTGAGTCCTTCCGGAAGTCGTGGCGCATCCTATTAGCAGGTGTGTAAGAAAGGAGCTGGAGATGCCTCTCATCCAAGTGCTGGTGACTCTGGTAGTAGTGGGGATTCTTTTGTGGCTCGTCAATCTGATTCCCATGCAGGGGACGATTAAATCCATATTGAATGCCATCGTGGTGATCTTCGTGGTGGTTTGGCTGCTGAACGTGTTCGGCTTGATGCCGGATCTGACCCGGGTACGCGTGGGGAATTTTCGGTTGTGACGCCAGCGAGCGCATGGCAGGCTGCCGCCTGAGCTCTGCGGTGTGCTCATCGCGTGTCTTTTGCGTTTGGCGATCCCTTCGGGCCTGACAAACGGGCCTCCCGGCAAGCGCGACTTACCGCCTCGGCCACGTTCCGCCGGGGCGCAATATGTTCGAGGAATTCGAGGAATCCTTTGGCCTCCCTTGGGGCATCGAATTTAGCCTGATGAGTTTTCTTCCCGAGGAGAGCCCCATGAGAAGAGCGGCGCTTTTTCTTTTTCCGTGCCTGGCTTTGCTATTGGCGGCGTGGTCTCCGGCTGCGCTGCGCGGCGCCCCGCGGCAGACGGTGTTTCAGCCGCTGACGATCACTACGCCCTCGCTGCCCAGCGGGGTGGTGAATACCGAATACACCGCCATTGTTCTCGCCGCCGGAGGGCTTGCTCCGTACTCGTTTGCGGTGGTTTCGGGTTCGCTGCCCGCGGGGTTGATCCTGGACGGAGGCACGGGGACGATTCGCGGGACGCCCACGGCCACCGGCAGCAGCAATTTCACGGTCCAGGTGACCGATACGGAGAATCCGCCGGTGCAAAAGACTCAGAATCTCGAGATTGTGGTGGTAATGGGGTGACCTCGAGCGGGTCGAGGCAACAAAGGACGTAAGAGATTCTTCGCGGAGTTTATCCCGACCCCTGCCGGGCTCCGAATGAGAACTGAAACAGCGGCGAGCCTCTCTGCGGCAGAATGACAACTAAAACAGTGCCAGGCATCCCTGCGGCGGCTGGCGCCGGTCCATTGATGCAGGCGGCTGGCGCCGGTACGGCGCTTGCAGCATAATGGGGGCGCAAACTCTACCGGAATGGGAATTTTGCTTGCCGCGATGGTGTGCGCGGCAGATCGGGGAGGCCAGCGATGACGCCCAAGGCGCCTGAGTCGGTTGCGGGATCGGCCGCCGAAAACCAGCGGCGCAGGATCGCGCAGTACCGGCGGCATGATCCCAACACGCAGCCGCCTTACCTGTACCCAGCGTATGGCGCGACGCTGCTGCGCGCGCCGCGAAAACCGCTGATCGTCCTGCCGCACACGTTATCGGAAATTACGGGGCCGCTTTTCGGACACGAAGAGATTCGCGAGACGGACAACGACCTCACACGGCAGCATGCCGGAGCGCCCATCGGCGAGCGCATCAGCGTTTCGGGGCGCGTGCTGGACGACAACGGGAGGCCGGTGGCCAACACGCTGCTGGAAATCTGGCAGACCAACGCCGCGGGGCGCTACGCGCATCAGGTGGACCAGCATCCCGCGCCGCTGGACCCCAACTTCACGGGCTGCGGCCGCACGCTGACCGACGCGCAGGGAAACTACCGCTTTGTGACCATCAAGCCGGGCTCCTATCCGTGGCGCAATCATTTCAATGCCTGGCGGCCGGCGCACATTCACTTTTCGCTGTTCGGTCCGGCATTCGCCACGCGCCTGGTGACGCAGATGTATTTTCCCGACGATCCGCTGTTCCCATTCGATCCGATCTTCAATTCCGTGCCGGACGAGAAGGCGCGGCAGCGGATGATCAGCAAGTTCGAGATGGACCTTACGCAACCGGAGTGGTCGCTGGGTTTCCGGTACGACATCGTGCTGCGCGGGCGCGAAGCCACGCCCTTCGAGGAATGAGCGCCTTGAAAGAGGAAATGGATCTGATTCCCACGGCGTCGCAAACCGTCGGCCCCTTCTACGACCTGGGGCTGACGGCGCCGAATTCCGTGGCGCGTATCGCGCCGGCCGGCGCGAGGGGCCAGCGGGTCAAATTGATCTGCACGGTTTACGATGGAGAAGGCACGCCGCTTCCCGACGCCATGGTGGAGATATGGCAGGCCAACGCCAATGGAAAATATAACCATCCCGACGACACGCAAGAAAAGCCCGCCGATCCCGAATTTCAAGGGTTTGGCCGGTTATCCACCGACGCGCAAGGTGTGTGCGTCTTCGAGACCGTAAAGCCGGGGCGGGTGCCGAGCTGGACGGACGTTCCGCAGGCGCCGCATCTGAATGTCTCCGTCTTCGCCCGCGGCGTGTTGAAACGGCTGGCGACGCGCGCCTACTTTGCCGGCGATGCGGCCAACGAGGAGGATGCGGTGCTGGCGCTGGTTCCGCAGGAGCGCCGGGAAACATTAATGATGCGGCGCGATCCTGCCGATTCCACGGGAGAGGGCGCCTGGCGTTTTGCCATCCATCTTTCGGGGCCGCAGGAGACGGTGTTCTTCGACGTCTGACACGCGCCCATCACTTCCACATGCCTACAGGAGAAGCGAATGCCGGCGCGGCTGATCGATAGCTTGGCGACCACAGGTCCGCTGGCCGAGCTCTTTTCCGACGATTCCCTTTTGCAAGCCATGCTTGATTTCGAGGCGGCCCTGGCGGGCGCGGAGGCGGGGCTGGGCATCATCCCACCGGCGGCCGCGGAAGCCATCCGGAAAGCGGCGCGGGCGGAGGGGTTCGACACCGCCGAACTGGCGCGGGAATCGCTGCGCGCGGGAACGCTTTCCATTCCCTTGGTGAAACTGCTGACCGCGCGGGTGCGCGCCGCGGATACCGCCGCCGCCGCTGGCTTCGTTCACTGGGGGGCGACCAGCCAGGACGTGGCGGATACCGCGCTGATTTTGCTGCTTTCGCGTGCGCGCGGCATCCTTGCCGCCGATCTCGCGCGGCTGGAAGAATCTCTCCGCAAACTTTCCGGCGAGCACGAACACAGCGCGATGCTGGGCCGCACGCTGCTGCAGGCCGCGCCGCCGGTTACCTTTGGCCTGAAGGCGGCGGGGTGGTTCGGCGCGGTAAGACGCAGCCGGCTGCGGCTGGAGGCGGCTTTTGCGGAGGCGCTGGTGCTGCAGTTCGGCGGGGCCAGCGGGACGCTGGCGGCGCTGGGCTCGCAAGGTTTGCAGGTGGGGCGCGCCATGGCGAAGGAACTTGGACTGGGCTTACCCGACGCGCCGTGGCACACGCATCGCGACCGGCTGGCGACGGTGGTTGCTGCTTGCGGAGTGCTCACCGGATCGCTCGGGAAAATGGCGCGCGATATCAGTTTGCTGATGCAATCGGAGGTTGCCGAGGTTAGCGAGCCCGGCGGCGAAGGGCGAGGGGGATCTTCAACCATGCCGCAGAAGCGCAATCCCACAGCGTCGGCGCTGACGCTGGCGGCGGCCAATCGCGTGCCGGGACTGGTGGCGGCGTTTCTCTCCGGGATGGTGCAGGAGCACGAACGCGGCGTGGGCGGCTGGCAGGCGGAATGGCCCACGGTGGCGGGGGTGATCCAGGCGACCGGCGTGGCCGCCGCGTCCATGGCCGAAGCGGCGGCGGGGCTGGGCGTAGACCCGGCGCGGATGCGCGCCAACATCGCGGCGACACGCGGCACGGTGTTCTCCGAGCGCGCCATGATGCTGCTGGGAAAAGCGCTGGGGCGGGACGCCGCGCACAAGCTGCTCGAAGAAGCCGCGCGCAAGAGTGCCGCGCAGAAACGCGCGCTCAGCGAAGTGCTGGGCGAAATGCCGGAGGTCACGCGGGTGATCGACCGCGAGGCCATCGCCAATCTGGATACGCCCGAGGATTATCTTGGGGTGGCCAATGAGTTGCGCGTGCGGCGCCTTACACCTTCGCCGCAACAAGGCGACCCGTCTCCGCGGGCGAGCTCCGGCAACAAAAACACAAAGGAACAATAACCGTGCCATTCCTGAAAATTGACGATGTGCGACTGTTTTACCGGCTGGAAGGCAATGCGGGCCGGCCGGTGCTGGTGTTGTCGAACTCTCTGGGCACCGATCACTCGATGTGGTCCAAGCAGATGCCGGACCTGCTGCAACATTTTCAGGTTCTGCGGTACGACACGCGCGGGCATGGCGCGTCGGATGCGCCCGCGGGCGACTACTCGATGGAACGGCTGGGGCGCGATGTGCTGGCGCTGGCGGATGGCCTGAAGATCCCGCAGTTCGCATTTTGCGGCATATCTCTGGGCGGGATGATCGGGCAGTGGCTGGGGGCCAACGCACCCGGCCGCGTGACTTCGCTGGTGATCGCCAACAGTTCGCCGCTGATGGCTCCCAAATCCGGCTGGGACGACCGGCGGCGCGCGGTGCTGGAACACGGCATGGGCGCGATCGTGGACGCGGCCATGCAGCGCTTTTTCTCGCCGGAACTTCCGGCGCAGGGCGATCCGGTGGTTAGTTCGATGCGGGCCGTATTTCTGGGCACCGATCCGGGCGGATACGCGGGCTGCTGCGCGGCGATTCGCGACATGCATCACACGGAGTTATTGCCGCGCATTGCCGCTCCCACGCTGGTCATTGCCGGCGAGCGCGACGTTTCGACCCCCTGGCTGGGACATGGCGAGGTTCTGGCGCGGGAGATTCCCGGCGCGAAAGTTTTTCTTTTGCCCACGGCGCATCTCTCCAATATCGACCGTCCGCGATCGTTTACCGCGGCGCTGTTCGATTTTCTTGTGCCAAAGGATGCGCATGGAGCGGATCCGCTGGCGGCGGGATTTGCAATGCGCCGCGCGGCGCTGGGCGACGCGCACGTGGATCGGGCCATTGCCGGGATGAACGATTTCAACCGCGATTACCAGGAGTTGATCACGCGCTACGCGTGGGGGAGCATCTGGACGCGGCCGGGACTGGACCAGCGCACGCGGCGGCTGCTGGTGCTGGGGATCACCGCGTCGCTGGCGCGCTGGGAAGAGTTTCGTTTTCATTTGCGCGCGGGGCTGGCCCACGAACTGGAAGCCTGCGACGTGAAAGAGACGCTGCTGCAGACGGCCATCTATGCGGGAGTGCCGGCGGCAAATACCGGCTTCCAAATCGCGGCAGAAGAGATCAAAACCAGCCAGGCTGGGTAGATCAACGCGCGAGTTCAGTCCGCGGGGACTGCGGTAGGCTGCGGCGCACCGTGAATCTGCACGCGCCCCGGCTCCTTGATGAAAAGCACCACGAGGAACAGCACGAGAGTGCTGGCGGCGCCCATCAGCAGGGGCATGCCCAAGCCATACTTTTCCGCCAAGGCGCCCCCGGCGGACGGAGCTAGGGTCGCGCCAATAATCTCCCCCACCAACGTTGCCAGACCGATGGCCGTGGCGGAAAACTGCGGGGGCACGCTTTCGGCCGGCACCAGGACCATGATCAACGCGGCGATGGCTTGCCCTCCCTGCGTCAGAAACAATATCGCGGCCAGCACCCAGAGATGGCTGTAAAGAGCGGGAAGATACAGGGCCACCGGAAGGATGGTGGAGAGCAGGGCCAGGAAAATCAGCGTGGGCTTGCGTCCCCAGCGGTCGGAAAGCCCGGGAAAAACCATGCCGATGAAGAAACTGCCCAGTCCCGCGGCGCCCAGAAGGAAGCCCGCGGTGGTGGGGGCCTGGTGCATGACTTCGGTGATGTAGAGTGGCGCAAAGACATTTTGCAGAAAGAGCCAGGAGATAAATCCGCCCGCGCCCAGGCAGCACAGCCAGACGTTGCGGTAGCGCAGGATGGAGAGGTAACCCTTGAGCGTGGCACCGCCATGTTCATTGGCATCGCTAGCGATGCCACGATTGAGGACCTCGCCGGCGATCTGTTTCACCGGCTCTTGGACGTACATCCAGATCAGGATGGCCATGAGGATGCCCGGCATCCCGCTGACGAAGAATCCCCAGCGCCAGCCCCACCGGGAGGCCACCTGGGTGGTCAGAATGGGCGCCGCGCACAGGCCCACCAGCGCGCCCGCGCTCACGACGCGGCCCACGTTCAATCCGCGGCGGCTGGGAGCGGAGGACTCCTCGGTAAGCGCGGTGATCACCGTCCAGCAAGGTCCCTCCGCCGCGCCCATGAGCGCGCGAATCAGCAAGAGCTGCTCGAAACTGTGCGCGATGCCTGAGACCCACGAAAGCGCCGAAAAGAGAAGCACGCCGGGAATCAGGATGACCCGACGGCCGAAGCGGTCCGACAATGCGCCGAAAATCAGGCAGGAGAGGGCCCAGGTTACCGAAACCACGGAGGCCAGGAAACCGATCTGCTCGCTGGAAAGATGGAATTCGGGAGCGAAATACGGGGCCAGGTACAACTGCGACATGCGGTCGAGAAATACCGTTCCCCAGGTGAAAAAGAGGATCAGGACCAGGCGATTTTCGTAGCGCTTTGAATATTCCATAGAGAGCGAGGCTGATGGGGCGCTTGCGGGTTGTATCTCCACCGCCTGGCGCTGTCAAGCCCCGCGATTCGGCGGTCTGCGGATTGCAGCAATTGCCACAGATAGTCTTGGCTCGAAACGGCCAATCGGAAGGCCACGCCGCGTTGGTTTGCTGTTGCGGTCGCCAGAGGGTTATTGATACGATCACCGCACTTTCCCGCATCGGGGATCGGCGGAATGCCGCCGCATCCGGCTGCGAGGGACGACCGAGGTGGAGGACGCATGAACAGCAGATTCGTTTTGCTAGGCATGGCGGGAACGGCTTGCGCGCTGGCGTTGGCATTGGCGGTTGCTTCGCCGGCTGCGCCGCAACAACCGGCGACGGCCAAGACGGCCGAACAGGTGTACAAGAATATTCAGGTGCTGCAGGGTGTGCCAGCCGACCAGGTGATTCCGACCATGCGCGTGTTTGCCGGCTCGCTGGGAGTGCGCTGCGGATTCTGCCACGTGGATGGCGACCTTTCCAGCGATATGAAGCCCGAGAAGGCCACGGCGCGAAAGATGCTCACCATGATGATGGCCATCAATAAGGACAATTTCAACGGGCGGCAGCAGGTGACCTGCTTTACCTGCCACGCGGGCCACAACGATCCGACCAATCTGATTGCCCTTCCGGCCACGGAAGCCGAAGAAGCGCCGCGACCCACGCCGCCCTCTACGGACGACATTATCAGCAAGTACATCCAGGCCATCGGCGGCGAGCAGGCCATTCGTAAAGTGACCAGCCGCGTGATCATGGGGACGCAGGACGTTGAGACCGGGACGGTCGCCGACCGTACAACCGTGCCGGCGCAATTGGAGAGCGACCAGAAGGCTCCGAACTTGCTGGTGAACACACTGAAGACCGACAAATTCACGACGGCAAACGGCTTCGACGGCATGGTGGCATGGACGCAGGACGCCAAGGGAGCCGTCCACGACATTCCCAGCCCCTACCAGGGCCGCGCGAAGTGGAGCGCGGATCTGTATGAGAGCCTGGACTTGAAACAGGAGTATCCGCGGATGGCCGTGCGCGGCATCCAGAAAATTGACGGCCACGACGCTTACCAACTGATTGGCATGCCTGCCAACGACACTCCGGAGCGGCTGTTCTTTGACACGCAGAGCGGTTTGCTGCTGCGCAAGATCACCGTCCTTGCAACAGTGGCCGGGAATTTGCCGATGCAAATGGATTACGACGATTACCGCGACACGGGAAGCGGAGTGAAGATCCCGTTTACGATCCACATGGTGCCGATCGCCATAGGGGAATCGGTGGCCACGCAGACAACGATTCGCATCCAGAAGGTTCAAGACAATGCGCCGGTGGACGCCGCCAAGTTCGCCATGCCAGCATCCAAGGCCGCGGCGCCGGCAGTGGCCCAGTAGTCGTCCATCAGCAGCGTTCGAGGATCACGGCAATTCCCTGGCCCACGCCGATGCACATGGCGCAGAGGGCGTAGCGCGCCCCAGTGGCCAGCAGTTGGTTCACGGCCGTGGCTACCAGCCGGGCGCCGCTGGCGCCCAGCGGATGGCCGATGGCGATCGCGCCGCCGTTGGGATTGACGTGCGCGGCATCGTCGGGGAGTCCCAGGTCGCGCGTGACCGCCAGCACCTGCGCCGCAAAAGCTTCATTCAATTCGATCACATCCATTTGCGACAGCTTCAAACCGGCCCTCTGCAGAACTTTCCGGCAGGCGGGCGCGGGCGCAAATCCCATGATCCGGGGAGCGATCCCCACCACGGCGCCGGCCACGATCCGCCCGCGCGGAGCGAGACCATGCCGGGCGGCCGCGGCTTCCGAGGCCAGCAGCAGGGCGCAAGAGCCGTCATTGATGCCGGAAGCGTTGCCGGCGGTGACTGTGCCACCGGGCTTGACGATGGGCGGCAGCCGGGCGAGCCCTTCGAGGGTGGTGTCCGGACGGGGATGCTCGTCGGTATCGAAACATTTTCCGTCCCCTTGCGGGACGCAAACGATCTCACGCTTGAAAAATCCGGCGGCGTTGGCGCGGGCCCATCGCTGCTGCGTGCGAAAAACCAGGGCGTCCTGATCGGCGCGGTTGACGTGAAATTCCTCGGCGACGTTTTCAGCGGTCTCGGCCATGGAATCCACTCCGTATTTTTCCTTCATGAGCGGATTCACGAAGCGCCAGCCGATGGTGGTGTCGAAAACCTGCGCGCTGCGGGCGAAGGCGCGGTCGGCCTTGGCCACGACGAAGGGAGCCCGCGTCATGCTCTCCACCCCGCCCGCGATCATCAGGCCGGCATCGCCGCAGCGGATAGCGCGGCTCGCGCCGATCACCGCGTCCATGCTGGACCCGCACAGCCGATTCACCGTGGATCCGGCAATTTCCTGCGGCAATCCCGCCAGCAGCAGGGCCATGCGGGCCACGTTGCGATTGTCTTCGCCGGATTGGTTGGCGCAGCCGTAGACCACGTCGTCCACGGCGGACCAATCCACGCCGGCGTTGCGCGCCATCAAGGCGCGCAGGGGAATGGCCGCCAAATCGTCGGTGCGCACGGTGGACAAAGCCCCACCGTAGCGCGCGAAGGGCGTGCGAACGGCGTCGCAAATGAAGCTTTCGTTCATGCGGATCGATCTTCTGTACTTTAATCCATCGCGCAAGGAGAAGCCATTGCGTGATGCCGGTGGTAACTTCAAACTTAGGACATTGACGCGAAACACCGGAAAATGTGACAGTAGTCACAGCCAGCACAATTGCCTGCGATTAGAGTGCCTGCAGGCTCGTGGTTTGATTGATGAGGTTCCGTGTCTGGAGGGGATCATGGCCCTGCGCTATACAGCTTTGCTCAGCGTTCTCTTTCTCGCGGGGCCTTTTCTTGCGGGGGCCGGCGCAAACGCGCAGAGCCAACCGGCGAAAGCGCAGGAACAGCTTCCGCCCACCTATATGACCTCTGGCAGGGCGATGTACAAGCAGTACTGCTCCGCGTGCCATGGGGCAACCGCCAAGGGCGATGGCCCGGCGGCCTACGCGCTAAAAATTCCCCCGGCGAACCTTTCCACGCTGGCCAAGCGCCATATGGGGAAGTTCCCCACCGATTATGTAACCGCGGTGCTGCAGTTCGGTCCGGGCTTCACCGCCCATGGCTCGACGGATATGCCGACCTGGGGACCGCTCTTCGAGGTTCTGGACAAGCAAAATGAGCGCGCCGTGCAGTTGCGCATCAAGAATCTCTGCGACTATCTGATTACCCTGCAAGAGAAGTGAAGTTTTTCGCAGTTTAACCGATCGGGGGCCTGCCGCCGCGATGCTCGAGTCCAACAAGATTCTTCTGCCAGTCGATCTGCAAGCCCCTGCGCCGAGGGTGGTCCATCAGGCCGCGGTTCTGGCGCGCCAATTTCACTCCGAGATCCTATTGCTGCACGTGGTGACGCCGCTCAGCTATTCCGCGGCAAATCTGACCGGAAATTACGTGCCGGCAACCCGCGAGGATTTGCTGGGAGAATTGCTGCGGCAGGCGGAACAGGAGCTGGAGCGGGCGCTGAAGCCGGAACTGGAAGGACTCGCCGTCAAGCGCGTGCTGAAAAAGGGTGACCCCGCGGAAGAGATCGTGCGCAGCGCTCGCGAAGAGAAGGCCGGCTTGATCGTCATGCCCACGCACGGACTGGGCGCGTTCCGGCGCTTTTTGCTGGGCTCGGTCACCGCCAAAGTGCTTCACGACAGCGAATGCCCGGTTTGGACGGGCGCGCACCTGGAAGACGCGCCGGAGCGGGAATTTTCGGTGCGGAACATCCTTTGCGCGATTGAGTTGAGTCCCCATAGCGCGACCACCGCGTCGCGCGCCGCAGGCATTGCCGGGCAGTTCCATGCCGGTCTTCAATTCGTCTACGTCATCGCTGGACTGCCCGCCGTGGGAATCGACGGCGAAGCCTTTCCCGAATTCCGCGAGGCCATGGCGGTCTCCGCGGCGCAGCACATGGCCAAACTGCAACAGGAGATCGGTACCCAGGCGGAAGTGCTAATCGAAAGCGGCGAGCCGGCCAAGGCGTTGATCCTGGCCGCGAAAAAAACCAAAGCGGATCTGCTGATCGTCGGGCGCAAGGCTCCAGGCGCGCATCTGGGAGGCACCGGCTACGGCATCATTCGCGAATCGCATATCCCCGTGCTAAGTTTGTAGAAGTCCCGAGAGCCAGGCGGCCGATTCCGCGGGAGGCCCGTCCATGATTCAAGCAGTCTACAAAGGCATTGAAATCGAAATGGAGCTTCACCAACAGCTCCATGACAAGTGGAAGTGCGCCTACACGCTGATCAAGCACCCGGGGCGAATCCAAACGCTCTATCACGGCGACGAAGAGTTTCCGACGATGGATCTGGCCAAGGCACACGCCTTGCAAGAGGCTCGCGAAGCGATCGATGAAGTTGAATACAATCGATAACGCTGGGTTGCGCGTTCCGGACGTTCGCGTTCCTTAGGAGGCGCCCATCCTTCACTCGCAGGCCGGCCTCGATCCGATGGAGATGAGGATCAGGTCCGCGCACTATTCGGGGGATGGCTGCGGAGAATCGGGTTGAAAATCGTTCAGCCAAAATTCCGGGGAAGGGCCGGCAAACTCCACGCCCACCTGAGCCAGCCCGCCGTAGAGCGACCCGAACCGGGCAACCCGCCCTTCCTTCTCGGTGCGGTTCAGCGGATTCAGCAAAACCAGCGTCTGTCCCAGGGCCACTTTTGCGGCCAGAACCAGCAAGGCCCCATGCGCGCTCACAGAGATGGTAAAGGTTTTTTCCTGGAACGGCTGGCCTTCGATGGATTTCCCGCGGACGATCAAGGCGATGTCAAGCAAGGACCGCGCGCTGCGCCGGCGATCCGCGGAATTTTCGGGAAAACCTTGCGCTGCGCCGGGCATGAAGGTTTCTTTTCTCCTGCAGACAAATCCCCAGCGGGACTGCCTGGTCTAAGCCGGGAAACCTCGAACCCACAAACCATTTGCCCGGCGGCATTTTGTTCAGCGGTAAATTGCCGGGCGACGATTACCGATCAGTGGGGCTGCCCCAGGTTGCTTTCTTCCCCGGAGGCGGTTCCGTTCTTCTTTGCCAGGGTATCGAGCATGGCTTTGGAGTGGTCATACACCGCGGACATCGCCGCGACCATGGAGGCGGTGCCGAGGCCTTCCAGAGCTTCCCGGAATTTCTCGATCTCTCTCCCGGCGGTCCGTCCAAGCTCCTCCTGGCAGGCGCGCTGGCGCGCCTCCCACTCGGCGCGGGTTTCGCTGGCCAGGGAAGCCAGCGAGGTTTCCACGCCTTTGCGCGTGTCGCTGACGAACCGTTCGATCTCTCCCAAAGCCGTCACGTGAAACTCGGCCAAGGCCGCGCCCGCGGCGGTCTCCAGTTGCGAACGCGCCCCGGCGGCCCGCGCATCCAGGCGCGCGACCACTTCGCCCGAAACGGTATGCACTCTGTCGGTCAGCCTGGCGGCTTGCCGGTCCGCGCACCGCGAAGCCTCGCTTTCAAACTCGCCCGCCGCACGGTCGGCGATTTCGCGCAGCCGCGACGAAAATCGCTCCTGCAACTCGATGGAAGCCTCGCACATGAAGTCCTGGGCATCGGCCAGTACGGGTTTCACGGCCTCGGCGCTCTTCTCCAGACGCTGCGCGGTTTCCTGGGCCAAGCCCAGAAAAACTTCCACCTGCCTCCGCAAGTGCCCGTCGGCCTGAGCGATGTCGCCCTGCAGCCGCGCGCGAATCTCCTGGAATGCCGCGGACACCAGCTTTTCGGTGTGCTGCGCGCAACCTTCCTCGATCTGGTGCAGGCTGGCCTGCGTGAAAACCTCCACGGCCTTGGCCACCTGGTCGAGGGCCGTGCTTACTTGCGTGTTGAGGGCCGTGGCAATGGCCCGCTCCGCGGCCTGCTCCAGCTTCCCTTCCAGGGCGCGCATCAATTGATCGGACGGCACCACCACGCGAACCGGCTTTCTCTGCGCCGACGGTGGTACGGGCGCGTTTAGCGAATAATCGGCTGGTTCAGAAGGCGCGGGATCGGAAGGTGCGGCCTCGGCGGTCGCAACCGGAGACCAGGAGGACGCCGGATTCGCCTCGCCGTCACCAGAAGCGAAACTCCCATCCTCGCCCTGCTGCGTCGCGGTGTGGGCCGCGCCATGAGGCGCGCTCAGCGAACCGGGATAACGCATCCAATCCACCGGAGGCGTTTGAATTCCCCAGACATTCGCAGGGGTCTCCAGCTCCACGCCCACCTGGTAAAGCTCATGGGTATTTCCCGGCAGGCGGATAAACCTCACCTGCGCGCGCACGGGACGGTGCTTTCCGCTGGCGGGGTCGCTGGGAAGTTCTAGTGTGACCCACGACCCGGGCTTGTACTCGTGCCGCGAGGGATACAGACACCCGTGGCAGTTCATGGCTACGGCGGAGGTTGTCTCTTGAAATGTGCTCCCCAGCCTGTTGTGGCCGGAAACGCTCAGGGGCACGGTCTTGAAGATTCGCGTGCTGCGGCGCGCGTCGCTTGCGGTCATTATGTTGGATACTTTGCTGGCTGACACGTAATCCACCTGTCCTTTCGGTCTGGAATGTCACAGATTAGCACTCCCTCAGGCCTGTTCCAGTCCCACAAGGACCTGTGCTGCGAGACAGTTACCCTCCTGGTTACCTGCCCTTGTCCTTATACTGTTACGGGATGCCCATTCGAGAAACGCCCGCCGCCGGGTTGCGATTTCAGATCGCCAGCGATCAATCGCTGCTGGTCTACTTCGGCGACGGCATCGCCCCGGAAACACATCGCCAGGTCGTGAAGATGTTGCGGCTGTTGCAGTCCCAGCCCATCGCCGGCGTGCGCGATCTTCACCCCGCTTATGCTTCCCTGCTGATCAATTTCAATTGTTTTACTCTGGCACACGATGAGTTGGAAGCGGTCCTGCGCCAGTATTTCGATCGCGTGAAAGACATTCCTCTTCCAGAACCCAAGCATGTTGAAATTCCCGTGTGCTACGGAGGTGAATTCGGACCGGACCTCGCGGACGTGGCCGCCGCCCATGGAATAGCGCCGTCGCGGGTGATCGACCTTCACGTCTCGGCCGAATATTTTGTTTATTTTCTGGGCTTCGCGCCGGGCTTCGCCTATCTGGGAGGATTGCCGGCGGAGATTGCCACGCCGCGCCTGGCCGCGCCGCGCAAGCGTGTTCCCGCAGGCAGCGTGGGGATCGCGGGCAATCAGACGGCAGTCTATCCTTTCCATACGCCGGGAGGCTGGAGGCTGATCGGGCGCACGCCTGTTTCTTTGTTCCGTTCCGATCGCCAACAGATGAGCCTGCTGACCATCGGAGATGTGGTGCGATTCAAACCCATTTCCGTGGAACACTTTGCGGAGTTGGCAAAATCATGAGCACCGTCGAGGTCCTGGCGCCGGGCTTGCTTACCACCGTGCAGGATTTAGGCAGAGAAGGCTTTGGCCCGCTGGGGATTTCTCCGTCGGGAGCCGCCGACGCGCTTTCCCTTCGCGTGGGAAACCTGCTGGCCGGCAACCCGGAAAACGCCGCGGCCCTGGAGATGACGCTGCTCGGCGGAACCTTCCGCTTTCCCCAAGGCTGCTTCATGGCGCTGGCAGGATCCGACTTTGGCGCCACGCTCGATGGCGCGCCCGTGGAACCGTGGAGCGCAGTGCAAGCACGGCCGGGCCAGACTTTGCAAGTAGGGTCCACGCGTTCGGGCGCGCGCTGCTACTTGTGCGTTCACGGCGGAATCGCCGTGACGCCTTTTCTAGGCAGCGCGTCGACGCATCTGCTGAGCGGTCTGGGAGGATTTGAAGGAAGGGCTTTGCGCAAGGGCGACATGCTAACCATAGGAACGGAAGCGGGACATTTGGAGGATCGAAGCCACGATTATGGTGGGGGCAGAACAATCCCCGTGGCGACGATCGAGCGCTTGCTTCCGCGCAGGACTTTGCGGGTTACCGTCGGCCCGCAGAGCGACTGGTTTCCCGAATCCTCGCGGCGCGCTTTCTATGAGACGGCTTATCGGCTTACCGAGGAGTCCGACCGCCTGGGCATGCGCCTGGCGGGTGCGGAACTACCCTGCCCGCCCGGCGGCGAGATGATCACCGAGGGCGTTTCGCTCGGCGCCATTCAAGTCCCGCCCGGCGGCCAACCGATTATCGTTTTTGTGGAGCAGCAGACCACCGGCGGGTATCCCAAGATCGCCAATGTAATTTCCGCCGACCTTCATACCGTGGGTCAGCTTCGCCCTCGCGATGAGATTCGCTTCGAACTGGCAGAACTGGAGGCCGCCAGATCGCTGCTCCGCGAGCAGGAACAGTTGCTGGCCTCCCGCGAGTTGATTCGCATATGAAAGCCGGGTGCGGGCTGTACTTACAGCCCGCGTAAATTATGGACTTGAATTGCGACATGGGCGAGATGCCCGAGCAGATCGCCGACGGCACGCAGGAGTCCCTGATGCCGTTCCTCACCTCCGTCAACGTAGCCTGCGGCGGCCATGCAGGCGATTTGCGGACCATGGAAGCCACGATCCGCCAGGCGCTTCGCTGGAAGCTGGCAGTCGGCGCGCATCCGGGATGGCCCGATCCCGCGAATTTTGGCCGCGTTCCCCTAAACCTTGCGCCCGCCGAGATTGCCGATATCGTATTCGAGCAGGTCCGGGCGCTCGCGGAAGTCGCAGGAAAATGCGCGGCGCGCATCGTTCACGTGAAGCCGCACGGCGCGCTCTATAACCAGGCGGCCGGCGATCCCGCAATTGCCAGTGCCATTGCCGCGGGCGTCGCGCGTTTTTCGCGCGACCTGCTTCTGGTTGGGCTGGCGGGATCCTCGATGCTGGATGTGTTTCGCCAGGCAGGATTTGCCGTGGCCGCCGAAGCATTCGCCGACCGCCGCTACGAACCGGATGGCCGCTTGCGCTCGCGCAAATTCTCCGGCGCCTTGATCCACGATCCGGCGGAAGCCGCCCGCCAAGCCTTGCGCATCGCCGAGCGCGGCGCGGCGATCGCCTCCGACGGATCGGAAATCGCCGTGAGCGCGCAAACCATCTGCATTCATGGCGATACCACCGGCTCCCCGGCGATTGCCTCGGCAGTGGCCCACGCCGTGCGGCAGGCGGGAATCGGTCTCGGCCCTCCCTCCCGGACCTCCCAGAGCGATATGCGCTGACCCCAAATGGGAATCTCCGGCCTATCCGGTGCCGGAGCTCGCGCGCCTGTAAACGATTTATAATCAGCACACTTCGCCCTGCTCCAGAATAGCCAAATTTCTGTATTGAAATTCCAGGCGGCTCCATCTAATATAGTACTGGATTGGTTCTATATGGTCAGACTAGGCAAATTGACGGACTACGGTTTGGTGCTCATGAGCTGCATTGCGCGCAGCCAGGGTCTTTCGCTGCATTCGGCGAGCGATCTGGCGCGGGAATCCGGCCTGCCGGTTTCCACGGTGCGCAAGCTCTTGAAGGAGCTTTTGCACAACGGCCTGCTGATGTCCCATCGCGGCACGCGCGGGGGATACATTCTCGCGCGCGAGCCGCAGGACATTTCCGTGATCGATATCATCGCGGCTCTGGAAGGCCCGTTCGCGCTCACCGAATGCAGTTCGGATCAAGCGGGGCTGTGCAAGCTGGAAACCAACTGCCCCATCTCCAAGAATCAGCAGATCATCAACCAGGCCGTCCGTCAGGCGCTGGGAACCATAACCCTTTCCGATCTTATCAAGCCTATGCAGTTGGTGGCGGTGAAGGATTCGCACGGAAACCTGCTGCCGGCCATCGGCTTCGCTCCCGGGAGAGTGCAATGAGTCAAGATGCCGTGATCCGCGAACTTGCGCAACAGGAATACAAGTGGGGCTTCGTCACCGACGTGGCCGAAGAGCGCATCCCCAAGGGATTGAGCGAAGACGTGGTCCGTCTGATCTCCGCCAAAAAGAACGAGCCGGAGTTCATGCTGCAGTGGAGGCTCAAGGCCTATCGCCACTGGGCGTCGCTCGAGAGGGCCGGGGCCGAGCCGCAGTGGGCCAACGTCAAGTTTCCGCCGATCAACTACCAGGACATTACTTATTACTCCTCGCCCAAGATGAAGCCCAGCCTCAACAGCCTGGACGAGCTGGACCCCGAAATCCTGCGCACCTACGAAAAGCTGGGCATTCCGCTGCAGGAGCAAAATCGCCTGGCGGGCGTGGCCGTGGACGCCGTGTTCGACAGCGTCTCGGTGGGCACGACCTTCAAGGAAAAACTCGGCGAGTTGGGCATCATCTTCTGCTCCTTCTCCGAGGCTGTGCGCGAGCATCCCGACCTGATCAAGAAATATCTGGGCACCGTGGTGCCGCACACCGACAACTTTTACGCGGCGTTGAATGCCGCGGTGTTCAGCGACGGCTCCTTCGTATACGTACCCAAGGGCGTGCGCTGCCCCATGGAGCTTTCCACCTATTTCCGCATCAACGCCGCGGAGACCGGGCAATTCGAACGCACCCTGATCATCGCCGACGAAGGCGCCTACGTCAGCTATCTCGAGGGCTGCACCGCGCCGATGCGCGATGAAAACCAGTTGCACGCCGCGGTGGTGGAATTGATCGCCCTGGACAACGCGCAGATCAAATACTCCACGGTCCAGAACTGGTATCCCGGCGACAAGAACGGCAAGGGCGGCATCTACAATTTCGTCACCAAGCGCGGCAAGTGCCTGGGCGTCAATTCGAAAATTTCCTGGACGCAGGTCGAGACCGGCTCGTCCATCACCTGGAAATATCCCAGTTGCATCCTGCAGGGCGACAACAGCGTGGGCGAGTTCTATTCCGTGGCCCTCACCAACAACTTCCAGCAGGCCGACACCGGCACGAAGATGATCCACATCGGCAAAAATACCCGCAGCACCATCGTCTCCAAGGGTATCTCCGCCGGCCATGGCCAGAACACCTATCGCGGCGGCGTGAAAATTCTGAAGGACGCCACCGGCGCGCGCAACTACACGCAGTGCGATTCCCTGCTGATCGGCGACAAGTGCGGCGCGCACACCTTCCCGTACATCGAGGTGAAAAACTCCACCGCGCGCATGGAGCACGAAGCGTCCACCTCGAAGATCGGCGAAGACCAGCTTTTCTACCTGCGCCAGCGCGGGCTGAAGGCCGAAGACGCCGTGTCCATGATCGTCAACGGCTTCTGCAAGCGCGTGTTCCGCGAACTGCCCATGGAGTTTGCCGTGGAAGCGCAAAAACTGCTCAGCATCAGCCTGGAAGGCAGCGTCGGATAAGCGGCCCGTTCGCGTCCCGCAATCGCCCCCATAGACTGGAGAGAAAGAAAATATGAGTTTGCTCGAAATCAAGAATCTGCACGCCAAGGTGGGGAACCACGAGATCCTCAAGGGCATCAACCTGACCTTGAACGCCGGCGAAGTGCATTCGATCATGGGACCCAACGGCTCCGGCAAGAGCACCCTGGCCCAGGTCCTGGCGCGGCGCGAAACCTACGAAGTGACCGAGGGCGAAATCCTCTACAACGGGGAGGACCTGCTGGCCATGAAGCCCGAGGAAGCCGCCTGCGAAGGCGTTTTTCTGGCCTTCCAATATCCCGTGGAGATTCCCGGAATCACCAACGCCTACTTCCTGCGCTCGGCCCTCAACGCCATGCGCAAATATCGCGGCGAGGACGAAGTCGACGCCATGGATTTTCTGCCTCTGATGCGCGAAAAGTTGAAGCTTCTGGACATGGACGAGCGTCTGATGAATCGCTCGGTCAACGAATCGTTTTCCGGCGGCGAGAAAAAGCGCAACGAAATTTTGCAGATGTCCGTGCTGGAGCCCAAGCTAGCGATCTTGGATGAAACCGATTCCGGCCTGGATATCGACGCGTTGCGCATCGTGGCGCAGGGCGTGAATGCCATGCGCAGCCCCGACCGCGCCATCCTGGTGGTCACGCACTACCAGCGGCTGCTGGATTACATCGTTCCGGATCGCGTGCACGTGCTGGTGAACGGCGTGGTAGTCCGCTCCGGCGGCCCCGAGCTGGCTCTGGAACTGGAAGACAAGGGCTACACCACCATGGAAACGGCCACCAGCGCGTAAGCAAGGCCGGCGGCAAGGAACGTTTGGCGTTTCAAGATTTCAAGACGAAAGACGGGGGAACTCGCGTGGAGTTGGCAACTCAAGCTTTGAATCATTACCTGGACGCCTTCAATACCTTCGAGAAATCGGCCGGCGGTCCCGACTGGCTGCGCGAATTGCGCCACGCCGGCTTCGCGCGCTTTTGTGAGACCGGCTTCCCCACTCCGCACCAGGAGGACTGGCGATTCACCAATGTTTCGGCCATCGCCGATACATCGTTTCACCTTCCGGCGAAAAACGCCGCCCTGCCTTCGCACAAAGATCTGGAGCCTTATCGCCTGCCCGGAGCGGCCTGCCAGCTGGTATTCGTGAATGGCCGTTTTGCACCGTCGCTCTCTTTGCCGGGAAAGTTGCCGGAGGGAGTGAAAGCCACGAGCCTGGCCGCGCAGATCGCCGAGAATCCGCAGGAGATTCGCGGCCACCTGGGCCGTTACCTGGACATTCAGCGCGACCCTTTCTGCGCCTTGAACGCCGCGTTCCTGGAGGACGGCGCCTACGTGCACGTTCGCCGGCGAACCGTGGCGCCCGAGCCCATTTATCTTTTATTCGTATCCACCGGCGGCAGCGCTCCGGCCATGAATCACCCGCGCAACCTGATCGTCGCGGAAGAGAGCAGCGAGGTCACCGTCATCGAGAATTACGTTTCTCTGGGCAGCGGCGTGGCCCTCAGCAACACCGCCACCGAACTTTTTGCCGGGGATCAGGCGGTGGTCTCCCACTACATGCTCGAATCCGAGGATCGCCACGCCTTCAACATCTCCACCTTGCGCATCCAGCAGGGGCGCGGCGCCAACACCGCCTCGCACTCCGTGCTGCTGGGAGGCGCGCTGGTCCGCAACAATGTGCATCCGGTGCTGGCCGGCGAAGGCGGAGAGTGCCTGATCAACGGCCTGTACATCGGCAGCGGCCGCCAGCATCTGGACAACTACATGCTGGTGGAGCACGCCGCTCCGCGCTGCGCCAGCCGGCAGTTTTACAACGGCATCCTGGACGACTCCGCGCACGGAGTCTTCCACGGACGCATCGTCGTGCACAAGGACGCGCAGAAGACCGACGCCAAGCAAACCAATCGCAATCTCCTGCTTTCCGACAACGCCCAGGTGGACACCAAGCCGCAACTGGAAATCTACGCCGACGACGTCAAGTGCACGCACGGCGCCACCATCGGACAGATCGAGGAGACCGCGCTGTTTTACCTGCGCTCGCGCGGCATCGACGAAATCTCCGCGCGCAGCATGCTGCTGGGCGCTTTTGCTGGGGAATGCCTGGACCGCATGAAGGAAGGGCCCGCCAAAACGCTGGTGGAAACGCTGATCCGCGGCGCTCTGGTGGAAGTGGCCCATCCCGCGAAGGTGCGGGCTCGCCAGACCGCGTCGTAGCGCCGGAGAGAACCAGAAAGGAAATCGCATGGCCACCGTGGCGGGAAGAAAATTGGACGGCCAGTTGCTGGAAGTTCCGCAAGCGGGTTCGCGGTTCGACGTGCAAGCCTACCGCCGGGATTTCCCCATCCTGCAGCAGAGCATTCGCGGCAAGGCCCTGGTGTACCTGGATAACGCCGCCACCTCGCAGAAGCCCCGCGCGGTCCTGGAAGCCATGGACCGCTACTACGAGACCACCAACGCCAATATTCATCGCGGCGTCCATTTCCTCTCCGAACACGCCACCCTCGAGCATGAGGCGGCTCGTGCCGCCGCGCAGCAGTTCCTGAACGCCGGGCACGCCCGCGAGATCATCTTTGTCCGCGGCGCCACCGAAGGCATCAACCTGGTGGCCAGCTCCTATGGCCGCGCGCACGTGGGCGCCGGCGATGAAGTGCTCCTCTCCGCCATGGAGCACCACTCCAACATCGTTCCCTGGCAGATGCTCTGCGAGGAAAAAGGCGCGCGCCTGCGCGTCGCGCCGATCGACGATCGCGGCGAGCTGATCCTCGAGGAGTTCGAGAAGCTGCTGGGCCCGCGCACCAAAATCGTCGCCATGGCGCACGTTTCCAACGCCCTCGGAACCATCAATCCGGTACGCCGCATCGTCGAGATGGCCCACCAGCGCGGCATCCCCGTGCTGCTGGACGGGGCGCAGGCCGTGCCCCATCTGGCCGTGGACGTGCAATCCCTGGACTGCGATTTTTACGTTTTCTCGGGCCACAAAGTGTATGGACCTACGGGCATCGGCGTTCTTTACGGCAAGTCCGCGCTGCTGGAGGCCATGCCTCCTTACCAGGGCGGCGGCGATATGATCAGCTCGGTGACCTTCGAGAAAACAACTTACAACACGCTGCCCTTCAAGTTTGAGGCCGGCACGCCGGACATTGCCGGGGCCATCGGATTGCGCGCGGCTTTGGATTATGTGCGCGAAGCGGGCCTGGCGCGCATCGCCGCGCACGAGCACGAGCTATTGGAATACGGCACGCGCGCGCTTTCCGCCATTCCCGGCGTGCGCCTGATCGGCACGGCGCGCGAAAAGGCCGCGGTGATCTCCTTCGTCATGGAGGGAGTGCATCCGCACGATATCGGAACCATTCTGGACCGCGAAGGGATCGCCATTCGCACCGGCCATCACTGCGCCCAGCCGGTCATGCAGCGCTTCGGCATTCCGGCCACCGCGCGCGCCTCCTTCGCGCTCTACAACACCACCGGGGAAGTCGACGCCCTGGCGCACGGCATCCGCAAGGTACACGAGGTTTTCTCCTGATGTCCGACCTGGGCGATCTCTACCAGGACCAGATCCTGGAGCACAACAAGTCTCCGCGGAACTTCCGCAAGATCGAGACGGCCAACCACGAAGCGGAGGGCTACAATCCGCTGTGCGGCGATCATTTCACCGTGTACCTCGATTTCCAGGACGGCAAGATTCGCGATATCAGTTTTCTGGGCTCCGGCTGCGCCATTTCCAAGGCCTCCGCTTCCATGATGACCCAGGCGCTCAAGGGCAAGACCCGCGAGGAGGCCGAACAGTTTTTCGATCGCTTCCATCGCCTGGTCACCGGACGCCCTCCCGCAAACGGCAATCAGGGCGAACTGGGCAAACTCACCGTGTTTGGCGGCGTTTCGGAATTTCCCATGCGCGTGAAGTGCGCCACGCTGGCCTGGCACACGCTGCTGGCGGCGTTGAAGGAACAGAAGGATCCCGTCACCACGGAGTAGCTTCGGAAACCCATGGACTCCAAGGAACCCATCACGCTCACACGGGAATGCGAAGTCATCACCATTCCCGATGGCGCTCGCGGCGTGCTCCCGGCAGGCGCGCACGTCCGCCTGATGCAGCGTCTGGGCGGCAGCTACACCGTCTCGGATTCCCGCGGCGCGCTTTATCGCATCGCCTCCAAAGACGCCGATGCCCTGGGGCTTTCCGCCACAGGCGAAGAGTCCGCCGGCGAAAGCAAGCCCTTCAGCGAAAAACTGGTGTGGGACGAATTGAAAAAGGTTTTCGACCCCGAGATTCCCGTCAACATCGTCGACCTGGGCCTGGTGTACTCCTGCGACATCAAGCCGCTGGAACAGGGCGGACACCGCATCGATATCCGCATGTCCATGACCGCGCCCGGCTGCGGCATGGGCAACGTCATCAAGGGCGACGTGGAAAGCCGGCTGGCCCATCTCCCTGCCGTGAGCGAAGTCCACGTCGAAGTGACCTTCGATCCGCCCTGGGGTCCCGCGCGCATGAGCGAAGCCGCCAAGCTGCAGCTTGGCCTGGACGCCGATTACGGTGCAAGCCCCGCTTCCCTCCCCCTATATCCCAAGTAAAGGTATCCCAAGTAAAAGCTGGTCCTGCACCGTCCCTGCAACAGCTGCTCGCGGCCAGGCTCGTGCAAAAGGCGGCCAAGTCGTTCATTTTATAAACCTTTTAGGCCATGTGGAAATTAGTAACCTTTCAATCACTGTTCCCAAATGAAACCCCTTCCCATTCCTGCATTTCCATACAATTGTCTCAGGCACAACAAAGAGGTAATACACATGGGCCCTCAAAGCAAATCCCGCGTTGCGGATCTGGAACGCCGCGAACTCCACCTGACAATTTTCGCCTGCTCGGCCATCGCCGTTCTGGCGATTGGAACCGCCGTGCTCATGTATCCGGTGGTCTTTTCGGAGCAAGCTCCCGCCGACAGGACCACGCGTGTGGCTTTTTTTGGTTTCTGCGGGCTGTGCCTGCTCCTGGCGGGGTATCTCTGGGAACGCCAGAGAACCATTCAACACCTTCGCGGGGAAATGGCCGAGGATCGCCGGCGGGCACTGGAGGCCGAGGCCCATGCCAGCGAGGAACTTCTCAAGACCATGCCCAAGCTGAATTCCTTTCAGGATAGCCTGCCCATGGAATTTCGCCGCACCGCCGCGACGACCAACAATCTTTCCATTCTCGTCGTCACCGTGACACCGGAGGGGAAATCGCCCAGCAAGACGGCGGCCGCGCTCAGCGATACCGCCAAAATCGTTTCCCGCAAGCTGCGCGACCGCGACTCCATGTTCATTCTGGGGCCCGCGTGTATCGGAGCCGTGCTTCCCGGCGCGGACATGCAAGTCGCCCAGGGGCTTTCCTCGCGCATCGACGATGGCCTGGCCCTTGCAGTCAAGACCGGCAACAGTTTTTCTTACGCCATCAAGATCGTCAACTATCCAGCGGACGCCTCCAGCGCTCACGAGTTGCAGCAGGCGGTCTGCTCCCTGATTCCCACCGATAATTCCCTGGGAGCAATCGCCCAGGAAGCCCTCATCTAAAAGTCTCGTTGCCGCCAGGAACGTGTAACATTAGTTGTGGGTCTGCCTGCGGGAAAGCAAGGCGATCTCGGCCCAATCGCGATTTCAAATTTGATGAACAAGCCCTTTTTCAAAATCCTGACGCTTCTGTGCGGATTAGTACTTTTTTCCGCGGCCCATTGCGCCGCAGCGCAGACTCCCGCGCCCTCTCCAGCAAAGGGCGCGGGCCGCGGAGAGTGCCTGGTGCTTCGCAGCGAAATCCTGATGCAGTCCGTGCCGTACTGCGTCCTGCTGCCGCCCAGCTATGACGCGCAAAAGACCCGCCGTTATCCGGTGCTCTATTTTCTGCACGGCCTGGGCGGCAACGAACAGATGTTTTTCGATTCCGGGGGCTGGGAACTGGTGCAGGAGCTGTGGCAGGAGGGCAAGATCGGTGAATTTCTGATCGTCGTGCCGCGCGGGGGCTCGAGCTTTTTCATCAATTCACAAAACGGCAAGTACCGCTATGAGGATTTCTTCATCAAGGAATTTCTGCCCGCCGTCGAAAAACGTTATCGCATCCGCGCCACACGCGAGTCTCGCGGCATCGCCGGAATTTCCATGGGCGGTTACGGCGCGCTGCACCTGGCCTTTCGCCACCCCGGCCTTTTTGCCGTGGTCAGCGCTCACAGCGCGGCCTTGATCGACAAACTCCCCACCATCGCCGCCAGTAATTCCCGCGTCTCCGGCCCGCTTCAGATTTTCGGAGACGTCTTCGGCTCGCCCCTGGATCAGGCGTTCTGGAACGCCAACAATCCTATCGTTCTGGCTCGCACCGCCAACTTGTCCGGCCTGAAAATCTATTTCGACTGCGGCGAGCAGGACGACTACGGATTTGAGAACGGCGCGCAAACCCTTCACAACGTCCTCGACTCCCGCCGCATCCCCCATGATTTTCATCTGTATCCCGGCGACCACAGCTGGTTGTATTTCGCGACGCACCTTCCAGCGTCGCTGGCGTTCGATTCCCGCGCCTTCGGCCTGGCCACGCCCGCCGCCAGTTCCGCAAACTAGCAGACGCCGTTTTCTCAAAGCACCTTGCGGCCCGGCCCTTCTCTTTTGCCAAGCTTGTCAAGCCGCGCGCGCAAATGGTCCGGATCCATTCCCGCCGATTGGCACACCGTGCGGAAATCGTTGCTGTCGCTGAAAAGATAGTCCTCCGCTTCGCGCTTCCTGCGCAGAGGGCCGTGGACCCATTCCTCCACGGTGCTGGTGATCACCGCTTGCCATACGCGCATCTCCGGTATGGTTTCCTCGTCCTTCTCCACCGTCATCCTTTTTTCGAAGGCCATTTTTCCCTTGCCTCTTCTACCCCGTCAATCGCAGGCAGCGATGTATAGAGGCAAGGGGCGGACCAACCACGGGCGCCTTGGCACCTGTGCGCGCATGCAAGAGGAACAAAACATGAGGGTTGGGAGAAGCCGGCAAATCCCGTTGTGGGCACGCGGGAGGGCCTGCTCCACTGCGAAACCCTCGGGACTGAAGTGTTCCGTGCGGGAACGGCAACCTGGGCCGATAGCGAATGGGAAGCTTAGGCTTTTATGAATCCGCGGGACGGTTCATATTCTCTTTCGAAGATTACGCGGCAAAGCCGTTTGCCACTTTTGTACTGGAAAACGATTTCGCCGGCCTTTTCCAGGTAGCCCAAGCCGCGGCGTTTGGAATGCGAAAGCACCAGCCAGCGGTCCTGGACGATTTCGTAGGTGCCGTTTTCTCCCCAAATCTGATAGCTTCCGTCGCCATTCAGGATCAGCGATGGACTCTGGCACCGCGAAGCCCTCCGATCCACTTCGACCTTCACACAGCGATATCTGCCGGGCGTTTGCGCGTGTGCGGCGGGAGCCAGCGCCATGCTAAAAATCAAGACCGGCAGAACCACAAAAACCGAGGAAATGATTCGCGTTCGGTATTGCTGGAAAATTCGATTTGCCCAGTTCATATGCCAGTATTTGGAGCAAACCTTCTGCCATAGCTCCGTAAATGAATAAGTGCTTGCGGTACAGTAACTTACGTAATTCCATTTTACTGAAGTACTAGAGCTTCGTGGCCTGCGGGCTCCTCGCGCCTTCCACAACAGTGGCAGCAGGCTTCCTTCGCACGATTGGGCACTCGCTCGGAAACGGAGGCACGGTGAAATGGGAGCAACATCATCGAGCGCCTGCGGCTTGCTTTGGGTAAAATGGTTGGCATCCGGCCGGGGCGCGGGCTGTACTTGCGGCCTGCCCACATACGGGCAGCCCGCCCAAATAAGGGCAAAGCATAACTCACATGAAAAATGATCCGGGTATTGTCCGCACCGCGGACGGCCAATCGAGCCTGGCGCACGAACTGGAACTGCTGCTGAACGCCGAACACGCCGACGCGTTTGGGGTCCTGGGGCCGCACTTTTTTGACGAAGGGTTTGAACACGGGGCCGAGCGTCGCGAAAAAGCCAGGCTGGCGATTCGGATTCTCCAGCCCTATGCCGCGGAGGTCGCCGTCCTGCTCGGTGACCGCGTGATTCCCGCCGAACGCATCGCGCCGGGTGGCGTGTTTCAGGCCATCCTTCCCGAGGAGATTTCGCGGCGTCCCGGCCCGCGCGACTATCGCCTGCGCATCCGTTGGGATAACGGCGGCACCGTGGAAATACGCGATCCCTATGCCTTTCCCCCGGTGCTCACCGATTTCGATCTGCATCTGTTTTCCGAGGGCACGCACTACAACGCCTACGATAAGCTCGGCGCGCACGTTCTGGACGTCGCGGGCGTCCGCGGAGTGCATTTCGCGGTGTGGGCGCCCAATGCGCGCCGCGTCAGCGTGGTGGGCGATTTCAATCGCTGGGACGGCCGGGTTCATCCCATGCGTTCGCTGGGCAGTTCCGGACTTTGGGAGATTTTCCTGCCAGGCCTGGATGCGGGCGCGACCTACAAATTCGAGATCCGCCCGCAGCTCGGCGATCTGCCGTTCATGAAAGCGGATCCCTACGCCTTTGCCGCCGAATTGCGGCCCAAATCCGGCTCCGTGGTGGCGTCCCTGGCGGGCTACGACTGGCAGGATCGCGGATGGCTGGAGTCGCGCGCGCGGCGCAACTGGCTTGCGGAGCCAATTTGCATTTACGAAGTGCATCTGGGCTCGTGGCGCCGCGTTGCGGAAGAAAACAACCGCTGGCTGACCTACCGCGAGCTCGCCGATCAACTGATTCCCTACGTCCAGCAGATGGGCTACACGCACATCGAATTGATGCCGGTGATGGAGCACCCCTTCGACGGCTCCTGGGGATACCAGACCATCGGCTATTTCGCCCCCACCAGCCGGCATGGAACGCCCGCCGATTTCATGTACTTCGTGGACCGCTGCCATCAGGCGGGTCTGGGCGTGATCCTGGATTGGACGCCGGCGCATTTCCCCAGCGATGCGCATGGGCTGGCGGAGTTCGACGGCACGCATCTTTACGAGCACGCCGACCCCAAGCAGGGGCGCCATCCCGACTGGGGCACGCTGGTTTTCAACTATGGCCGCGCCGAAGTGCAGGATTTTCTGATCTCCAACGCGCTGTTCTGGCTGGAGAAATATCACATCGACGGCCTGCGGGTGGATGCCGTCGCTTCCATGCTCTATCTGGACTACTCGCGCCAGGCGGGAGAATGGATTCCGAACGAACACGGCGGACGCGAGAATCTGGCGGCCATCGCCCTGCTGAAGCGCCTGAACGAACTGGTGCCGGCGCGGCATCCCGGCGCGCTGATGATCGCGGAGGAGTCCACGGCGTGGCCGGGCGTTTCGCGGCCCACGTACCTCGGCGGCCTGGGCTTCAGTTTGAAGTGGAACATGGGATGGATGCACGACGTGCTCAGTTATATTTCGCTGGATCCCATCCACCGCAAGTTTCACCACAACCGCATGACGTTCTCCATGCTGTACGCCTTCACCGAGAACTTCGTGCTGCCTTTTTCGCATGATGAAGTGGTGCACGGCAAAGGTTCGCTGATGAACAAAATGCCCGGCGATCTGTGGCAGCAGTTTGCCAACCTGCGCCTGCTGTATTCCTATTTCTACGGGCACCCCGGCAAGAAACTGCTTTTCATGGGCGGAGAATTCGGCCAGCGCAGCGAGTGGAATCACGACACCGGCCTGGAATGGGGACTGCTGCAATTCGATGAGCATCGGGGATTGCAGCGGCTCACCGGCGACCTCAACGCGCTGTACAGGCGCGAAGCGGCCCTGCACGAACAAGAGTTCGACTGGCACGGATTCGAGTGGATCGATTGCAACGACGCGGACGCCAGCATTCTTTCCTTCATCCGCCGCGCCAGGGATCCCGAGGATTGGATGGTCGTGGTGGCCAACTTCACGCCCGTGTCTCGCGAAAGCTATCGCGTGGGGGTTCCCGAGCCGGGCTACTATCGCGAACTGTTCAACTCCGACGCGGCAATCTACGGGGGGAGCGATATCGGGAACGGCGGCGGCGTGCAGGCGGAGCGCTTTCCCTGGATGGGCAAGCCCTACTCGATTCCGCTGCGCATTCCCCCGCTGGGCGTGCTGTTTTTCAAGCGCCAACGTTAAACCCGCAGGCCATCGGCCCGCGCCCCCTCGACCCGCGAACGGGCTCGCGGGTCGAGCTGCAGGAAATACTCCCGCACCATTCCGGCGATGATGCAAGCCGATCATGACTGCGGCGGCGCGTCCTCACGAGGGGGATGCGGCATATCGAAGATGATCTTAATGGGTCTATTTTGCGGGGCAGCGCCGGCGGCCTCTTCCTGTATGCCCGGAAGCGTGCGCAGCAACAGGCTGGCGATGTAGGCCAGGACGGCGGCGCGGCGCGGGGAGATCAGATCTTTGGCGAGCAGGGCGTGCAGCTCGGCGAGCGAGCGATTGATGCTCTCGGCCGAGTGAAACGCATTACTCCCGCCAGCGGCCAGGATTGAAGAGAAGTCGGCGGACTGGCTTTGCTCTTCCATCGCGGCGTGACGAGCACAGAGGCCGCCACTCGCACCAGAGCCGTTGAAGGAGCATTGCCGGCCGGTAGGAGTCCGGTAAAGGCAACGGGCAGCTCGCGTTACATCCAGATTCGCAGAATCGATGTTCATTTTGTGCCTCCAGAAAGATTTGGGGTACCCCCCACCCCGGGTATTTTTGATGAAGAGACCGCAAGGGCCTGGAACCATGGGATTTGTCTCTCGGCAGAGGGCAAAAGAGAGAAACCGGAGAAACCGGAGAAACCGGGAAGACAGCGGAAGGAATGTTCGGAATGAATTACCAGCGTCATGGTTCATGTTAGCACAAGAGGTACTAATAGTCAACCTGTTTACTGGAAGGTGATTCGAAACGCCTGTGGAAAGCGGCGGAGGCTGTGGAAATGCTGATGCAGATTCCGTTCCGATCATTGAACGAAAATCTTAAATCGATCATCCAGCCAAAGCATTGCCCGATTTGGCATTTGAGGGCTGAGAGGCTCCTGTCTTCGCCCGCGATGCAGATTTCATCTTAATTAGATTGATGGTAGGCTACTGGCGAAAAGCGACGGAGCCCACCTTGAAACGTATCTGCGTTTCGATGGTTTTTGCTCTCATCCTCGCCAGCGTCCTGCTCGCGTTCACACCCGCGCTTCTCGCTGCTGGAAGTTCTGGTCCGCTGATCTCGCCGTGGGATGCCAGTCCGGTTGACCTCACCGAGGAGCCCTACGACTGTCCTCCGGCGCCGCCCATCGCGCCTGACATTACGGTCACCAAGGGCCTAGGTAAGAGCGATCTTTCCCCCGCGGTTCGGCAAGCCATCTACCCTGAATCGGATGAGGCGCTTCACGACCTGACCTCGCAAGCCGTCGAGGCCGCCGATACGTTCCGCCGCACCGGCAGCCAAGCCGCCGCGCGCTGCGCCATCACGCTGCTTGCTCATGCTGCCGCGGACCACGCCATGGCCGGATACATGGCCACCGCGGACGCCACGAACGAGCAGAACATGGCCCTCCGGTCCGTCGCGATCGCTTACCTCAAGGTCCGGAACTCCGGAATGGCCACCGCGGAGGAGCAAGCCCTTGTCAGCGCGTGGCTGGAAGACATCACCCACCAGGAACGCAATCGCATCGGGTCCGGTCCTTGCGGCCGAAACATCTGCGGCGCTCACGGCCACTCTGGCATGGGCATTGCCATGGCCGCCGCCGCTGTGGCCATCGCTGCCAATGACCGGCACCTCTTCTCCTGGTCGGTTGGCCAATACCACACCGCAATCCACCTGATCGATGAGCACGGCATGTCCCACTACGACACGCACGGCCAATACGCGCTCAACTTCAACCTGATCAGCGCCGGATGCCTTGTACAAATCGCTGAGTTCGGCGAGGCGAATGGCCTTCCCCTGTACGCATACGACCACGGGCGCATCCATTTGCTCGTTGGAACGGTTTCGCGCGGGCTCATCGACGCCAGCCCGTTCTCTGTCGCCACCGGCGCCACACAGCGCATTTCCTCGACCATCGAGCCGTGGGAGATTGTCTGGGCCTCTGCCTACAACCGCCGCTTCCCAGACCCGCTCATCGCGGGGTTGCTCCAGCAGGTCGGGTCCGCCAGCGCCGATCTTTGGGGCGGCGCGTTGTGAGTATCAAGCGGTATTCACGAATTCAGCAGGGTCGGCCGCGACAACACCGGCGATCCTCACCGTCTACTCGCAGATCGCCAATCCTGTCATCACGCTGCAGAGCGGTTCGTCGACTCATTCACTGGTCTTCACGCTAAGCGTCCCTTAACCGAGTGGCGTTCAATGGATACCATTCCGGCGAGGGCCGACGTTCGAACGGGGCGACCCGGCACTTCTTTTAGTCCTGCTGAGATTTCAGGGTGTAATTGCGGAGCGCGCCGCCGGTGGCTATGCCCATGTGCACGATGGAAACCCAGCGTTCGAGCCGGTGATGGCCGGTGCGGTGGAACCAGTAGGAAAGACCGATGGATGCTCCCGCGGCGCCGGCCTCGATCCCCAAGAACAGAGGGTGATTGTCCACGATACGGTTGGTAAGAAGGCCCTCGTTCAGGCCGCGGCGGCGGGTGTTTAACGTGGACGTGAAATCCAAAACGCGCGAGGCGCCCACGCCGGCAAACAACCAGTCGTTCTGGCGGTCCCAAAAGCGGTGCGGCTCCGGGGCGGTGGAGATAGGCGCGATGGCGGATTGCGGGGCGAGGCGCAAGGCACCCGTCGAGACAGGATTCCGAGAAAATGCGGCCGCTTCTCCCCCGGGAATATAAGGGCCGCGCGAGGCATAGCGGTTGGCCGCGACGCGGGGCGGGAATAGCGCGAACTTCGAGGCGACGGTGGTGGCGTGGGTTCGCTGACAGCACCTTATGGCCAGGGGGTCACGCGGGCGGGGTTGAAATTGGGGGCGCACAGCGGAAGACGGCACCGGGCAAGCGGACTCGGCCGGCAGGGGAGTCTGAGCCGATACATGGGCAGCGAATGTGAGCGCAGCCAAGAGCAGGGCTGCAAGATTTCGCCGCGTGCAGTTGGATGGGCGTATTGGAATCGCGGAAGCCCTATGTCAGCCGAAACGTCACCGGGGCTGCCTTCCACGGGAGAAGAATCCTGGCCGATTTATTGGCCACAAATCCGAGAGGGCAGCGCAAGGGCAACCGGGGACACGTATCTTGCGTTTTGCCGCGGGATGATGCCATGAGGTTTGCAATGCACGACCACCACCAAGAGGGAGAGAATTACGCGAGGATTGATACTAAGTGACTTAGGCGAAATAAAGGTCGGTGGAGGCGGGGTTCAATTTCAATTTCGAACGCCCACCGGGCCGTTTGCGTCACTTTGGGCACCGGAAATTGGCGATTTGAAACTCGGTAATGAAGAGTGTAGAAGATATGCGTGGTTGCAATCACTTCATGAATCGTGGTCCGGAGGATAAATGGCGGAGGACATTGCTTTGGAAGCGGCGGAAAAAGTTGTGGCGGCGAAAAAGAAGGCTGCCGAGATCAAGACCTTGATGGATATAGCCGTGGTGGACGCGGGAGGCAATTTAAAGGCATTCGCGCGCATGGACGGCGCGTGGCTGGGCAGCATTGACATTGCCATCCGCAAAGCGCGGACGGCGCGCTGGTTCGACATGAACACGGGAGAAATTGGGAAGCTTTCGCAACCCGGGGGTCCGCTGTTTGGCATCGAGCACAGCAATGACGGCCTGATCACTTTTCCCGGGGGCGTGCCTCTGAAAGATGGCCAGGGGCGTGTGGTGGGGGCTATCGGCGTGAGCGGGAGTTCCGTGGAAAACGATCACGCAGTAGCAGTCGCGGGGGCTGAGAGCTTGGGCAAATAGAGCGAGCCCCATTCGGAAAAGGCAACCGGGGCCTTCTTTCACCCATTCATTCGCGCGAAAACATCCAGGTCCATCGGTGCCGGCGCTTTGGGTGACTCGCGCGGCCTGGCGGTGGACGCTGCCCGCGGTTACTCTCCGCCGCCACCGGGATGGTTTGGATCCGGCGCGACCAGATGGCTTCGGTCATTATTCACGCACATTTCCGGCTGGATGTAATCGCCAGCAGCGGCGAGGTGGGTGTGCTCGGGGGTCATGACCCAGGGCTTGGTGAACATGACGGGATCCTCGATGGTGGCTTCGTAGACGAGGTCGTCTCCGGTGCGGGTCCAGCGCTCGAGGACGTGCTCCTTATCGCTGTGAATCAGCGCGTTCTTCGGCCCCTGGGTTCCGCCGCCCAGCCAGGTCTCATCGTTGAGCCCGACGACATCCACGACGAGCACGTCGCCGTCCCAGTGGCCGATGGAATCGCCCATGTAAGAGGTATCGACGTCCACGGGGTGCTGGCGGCCATTCAGATAGATTATGCGATAGATGGGGCCCGGGTCGGCCTCCCACATAAAGGCCGCAAACTGGTCGTTCTGCACGATCATGATGTGCTCGTCCACGCCAAGCCCGGCGCGGGGAATGCCCAACGGCTTGCACTGCTGCATGGGATCGAGCGGGGTGGCGTTGCCATTCATGGTAGCCATGAGGGCCGCAACCTTGGCGGCATATTCAGGCTTGTAGGAGGGCGCGGACCGCGGGGTTCCTTGAAACACCGGAGGCGGGGCCGGCTTATCGGAGGGCACGGTTCCGTTGTAGTTAAGGAACAGCGATCCGTCCTCGGTTCTGACGAGATTGCTGGCGTGACCCAGGGCCTCTTTGCCATAACCCGGGACGCCCGCCACGCCGCGGACCCAGAATCCGGTCAGATCGGGGTGCCCGTCGGCCATGCGCGGGGTTGGCACGGGCTTGCCGTGTTCGGTGCCCGTGGCCCAAGTGGTGACGCCGTTCTGGGCCTTGGGCGCGGAGACCCATACGAAGCCCAGGAGCGCTGCCAAAGCCGCTGAAAGAGCGCCGAAACGAATGAGATGGGTTTTCATGAAAACTCCCCGGTGCAAATCTTTCTCGGAAATACGTGGCCCAGACTTGGGTTTGATCCTATCACAAAGGGACGGTGGTCTACCTCTCCGACGTAATGGACGGCGGCGCGGCCCGGCGCGTTACCGTTAATCCCATTGGCAATTCCGTTTGGCAATTCCGCGGCTTTCCATGGGCGGAAGCGCAAGAAACGATTTTATAATCGGAGCCGCCGCTGAAAACAAATGGCGGTTGAGAGAGGGCGGCCCGCACCGTATACTTTGTTGTTTGTTTTGGCGCTTGCGGGCGCCGGGCTGTACTCATCCTCAACAACAGGGGTAAAGCGGACGACCCATGGCTAACCAGGGACAATACTTTGCGGCAGTGATCGGAGGAGCCGTATCGGGCTCGGTGTGCACGGAAATTCTGGCCGACAAGGGCATCAAGGTGGCGGTATTCGAGCAGAACAAGCGGCCGTACGGGAAGATCGAAGACGGCTTGCCGCGTTGGCACGTGGAACAGCGCAGGCAGGAGTACGGGCGCATCGGGGCGCGCATGAAAAAGCCCGGCGTCTATTTCATCCCCTGCACCAAGGTGGGGCGCGACGTGGACTTCAACGACCTGACCAAGAATTGGGGATTTTCGGCGGTGATCCTGGCCAACGGGGCGTGGCGCGACCGCGACCTGGGCGTGCCGGGCGCCGATGAATATCTGGAAAAAGGGCTGTATTACCAGAATCCCTTCATCTACTGGTACAACCACAAGCACGAGAAGACCTACGACGGGCCGCGCCTGGAGGCTCCCGACGGAACCATCGTGGTGGGCGGCGGCCTGGCTTCCATCGACGTGGTGAAAGTGCTGCAACTGGAAAACTACGAACGCGCCATTCGCGCGCGCGGCCTCACCACGCACATGCATGAGCTGGAGAAACGCGGCGTCCCGGCCGTCTGCAAGGATCTGGGAATCGACCCCAAGGACCTGGGCGTGAAAGGGTGTCTGCTGATCTACCGACGGCGCGTGCAGGATATGCCGCTGCAGCAGCCGCCCGACAATGCCACGGCCGAGCAGATCGCCAAGACCGAGCAGGTGCGCCAGAAGGTGCTGCGGCTGGCGCAGGATAAGTTCCTGTTCCGCGTGCAGGACTGCACGCTGACGCAGGGAATCCTGGTGGAAAACGGGCGCCTGGTGGGGCTGAAAGCGGCACGCACGAAAGTGGAGGGCCGCAAGGCGGAGCCGATTCCCGGTTCGGAACATGAGCTGCGCGCCCCGCTGGTGATCTCCTCGATTGGATCGGTGCCGGAAAAGATTCCGGGCGTGGTGATGAAGGGCGAGTACTACACGTTCACGGAGGAAAACGATCTGCCACGGTACAGTGGATGCGACGGCGTGTTTGGCGTGGGCAACGTGGTGACCGGGCAGGGAAACATCCGCGTGTCGCTCGTGCACAGCCAGAAAGTGAGCAACGAGCTGATCGCACGCTACATCGTCGCGGACGGGGCCGCGGCCGAGGCCGGAATGTATGTCGCCGCGGAAGGACGCGCCGCGGCACAGGCACAGGCGGTTGAGGAAAAGGTGATGGCGCTGCCGGCGCTAAACGAGGCGCAAGCGACCACGCTCGAACAGCGGATCATTTCCCTGCAGCGAAAGGCGGGCTACACTTCCGATTACGACTCCTGGATCGCCAAGGTGACGCCGGCGGACCTGGAGTAGTTCCTAGCGATCGTTATTGGCGTTGGCCGCCTGGCCCGGCCCCGGGTCCGCCGGCAGGGCCGCCCCTGGGCATGAACTGGGAAGGATCGAACTTGGTCGGCGTGCCGGTGATGTGATCCTGTGCGTTGCTGATGAGCTTGGTAACCGTCATGGTGGTTTCGGCAGTCTTGGATTTCACCAGGCCCCACGGCGTTACTTTGGTGGAGAGCCACGCCTCCCACTTGCCATCCTTGGCGCGGTAGTGTTCGCAACTGAAGGTTCCCGCCGGCGTGACGACGTCCTCGGTGCCGACTTTCTCAGCCTGGTCTCGAATGTCCACCGAGGGTGGCGGCATCTGCGTGTTGGCGAAGGCCGGCATCTCCATGGGGCCGCGGCCGGGCATCTGAATGACCATTTTGGAAACGCTGCCGCTCTTGCCGTCAAAGACCATCAAAGTTTTCGCGTACATCTGACCGCCGGCTTGTCCGCCTTGAGGCAGGTTCATGGCCACCTCAAGCCAGTAGCCGGTCTTGCCATCCACATCTTCCTTGCCCACCAGGGTGAGTTCCATGTTGTTCTTGCCGCTGGCGCCTTCCATTTCATAAGCGGCGCCCGAGCCAATCACGGGATTCCAGATGCCGCGAAAATCGGGCTGGCGCGGGCCGCCGAATTGCGCGGCGGCAGACCCTACGAGGGCGAGCGCCAAAACGAGAACGGATCCTACGATCCTAAGAGTGCGCATTTTTATTTTCCTCCCGACTCAGCGATGAAGAGACACTTTTCAAGTGGGGCCAAAGGGGCGCCAAGGGGGACGCGCAGACGATGCAATTGGGCCGTTCCCTCGCACAATGCCGCGGGCTTTTTTACCAGAGTTGCGCGGGTTGCGCAACTGTTTGCCGGGCGTGAACGTGAACGCGCGGGTCATTCGCAGGCCAGGGCGTCCACAGGGTCGCTTTGCGCGGCGCGAATCGCGGGATACGCCGAGCCGACCAGGGCGCCAACAATGGCGACGAGAATAGAACCGCCGATCCACTGCACCGGAATCTGAATCTGCAGCGTGGGCGAGGTGTGGTGCAACAAAGTGGTGATGCCGTAAGTTACCAGAACTCCCAAAGCGGCGCCCAACACGACCAGAAACAATGCTTCCGCGACAATCAGACGGCAAATTTCAAATCGCGTGGAACCCAGGGCCTTCAGGACGCCAATTTGCCTCCTGCGCTCGAGAACCATGGTGTACATGGTCAGAAGAACCACCAGAAAACTGATCACGATTCCCAGTCCCACAAAGGAATTGATAAACGGCCTGATCTCGGGAAGGTTCGAGGAGGTCATCAGCGAGAGGAACTCCGCCATGGAACGGACGCGATAGGCCGGAAGGAACTTAACAATTTCGGCGCGGACCGCTTCGGTATCGCCAGAGCTGCGAACATACACCATGGAGACGCGGCCATCGGCTCCGGCGACATCTTGCGCGGTGTGCAGGGGCACGAAGTAGCGGGCTCCTTTGCCGTGCAGGACGATGCCACTGATGCGAAAGGTATGGTTGATGAGTGTGGTGGCGCTGCCGACGTGGAGTTTGTTCGCGCTGGCGGCCAGATCGTCGGCGATAGCGTCGTCAGGCTGAGTAAATGGGCCGCCGGAGAGGAAAGTGAAACCTTTGCTCAAGCCGCTAAAGCGGTCGTAATCAATTCCGTAGGTCACACCCAGAGAGTGCGTATCGACGACAATCAGTACGCCGGCGGCTTCGTCCACTCCGGGAAGCTTGGCGATCTGGGCGACTACGGACTCCGGCATCACGGCATTACTGAAGGCCACGAACATGGAAGAGTTGGGGGGCTGGACGATGATATCGGCGCCCACGCCTTCGGTGCGGGAACGGTAGTCGTTCAGCATGCCGGTGGTGAGACCAACAATGAAGAGAATCAAAAAGACTTGCAAGGCGATAGCGATGGCGCTGACCGCGGAGCGCATGGGATGCACGCACAGATCGCCCCACAGCAAGCGAAGATAGACAAATTTCGACTGGCGCGCATGCGTGGAAGAGAGATCACTCATTCGTGTGTTGAAGGCGTTGCCGTAGGAACCACTCTAGCATCAGGCCCAAGATGGGTCAAAGCTGCGGCAAGAATTCTTTTTTGAATTATTTACGCGCCAGAAACCTTTTTCAACAAAATTGTTCAAAAGCCTGTGGAAAATCACCTCGCGAGCGGTATAACTGCGCGCACTTCGAGCGGCTTGCACGGTTTGCACTATGATGGTGCATGTGTCACAAAGTTGGAATTTAAATTGCGTTCGCCGGGAAAATGCAAGGCGCGAGCGGAGTGATCGCGCGGTTTTTTCCAAAAAGAAAAAACAGCGGAACATTTTGGGAAGATGCCCGTGGAAAGAAGTTCAGTTAGAGGAGGGACGCGTAAGATGAACTTCAATGGTCGGTTCGCTCTGGCTGACGTCGAACCACATGCCATAGGTCTTCCAGCCGGGCAATACCACCTGAACCAAGGTTCGACCTTGAGGAATTTCCGGGGCGACCACAATGCCCTCTTCATTGGTCTTGAGATTCATTTCCAGCATATTTTTTTTGTGATGCTCGGGATCCTCAAGCCATTTCACGTAAACGCTGGCTTCCGCCACGGGCTTATTGGCATCTCCTCCGGTCACCTCGATGCGTAATCGCGCCGTGGGAACGGCAGAGCCGGACTTATCTTTTTTCCCGGTTTGCGCACGCGCTGCGATCGCCAGGGAAAACATGGCGACAAGCGTCAGCAGGACGAGAAGCTTTTTATTTCCTGGCATTTTTCCTTGAGACAGCCGAGCGATCCCAAAACGGAATCGGGCCTGGAATGGTCCCGGCCGCAGCTCGCATTTGACTCGCGCCGGAACCTGAGCTAATTTCGAGCCGCGGTTGGCATCGCCGCTGCGGATTGTCTTTCCACTCATACTCCTGCGGCAGGATTCGTGCAACCCAAAAGACCGGCGCGAAAAACTTGAAGAGGCGCAGGCAAGTCCGGCCAACCCGGGGAATCTGAGGAGGCATGCAATGGGATTCGCAACCGATGCGATCCACGTGGGGCAGGAGCCGGACAGCGCAACCGGGGCCATCGTGGCGCCCATCTACCAGACTTCGACCTACGTCCAGGAAGCGCTGGGCCAAAACAAGGGCTACGACTACGCGCGCACGGCCCATCCCAACCGGCGGGCCCTGGAGCGATGCGTGGCGCGGCTGGAGGGCGGGCAGGCGGCCTACGTTTTTACGACGGGAATGGCGGCGATCGATGCGATGTTCCGTCTGCTGCGGCCGGGCGACCACACCATCGTCTCGCAAGCGGTGTACGGCGGGGTGTACCGGCTCACCACGCAATTGCTGACGCAATTCGGGCTGGAGTTCAGCTTCATCGACACGTCCAACGCGGAGAGCGTGGTCAAGGCGATTCGCCCCAACACCAAGATGATTTACGTCGAAACTCCCACCAACCCCACCATGATCGTTACCGACATCTCCAAGATCGCCGCGATCGCCCACGCGCACGACTTGACCCTAGCGGTGGATAACACCTTCCTGAGCCCGTATTTGCAACAGCCCATCGCGCTGGGCGCGCACATCGTGGTGCATTCGATGACCAAATACCTCAACGGGCACAGCGACGCCACGGGAGGCGCGGTGATCCTGACGCGCGCGGCCGACGCGGAGAAAATTTATTTCCTGCAGCGTTCCACGGGGGCCGGACTTGCGCCCATGGACTGCTTTCTGGTGTCGCGAGGGATCAAGACTCTGGCGGTGCGCATGGCGCAACACGATTCCAACGGCATGGCCGTCGCGCGCTTCCTGGAAGACCATCCCAAGGTGATGCGCGTGCTGTATCCGGGATTGCCGTCGCATCCGGGCCACGAGATTGCGCGGCGGCAGCAGCGCGGCTTCGGCGCGATGATCTCCTTCGACGTGAACACGCTGGAGTCCGCGCGGACGCTGCTCAATCACGTGAAGCTTTGCTCGCTGGCGGAGAGCCTGGGCGGAGTGGAGACGCTGATCTCCCATCCGGCGACGATGACGCACGCATCCATCCCGCCGGAGGTGCGCCGGCAGATTGGAATCACCGACGGGCTGGTGCGCCTCTCGGTGGGCATCGAGGACGCCGAAGATCTGATCGCCGATCTCGACGCGGCCCTGGAGAAAACCTAGCGTTCGGCAAAAGAACGGCCCCAGGGAACGATCTGGCTGAGCGTTGCAGGCACAGATTCCTCCTATCGCAGGCAATCGGCGAGCCATGCGAGGTAACGGGGCGAACCCGCGGCGATGGGCACGGCAAGGAATTCGGGCACTTCGTAGCTGTGCAGCTTTTCGACTTCGCGGCGCAGGGCGGCGAGGCGGCGGCGCGAGGTTTTGATCAACAACAAAAACTCGCGGGCCTTTTCGATTTTCCCTTTCCAGCGATAAACCGAGTCCACCGGCGCGGAGAAGATATTGACGCAGGCGGCCAGGCGCAGCGAGACAACGCTCTCAGCGATGCGCGCCGCTTCGCGGCGCGAGCCGCAGGCGACCAGAACCAGGACGATGCCTGCACTCCCGCTCCGGCGGACAGTTTGCAACTGGACCATGACATTCTCCCGTTTCGTTTCGGATTTATGCCGCTGAACGAATCCCCGCCGCTGGGAAGCTGAATCCGGCCGGAGTCCTCTTTACTCTTAGCACTCTTGGCCGCATCCTCCCTTGTTTCCCCACTAGAGGAGCGTCGCGCGCCAAGATACAATAGCCGCCCGGCGAACACCAATGGCCTCTTCTCCCATCCAGTTCGGCACCTGCGGGTGGCGCGGAATTATCGCCGGCGATTTCACCTTTGCAAACGTGCGCATCGCCGTGGCGGCCGTGGCCGACCACGTGCTGAGCCGCACGAAAAATCCCACGCTGCTGGTGGCGCACGACACGCGGTTTTTCTCCGAAGAGTTCGCGCGCACCGCGGCCATCGTGCTGGCCGCGCGCGGCGTGCATCCGTTGATCTGCCAGGGCCCCACGCCCACGCCGGCGGTGGCCTACGAAATCCTGCGGCGCAAGGCCGATGGGGCGATCAACTTCAGCGCCAGCCACAATCCCGCGGAGTATCACGGCCTCAAGTTTTCCGCCGCCGACGGAGGTCCGGCCATGCCGGAGGTGACGCGGGACATCGAGACGCGCGCCGCGGAGCTGGCCGGGCGCGCGGAGTTTTCCGGGCCGGCCTTCCCTTCGGCTTATGAAATGCCGCAACTGGAGAGCATCGAGGTCAAACCGGCATACCTGGAACGGCTCGACGAACTGGTGCGCTTCGATACGATTCGCGAGGCCAGCCGCAAGTCGGGGATGCGCATCGTCTACGACGCGCTGCACGGATGCGGCGCGGGG
>Ga0302326_10002163_pt1 | contig 48259 bp, 41 predicted proteins | sample Palsa_T0_3_FD_202264 | JGI IMG/M metagenome (GOLD analysis project Ga0302326, IMG submission 202264) | Peat permafrost microbial communities from Stordalen Mire near Abisko, Sweden - Palsa_T0_3 | ecosystem: Environmental > Terrestrial > Soil > Palsa > Peat permafrost | place: Sweden: Abisko... | reverse complement strand
GACGGAGACCGCCGCCAACCTGCTTTTCCAGTCAGCGGGAAAGAGGGCCTATGTCCAATGTTTGGTATACGGAGGTTCGCCGAACGTGTCTAATTTGGACAGCAGTGGTTGCCAACCTGCCCCACAACGCGCAAGCATTCCCACAAGCGGACACTTGCCCTGCGCGCAGTGGCCGCACAGGGCAATAACTTCAGTCACTTGCGCAGTCCCACGAACGGCCCTTCGTTTGCCCCTTGAACCGCGATGCTCACGCTCCTCAAGGACTTGCGCTACTCCCTGCGCAGCCTGCGCAATATGCCCGGCTTCACTATGGTGGCCTTGCTGGTCCTGGCGCTGGGTATCGGAGCGAATACCGCAATCTTCAGCGTGGTCAATTCGGTGGTGCTGCATCCGTTGCGGTACCCGGGCGCCGATCGCCTTGCGCTGATCTGGGAAACGGATCTGAAGGACGGTATCAAACGCGAAGGGCCGTCCGGGCCGAATTTCCTCGACTGGAAAGAACAGAGTCAGTCCTTCGAAGATATGGCGCTGCTCGAGGTCGGCACCGGCACCGTGACCGGCGAGGGCGAGCCTGAGCAAGTCGTCGGCCTGCGGGTGACCACGAATTTCCTGTCGATGCTGGGCGCGCGTACCGTGCTCGGACGCGGCTTTACGGAGTCCGAGGGCGCCGGTCAAGGACGCTACCCGGTGGCCGTGCTCTCGAACGGGTATTGGAAACGCCGCTTCGGTTCGGACCCGCGAGTCATCGGCAGAACCTTCATCATGAATAGCGAGCCGTACAGCGTGATCGGCGTGCTCGCGCCGGATTTCTACCATCCGCTGCCCACCGACCTTTACGTGCCATGGCCGATCGCGCAACTGCGCGCCAAGAGCCGCGCGGACCACGATTTCGGCGTCATCGGGCGCCTGAAGCCAGGCATTAGCATCGCCCAGGCGCAGGCCGAGTTGAGCACCGTCGCGCGCCGCATCGATGCGCAGACGCCTAGGCTGGCCGGTTGGGATGTGAGCGTGGTAGGGATGAAACAGGCGCTCTTCGAATATATCCGGCCCGCGCTGCTGTTGCTCCTCGGCGCAGTGGGGCTGCTGCTGCTGCTGGCCTGCGTGAACGTGGCCAGCTTGTTGCTGGCGCGCGTCACGGGCCGGCGCAAAGAGCTGGGGATTCGCGCGGCTTTGGGCGCGCAGCGCGGCCGGCTGGTCGCGCAGATTCTAGGCGAAAGCCTGTTGCTGAGCCTCATGGGAGGCGCGCTGGGAGTCTTCGTGGCCGTCTGGGGCGTCGACCTGCTGAGCGCGATCCTGCCCGGCACGCTTCCGATGGCGGAAGCCGGCACCGAGATTGTGCGTCCGGCCATTGGCGTGGATGCCCATGCGCTGATTTTCGCGCTGCTAATCTCCATCGGGGCTGCGCTGGTTTTCGGACTGATTCCCGCCCTGTATGTGGCGGGCGCCGATTTGAACGAAACGCTGAAGTCCGGCGGGCGCACGTCTTCCCCAGGGCTGGGCCGGACGCGGGTTTGGAGTTTGCTGGTGGCCGGGGAGGTGGCTCTCGCCAGCATGCTGCTGATCGGCGCGGGACTCGCCATGAAGAGCTTCGTGAACTTGCAACACGTGGACCCGGGCATACGGCCCGATCATGTGCTGACATTTCGCATGCGCCTGCCCACCGACAACCTCTACAAGAACGATCTCGAACAGGCCGATTTCTATCGGCGCGTGCTCGACAAAGTGGACCAGATACCCGGCATTCAATCCGCCGGCCTGAGCGATGTGCTTCCGCTGGGCCAGCAAAACGACCGGGAGTACTTCACTATCGAAAATCGGCCGCTGCCGGGGGGCGAGGAACTGGTCGCCGACTTTCGGCGTATCAGCCCGCGGTATTTGAAGACGATGGGGATCCCGCTGCTGCGGGGAAGAATGCTGTCCGATCGCGATGGTCGCGAAGCGCCGCCGGTGATCCTGATCGACGAAACCCTGGCGCACCAGTATTGGCCCAACGAGAATCCCATCGGCCGCCGTATGCGGCTGTGGCGTGAATTCCGGGAAGTCGTCGGCATCGTGGGCCAGGTGCATCATTATGGCTTGGAAAAACAGCCGGAGCCCACCATTTACGCGCCTTATGAGCAGATGCCGGACAAGGCCATGGCGCTGGCAGTGCGCACCACCATGGATACGCAAGCCGTGGTGAAAGCCGTGAAGCAGGCCGTGTGGTCGGTGGATCGGGGCCAGCCGGTGTTTCAGATCCGCAGCATGGACGATTATCTTTCGCTGGCAGGCAGCGCGTCTCGTATTTCGACCATACTGCTGCTGGTTTTCGCGGGCATCTCGATGCTATTGGCGGCGCTCGGGATTCATGGAGTCGTTTCCTACGGCGTCGCCCAGCGCACCCGCGAGTTCGGACTGCGCATGGCGCTTGGCTCTACCCCGCGGCAGCTCAAGGGCCTGGTAATCCGGAGCGGCATCCGGACCGCGCTGATCGGCCTGCTGGCCGGAATGGCCGGCGCCGCCGCGCTGGCCTCGGCTCTGCGCGCGCTGCTCTACGGCGTAGCGCCGGTCGATCCCGCGGTGATGGCGGGCGTGGCCACCCTGCTGCTCACGGTGGCGCTCGTCGCAAACTACGTACCGGCCATGCGCGCCACGCGCATCGATCCCATGGAAGCGCTGCACCACGAGTAGATCGGGTCTTATTCTGTCTTCTGTCTCCTGACTCCTGTCTTCTTTCCGCTACAATAGCACTCATGCAACCCGAAACCTGTGACATCGGCCTGATCGGCCTCGCGGTAATGGGCCAGAACCTGGTCTTGAATATGAACGACCACGGATATCGCGTGGCCGTCTTCAATCGCACCGTTTCGAAGGTGGACGATTTCATCGCGCACGAAGCCGCCGGCACCCAGGTGGTGGGCACGCACTCCATCGAGGAGTTGGCGCAGGTCTTGAAGAAGCCGCGCCGCGTGATGCTGATGGTCAAGGCCGGCGACACCGTCGACCAGATGATCGCCCACTTGACGCCGCATCTCGAAAAGGGCGACATCATTATCGATGGCGGCAACTCCCACTATCCGGACACCAACCGACGCACCAAGACGCTCGCCGATCAAGGCATTCTGTTCGTCGGCACGGGCGTTTCGGGAGGCGAGGAAGGCGCGCGGCATGGCCCGTCCATCATGCCCGGCGGAAATCCGGCCGCCTGGCCGCACGTGAAGGAGATTTTCCAGGCCATTGCCGCCAAGGTCGAAGACGGCACGCCCTGCTGCGACTGGGTCGGAGAAAATGGCGCGGGCCACTACGTGAAGATGGTGCACAACGGCATCGAATACGGCGACATGCAATTGATCTGCGAAGCGTATCAGTTGCTGAAAGACGGACTGGGCCTGCATGCGGACGAGCTGCACCAGGTTTTCGCGGACTGGAATAAGGGCGAGTTGGACAGCTACCTGATCGAAATCACCGCCGAGATTCTCACGAAAAAGGACAACGACGGCGCGCCGCTGGTGGACAAAATTCTGGACGCCGCCGGCCAGAAAGGAACGGGTAAGTGGACCGCCATCAGCGCACTGGATACGGGCACGCCGGTAACTCTCATCGGAGAAGCGGTATTCGCCCGCTGTCTCTCCGCCATGAAGGACGAACGGGTGGCCGCGTCCCGCATTCTGGCCGGCCCGAATCTGCCGCCGGCTCAGGATAGCGCGGCTTTCATCGGGGATGTGCGCCGCGCGCTCTACTGCTCCAAGATGATCTCCTATGCGCAGGGCTACATGCTGCTGCGCGAGGCGGCCAAAGAGCAAGGGTGGAACCTCAACTTCGGCGGCATCGCGCTGATGTGGCGCGGCGGCTGTATCATCCGCAGCCGGTTCCTGGGCAAGATCAAGGAGGCTTACGACAAGAATCCGCACCTGACTAACTTGTTGCTCGACGATTTCTTCAGCCGCACGCTGAACGGCTACCAGGCGGCCTGGCGGCGCGCCATCGTGCAGGCGATCGAGTACGGCGTACCCACTCCGGCCTTCTCCACGGCGCTGTCTTTCTACGACGGATATCGCACCGCGCGCCTGCCCGCGAACCTGCTGCAAGCGCAGCGCGACTTCTTCGGCGCGCATACCTATGAGCGCATCGACAAGCCGCGCGGCCAGTTCTTCCACACTAACTGGACCGGACGCGGCGGGCGGGTTTCGTCCGGCAGTTACAACGTGTGATGCGGCATGAGTGACTCACTTCATATTCCCCCCGCTGGCGCGCTCGACCTGCTCTCGCTGGGCGCGCTGATCCATCGGCTCGACCCCGGCATCATCCCCTTTCGCAAGGCCGCCGAGTGCCGGATCCATGTCAGCGGCGGCGAATTCAATTGCGCCGCGAACCTGTCGGACTGTTTCGGAATGGCCACGGGCATCGCCAGCGCCATGGTCGATTATCCGGTCGGCGATCTGATCGCCGAGCGCGTTAGGGCTATGGGCGTCAAGCCCTTTTACAAGCATTTCAAGCACGACGGCGCCACCGGCCCCAACATGGCGACGGTCTATAGCGACCGGGGCTTCGGCATCCGCGCGCCGGTGGTCTTCTACAACCGCGCCAACGAGGCGGCCGCGCAACTGCAGCCGGGCGATTTCGATTGGAACGCCATCTTCGGCGCGGGCGTGCGCTGGTTCCACAGCGGCGGCATCTTTGCCGCGCTCTCCCAGACCACGCCCGAACTGATCGTCGAGGGCATGCGCGCCGCCAAGGCCGCCGGCGCGGTGGTTTCGTTCGATCTGAATTACCGGGCCAAGCTGTGGAACATCTCCGGCGGGCACGCGCGCGCCGTGGAGGTGATCCGCCGCATTGTGGAATACGTCGACGTGCTGGTGGGCAACGAGGAAGATCTGCAGATGGGCCTGGGCATACCCGGCCCGGAGGTCGCCGCCAAGTCCAAGCTGGACCCTAGCGCCTTCTTCGGCATGATCGACCGGGTGGTCGCGCGGCATCCGCAAATCAAGATCGTGGCCACCACGTTGCGCGAAGTGCACTCGACGAATCGGCACAGTTGGGGCGCGGTGGCCTGGATCGACGGCCGGACTTACATCTCTCCAACCTGCGAACTGGATGTGCTCGACAGGGTTGGGGGCGGCGACGGATTCGCGGCCGGATTCTTCTACGGGCTGATGACCGGCGAGCCGCCGGAGGCGGCCGTCAAGCTGGGCTGGGCGCACGGCGCGCTGCTGACCACTTTCCCCGGCGACACAACCATGGCGACACTGGATCAGGTGCGCGCGTTTGCCAAGGGCGGCTCGGCGCGCATCCAGCGCTAAGTCTTTAAACTTAGTTGTGGGGCGGCCAATCCTGGCCGCAGCCGCCTTTCCAGGCGGCTAGAGCCGGCTGAAAGCCGGCTGCGGGCAAGATTGCCCGCCCCACAATTTCCGGCAGGATCAGTTCAACCCCGCCTGGTAACTTCGCAGCGAGCGCAGGCGCTGCTCGATTTCGTGACGGTCGGTAGCCTCGGGCGCCAGGCGCAGATAGGTCTCCAGGTCGCTGCGCGCGGCGGCCGCGTTGCGCATCTGCATGTGAACGATGCCGCGCAGTTTGTATTCTTGCGCGGCTTGCGGGTCCGCCGTTACCAGCAGGTTCAAAGTCTGCAACGCTTTGCCGTACGCCCGCCGGTGCAAATACACGCCGCGCAGATTATGCAGCATCCGGATCACGATCTGGCGATTGCCGGCGGGCGCCAGCATGCGCGGGTCGTCGCTCAGCGGGACACCGGCCGACTGCCGCGCCAAATCGAAGCACTCCGCCATCGTGAGCAACCGGCCGCCGTGGAACACGTCGATGAACGCCGCAAAATCCGCGTCCTTGTATTGCACCAGAAAATGACCAGGCAGCCCGATGCCGTGCACCGGCTGGGCCAGCCGCCGCCCGATCTCCAGATACACGACGGCCAGGGAGATCGGAATGCCGGTGCGCGCGGTCAGCACCTCATTCAGGCAACTGTTGCGCGGATCGTAATAATTCCCCGTGTTGCCCGTGAAACCCAACTCGCCGAAGAGGTATTGGTTCGCCACTTCCACGTAATCGGACCCGCTGGAGCGGCCCGCCAGACGCTCGGACAGTTCGACTGCGTAGGAATCCAGGATACCGATGAACGGCTCGATATCCAGGCTGGGATACTCGATGAGGGCAAGTTCCAGAGCCGCGCGATCCAGGGCGAGTTCCTCGCTCCGGCCGGTGAGCAGGTCCAGCAACGGCTGCATGGCAAACTAAAATAGCACCATGCACCGGATGCTTTTCCGCGCGATCGCCGCCACCCTGTGGAGCGGTGCCCTGGCGGCCGCCCAGCCGCCGCGATTTTCCGAGCATATACTGCTGAAGTTACATGACGAAGTGGTCACGGGATACGCCCTACAAGGGCGCACGCTGGTTACCTGGGGCGACCGGCTTCTGTGGAGGAGATTGCCGCAAAGCAATTATCAGGTCGTGCGCGGCCGCGGGCGCGCGTTTGCCGAAGGCGGCTGCCTGCTGGACGTGGATGGCGACGGCAAGCTGGATATCGTGGTCAACGAAGGCCCTCCGGAATCCGACCTGGTTTGGTATCGCGCGCCGCACTCGGGCACGCGTTGGACGCGCCACGTTATCGACACCGGCGTCGACGCGCCGGATATGCTGCCCGCCACGCTGCTCGGCCATCGCGGCGTGCTGCTGATCCACAAGCGCATGCAGGTGCGCTTCTACGAGATTCCCGCCGATCCCACCGCGCGCTGGCCCTACCAGGATGTTTATTCCTTCTATTCGCCGGCGCACCAGGGCGGCCTGCGCATGGCGGATATCGATGGCGACGGACTGCCGGACATCCTGGCAGGGATGTACTGGATCCGCTCGCCCGAGAGCTTCGAATTGCCGTGGCGCTTGTTTGCCATCGACCTATGGAATGAAACGCTGGAATCGGCCATGCTGCGGCTGAGCTACGGTCCGCTGGCCGGCGCGGCGCCGGAGCTGCTGGCCGCGCAGCGCGACATGCAGCCGGCGCGCCTGGCGCGGCTCGAGAAGCCCGCCGATCCGCGCCAGTTGTGGATCGAACACCGCATCGAAAGCGTGCCGGACCTGGCCGAATTGAACAGCCTGGAAACGGCCGATTTCGACGGCGACGGGCGGCCCGATATCCTGGCCGCCGAGAAAGCCGGCGCCGGCCGCCTGCTGGTGCTCTACAACGAGGGTGAAGGCCGGTTTCGGCCGGTGGTCGTGGCGCAAGGGCGGCCCATTCTGTTCGCGCGGGCGCTACATATGCATGACGCAAACGGCGATGGGCCTCCGGATATTCTCGTCATCCGCGCGGACGCCATTGCGTGGTTTGAGAACCACCCCCGGCGCGGCGCAGCGCGTTAGAGTAAGCTTATGCGGAAATGGTTGCCGATCGTTTTGTTGTGCGCTTGCCCCTTATTGGCGGACAAGTATTCCGGGCCGCGCCCCGCTAAGGCCGACCTTCCCTACCTGATGCACGCCGACGACTTGATACCACTGGAGACCGGGGAGGCCAAACAGGACAACCGCAAGGGCGACGTCAACTTCGCGATCCCCGGCGCCAACTCCCCGGTGCGCACGCCGCTGGCCTCGCCCGCGTTTCTGATTCTGACGGACCAACTCCAGGCGGACCATTTGCAGCTTTACAAACTGCAGTCCAAGGGCGGCCAGCGCGAAGTGCTAATCCGCCGCAGAAATAAGCTGGTAGCGCGCCCCATCCGGCTGAACGTGACACGCCTTGACGACCAGTTGTACAAGATCGAGGTGGACGAGATTCTGGAAAACGGCGGATATTCGCTGTCGCCGTCGGACTCGAACCAGGTTTTCTGTTTCCAGATCTATTAGGCGCGCTTCGCGCGCCAACATCGACCAAAAACGTGTCGATGTTAGGAAGTCAGGAGTCAGAAGTCAGGAGCCAGAATGCGGGCGCCGGTCTACCGACTTCCATCTTCTGACTTCTGTCTTCTGACTGCTGCCTCCTGCTTTTGGGTCTTCCATTCCGATACGAACTTGCGATCGAGCGTAAAACGGTCGCTCTGGAACATGAATATCCCGACACCCTGGCGCGTTTCCAGAGGGTCGGCCAAGATCCGATCGCCCTTGGATAAAGGCACCGCTTGCAGGATCAGCGGAACCTCGCTTCCGTTCACCTCGACCGAATCGAATTTCAGACCCATTTCGAAGTAACTCGAAGGCTGGAGGTGACGCTCGAAGCGGACGATGCGCCCGTGCGCGATAGCGCCCGCGGGAGCCAGGACGCTCCCATGTACCCGGATCGCATTGAGCAACTGCCCTTCGATGGCATCGCCGGCAAACGAACTGTCCGAATCGATTTTGGAACGCAACACGATCTTGATGGTTAATCCGGGCGGAATGGCCACCGGCTTTTGCGGCGTTGCCGAATTGCCGGCCGAAGGATCGAGATCGGTCCGAAAAACCGATTCGGTCTGAAATTCCCGGCAGGAAGAATACTCGATCTTGTTTTCAGAGCGCTCGGCCTCCGCGTCCCACATTTTCAGAACCGTCAACCGCGGAAGCAGGAAATCGAACCCGCCCATCGCTGTCCGCCCATAGTCAATGGTGGTCTCGACGCGGCACATTCGCGCATGCCGCGGAGGATTGGGAACCTCAATCGTCAGGCGGCTCAGTTCGGCGCTCTCCGGATCGATCCAAAACTTGCCCTCATACGCCATGGTTGAAGTGTCTTCCGGCCGCGGGCCCACCTTTACCTGATAACCACTGAAGGCCAGCGGCACGCCATAACTGTACACTGCAAGGGTCCGCCCCCGTTCTTGCTGGGGGCCGAGATACCGATACTCCGACCCCTTGCCTGAAAAGATGCTTATCAGGAATGGACCAAAATCGCCGGTGCCGGTCATTCCGCCGCCAACGATCTGGTCTACATCCTTGGATTGGAAGCTGCGAGCGCCCACCCAGGAAAACATTTCCGCGCCTTCGGAAACAGTCACATCCAATTTGAACCGGTCTGCCCAGGACAGCATCAGCCGCGGCTCGATTTCCGGATCTTGCACATAGGCGCAATCCTTCACTTGGATAGCGGGAATCGCTTCGAACCTGGACCGGTGCACCGACTGGACGCACGTGTACTTTGGCAATCTCCCGATATTCTCGACGATTTTCGCGCGGGCCTGGTTGAGCAGCGCAATGGGATCGATTTCTCCGCACACGGCTAGCGGGAACATCGCTCCGAGAATCACGGTTTTCTTTAGCTGCGAATTCAAGCGGATACCCTCACTCTAGCGCAGGCCGGCCTCTTTCAAGTATGCCAACAGCGCCGCGGGGTCGTCGGTGATGATGGCGTCCACCTGCGCCGCGATCAGCCGTCTCCAGTCGCGGGGACGATTGGCCGTCCAGGCGATCACTTCCAAACCCGCCGCATGCGCCGCGCGGACCTGCCTGGCGGAGGCCAGCGCATGGTAGGGCGCCACGATTCCCGCCGCGGCCAGATGCGCGATCGCGACGAAGCTCTTCGGACGGCCCACGTATAATGCCCCGAGACGGATTTCGGGCGCGACCTGCCGCATGGCGTGGAGTACGCGGAAATCGAACGACTGCACGATCGCCCGCTCTTGCAGTTTGTGCCGCCGGATCGCCTGGTGCACCAGTTCGGCGAAGCGTTCCGGCGGCGGCGCCAATGCAGGGCGATCCGGGAAGCTCTTGACCTCGATGTTGAACAGGAAATGGCCGCGGTCCGATAGATCCAGCACCTGGTCGAGCGTGGGAACGCGCGCGCCTGGAATCGGCGTTTGTTTTGGGAAGCGCGGGTTCCGCACTGCGCCGCAGTCCCAGCGCTCGAGTTCGGCAAGAGTCAGGTCCCGGATGGCGCGCGGCGCATCGGGCGACGTGCAGATCGACCGGTTCAATTTGGGATCGTGCGAAACCACGACCACGTCGTCGCGGGTGACCGCCACGTCCATCTCCAGCGCGTCCGCGCCTATGGAGATGGCGTACTCAAATCCCGGCAGCGTGTTTTCCGGGCGCATGGCGCGCGCGCCGCGATGACCGTGTACTAAGATGGCCGTCCCTCCGGATTTAGAATAACTGTTGGCGATTGCCCGCGTCTGGGCAGTTGCGCCGCGCCGCTACTGGTGAGATGATTGCCCTTCGGGAACTCTATGAAGAAATGGTTATTGCTCGGATCTCTGTTGATGGCGCTCGGCGTTCAGGCCCAAACGCCTGCCAGGAAGAAGCTGCTCTTCATTGGCGAGGTGAAGGGCTTCGAGCACGATTCGGTGTCGCACGCCATGGCGACCATCGAAAAGCTGGGCCAGCAGAGCGGTCTTTGGGACACCTACCTGCGCACCGACTCGGAATTGTTGACCAAGCTAAAGCTGGCGAACAATGCCAAGAACCTGAATTACTTCGATGCCGTGATGTTCTACACGACCGGCGAGCTGGATTTGAACGACGAGCAGAAAGCCGCGCTGCTGTCCTTCGTCAAGGAGGATGGCAAAGGCTTCCTGGGCACGCACAGCGCCACCGACACGTTCTATAAATGGCTGGACTACGGCGACCTGATCGGCGGTTATTTCAACGAGCACCCGTGGATGCAGGTGCACGCCGAGATCGACGTGGAGGACCGCACCTTCCCGGCCACCAAACATTTTCCGGCGCATTTCCCGATCTACGACGAAATCTATCAATTCAAGGAGCCGTATTCGCGCGACAAGGTGCGGGTGTTGATGAGCATCGATCCTAAGTCGGTCGACCTCAAGAATCCGCGGGTGCATCGCACCGACCAGGACTTCGCCGTGACCTGGGTGCGCCAATACGGGAAGGGCCGCGTGTTCTACTCCTCGCTCGGCCATCGCGAAGACATCTGGGACCGGCCGGATATTCAGCAGATGTGGACCGAAGCGGTGCAGTGGGCCATGGGCATGATCCCGGGCGACGCTACGCCGCGGCGGAAGCAGTAGGCGCTTCGAGCGCCCACATCGACAAAAGCATGTCGATGTTGAGAAGTCAGGAGACAGAAGTCAGGAGTCAGAATCTCTCGACGCGGCGCCGCAACAGGTCGTCCCAATCGTCGGGAGGATCGCCGTCGCGCAATCGTTTGTTGAAGATCGCATATGGGTCCGTCCGTGAGCCCGCTTTGCGCAGCGTTGTTTCGTCGTTTACCCAGGCGTAGACGATCGCCTTCTTGGCTGTGCTGAAGCGATAGAACAGCCGAAAGCGCCCCAGGAACTTTGCCCGGCGCCAATGCCGATGCGCCGCTCCCAAGGTGTTCCCGAGTTGATACTGAACGGCATTCGGATCCCGCGGGACCTCCACCAAAATCAGCTCTAGCATACGCTTGAGAAGTTTGGTCTTGGGATGGCCTTCGTAGCTCTCCGGATGTTTCTTCTTCAGGTCTTGTACCGCGTCGCTTAGATTCTCGAATGCATCCCCAAAGGCTGCATACGCGTAAAGGCTCCATCCGTTTCGTACGGCGAGCGGTCCAGCGGACATGGGACTCAGACGGTCACGTTCTCCGGAATAGTTTCGTCGTCAGTGACTGTGACATTCTTCGTCAAGCGAACTGCCCGTGCGAGTGAAGCCTTCGACATGCGGGATCGCCGGCCCGGCCGCGTCTTCAGGTCCTTCTCAATGAAAGCGAGGAACGCCAATACGACGGTGTCCTCATCCTGGGCTGGCGCGGCCTCGTCATCGACGACCGAGATGAGGGCGTGGCCAGGGGAAATGACCTGGGCACGGACCTTCGCCTTCTGCCGGAATTCGGGATGCAGACGGAACAAGGCCTTATCGAGGCGGATCGCCAGCGATTTTCCGGCAGCCGTGATGGACCCTGTAAATGTGGCCATGGATTCAATTCCAATGCAACTACCGCCGCGCGGCCGCCACGCCGCGCCGGCGGGCCTTCAGCACTTCCAGTCCGGCCGGCAACAGGGAAAAGGCGATGATCCCCAGGATCAGCTTTTCGAAGTTGCGCCGCACAAAGCCGACGCCGCCGAGCTCGTAGCCCGCCATCGTCATCAGGACCACCCAGCCTGTCACTCCGAAAATATCGAACGACAGGAAGCGCGCCAGATTCATGCGGCCCACGCCGGCCACGAAAGCCGCGAACGTGCGGATAATCGGAATGAAGTGCGCGTAGATCATGGTCCGGCCGCCGTGCTTTTCGTAGAACTCGTGCGTACGCAGCAGATACTCGCGGCGGAAGATGCGCGAATCGGGCCGGTTGAAGATGTGGGGCCCCGTGCTTCGGCCGAGCAGGTAGCCGGCCGTGTCGCCCAGCAGGGCGGCGCAGACCAGCAGAAAAACGACTAGCGCGATATCGAGTCGTCCGGCGCCGCAAACCACTCCCACGGTGAACAGCAGAGAGTCGCCGGGCAGGAAGAAACCCACCAGCATGCCGGTTTCGGCGAACACCAGCCCGAACAGCACGGCATAGCCCAGCCACCCGGTCAGCAGCGTGCCGAGAAGTTGAATCAGCCGCTCCGGGTTGGTGAGCGATTGCAGGAAATCCAGCAGGGAATGGATCATGACGCTAGCCGCGGTCAGCTATGATAACCCGCGAGCATCCGGTCGATTACGGCCTGGTGAATCTTGATTTTGCCTTCCTCGGTGAGCGCATCGCGCACGCCCTCTTCAAAGAGAGCGTTGCGGGCCCGCCCTTTTTCGTTCTTTAGCTGGTCCCGAATCGCCAGGCGCTGGCTGGCCAAGCCGGACAAATCGGCGGGGATTTTCTCCACAACCTTGCACACGACCTTCGTATCGGCGGCGATCCCGTTGGGGCCGATGATGGAGCCGACCGGTTTGGTAAAGGCGTCCGGAAGCATGCCGGCGGATCCCAGCCCTTCGATGGCGCCGGCCCGATCGACTGCGTCGGAAGTTTTCACTTCCAGCCCCATGGACTTCGCGGCGGCCGCCAGATCGCCGCCATCCGCGCGGGCCTTCTCCACCAGTTGGGTAGCTTTCTGGTCGACCAGCTTGGTCAGTTTGTCGTTGAGCACCGCATCGTGGACCTTGCTTTGCACCTCCTCGAACCCCGAGGGATGCGGCGGTGTGTCGCCAGTGCAGACAGCCACGGCGATCTTGGTAAGGCCCGTCAACACAACCGGCTGCGAGACTTCGCCCTTCTTCAAGCTGTAGACCGCTTCCTCGAACTCTTTGTTCACGCCCACCCCCGGCAAAGGATCGCCGGGGCCGGCATTCTCCGCCTTCACATATTGCACGCCCAGGTCCGCGGCCACCTTTTCGGGATGCAGCGGGTCTTTGGTAAGCGCGGCTTGCACTTGATCCGCTAGCTGTTGCATCTGGTCGTTCACCCGCTGTTTCTTGTAGTCGGCGGCCAGTTGCGCCTTTACGTCGTTAAAGGGCTTCAATTGCGCTTGCTCATGCGCCAGCACCTGCAGGATGTGGTAGCCGTATACGGTTTTGACCGGGTCGCCGATCTCGCCCACCTTGAGCGAAAAGGCCGCCTTCTCGAATTCCGGATCCATTTGGCCGCGCACCACCCCATCGTATTCGCCGCCTTTGTCTTTTGAAGCGGGATCTTCGGAGTATTTCTTGACCATCTCGGTAAAATTCGCGCCCTTTGCGGCGCGGAGCTGCTTTACCAGGTCGTCGGCCTTGGCCTTGACGGTGGCCTCCTGCTTGGGGTCTTTCTCCTTGGTCATGAGCACGATATGCCGGACGTTGACGCGCTCCGGAAGGCGGTAGCTGTCCTTGTTCTCGTTGTAGACCTGCATCAAATCGGCGTCGGTGGGTTGAATGTTCTGTTCCAGCTTGGCCTGGTCGACGATCAGGATGCCGAGATCGCGCTTCTCGGGGACTTGATACGCGGATTTATTGGCCTCGTAGTATTTGCGCAGCTCGTCGGGAGCGATCTGTATTTCCGAGCGCAGCTTCTCCCCGGTAATCTTGACGTATTGGATCTTGACCTTATCGTTACGGCGCCTGTATTCCCGCTCGATCTCCTGGGGAGTCACCACGGTTCCTTCCAGGGCGACATTGCGCATTTTGGTGATGAGTAACTGGCGGGCCATGTCCTCTTCGAATTGCGGGATAGTCAGGTTCTGCTGGTCCAACACCCGCTGGTAGGCATCCTTGCCGGCGAACTTGCCATCCGGAAACAGTTGAGGAATCGTCTGCCGGATGCCGGCGGCCAGATCTGCATCGGAGACCTTGAAGTGCAGCCGCTGAGCCTCGAAGGCCAAAGCGCGCTCGGTGATCATGGAGTTGATATACATCGGAACATAGTTCGCCATCAGCTCGGGAGGTAACTGCCGGCCGCGCATATTCATTTGGACGACTTGTTGGACCTCGGGCACCGTGATGGCCTCTTTGCCGATTTCGGCGACCACCTGATCGCCCGCGCTGCCGCCCATGTTGTAGCTGGGCACCAGGTAGGTCAACATGGACAATGCAACCACAAGAAGCAATCCGCCGAGCATGATGCGCACGACTTTGTCTCGGCTGCGGAACAGATCGAACATGTAGCGTAATCTCCTGAAATTATTGGAAATTTCAGTATAGCAGGTGGGGCAGGCCCTTTCGCCTGCTCACTCCTGCCGCAGCGCCTGCATGGGATCGACCCGCGCGGCGCGCCGCGACGGCACCCAGGCCGCCAGCATCGCGATGACCCACAACACGGTTACGGCGGCCGCCAATATCCACCGGTCCCGCGCCGAGACATGGAACAGCATGGCATCGAGCAACCGCGCTGCGAACAGCGATCCGACGACGCCCAGCGCGGCCCCGGCAAAGGTCCAGCGCGCGGCGTGCCCCAACACCAGCCGGGCGACCGCGCCGGGTGTCGCGCCCAGCGCCATGCGCACGCCGATTTCCTGCGTGCGCTGCGCCACCAGGAACGAGATGACGCCATAGAGGCCAATGGCCGCCAGCAACAGTCCCATCGCAGCGAACAGGCTCAGCAGCCAGGCGTTGAAGCGCGGCCGCTGAGCGAGCCGGCCGACGTGCTGGTCGAGGGTTTCGATGTTCACGGGCAGCGTAGGATCGAGCGCCGCAACCTCCGCGCGCACCCAGCGGGCCAGCGCCGCGGGATCCATCGGGCCGCTCAGAAAAGCTGTCGCAGTGCGGCCGAATTGCTCTGGCGCGTGCTTGCGGACGACGTAGTATTCGGGTTCGTCGGATTCCATCAGAGCGCTGTTCTTTACGTTGCCGGTCACGCCGATCACGGTCAGCCACGGCCCGGAGCGGCCCGGCTGGATCTGCTTTTCGAGCGGATCTTCGCCGGGAAACATGCGCCGCGCCAGCGAATCGCTCAGGATGACGGCGTTTTGATGCGGGTCGCGATCTCCTTCCTGAAATCCGCGGCCCCGCAAGATCGGGATGCCGAGCACGGCGAAGTAACCGGGTGTGATGGCACGCCAGGTCACCATGCCGCCGGTGCCTTCAGCCGCGCGCGCACGTCCCGCGACATCGATGACGGAGTAGATCGTGGACCGCGCGAACCCTCCCAGCAGCAGCGAATCGCTGATGGCCAGTTGTGCCACGCCGGGTATGCGGTGCAAGCGCCGCTCCAGTTCCTCGAAGAATGCCAGTTGGCTGGCGGGTTCCGCATACGATTTCTGGCCCAGCGTGACAGTGGCCGTAAGGACGCTGCCGGTGCGCAAGCCCAACGGTTGATTCTGCAGATTCCACAGGCTGCGCAGCAGCAGGCTGGCGCCGGTCAGCAGCACCAATGACGCGCAGATTTGCGCCGCCACCAGGCTGTGCCGGAACAGATAATGCCGCGTGCCCACCGAGCGCCATCCGGCCAGTGTTTCGGCGCCGGGATGTTCGAGAGCCGGGGCCAGTCCGAATAGGATGCCGGAAGCCAGCGACACGGCCAGGGTGAATAGCAGCACGCGCGGATCGACCGTGGCCTGCTGCAACCGCGGGATACCGTCCGGCGCGATGGCCACGAAGATGCGCAGCAACACGGCGGCCAGCAGGCATCCGGCAACCGCGCCCGCCGCCGCCAGGAGCAGGCTTTCGGTGAGCGTCTGGCGCACCAGCCGGGCGCGGCCGGCGCCCAGTGCCAGACGCACGGCAAGCTCCCGTTGCCGGGTCGCCGCGCGCGCCAGCAACAGATTCGCCACGTTGGCGCACGCGATCGACAGCACCGCCAGTACCGCGCCGAGCAGGATCCAGGAAGCCATGCGCGCATCGTGGATCTGGCGGTCGCGCAGCGAGCGTACGCGCAGTTTCACCTCCTTGCGGAAGGGCCCCGGCACGAATTGCAGCGATTCTTGAAACAGCGGCTGCAGGGCGGCTGCGGCTTGCGCGGGCGTGACTCCCGGCTTCAAGCGCGCAATCGACTGCAACACACGGCCGGCGTTGGGCCGGTGCTGCTGCGCTTCGTCCATGGCCTGGGGCACCAGAACGTCGGCATGTTCGAGCGTGGGCATCTCGAAATCCGGCGGCAGGATACCCAGGATGGTGGCGGACCGCCCATCCAGCGGGATGGTCTTTCCTACCACGTGCCGATCTCCGGCGAAGCGGCTCCGCCAAAGACCATACGAAAGAAGTGCGACGGGCGGCGTGTTGGGCCGGTCCTCATCGCGCGTGAAGCCGCGGCCCGCGATCGGCCGGATGCCGAGAGTCGGCAGGAAGCTGGCCTCCACCTGCGCGCATGCCAGGCGCACCGGGTTGGCGCTGGTCAGGTCGCAATCGTCGATGCCGGTCCACGAAGCGATCGACTCGAACGGCTGCTGCCGCGCGCGCCATTCCACGTAGTCCGTACCCAGCATGAACTCTTGCGGGATGATGGGCGCCACAAAACCCACTGACACCAGGCGGTCCGCCTGCGGGTAGGGAAGGCTGCGAAACAGGATGCGGTCCACCACGCTGAAAACAGCCGTGCCCGCCCCGGTGCCCACTGCGATGGCGAACACGGCGGCCACGGTAAACGCGGGCGATCGGACAAGCCCGCGGGCAGCGTAGCGCAAATCCTGCGCCAGAATATCCAGATGGTGGTGGATGGTCATTTTGGTTTAGAAACCACGCTGGGGCGGAAGTTCCCGGATGCGCGCCATCGGGCGTGGAAGGCGGCCATGCGCGATACCCCACGCCGCGCGGCACGTCCGGCCTCCGCGGCTCCTGCCTTGCGACCCGTATACCTTCATCTAGACCGGCAAAAACCCCCAAATCATGCGATGATAAGAGCTAACGGAGGGTTTTTGCGCCGCGTTCTATTACTGATAACCATCCTGGCTTTGGCATCCCTGGCATCGGGTACCCCTCAAACCGCCTTCATTGTCTTGAATCCGGTCGATTGGCAGCCCGGCCATCTGCCGGATGGCTGGCAGGTGAAAGTGAATTACGGCATGCCTAAGATCGCCACCGTGCGGGAAGGCAACGACAGTTATCTGGATCTGAAGAGCCACGATTCCTCGTATGGCCTGGAGCGCGAAGTGGACTTCGATCCGAACCGGGCGCCGTACCTCACCTGGAAGTGGAATGTGAAGCAATTGCCGGCCGGCGGCGACTTCCGGCACAGCCGCAGCGACGACCAAGCCGCGCAGGTGCTGGTGGCCTTCGCCGATAAACGCGTCTTAACCTACATTTGGGATACCACCGCCCCGGCGGGAATCATGGAGAGCGCCAGTTCGATTCCCCTGGTGCACATCTACGCCGTAGTGTGCCGTTCCGGCGCAGCCGACCTGAACCGCTGGCTCACCGAAAGCCGCAACCTGGCTGGCGATTACGAGAAGGCCTACGGGCGCCCCGCGCCCCGCGTGAAGGGCATCCGGCTGCAGATCAACACCCAGCACACCGGCACTTCGGCCGAGAGTTGCTTCTCCGAAGTGGCCTTCCGCAGCGCACCGCTTTCATGATCCTGGTGACCGGCGGGACCGGTTTCATCGGCAGCCACCTGGTGGATCGTTTGGTGGCTGAAGGCCGCCCGGTGCGGTGTCTCGTGCGGCGACCCCACGCCGCCAGCCTGCCGCGCGCCGTCGAACTGGCGCAGGGCGATCTCGAAAACGGCTCGGGACTCGCGGAAGCGTTGCGCGGCGTGGACACCGTTATTCACCTGGCTGGCGTCACCAAAGCCCGGACCGTCGCGGACTATGATCGCGGCAATGCCATTGCGACGGCCAATCTGCTGCGCGCCGCGGGCCATGTCGATAGCGTCGGCCGATTCGTGCACGTCAGCAGCCTGGCTGCCGCCGGTCCCAGCCCCGCCGATCGCCCGCTCACCGAGGCGGATGCACCGCGCCCGGTCTCGCATTACGGCCGCTCGAAACTGGCAGGCGAGCAAGCCGTCCGCCAATCGCCCCTCGCTGAAAAGATCGTGATCGTGCGGCCGCCGGTAGTTTATGGGCCGCGCGATCGGGACGTCCTGCAGATGCTGCGTACAGTCGCCCGCGGCTGGATGGCGCAGATCGGCGCCGCGCCGCGCCGATTCAGCCATATTTATGTGGGAGACTTGGTGGATGGCCTCATCGCCGCGGCCGATCGCGCCAGCGCCGGCGGTCAAATTTTCTACCTGGCCAACGCCACGCCGGTTTCCTGGGATGAATTCGGAAATGCGGCGGCCCGGCTGATGGGCCGCGAATTGCGAACGGTGGCGATACCCGAAAGCGCCGCCTACGTCTTAGGCATGTGCGCAGAGTGGTGGACGCGCCTCAGCGGAAAGCCGGGAATCCTGTCGCGCGACAAAGTGCGGGAAGCCTGCTGCGCGGGTTGGGTCTGCGATCCGGGCCGGGCCCGCCGCGAATTTGGCTTCTGCGCATCCACCGGCCTGGAGGAAGGGCTGCGGCGCACCCTCGACTGGTACAAGGAGGCGGGTTGGCTGAAGTTCTGAGGTGGGATAGCCCTGCTGGCCTGTCCTTCTGGCCGGTGGATAAAGTCGTGCTCCCCTATTATGCAGCGGCCGCCATCGCCGTCCTGTGGTTCTGGAACCGCTTGCCGGACCCCGTCTGGCTGCTCGTCTGGCAAGTGGCCGCCATTGCCCTGGCCCTGCTGGCGATCCGCGGCGCCGGGCGCGCGAGTTGGATCTTCCGGCATTGGTATCCCCTGCCCTACGTGGCGTGGTGCTACCGGGAGATGGCCGTGCTGATGCCATCGCTTCGCGGGTGGCAGGCGGATGCCGCCCTGGCACGTCTGGACTACCGCATCTGGGGCGTGCATCCTACCGTTTGGCTGGAGCGCGTTAGCACGCCTATCCTCACGGAATACTTGCAGATTGTGTATACGCTGTTCGTGCCCGCCGTGCTGCTGATCGCTTTTCTGCTGTGGCGGCGCGCACGGTACGCCGACTTTCGGTACTACGCATTTCTCATCGCGCTCGGTTTTCTGGTATCCTATATGGGCTACGTGCTGGTGCCCGCGCGCGGCCCGCGTTTTTTCCTGCGGAGCCTGCAAACCATCGATCTGCGGGGCTTGTGGGTCACGCGGGCGCTGCAGTTGACGCTCGACCGGTTGGAATCCAAGGCCTGGGACTGCTTTCCCAGCGGCCACACGGAGCTTACCATCCTGGCGTGGTGGGGGAGCCGGCTTATTTCCGGCCGCTTATTCCGGCTCTATTTTGCCTATACCTTGTCCATCATTTTTGCTACAGTTTATCTTCGATACCATTACACCATCGACCTGCTGGCCGGGGCAGCCGTGGCCGGTCTTCTATTGCTGATCGCACCGCCGTTATACAGAATCTTGGGAAAAGGGGCCGCCTAGTTGGGAGACGTGGAAATCGTCGCGGTTCAGGACAAACGATCGATGGAAGAATTTGTGGACCTTCCGTACCGGCTGTACCGCCACCACCCCTACTGGGTGCCTCCGTTACGCATGGCCCAAAAGGAATTGTTGAACACCCAAAAGCACCCGTTCTACGCGCATGCCGAAATGCAGTGCTTTCTGGCGCGCCGGGATGGACAGGCGTGCGGCCGGGTGTCCGCCATCGTGGACCGGAACTACAACGAGTTTCAAAAGGAAGACGCCGGGTTCTTCGGGTTTTTCGAATCGACGGACGATGTGGAAGTGGCCCGCGCGGTGATGGGAGCCGCGCGCAAATGGCTGCTGGAACGCGGCGCGCGGGTGATTCGCGGCCCCGTGAATCCATCCACCAATTATGAATGCGGCATGCTGGTGGATGGCTTCGATTCCGCGCCGAACGTGATGATGCCCTACAATTCGCCCAGCTATCCGCGCATGCTGGAAGCCGTGGGACTGCGCAAAGCCAAGGATTTGCTGGCCTATTGGTCTACCCCCACCGAGGTGAATGGCGCTAAGGTGGAACGCGTGGCGCGGCGGGCGGCCGGCAGCCAGGGAGTGATCATCCGCAGCATCGACATGCGGAAGTTCGACGAAGAAGTGCAGATGCTCTGGCAACTCTACAACGCGACGTGGGCGCAGAATTGGGGCTTCGTTCCCATGACGCGCGAGGAGTTTCTGCATGAAGCCGCCGAAATGAAGCAAATCCTGAAGCCGGAACTGGTGTTGATCGGCGAGGTCGAGGGGCGCGCCGTGGGTTTTGCCCTGGCGCTGCCGAACATCAATCTGGCGCTCAAACACGCCGGCGGCAAATTGTTCCCCCTCGGACTCTTCAAAATCCTGTATCATCAACGATTGATCAAAGAATTGCGGGTGATCGCCTTGGGGGTGGTGGAAGAGTACCGCACCGTGGGCGTGGCCGCCGGATTTTACGCCGCGCTGATTCGCAACGCCCGGCGGATGGGCTATGGACTGAGTGAAATGTCCTGGATATTGGAAGATAATGTTCTAATGAACCGGTCCCTGAAGACCATGGGCGCCAAGAAGTACAAAACGTACCGAATCTACGAATGGGATTGAGAACGATGCGCAGCTCTTCGACTACCGTCATACAAAGCCGAAAGGCTGGGGGAAGCCATACCCGATCCACCGACCTTTTCGACAAGTGCCGGAATTTCACGCGTCCGGGCGATCTGCAGGCCGCCGGATTGTACATGTATTTCGAAGTCTTCACCGAGCGCGAAGGCTGTGGGCCTGGGGAGGTCCGCATGGGCAACCGCAAGGTGCTGATGTTCGGCTCCAACGATTATCTGGACCTGATCGCGCACCCCAAGGTGAAAGAGGCCGCCGTCGACGCTCTCCGGAAATATGGCAGCGGATGCAGCGGCTCGCGCCTGCTGAACGGCACGCTGGATGTGCACGTAAAACTGGAAGCCGAACTGGCGGCTTTCGTGCACAAGGAATCCGCCGTCATCTTCGGCACCGGCTTCCAGGCCAATTACGCGGCGCTCGCGGCGCTGGCCGAAAAAGGCGACGCGCTGCTGTGCGACCACAATCTGCATGCCAGCCTGGTGGAGGGCGCCTTGCGCTCCACGGCGCGCACCGTGCGCTTCCGCCACAACGATCTCGATCACCTGGAACGCTGTCTGGAGAACTGCCCGCCCGAAGAAAGAATCCTGATCGTTTCCGAGGGCGTGTTCAGCATGGAGGGCGATATCGCGGACCTGCGCGGCATCGTGGACCTGGCCAAGCCCTATGGCGCGCGCATCTACGTGGATGAAGCGCACGGCATCGGCGTGTTGGGACCCACCGGCGCCGGCGCCGCCGAGCACCTGGGCGTGCTGGACGATATCGATATCATCATGGGCACCTTCAGCAAGTCGCTGGCCTCGGTGGGCGGCTTCGTGGCGTCCACCAAAGAGGTGGTCGATTACTTGAAGCACACCGCGCGTCCATTCGTATTCTCGGCCAGTCTGCCGCCCGCCTCGGTGGCCGCCGTGGCCGCCGCCCTGGACGTGATGCGCAAGGAACCCGAGCGCCAACAAAAGCTGCTGCACATTGCCGGGCGGCTGCGCCAGGAGTTGCGTCTGTGCGGCTTTCCGGTGCTGGATGGCGAGACCGCCATCGTGCCGGTGGTGGTGCAGAACGAAATCGACCTCTGCCGACTGTGCAAGGCGCTGCTGGAGGAAGGTATCTACATCAACCCGGTGCTGCGCCCCGCCGCCGCGCAGAACCTGCTGCGCATCTCCTGCACGGCCGCGCATACCGAGCGCCAGGTCGAGCGCCTGGTGGATACGCTCGACCGCGTGGCGAAGCGGCTCGAAATCGAGTTCTAAAGGCAGAGGAGCAGGGTAAGTGCGTTTGCGCTGGTTCTGGTTATAGTTGGCAGGATCTTGGAGGGCAATGAACAAAGCACTCAAGGTGACCACTCCCGGCGGAGTCCTCGAAGTGGCCATATACAAAGACCCAAACCATCCGGGATTCACTCTAAATCTCAATGGTTCCCAAGTCGGCGTGTTCGAGTGGGATTCGAGCGAGCAAAGCGTACGACTGCACGGCTGGGCGGAATCAAGCGTAGAAGATCCGGCATTCTCCCTAAACGTTCGCGAGAGCGAGTTGGACAAAGCGCGGAGATTGCACGCTCCGACGGGCCGGCCGGGTTGCCCGCAGGATGCGAGTCTAGCCCAGCGCTAATTGGGAGGGCCGAGAGGTTTTGCGCTCTCTCGGTGGATCACTGATTCACGGAGGCATGTGTTGCTCTGATTCCGAACTGAAAGTGTTCTGTGTCTAGCGGTGAAACAACTTCATCACCCAGCCAGCCTCATCAAAAGTCCCTGGCAGGACTCGTTTCTCGATCTTATCTCTGCCGCGCAGTGCGATCTCGTCCTTGCCTCCCCATTCGTTAAGGTCCAGGCCACGGACCGGATCCTTTCGAACCTCCAGCTGCGTGGCGTCGACAAAAGCATCCGCGTTGTAATGCTCACAAATCTTCGGCCGGAAAGCCTCCTGAACGGCTCAACAGACATGGAGGCTTTCTCAGTGTTGGGCAAGTCCCTGCCGAGGTTTGAGCTGACGCACTTGCCGAGCCTCCACGCAAAGGTGTACGTAGCCGACGACCGGCTTGCTGTCGTGACCTCGGCGAACCTCACTCAGCCAGGTATCACCGGAAACCTGGAGTACGGAGTTGCCCTCAGTGATGAGGTCGCGGTGCGCGAGATTCGCCGTGATCTTCAGGGCTATGCCAAACTGGGGGCAAGAGTCAGCGTAGGCGAAATCGAGGTGATGCTCCGGGAGACGGCGGAACTCAAGCAGGCATTTCTAAGGGCAGAGAGATCGATTCGAGCCGAGGCGAGACGTGCCTTTAGCGAAAAGCTTGAGGCGGCCCACATCCAACTGCTGCGCCGGCGGGCGAAAGGCAAAACGATCCAGGCAGTCCTCTCCGACGCGATCCTCTTCCTTCTTGCACGAGGCCCGCTCAGCACAACCGAGCTGCATCCCCTCATCCAGCAGCTTAATCCCGATATCTGCGACGACTCAATTGACCGAGTCATAGACGGCGTCCACTACGGCAAGCGATGGAAGCACCATGTGCGAAGCGCCCAGCAGGCCCTGAAGCGGGCCGGGCGCATCTTCTATAGCGGCGAGCGGTGGCACTTGGCGCGCAGAGGATGAAGGCGCGACGCGCCGGTACCCGCGGAGGCGCTGCTTCGTGTGAGTCTAAGTCATCAGGGTCATGGAGCAGTTCGACCGGGAAATGTCCGGCGGAGACAGACCGCCTGCGCTCGCGGCGGATCTGTTCCAGATGATCGGAAAGCATTTCCAAGCTGTTGGACCCGGAGGTGAAACGGCGCGAGCATCGGAACACCCAGGCAGCCGAATTACCGGAAGCCATGGATTATTGTGCTTCCCGCGGAGCGGGCGCAGAGGCTAACCAGCAAAACGCAGCGGTAGGAAATTACTGGGTGAACCTTAAATGCGGTATGTTGGAGGAATAGGAGCAACCGACGTGCCCGGTGATTCATACGAAACTGCCAAGAGATCCGTCGAGGCCCTCCCCCACACGGAACGGCTGCGACTGGTATCCGAGCTTGCCGCGAGCCTGAGCGGCGAACTGGACCCTCAGCCACGCAGCCTAATGGAGCTAGAAGGTCTGGGACGTGAAGTGTGGCAGGGTGTGGACGTGGACGAGTATCTACGCCAGGAACGCTCCTCGTGGGATGGGTAGATACGTTACGGGGCCGGACGGTTGGTCTGGATACCGCGCCGCTAATCTATTTTATTGAGCAGAGCCCCGGGCGGATCGAAAAGCTTCGGCCATTCTTCGCCGCAGCCGGCCGTGAGCACTTGCGCCTGACGACTTCTGTCGTCACGCTGCTCGAGGTGCTCGTGCAACCTCTGCGCAACGGCCGCGAGGATCTCGCCCGCGCTTATCGGGACATCCTGCTCCGTTCCCCGGCGCTGCGAACAATCCCGATCGATCGGGGGGCAGCCGAGGAAGCTGCGCGGCTCCGCGCGGCCTACAACCTGCGGACACCCGACGCGATCCAAGTCGCGACTGCCATCCAGTCGGGGGCATCGCATTTCCTCACCAACGACGCGGCCCTCGCACGAATCTCGGGGATTTCCGTGCTCGTGCTGGATGCCCTGCCGGACACCTGAGACGCTCTACTCGTGCGTTCAGTGAGGTCCAATTACGCCAAACGGCCGTTCTACCGTTCCCCTTGCGGAAAGCCTTGGATCGCGTCGATACGCAACTCGACCTGCAGATTTACGACGCTCTTCCCAAAGCCGGTTGAAAACTTGACACATTCAGATACAAATCAGTTACGTTAGATGGGCTGGACCGCCCGCCAAAAGCGAACTTGCGGGGTTGGCCAACCGCCCTCCCCGCGGGCACTCTCTGCTGCCTTGATCGCGGCGGCTTTTCGATATAATGGACGCAAAGATGAGACCGGCGGCCATCATGCAAACCTTCGCGGAATATGTGGCGGAATCGTTCCATTCCGATGCCAAGCTGGTATGGGATTTTCCCCGGCGCTCTCACGCGACTGCTGCGTTCGGCGTCCCTGGCATGTGATATTCGAAGTCGATCGGAGCGATAGCACGGCAGCGGTGCATTCGTCGTCCGAGATTTTCAATGGCGTCGTTCAGGCCGTTGAAGAGTTCATCGAGGTGCGCGAACCGGAAAGCATGGTCTTCGCCACGAAGCGAGATAGGTGGCCGGTATCTACCAGACTTGCGGAAGGAATCGTCTAAACTTGGAAGAGTTGGGTTACCGGCTCGAAGGCCCCGTACACGGAGTTCATCTTGAAGCGGGTAAAGCCGTCCGGTTGGAAAGCCCTTCCGTCGTTCATACATCTGAAAATGCGCGCCGGTATGTTTCCATTTTCCGCCACTGCACTGTTCGTGGTCGCGCTGTCCCCTCTACAGGCACTGGCGCAGCAGAAGTACGACCCTGGCGCAAACGACACGGATATCAAGATCGGCAACATCATGCCCTATACCGGCGCGTTTTCTGAGTATGGCGCAACCGGGCGCGCGGAGGCGGCTTACTTTCAGATGATCGACGATCAAGGCGGAATCAACGGCCGCAAAATCAAGTTCATCAGCCTCGATTCCGGTTCCGATACGCAGAAGGCGGTGGCACTGGCGCACCAGCTTGTGGAACAGGATCGGGTTCTCGCGACCGTGGGCATCTGGGGCACTCCCGCCAACATGGCCATCCGCCCCTACATGAACGAGCATGAGGTTCCGCAGCTCTTCGTCGCGGCGACCGAATCGGCGTTTGGCGATCCGTCGCATTTCCCATGGACCATGGGGTTTCAGCCCAGCAAGCGGACCGAAGGACTGGCTTATGCCAAGTACATCCTGCGGAACAAGCCGGGCGCCAGAGTTGCGATACTCTACGCGCGAGACCCGTCCGGCCAGGAGTGGCTCGCTGGCATCCGCGACGGTCTCGGGGAAAAGGCCTCGGCCATGATCGTCAAGGAGGCGTCCTTCGAGTATTCCGATCCGGCAGCGGTCGACGGGCAGATCGCGGCGCTCAAGGACTCCGGCGCGGATGTTTTCATGAACCTGGCAGTGGGCAGGCTCGCGACACGCGCGATTCGCCACGCCTACGACATCGATTGGCATCCGCTGCAGTTCATTCCGAACGCTTCTCTCTCCGTCGCCGCTTTCCTGGAGCCGGCCGGGTTGAAGAAGGCCGCCGGCATTATCACGAATGCGCGTTCCAAAGCCTGGCTCAAGCCGCAATCCAAAGAAGATCCCGCGGTGCGTGCGTTTCTTGAGTGGATGGGAAAATATAATCCGGACGCCGGTATTCGGGATGCCAACTATGTGTATGGCTATGAAGTCGCGCAGACACTGGTGGAAGTGCTGAGGAAGTGCGGCGGCGACCTGACGCGGGCAAACGTGATGAAGCAGGCCGCCAGCCTCGATCTGGAGCTTGGGATGCTTCGTCCCGGCATCAGAGTCACCACGAGTCCCACGGACTATCAGCCGATTAAGCAGTTGTTTCTCATCCAGTTCGACGGCCAGGACTGGGTTCCGCTCGGCAACGCGGCTGGAAACTGACTTACCGCGCGTTGTTGCGCGACTTCCGTCTCCTGACTTCCGACTTCTGACTTCTGACTTCTCAACATGGACCGCTCTTGTCGATGTTGGCGCCGTATGCGCCTACAGTTTCGCCATGTTTACCAGCGCCCGCCGGCTGGCCCACTCCGCGCCGACTTCGGTGATGACGATGCGGTCCCGATCGTCCATGAGTTGACGGAAGATCTCCTTCAACTCGGACGCGGTATAGGTGCTGCGCAACGCCCACTGATTGTCGAGCACCTGCTTTGCCTCCAGCGTGCGCAGGCGCTCCTTAAGCGACCGGTAATCGCCGGACTGGAGGAAATTACACGTGACCAGGTAAAGCTTGAGAGCCATGCACAGCATTTTACGCCAATAGCGAATAAAAAGCGAATGCAAAATGGCCGGGATACACCAATGGCCGGTGGAGAACGGCCACTGAAAAGCCGGCTACGCCTTTATTTTCATGTTTTTCGGAGTGGCAAGCCGTTTGCGTTGCAAACCGCAGGAGGAAATATGAAAGCCAAATTGCTTGCCGTTCTATTATTGGCCGGATGCTCGCTGTTCGCCGCGCCGGCGGTGGTCGTTGGAGTTGGCGTGGGTGTCCCGGCATATGGGCCACCGCCCGCTCCGGTAGCTGCCTACGTTGCGCCGGCTCCGCGTCCCGGATACGCCTGGGTCGGCGGTTACTGGTACCCGAATGGCGCGCGCTACGCCTGGCGCGCCGGATATTGGGCTCGCCCGCCCTATGCCCGCGCCTACTGGGTCGCGCCGCGTTACTTCGGCCATCGTTACTACCGCGGCTACTGGCGCCGGTAGTAGCTTCTATTGAGTGACAATGGTAATGCTGTTCGATTGGATGCCGCCGGATGTCGCCACTACGGGCTGGCTACCCGGCGGCAGCCCGGAGGGCACCGTTACCGCCATCTGATAAAGCCCTGTCACATACGGCGGCGCCGCGATCGAGTAAATCACGTTGGCGTTCGCGCCGCCGATCGTCGCGGTAACCGGCGCTGTGTCGAAGTAGGGCGGTCCCAGAGGAACAGTCTGGCCCGTGATGAGCGCGGGCGTGGTCTGCCCCATCCCGGTGGTGTAGAAAACCAGGGTATCGCCTCCGGATGCCGGGTTCGTCGCGCTCACCAACGAGAACCCGACGTTTTCGAAAGCGAAGTTGTAGAGCGCCGGGGCAATGCCGGCAACGTTCAGCGAAACAGGCACGCTGGTCCCGTTGGTGGTGGTGAGGGTAAGCATCTGCGAACCCGTGGGAACTCCGAACGGCAATAGCGCATCCACCTGGTAGGAAGAGACGTAGAGAATGCGCCCGGTCTGGCCGCCCAAAGTCACCGACACGCCGTTCAGCGCGCTGGGTAGCGACACACCCGGCCAGCCGCTGAGGTCGGTAGTTACCTGGGCCAGGTTGATGCCGTAAATCTCCACTAACTCACCCGGCGCGAAAGTCGATAGGTTCTTGACTTCTACGATCGGAATCACCGCGGCCACCACCGGAAGTGCGATGTTCGCGGCTGCCAGCGGGGCACTCATCGCGCCCGGCGTGAGCAGGTCGACTTGGTGCGCCGCCGGATCGGCCACGATGCCGTTCAAGGATGCCAGGCCGGCGCCACCGTCGACGCCAATCACGGCGTATGCGTTCCCCGATCCCGAGGGATCCGTGGACACGGCCGGGGCAGTCACATTGCCGTCGATATCCATTCCCGCGATCTGCGCGCCCGCCGCCAGGCGATAGTTGACATCGAAGATCACGGTGCCCGCCAGCACGGCGCCGGATTCTTGGCGTAGCGTATGCAGATCGATCTCGGAAGCGGCGCCAGAGCCTGCAAAACCGGGAATTGGGAACGTCATGAAGTCGGTGCCGCGGAGTTGTCCGCTGAGCGGCGCGGCAGGATTCTCCACGGTGTCCACATCCACCGAGAAGTTAGTGGGGCCGAGCAGCATGCTCTTTACAGCCTGCACCATCTGGGTATCGGTAATGTCGATCTGGGTGGCCGGAACGGTCAACACGCCCGCGCCGCTGGCGGCGGACGGCGTGCCAGGCATCAGATCCGCCGCTACGGCAATTTGGCCGTTCTCGCCTTCGCCGGCGTAAACCCGCATATCGGAAAAGGTCATCTGTGCGGGGAACTGATAAGTCAATTGCATGGTCACTTCCGCGGATGTAAGCTGATAGGCGTTTCCGGTGTAAGACACGATCACGGTAGCCACGCCTGTGCCCGCGCTCGAATTCACCACGGCCATGAGCACGGTTGCGTTGCCCGCTTGAAACGGGCCGCTCATGGCGCCCGCCGGATGGTCCACGGTGATCACGTTGATCGAATACTGGCCGGGATTCGCAAACAGCCCGTTCAAGACCGCCAGCCCGGCCTGGTTGCCGGCGGCCACCTGCACCTGGCTGGAGATTCGGCCGCTGCCCGCCGTGGCCAGCACGGGCGCAGTGGCGCTGATGTTGGTGGCGAGCAGGAACGATGCGCCGCCCGCGGAGCCGGTGATGCCCAGACCGGTCACGGCTTCGTCATTGGGGAATTGATACGCGAGGTCGAAGTCGGCGGAGCCCGAGAGGATATTGCCGGACGAATCCTTCACCACGTGGACCAGTAGGTCCGCGACGCCCGTATCCGGGCTGGGGGCGAATACGCCAGTAGTCGTTACCGCGCGAAACAAGGCAGTCTGCGAGGTCTGTGCGGACAATGCCAGCGCCGGCCAAAGCGCGATTGTGATCATCGTGCGTTTCATGTTGCCCCACAACAGCGCGCCACCGCTTCCTTCCAGCCGGAGAACAGGCGGTCGCGAGTGCCCGCGTCCATAGCCGGCTCGAATCGCCGCTCGGCGCGCCAGAAGTTCTCGACTTCGGCCAGGCTCTTCCAGAAACCGGTGGCCAGGCCGGCCAGATACGCGGCGCCCAAAGCGGTCGTCTCGATGTCGGCGGGCCGTACGATGGGGCAATCCAGAATGTCGGCCTGGAACTGCATCAGGAAATTGTTGGCGGCCGCGCCGCCATCCACGCGCAGTTCCAGGATGCGCGCGCCCGCGTCCGCCTGCATGGCGTCGATAAGCTCGCGGGTCTGGTAAGCGATGCTTTCGAGCGTGGCGCGCACGATTTCCGCCCGGCCGCTCGAGCGCGTCAGGCCGCAGAGGATGCCGCGCGCGCCAGCATCCCAATACGGAGCGCCCAGGCCCACGAATGCGGGCACCAGGTAAACGCCGCCGGTGTCCGGCGCGGAGGCGGCCAGCGCTTCGGATTCGGCCGCGTTTTGGATCAGGCCCAGCTTATCGCGCAGCCACTGCACGGCCGCGCCCGCCACGAATACGCTGCCTTCGATGGCGAACTGCGGCACGCCGCTGGTGGATGCCGCGCGCGTCCCCAGCAGGCGATGGCGCGATACCGGCAGGCGGCCGCCCGTGTGCATCAGCGCGAAACAGCCGGTGCCGTATGTGTTTTTGGAGAGTCCCGCGCGGAAGCAGGTCTGGCCGGCCAAGGCGGCCTGCTGATCGCCCGCGATGCCGGCGATGGGTATCTCCGCTCCGAAGTGCTCGGCGTGAATCGCGCCCACCACCGCGCTCGAAGGCGCAATGCGCGGCAGCATGGCGCGCGGCACGTCCAGGATGCGCAGTAGATCGTCATCCCATTCGCCCGACTCCAGGTTCATGAGCATGGTGCGCGAAGCGTTGGTGGCATCCGTGACATGCACCGCGCCATTGGTCAGTTTCCAGATCAGCCAGGTGTCTACGTTGCCGAACAACAGTTCGCCGTCACGCGCCATCTGCCTGGCGCCGGTCACGTTTTCGAGAATCCAACGGATCTTGCTGCCGGAAAAATAGGCGTCGATGACCAGGCCCGTGCGGCGCGTGATATCGGCCGCGGCGGCGCTTTGCGCCAGCTCCGCGCAATAGGCCGCGGTGCGGCGGCATTGCCACACGATGGCGGGCGCCACCGGACGCCCTGTCGCGCGCTCCCAAACCACGGTGGTCTCGCGCTGGTTAGTGATCCCCGCCGCGACGATCTGCGAGGCAGGCGCGCCGGCGCGATCCAGCAACAGGCGCGCGGCATAGAGCTGCGCGTTCCAGATCTCATCGGCATCCTGCTCCACCCAGCCCGGCTGCGGATAGCGGCATTCGACCGGCGCGGACTCCATGGCGACGCGGCGCCCCTGTTCGTCATAGAGCGCGGCGCGCGCGCTGGTGGTGCCTTCGTCGAGGGAGAGCACAAATGACATGCGGCAATTATAACGATATATTATGATGACATGACCGCGCCCGCCACAGTCCTTTCCACTCCCGATACGAATACGTCCGAGCGCTGGAGCCTGCTCAACCGGATCCTGTTTCGCTTCGCCTTCGTGTACCTGATTTTCTATTGCTGGCCATACGGGGGGAAATTGAGCGTGTTTGACGCGATTCCCAACTTTGGCGTGGGATCCATGAACTTGACCAAACTGATGGAGATTCCCTGGCGGGCCCTCTGCCCATGGGTCGCCGTCCACATCTTTCACCTGCACGGCGCCGTCACTCAATATCATCCAACCGGCAGCGGCGACACCACTCTGGATTACGTACTGGTGTTTTGCTTCGCCACCATCGCCGCATTCGTGACGGTGGTCTGGTCTTTGCTCGACCGCCGCCGTCCCAATTACCGGACGCTGTATGCATGGCTGCGGCTTCTGGTTCGCTTTACGCTCGCATTTACCGTGCTGTGGTACGGTTTTGCCAAGGTGTACCCGCTGCAATTCAGGCCGCCTTTCTTGTTCCAGCTCACCGAAACCTATGGGGAAGCCTCTCCCATGGGTATTCTTTGGACGTTCATGGGCGCGTCGACCGCCTACACAAGGTTTTGCGGACTGGCGGAAGTCTTGGCAGGTCTGCTGCTCTTGTTTCGCCGCACAACCGCCATCGGCGCGCTGGTGGCCGCGGGCGCCATGTTGAACATCGCAGCTCTGAATTTCTGCTACGACGTTCCCGTAAAGCTATACTCGGTGCACATCATGCTGATGGCGCTTTTTCTGCTGATCCCCGACGCCGCGGCGATGACCCGCTTTTTCTTGTTGCATCAGCCGTCTCGGCTGGAGGGCGTGTGGCTGCCGAAGTTTGAGCGCCGCTGGTTGCGCCTGGCGGCGATTGCCCTGCAGGCCCTGGTGATCGCCTCGGTTCTTTACAACAATATATGGGGCGGGTACAAGAGCCTCATGCAGCGCTCAACCACCTATAACGAGCTCGCGCCTTTGTATGGCGTCTGGAATGCCGACAGAGACGCCGCAGGCTGGCGTCAGTTGACGGCTGAGTTTCCGGGGTCGCTGTATATCCGCAATGCCGCCGGTGACAGGGTCCGTTTCCAAACGAAGTACGACGAGCCGAAGCATACTGTCACGTTGACTTCCGCGCAGCCAAAACAGAAGGGCGATTTCACCTACTCCAAGCCCGACTCCCAGCACTTGATCCTGCGCGGGAACCTGGATGGCAACCCGATGGTCGCCGAATTCCATCGATTCGACGCCACCCAGTTCCTGCTCACCAGCCGGGGCTTTCATTGGATCAACGAGTATCCATTCAATCGTTAGGCTTGTTGCAATGCCCTCTCCAGCGGAGTACCATAGGGCGATGCGGCGCGTTCCGGCCATCCTGCTGGTGTTCGTATTCAGCTTTTCGCCGATTGCACCGGCGCTGTTTTCGGACGCCGAATCGAATCTGCCCGCCTGCTGCCGCCGCGATGGCAAACATCATTGCAACATGATGGGCGGCATGACGGCGGCGCCGTCGTCCGGCTTGGCCGTCGATGCGCTGCGCGCTCGGTGCCCGTTTTTTCCCGGGGGCGCGGTCGTGCCGAGTCCGGCAGCGGCGCTGCTGGCGGCTTGTCAGCCGGCTGGCGTCTCGATCGTCAGCCAGATCGCAAGTCGAGCTCAAGCCGATGCCGGATATCTCATTTCGTTCAACCGCTCGCATCAAAAGCGCGGACCTCCTAGTCTCCTCTCCTAAATTAATTTGTCAGTAAGCTGGACAGGCCGGAGGCCTGTCCTACAGGAGGATTTGTGCGAAAACTTATATACTGTTTGTGTCTACCGGTATTTCTATACGCCACGATTTTTGGGCGAATACAAGGAGTCGTACACGACCCGGCGCATCGGCCCGTTGCGGGAGCGGCGGTAAAGCTGAAGGCAGTTACCTCGGATTGGTCGCAAACCGCCCAAGCGGACGATCACGGTGAGTTCTCGTTCACCAACGTGCCGGTCGGCGACTATAAAATCACTGTCGCGCAATCTAGCTTCGAGACCTCGGAGCAGACCGTCACGGTCACTTCCGGATCGTCGCCGATTCTTCACTTTCAACTGGCGATCGCGGCCTTGAATCAAACTACCGTGGTCTCCGGCCGGGCGGAAACGGTCGCTATGGATTCGGTAACTCCGACTACACTGGTCGATCGTGAGGACATCGCCGAAACGCCCGGCGCCGATCGCAGCAACAGCATGGCGATGATCACCGACTACACGCCCGGCGCTTATGTGACCCACGACATGCTGCACATGCGCGGGGGCCATCAAGTCGGTTGGCTGATTGACGGCGTCCCCGTTCCCAACACCAATATCGCCACTAATCTGGGTCCGCAGATCGACCCCAAGGACATCGATTATCTCGAAATTCAGCGCGGCAGCTACGATGCGCAATACGGAGACCGCACGTATGGAATCTTCAATATCGTGCCCCGCAGCGGCTTCGAGCGCGACAACGAGGCGGAACTGGTCACCTCTTTCGGCAATTGGAACCAAACTAACGACCAGCTCAATTTCAGCGGGCACACCGTGCGCTTCGCCTATTACGTGAGTGTCAACGCAAATCGCAGCGACTACGGTCTGCAGCCTCCCATCGGGCAAGTTGTTCACGACGCGGAGAACGGCTATGGGGGATTCGCGTCCTTGATATTCAACCCCAGTTTTTCCAACCAATTCCGGCTGGTCGCCTCGTTGCGCCAGGATTACTATCAGATCCCCATCGACCCGAATCCCAACTCAGCCGGAAATCAGGTCTATCCCAGTTACGGCCTGCACGATAGCGAACGCGAACCCGATGGCTACCTCACCTTCTCCTGGGACCACACGTTTAATCCAAACCTGCTGATGACGGTGTCACCCTTCTATCATTACAACCAGGCCGCCTACAACGGCGGGCCGAACGATGTGCCGGCGATCTCGACCGTGGACCAGACCGCCAATTATGCCGGTTTGCAATCGACCTTGAACGCAACTGTTGGGAAGAACAGCGTGGAAGTGGGCGTGTACGGATTCGCCCAGCACCAGAGCAACCTCTTCAATAACGTTTTCACGGATTGCGGTACGCGCTGCCAGAACTTCGGCCCGTCTTCGGCCGCGGTTACCGGTGGCCTGGCCGAAGAGTTCATCAGCGACAGGTTTAAGGCGACCTCGTGGTTGACGCTGATCGCCGGCCTTCGCCAATCCAACTTCAGCACTCCCGGAGCCGGGACCGAGGCAGGAGTCACACAAAACGCCACGGACCCGCGCTTTGGCGTGGCCATCCGGGTCCCAAAACTGAACTGGGTCTTTCATGGCTTTTACGGCCACTTCTACCAAGCGCCTCCACTCCTGACTGCCACGGGTCCATTGCTCGATTTAGCCACCAGCCAGACTCTGACTTTCGCTCCCTTGAAGGGAGAGCGCGATGAAGAGTACCAATTCGGAGTCTCGATTCCTTTTCGTGGCTGGGTGCTGGAGGAAGACACCTTCCAGACGCGCGCCCAGAATTGGCTGGACCACAACAATATCGGCGAATCGAACATTTTCTGGCCCATCACCTGGACGGCCGCCCTGATTCAGGGTTGGGAAACCACGCTGCGTTCGCCGCGCATCTGGCATCGCGCGCAGGTCCACTTGGCCTACTCGAATCAGATCGCGCAGGCCACATCGCCCATCACGGGAGGCGTAATCTGCCCGCTTCCGGTGACCCCAGCTTGCCCCGTGGCCATCCCGCCGGGATACTCACCGGTAGACCACGACCAGAGAAACACGTTGAACTTCGGCGCCAATTCAAGTCTTCCCTGGCAGGTGTTCGCTGCGACCAATGTGTATTACGGTTCCGGATTTACAAACGGGTTGCCGGACGCGCAATATCCGGGGAACTATCTGCCGCAGCACACCACGTTCGACATTGCCCTGGGAAAAAGTTTCGGCGAGAAGGAGAAATACAGGATCTCGGTGAACGCTACGAATGTGGCGAATCGGCGCGTGTTACTCGACAACAGCCTGACGTTTGGCGGGTTCCACTATAACGACCCGCGACAAATCTACGGCGAGTTCTGTTGGAGATTTCACTACTGATGTGACAGACGGCTGTTTTTTCATTTCTGTGAAATTCTGTAAAGTTTTGTAAACCCCCCCGGTGGGGATCTTGGGAATTATTCAGTTTTCAACGATCCGGCAGCCGGTCCGGCAGAACGCCTGACGGCGAGATGCTCAGAGCCATTCCTAACCGACGTATAGCACAGCGGCGATAGCGATTCGGCTGAGTGATCGTCCTTAGACGTTTGTTTTGAGCGGCATGGACGGGATCGAAATCGTGTGACCGAAACCTGCCAAAGCTCGAACGAAGCGGATAGGCGGGTGATCGTTTCTATTTCAGACGGTTGTGTTACCTCGGGCCGGGATCGCGTGGCGTGCAATCCTTGCAGAGGCCCGAGAGTCTTCTGTAGCAGCCTCCTTTCTGCCATTTCCTCGCCCTCCAGGTTGGATAGCGATGCGTTCTGCAAAGCCCTTGCTTCTCCGGGAGTTCTCATTCATACTGCGGGTGTATCTTGCTTGGCGCCCGTTTTCCGCCCCGAGAGCGATGGCCCCCCGAATTGGCTCGCATTGGCCGGATATGTGAGTGTTCGTCGGCATCAATGTTCATAGGGGTTTGAACGCGATGAAGACGCTCGTAGACTCGTAAGTGGTGCCACCCGGCAGAGATGGCGCTTCAGGCATATGGCAGGCTGAGCAATATTAAATTATTTCAATGAATGTGCCGGAGCGGCTGGGCTGGATGTAGAATTCGAGGACACCGGAAGCCAAAATGGAGCAGAAACGAGGCGTATGATTCAAGTACCACTACGACGCGCAGGTATTTTCCTGATCTTGGTGGCTATTGCCGGAAAGCTGCCAGCAGCGAAGAAGAAACAGGTTCAAGGAGCACGAGGGAACACAGCGGAGCAGACCGTTACAATCGATAAGCCGTACTGCGATGTTTATTCGCCGTACACATATAAGTATGCCCAGAGCAGCGGGAAAGGGGCGGTCAATCAGATCGACGTCGGCGACCTGACTGACACTCAGCACAGGGACGCCGATAAGATCAACAATTTCCTCAATATGGGTCTGAGCACATCGGATCCGATCGGCAAAGACTACTCCTTCTCAGATCCCGGCTATCCGATCCTGGGCAACCCGGCAAACCACTTCTATAGCGATGGAAGCGACTTGACGCGGCTGTTGGTTAGGCTGGCCTATACTGGAGACACCGACGCCTCAACGAAGCCGGTCTGTCCGCGGCCAACGGGCGGCGGGGCCACCGCAAGCGCCGAGCCAGGCGATGAGAGCCTGCAGTACTTCCTGGTGCACGTGGTCCACTGGGAGAAAAGCAAGGGCACCTATTCGTACAAGGCAGACCAAAGCGAATGGTATGTCTTCAACCGATCCGACGACAAGACGGCTATCCGACAATTTCCGTTCCGGTTCCGCCCGGTAGTGAGCAGCGACCTGCGAATGTACGGCGGTAAGGTTCTTCTTTTGGCCGTGCATCTGGCGCCGATCAAGACGATGGATCCACACGGGGCAGACTGTTCGAGTGTGCCAAGCTCCGATTATTGCAAGTTCAAAGAAGCGGTTGCGATGAGCTACAAATTGAAAGTACAAAAGGTGGAACCCGCCAACGTCCAGGATCTGACAGCTCTATTGCCGGTGCTTGGGGTCCCCTCGAAAGCGCTGCCGCCAGGGGCAGTGGGTGCCGAGGCGCCACCACCACCGCCGCCACCTGGGGCAACTCCGGCAAACAAAAACCTCAAGGACTACCAGCAGCTAATGGGCACAGCGCAATACGTTGGCATTTACGGAATGGCCAGGTTGACTGGCCTGGAGAATCTTCCGGTCCAAATCACAGCGTCCATGGACGCCAAGGTTCCGGCGGCCGATACCGCCGATAGTAATGTGAATGAGTATCAGTACGCGTGCGCTGCCTCGGGCGGGGGGAGCCAAAGCCAGTGCTTCTGGGATGCTTTGGCGGCGAAAGGCACGCAAGTAACGCCAGCGCAGGGAGGAGGCGCGCCGGCCACGGGCACAGCGCAGGGAGGAGGCGGGTCGGCCACGAACGCAAAAAATGGGAAACCGACTACGACAAACAATGGCGCCTCCTCTCCGGCGGCGAGTTGTACCACGCAAAAAAACGGCGGCGACTGCACGGAGAGCGCTACCATACAAGACCAGAAGTTGTATTGGTGGGACGTGAGCGTAGGGGTGCCGATCAAGGGCCCCAGTCAAGTGCAATTCTTAAACGGTAGTGTCACTCCCAAAACAGTCTCGAAGCATACGGCTTATGGTTTGCTGATGCTGGCGCCGTTTAAGGAGGACATCGTGACGCCCCCGAGCTTAGGCATTCCGCATCTGCTGATGGGTGTTCCGTTTTCCGGCAAGGTGCTGGACACGCCATTCGTGGGGCTGGGAGAAACGATCAACCTTACAAAGATACCGGGCCTGGGTCCACAGGTCAACAAGCTCATCTCCAACTTAAGCGCTCGATTCTATGCTGGACTTGGGGAGAACAAGCAGTTTTCACCCGCAGCCACGGCGGGCGGCCCGTTGCAGATAAAGTGGGTGGGGAAGTTGCAATACGGAATCGAGATATCGGTGAAGGACGCCCAGAGTAAGCTCTCCGGTAGCAGTTCGGCTTCGAGTTCGAGCAAGGGATCGAAGAACAACTAGCCGCTTACAGTTGGATTAAATTGAGGGCGCTAGGGGCGATGTGCACTATAATGTCGGTATGTTCGCCCGCAGGCCACGCCACACCGAACCCACGTTCCAGGACAGACTCGACAACCTCAAGCGGGCGGGATTTACCGTGACGCCACGGCCCGATGGCACGGTGGTGGTCGCCAGGGGCGAATGCGCGGTCGCGCTACGCGAGAGCGGCGGCGAGGTCCGGCGCGCGGAATTGGGCGGCATTCTGATGGGCGGCGAGATCGCTTCCCTGGTGGATGGCGGCTATCAGAAGTTCTTTCGCACACCTTCGGGGAAGACCAAGCCGGCGCTGGCGTCCGAGTTGAAGGCGCTGCACGATTTCGAAGAGGATCTCAAGGAGGGACTGGGATTGGAGACCCTCTACAACGAGGCGCTCGGCACCGTTTCGACGTATTATCTCTACGACCGCGTGAAGGATCGGGATCGCGGCGTGCCCAAGCGCGTTTGGGAGCGGTAGGAATTGGGGGGCGGCCAGGGCCGGCTGAAAGCCGTCTCCAAAGGGGGATCCCAGGGCAGGATTGCCCGCCCCGCAAGACGCGCTGGTAGTGTGCTGTCCCGCGTGAAACTTGACGATGATCGAAGAAGCGCGACGGGGGGGCGCGCGCGGACGAGGGCGTCCGCCCCACCTGGGGCACTTGCGCGTTGTCAAGATTCGGATTAGCCAGGAAAAATTGCGGCCAAAAGGCTTGATCTCCAGGGAGGGAATTGGGTGTATACTGTTGGCCGGGAGAAATCCCGGCTAATCTATCACCCTGACTTGGAGATCACATGCGCCCACTCCGTAAGAGCCGCTTGCTCGCTGCCTGTATCCTATGCCTCGTTGGCGTCGCCAGCGCGCAGCAGACACAGAGCACCGCCACCGTTACCGCCGTTCCCAAACTCGTGCATTTCGCCGGGTCGCTGCATCTTCCGGCGAATCAGCCTGCCGGGCCTATAGGCGCCACGTTCGCGATATATAGCGAACAGGAAGGCGGCACGCCACTGTGGACCGAAGACCAGAATGTCGAGCTTGACGCCACTGGCAATTACACGGTCTTGCTGGGCGCGACGAAGAACGGAGGAGTCCCATTGGAGCTGTTTGCCGCCGGTGAGCCGCGCTGGTTGCAGGCGAAATTCTATGCGCCGGGTGAGGTGGATCCGCCGCGGGTATTGCTGGTGAGCGTGCCTTATGCGCTGAAAGCCGGCGATTCCGATACGCTCGGGGGCCGGCCGGCCTCGGCGTACTTATTGGCTGGCTCGCCAACCTCGTTGCAGCCGTCGGTGCAGCCATCCGCGATGGTGCAGCCTGCCCAGCCGGCGACGGTGATAACCGCCAGGCCGGCGGTGGCCGTAGCGCCGTCCGTCGCGAGCACTACAGCCGATTACATCGCCATGTTCACCGACGCAACCGGCGACGTCGGCAACTCCGAGTTGTACCAGAACGGCAGCAATATCGGCGTCGGGACGACCGCGGCGGCCATATCGATGGATGTCCGCCCCACCCCTACTTCCACTTATGCGCAGCTCGGGGTGGCGCAGACTGTCGACTACATGACATTGTTCGCTTCCGATACCTTTGGGCCGGCGTTCTATTGGGATCCTACCAAAGCCCTGCGTTTCGGCAAAGGAGGTACGGGACTATATAATGCGTACGGATTCGTGGAGTATATGCGGATTCAGCCGAACGGGTACGTGGGTATCGGTACGCTGGCGCCGGCGGCGAAACTGGAGGTCAATGGCGCGGCGCAAGTGGACGGCAATCTGACGCTGACAGGTACTGGGAACGGAATCACCTTCCCCAACGGATCAACACAGACCTCGGCGACGGTGGCTGGGCCTCAGGGGCCTCAGGGGCCTCCCGGTCCCGACGGGGCGACCGGTCCGGCAGGGCCGACTGGTCTGCAAGGAGTGGTAGGTTCGGCCGGGCCGTCCGGTTCCCAAGGGCCAACCGGTTCAACTGGGCCGCAGGGAGCCCAGGGTGCAACGGGACCGCAAGGGCCAGTCGGTCCGCAAGGGCCGCTGGGGCCCCAGGGTACAAGCGGACCACAAGGGCCATCCGGTCTTGGGATAGAAGAGCCGGGCGGCGCCGCCGCCGCCAACACCGCTGTAGGCTTTAACTCCCTAAATCCCGGCGCTACCGGAACCAGCAACACGGCCGTCGGCGCCAACGCGCTGGACTCCATCGGCACCGGCAGCAACAACATCGCGGTGGGGGCCCAAGCCGGGAACAACATCACCACCACCGGCTTCAACATAGATATCGGGAACCAGGGCGTCGGCGGCGACAGCGGGGTCATCAGGATCGGAGTCGTCGGCACGCAGTCCACCACTTTCATCGCGGGCATCCAGGGCGTCACTACCGGCGACAACAACGCGGTAGAGGTAATGATCGACTCCGCCGGGCAACTCGGCACCATCTCCTCTTCCCGCCGCTACAAGGAAGACATCCAGGATATGGGCGACACCAGCAGCGGATTGCTGCGCTTGCGGCCGGTTACTTTTCGCTACAAGAAGCCGTTCAACGACGGGTCGCAGCCGGTCCAATATGGGTTGATCGCGGAAGAGGTGGCGGAGGTTTATCCGGACCTGGTGGCGCGCTCGACCGACGGGCAAATCCAGACGGTAAAGTACCAGGTGCTGGGACCCATGCTGCTGAACGAAGTGCAGAAGCAGAACACCACGATTGCCGCGCAGAAGGAACAGATCCAGGCCCAGGGGCAACAGATCCGTTCGCTTGAGGAGCGGCTGGCAAAAATGGAAGCGGCGCTGCAACGGGTTTCACTAAGCGCCGATTCCCGGTAGGGCGCAGACTGGGCCGATTAACAATCGGCCCGCAGGTTGCCAACCTGCCCCACAAGCTTATGGCTGCGCACGCGGCTTGGCAGCCTGCTTGCGTACCTGCTCGAAATACTGCTGCACGTAAGCCTGCAGCGCCACCGGGACCTCGTCGCGATTGATCTCTCCGCCGGCCTCGGCGTGATGCGCGTCGCGCTGCGCGTAGGGCGTGCGCAACTGCGGGTTGCTGTTCTCCACTTCCACGGTAAGCTCTCCGCTCACGTTGGCCGCGCGCTTGCCGATGATCTCGCTGATCTTGCCCATGGCCGCAAGCTGTTCGGCGAGCTTCACGTCTTTGCTGCCGTCCTGCCGGCCAATGCCGCTTCCAGGCTGCTTGGTGGCGGGCTGTTGCCCGCTCTGGCCCGGGCTGCCCGATTGCGAATTCTGCGCGTTCTGGCTGTCGTCTCCGGGCTGCCCATCCTTCGCGTCGGCCTGCTGCCCATCCCCCGGTTGCTGGCCCTGTTTGCCGTTCTGTCCGGCATTGCCGGACTGGCCCTTCTGCTGGCCGTTCTGCGCACCGGCCTGCTGCTGCGCACCTTTGGCCCCGGCCTGCTGCCGCATGCGATTCATCAAACTGGACATGGCGTCGCGGAATTTGCCGAGCAGGCCGGAGCTTTCACCGGGATTACCCGAGGACTGCTGGTCGTCGCCCTGTCCCTGTTTGCCGGCCCCCGGCCCCTTCCGGCCATCCGCCGATTGCTGGCTGCCCGGGTTGGCGCTGACTCCCTGGGGTTCTTCGCTCTTGTTCTGTTCGCCTTCGAGTTGCGCGGATTGCGCCAGCTTGGAGCTGTCCGGGCGTTTGTATCCAGTTTTGTTATCGGCATCCGGCACGCCCACGGCATCCAATGGGGAGTCCGGCGCGGCATCCAATTCGCCGGGGCTCTTCGGCTGGGAGTCGTCCAAGGAAAATCCGGGATCTTCGGGGCGCTTGGGATCGTGGGCGGCCGGGTTCCGGCGATCGCGCGCCTGCCGCGCTTCGGAATAGCCCAGCCGGTCCTGCACGATGCGAGCCAGCGGCGCGCGCAGATCCAGGCGGCGGTCCAATCCATAGCGCAGCGCGAACAGGCTGCCCGCGGCCAGGGCCAGCAGAGCGGTGCCATATAGCGCCCGCGGCATGCGCATGGGAATGGCGCGCCGCGCATCCACTGCGCCCGCGGTACGTTCGGCTTGCGACCATTGCGCGCGCCGCATGTCGCGGTCTCGATCGTCGGCGGCTTGGCGTTGTGGATCGCCCGCGGCGAAGAAGAGCGCCGTCGAGAGGGTGTCTGCAAGCTTCAGGTTGTGGTCCACGCGCTGCGCCACCCGATAGGCGGAGGGCGCGCTGCGCCAGGTCATGTAGGCCCCGGCGGCCAGCGTGATCGCGGGCAGCAGGAACAGCCACTCCCAATTGAGGATCTGGGTTCCCAGCAATAGCAGCAGGATCAGCGAGGCCAGCGCCGCGCTCAGTGCATAGGCGGCATGGCGCATCGCCTCGTTGGCGAGGATGCGGAGGCGGGCGCGTCGGACCGTTTTGAAAACCATGAGTCCTGGTGCTTCTTATTATCGCAAAATCGGTCGAAAGCCGCCTTGGGGACAGCTCTGGCCGGCTGAAAGCCGTCCCCAGAGGGGACCCAGGGCAAGATTGCCCGCCCTCCAGGGGAGCACAACTTCCGGTTCGATTACAGACGTGCTGGGCGTTACAATAAGAGAAACTGAATTGGAGGATTGGACCCGTTGAGAGTTCTGATCGTTGACGACGAACCCGCGCAGCGCAGTGGACTGGCGGCCATGGTATCGGCCTGGGGCATGACGGCGGTGACCGCATCCGATGGCAATGAAGCGCTCGAAGCCCTGAGCCGGAACGGCGTGGACGTGATCCTGACGGATCTGAACATGCCCGGTCTGGATGGTTTCGGATTCCTCGAGAAACTCCAGGAAATGGGCGATATGCCGCCCACCATCGTGCTCACCGCTTACGGCAATGTCGAAACGGCCGTGCGCACCGTGCACGAACTGGGCGCTTACTGGTTTCTGGAGAAACCCATACAGCCGAAGAGCCTGGAAGTGCTGGTGAGCCGTGCGGCCGCGCATGCCACTCTGCACAACGACAAGCAGACGCTGCTCAGGCAACTGGCCAACAACGGCTCGCTCGGCGAGTTGGTGGGCGCGTCGGCCAAGATGCGGGAGATCTTTGCGCTGCTGCAGCAGGCCGGACCGAGCAAAGCTTGCGTACTGATCACCGGCGAGAGCGGCACCGGCAAGGAGATGGTGGCCCGCACGCTGCATAAGCTCAGCCCGCGGCGGCAGGGGCCGTTCATCGCCATCAACTGCGCGGCGCTCCCGGAAACGTTGATCGAAAGCGAATTGTTCGGGCATGAGAAAGGATCCTTCACGGGCGCTTCGGAGCGCCGTTCCGGTTGCTTTGAGCTGGCGCAACACGGGACCCTGTTGCTGGACGAGATCGGCGAGATGCCCCTGCCCACGCAAGCCAAGCTGCTGCGCATCCTGGAGGATTCCAAGGTGCGGCGGCTGGGAGGCAAGACCGAATTCGAAGTGGACGTGCGGCTGGTGGCGGCCACCAACAAGGTGCCGGACGAAGCCATCCGGGGCGGAAATTTGCGCGAAGACCTGTTCTACCGGCTGAACGTTTTTCATATTCATCTGCCGCCCTTGCGCGAGCGCAAGGAGGATGTGGCCCCCATTTCCGAAGCGCTGATCGCCGGCCTCAACCGCAAGCACGAATGCCGGGTCACAGGCATTGCGCCGGACGTGCTGGACGCGTTCGAGCGGCACTCCTGGCCGGGCAATGTGCGCGAATTGCGGAATGTGCTGGAGCGCGCCGTGATTCTGGCGGGCGAGGGCAGCGTCGAGTTGCGGCACGTGCCCGCCTTCCTGCAGGGCCGCGCCACGATGGCGGCGGCCGCCGGCGCCGCCATGTCCGCCGCGCCGGACGACCACGAATCCGTGCGCTTCAGCATCGGCACCACGGTGGAGGACGCCGAGAAGGGCCTGATCCTCAGGACCCTGGAACATACCCGCAACAACAAGACCCGCGCCGCCGAGATTCTGGGCATCAGCCTGAAGACGCTGCACAATAAGCTGAAGGAGTATGGGGGGTAGCAGAACCAGCGGTTGTTGACGGCGGCATTTTGGAGTATGCTAGTAGCGGGACCAGGGGTGCGCGCCCTGATCCCGCTCGACCATTACCGCTTGCCCTTACGGTGCCAAACGATAATGATCGTGAATTTGCCGATGAGCGGCAGCTCAACTAGCAGTTTGATCATATCGATCCTCCTTTCCGCTTCGAAGGGAAGGCCCGGCCACAACCGGACTTTCCCGATCGAAGCTCCGGTGCTTCTTTCGAAGTTGGGAATCGGCGCAAACTGGGCCGATTAACAATCGGCCCGCAGGTTGGCAACCTGCCCCACAACCAAACTGAACCGCCGCCCCTTATTCCACACGCATCCCGGCCCGAATCGTAACGATTTGCGCAGGTTTACCCAAGTCGCGGCGCGTGACTTCTCAGCCGTCATTTGCTAACATATTGATCTGTCAGTGCCTTGCTGGCGATCAGGCGGGCCGGTTTCGATGCAAATTCCTGGAATTCATTGAGATCGCACCATTTCCTCGCTTGCTGTTACGTCTCGCGGCTGTAAGTCCCCGGCAACCATCTGATGGAGTGTCTCGCGGAGGCATCGGTAATGGCCGTCGATTTGGGCAAAGAGCAGGTGGACGAGTTGGTCCAGCCGGATAGCGAAAGCTATAAATCTTTGCTCGACGAGTATACCCATCTGGCCCCGGCGGAAGGCGAGGTCCTCCAAGGCACCGTCCTCAAGATCACGGCCAAGGACGTGATCGTCGATTTCGGTTATAAATCCGAAGGTTTGGTTCCCATCGAGCAGTTCCTCAGCCCCAGCGGAGAGCTGACCGTGCAGGCCGGCGATCTGGTGGACGTGATGATCGATCACGGCGAGCAGCCGGAAGGCTACATTCTGCTGTCCCACGCCAAAGCGGCCCGCGTACGGGTGTGGGACAACCTGGAAAAGGCCTTCGCGGATCAATTGGTTTTGCTGGGGCACGTCATGGGCAGAGTGAAGGGCGGCCTTTCGGTGGACGTGGGGATTGAGGCGTTCATGCCTGGTTCGCAGGTCGATCCGCGCCCGGTGCATCACCTCGACTCATTCATCGGCCAGGACGTTCCGGTCAAGATCGTCAAGGTGAATCGCCGCCGCGGTAACGTGGTGGTTTCGCGCAAGCTGGCCGTCGAGCAGGAGGTCAACCAGCGCAAGGCCGCCACGCTCGATCAACTGCAAGAGGGCGCCGTGGTTACGGGCGTGGTCAAGAATCTGACCGAATACGGGGCCTTCGTCGACCTGGGGGGGCTGGACGGCTTGCTGCACGTCACGGACATGTCGTATGGCCGCGTGGGGCATCCGTCGGAAATCGTGCACGTGGGCGACACCATCACGGTCAAGGTGCTCAAGTTCGACCGGGCCAAGGAGCGCGTCTCGCTGGGCCTGCGGCAGATGGCGCCGGATCCCTGGGAAACCGTCGCCGCGCGATTTCCGGTGAACGGCCGCGTGATGGGCCAGGTGGTGAATGTCACCGATTACGGGGCGTTCGTGGAGCTCGAGGCCGGCGTGGAAGGGCTCATCCACATCACCGAGATGACTTGGTCGCGGCGCATGAAGCATCCTTCGAAGGTGGTGCGCGCGGGCGACCAGGTGGAGGCCGTGGTACTGGAAGTGAACCCGCGGGACAGGCGTATTTCGCTGGGCCTCAAACAGCTTGAGGCCAATCCCTGGACGACCATCGACAGCCGCTACAGTATCGGTTCGGTGGTGGAAGGCCGGGTGCGCAACATGACCGATTTTGGCGCCTTCATCGAGATCGAGGAGGGCATCGACGGCCTCGTGCATGTCTCGGACCTGTCGTGGACCAAGCGGGTCAAGCATCCGTCGGAGGTCTTGAAGAAGGGCCAACTGGTGCAGGCGGCGATTCTGAATATCGACGCCAAGGGACACCGGTTGTCGTTGGGCATCAAACAACTCCAGCCGGACGCCTGGGAGACTTACTTGCAGAGCCACCAGCCGGGCGATATCGTACATGGGCGTATATCGCGCCTGGCGGGTTTTGGGGCATTCGTGGAATTGGCGGAGGGCGTCGAGGGGCTTTGCCATTTTTCGGAAGTGCCGGGGTACGCCGGACGGCGCTCGGCGGAGCCTCCGGTGGCGGTGGGCCAGGAGTACGATTTCAAGATCGTCAAGATGAGCGAGGCGGAGAAAAAGATCGGGTTGAGCCTCAAGGCTGTGACCCTCGACGAGGAGAAGGGCCGTCTGGCGGACTATCAACGCCAGGCGGCGGCGGGCGCTGCTACCATCGAAGAGGCGCTGAGCGTCAAGAATCGCGGCGCGGAATAGCTTGCAAAAATCGCCCGTTCAAGAGATACTGCTGTAACGGCTTGAGAGCACAAGGAGAATAGCACATGACCAAGGCCGATCTGATTGAAGAGGTCTCGCGCGTAGTGGAGATGACGCGGAAAGAATCCGAAGTCATCGTGGAGGCCATTTTTGACAGCATCGTGCGTTCGTTGCGCACCGGCGACAAGATCGAGATTCGCGGTTTCGGCAGTTTCCGCACCCGGCAGCGCCAGCCGCGTATCGGACGCAATCCGAAGACCGGCGCGCGCGTCGAGGTGCCGGCCAAAAAGATCCCGTATTTCAAGCCGAGCAAAGAACTGAAAGACGTGGTGAACAGTTCCGCCACGGCGCCGCCTTCCGTTTCCGGCGAGCCCACGCTGTAGCGGCGGTATGGATTACCTCTGGAGTCCGTGGCGTTACCAGTATGTGACCACGGCGGAGCAGGCGGCCGAATGCATCTTCTGTGTGCTGCCCGCGCAGCATCGCGACCGTGAAAACTATATCGTCTACCGCGGCCGGCTCAATTTCGTGATCCTCAACCGCTTCCCCTACACCTCGGGACACCTTATGGTGGTTCCGTATGAGCACGCGGCGACGCTCGAAGAAGTGGCGGAAGAGACCCTGATGGAGACGATCCTGCTGGTGCGCCAGGCGGAGACGCACTTGCGCGCCAACTACCAGCCGGACGGCCTCAACATGGGCATCAACGTCGGCAAGGCCGCCGGCGCCGGCGTGGCGGGACACATTCACATGCACGTGCTGCCGCGCTGGGTGGCGGACGCCAATTTCATGACTTCGGTGGGCGAAACCCGGGTGCTGCCGGAGGATCTCTCGATGACCTACGAGAAGCTCTCGCGGGCGTGGCGCCGGGAACCACAGATGGACACGGATGCACACAGATAGGGCCGCGGCTCGCACAGGATGGTATCCTGCGCGCCGATTGGGAATGCGCAATCCGGGCCGATTAACAATCGGCCCGCAGGTTGCCAACCTGCCCCACAACCAAGGACCTTAATGCTGGAACGATTCGCACGTTGGTGGGTTAAGGCTGAAGATGGACCATCTGCCCCGCAACGGACGCCTCTCGGATTGGTGGCCAGCCTGGCGGCGATTTGCATCGCCGTCGCATTCGTAGGCGTCCCCCGCTTGCGCGTTTATGGCCACGATGTTTTCGTTTCGCTGGACGGAGGCTGGCGGGTGCTCCACGGCCAGCGTCCCGCGGTCGATTTCTTCGCCCAAATGGGACCGGCATACTATCTGCTGCACGCGGCGGGCCTGCGCGTTGCGGGCTACGCAGCACGCGGGCTGGGGTACGGCACGACGTTCGTAGCGGTTGTGATCAGTACATGGTCTTTTTTCTTGCTGCGGCGCCGCATGACGGCTTCCGTGTTCGTCCTGGCTTCGATCGCCTTAGTGCTGCTGGCGGTCGCGCCCTTCCCCCTGGGAAGCGGTCCGTGGAACACCAGCTTCGCAATGAAGCACAATCGCTATGAATTCGCCATCACGGGCCTGTTGTTCCTCGAATGTTTCCTGCCTTCGAGCCAGGACGACACGGGAAAGAAGCAGTTTGCCGGAGGCTTCTCTTCCGGGCTAGCCTGCGCCCTGCTCCTTTTTCTGAAGATCAGCTACGGCCTGGTGGCAGTGGGTCTGTTAGCGGTCTCGGCGATTTTTCGGCCGCGCGAGCGCATGCGTGTGGCGGGCATTTGCGCGGGACTGGCCTGCTTCACGATTCCGATGCTGGCGTACCTGCGCTTCGACGTACGCGCCTTGCTGCGCGAGTATCGATTACTTGCGGCGGTACGCGCGGGCGGACTAGGCGTATCGAGCATCGTACTGCGCTGGTATCAGGATCGTTTTGAGGTATCGCTATTGGCATTGCTGGCGGTGCTGGTCTCCTTGCTTCCGGGTGTCTCCGCGAGACGCAGAATCGAACTGCCGGTCGCCACGGCGCTGGCCGTCGGCGCCGGAACGCTGTTGCTGCTGACGAACACACAGCCTTCCATGTATCCGCTCAACACGGCGATGGCGCTGATCCTCATCAACGAAGTGGCCAGTCTGCGCCACGCGGTCGCGCCTCTGGTTGCCGCACCTCTGTTGGGGATGGGCGCGCTCATCGTAGCGATTCCGTTGTGTCTGGATGCGTCGGGTTTGGTTCTAGCCGCGGGGGATAAGCTGCTCCGGCCGGACGCGGCCGCGGCAGGGGGCTATCGGTTGGAGGGATCGCATCTAGCCGCCCTGGAGTTTTTTGAAGACCGAGGACTGAGTGAAAGCTCGTCTCGTGACGATAACGGCCGGCCCTTCGTCGAGATTACCAACGAGGGTTTCGCTTTGCTGCGCGACAACACCGTTCCAGCCGAATCCGTTCGCGGCATGGGCTTGGGCAATCCGTTTTCCTACGGTTTGCTGCGCCCGCCTTCCCGCGGAGGTTCGGTGGTGATAGGCGTAACCGATGTGAGCAGATCGGCCGTCCCGCCTCTGGATCTGCTGGTGGGCAATGCGGACCTTCTGCTGTTTCCCAAATTCCCGGATTCCGATCGGGAACCGCTCCGGATCATAGTCGATAGATACCCGGAATTACTCGGAAGCCTGTATTCCCAGGTGGCGGAGTCGGAGCACTGGAAGCTCTATCGCCGCGTTCGCGTGGATGGAGTCCGCAATTAGTTTTGCCCGGTCGATACAGGGCCGATTAACAATCGGCCCGCAGGTTGGCAACCACTGCTGTCCAAATTAGGATTTCGCGAATTCAGGCGGAAGCTCTGATACGGTGGACTAGGGTTCAGCCCGAACCAAATCTACCGAACGGAGACTAGC
>Ga0302326_10002162_pt1 | contig 48260 bp, 38 predicted proteins | sample Palsa_T0_3_FD_202264 | JGI IMG/M metagenome (GOLD analysis project Ga0302326, IMG submission 202264) | Peat permafrost microbial communities from Stordalen Mire near Abisko, Sweden - Palsa_T0_3 | ecosystem: Environmental > Terrestrial > Soil > Palsa > Peat permafrost | place: Sweden: Abisko... | reverse complement strand
CTTCCAAATCCAGCGCTTTCGGCCGGCGTAAGCGGAGACATGGACTGAAATTCCGTGTTCTCCAGATTCGGGGCATCCACAGCGCGAAAGATCTGGAATTTCTGTTTGTCAGCCATCCTGATGATCCCCTGTGCAGGTGGGTCGCCACCATTTGATTGTATTACGAGCCGTGAAACGGCAATAGGCGGAGAGTGGTACTTTGTTCAGTCAATTGAGGAGACCGCATGGCGCTGAGTTCTACGATGTTTGTGTTTACGGTGCGGCTCGCGGATGCGGACCGCGGCGTGTACGAGACGATGACATTGCGGGTGGCGCAGCATCCGTCGGAGACGGCCGAGTATTTGGTCACCCGGGTGCTCGCATATTGCCTGGAGTACGCGGAGGGGATCAGTTTTTCCAAGGGCTTGTCCGATCCGGAGGATCCCACGATCGCGGTACGGGATCTCACCGGCGTCCTGCAGAGTTGGATTGACATCGGCGCGCCGGAGGCGTCGCGCTTGCACAAAGCCGGCAAGGCAGCGCGGCGGGTCGCGGTATATACGCATCGGGACGTTACACCGTGGCTGGCGCGACTCGACGGCGAGCGTATTCACCGTGCCGAGGCGCTGGAAATCTACGTGATGGATCGGGACCTTGTGGCGGCCCTCGTCTCGCGGCTCGAGCGGCGGATGGAGTTCGACTTAGCGGTGTCCGAGAAAACGCTCTACGTGTCGATCGGCGAGGAGACCCTCACGGGAACGGTGGAGTTGCGCCGACTTATCGAGTAGCAAAGCCGATGAAAACCGGTTAAAAGGTGCCGTGCAACATCACTTGGTCCACCTCATCTGCGGCTCAACGGGAGCCGGCAAGACAACCTATGCAGTACGGCTCAGCGATACCCTGCAAGGTGTGCGATTCTCGATCGATGAATGGATGGCTGCGCTGTTCTGGATGGATACCCCGCAACCTCTCATTCCCGCTTGGTCAATGGAGCGGGTTGAGCGCTGCCTGACGCAGATATGGGCAATGGCGATACAGACCGCGGGGCGGAACGTTCCGTGCGTTTTGGATCTCGGTTTCAGCCAGACGCATAGCCGGGCGAAATTTGCGGGTCTTGCGAAGGCTGCCGGCCTATCGGTCCAATTGCATTTCATAGATGTCCCGGCAGAGGAGCGCTGGCGGCGCGTGCAAGCGAGAAACGCACGGAAGGGGGAGACATACCAACTGGCATTCGATGTCACGCGTGAGATGTTCGATTTTGTCGAAGGCCTCTGGGAGCCTCCAACTGACGCGGAAATGCTTGCCTATGCTGGCGTGCGAACGGACGGCATCAGAACGTCAGGGCTGTAGCTCATCGTTCCTTGTGTCAACGTGTTGACAGAACTGCAGACGCGATGCGTTCAACATGACACCTGAAGACAAACGCAACACCGTAAGTTCAAGGAGAACGTCATGAAAGTCATCAACTACACCAAGCAAATCGCAGTGGCAGGCGTTGCCGCAGTCTGCTTCGCATCCGCCATGGGTGCTCAAGCGAACGACACGGCAGTAGACGCGCCGGTTCGCACGGTCCACTACGCGGATCTCAATCTCAACACGCCGGTGGGCATCAAGACCCTTTACAACCGGATCCGCAGCGCGGCGGAATTGGTCTGCGGCGATGTGTATTCGCGCCGGTTGGAAGAGGCAGAGGCGGCAAAGGCCTGCGTTCGCCATGCCGTCGAGGCCAGCGTGCACTCGGTGAACAACGTGAGATTGACCCAAGAATACGGCACCCACATGGGTGCGGCGAAGGCATCGATCAACTTGGCCTCCGCTCGTTGATCCGGCTCCAAGCGCCGCATTGGCCACCGGTCAATGCGGCGTAATTTGTCATTGGCTCGCGACCTCTTCCAGCGCGCGGCCATTCAATATCATGATTTTGCTGCGGCCCAAGCCGACCCAACGATGCGCCTTCCAGTCTTGCAGGTGTTGATTCACGATCTGGCGCGACAATCCCAAGAAGCTGGCCAGTTCATCCTGCGAAATCTTGAGCTCGATGCCCGTGCCGGTCTCATGACCGTGCAACTTGCCGAGCGACAACAGGCGCCGCGCCAGCCGCGCGGGCACCGACAACAATGCGGACTCCTCGGCAAATCCGCTGACCCAGCGTAGGCGCGCGCACAGCAGCCGCAACAGATGATCAATGAGTAATGGATCGCGCGCCAACAAGGCCAGAAACTGTTCGCGGGTCACGATGAACAGTTCCGACCTGGCCATGGCGCTGGCACGGGCGGTGCGCGGCCGGCCATCGAGCAGGGCGATCTCACCGAAGGTGTCGCCGGGCTCCATGATGTTGAGGAATACTTCCCGGCCGCCCGCGGAACTGGCGCTGATGCGCACTTTGCCGGTGACCACCCCGTACAGGGCATCTCCGGGGTCCGACTGGGCAAAGATGACGGCATTCGGCTCGTAGCTGCGACGTACGCTGAGCCGCGCGATCTGATCGAGGGTGGCGGGCGCCAACCCGCGAAAGAGCAGGTTGCGCTCGAGAATCGTGTGTACACCAATCGCCAATGGAGGTCTCCGATTGCCGGGCGCCGATTGTAAGTCTTGTGTCAGCGCGTTGACAGAACGACGGCGCCGATGCGCTCAACATGACTCCCGAAGACAGGCCAAACACGCTCTAAATAGGCGAAAAGTCATGAAAACGAACAACTATTGGAAGAACATTGGACTGGCTGATGCGTGAAGCGGCTGGGCGATGTAGGCTGCGTCTTGCTGCGAGGAGCACTCAGTGTCCATCGATTTGGTCGAAGACGAACGGTCTGCGTTGAGTTCTGCGTGGCATCTGCAGCGCACCGGCAATTTCGTCGCGGCGCTCGACCTGGTGCAAGACTCCTTGCGGCGCTGGCCCGCTTCTCAGCCGCTGGAATACCTTTGGATTTTGGCGCTGGCGTCCTGCGGCTCGACCCAGGCGGCGCTCGATGCCCTGCGTGCAAGTTCACTGAGCTTGAATGTCGACGAGGATTGCCTGGCGCTCGAGGCGCGCTTGCTCAAAGACTTGGCCTTCAGCGGCGCCCCCAATACGGGCGCCCATCTGACCGAGGCGGCGGCGGCGTACGAGCGCGTCGCGCAACGCACCGGCGGCACATACACCCGCCAGAATGCCGCCCTGCTGTGGATGCTGGCCGGCGATCATGAGCGCGCGCTCACGCTTGCCGCGGCCGTGGCGCAACGATTGGCTACCTCCGAGGTGCCCAAGGATGAGGATGGCGCTTACTTTTATTGGGCCACGCTTGCCGAGGCGGCGCTGGTTCTCGGCGATCAGGCGAGTCTTGCACGTGCGCTCGCCGGTGCAAACCCCTTATGCCGCCGCAACTCCTGGGCACGCTCGAGAACATTACTACAGATGCGGCGGCTCGCGGATGTGCGGCCCGAATGCGCAGCCCTGATCGAGCAGTGGTATCGGCCGCCTGTTGGCCTGGTACTGAACGCTGAGTGGATGCCGGCCCGATTGGGTGATGCCATCGGCATTGAAGCGGGGGACTTGCCGGCACTCGCGTATTGTTGCGGCCCTGCGCCCGGCAGGGATTGGCATGAGCTCGCCGCCCTGGGCGTGCAGCTGCATGCCATCTACCCGGACGCTCCCTCCGGTGAGCGGACGCCGCTGCCCGAGAATCTCAGACCCGAGCGAGATGCTTCCGGCCATGCGGCTACGCATACCTGGTCGAGTCTTTTTTTGGACGAGACTGATGATCAGCAGCGCGTGTGCGCACAAACGGCGCTCGGACTCTCCCTCGGTCAGGCCGCCGAGCTGCGCGCACGCTGGGTAGTTCTCGCAAGATCGCAAGGCGGTTGGTGCATGTATCAAAATGCGGACCGGGCTGCGCTGCGCGCGGCGTTCGACCCGGTCGAGACTCTGCCCGAAGAGCGTCCGAAATATGCTTTTCTGTTTGCGGATGCCGTCAGCTACTCATCGTTGAATGCCGATGAAACCCGGCGTTACTGGTCCTGCCTCCTGCCTCAGACCGCCGCTGCGGTACTCAAGCGGCATGCCGGGGACATCGTGGTGCGCAAGACCTGGGGCGATTCGGTGCATGCCGTGTTTCGCAGCGCCGCCAAGGCGGCGACGGCTGCCTTGGAGATCCAGGCCGCCACCGCGCAACTCAAGGAAGAATTCGGCAACGGCCGCCGTCTCATTTTCCGCATGGCGCTGCATTACGGTCCTGCGGATCATGGCATTGATCCGGTGGAAGAAACGCCCTCCGTGTTTGGCCCGCAGCTGTCATTTGCCGCACGCATCGAGCCGGTCGCGCCGCCCGGCGGCATCTTTGTTACCGAACCCTTCGCTGCGCAATTGAGCCTCGAAGGCGCCCAGAAGGTTCACTGCTCCTACGTGGGCACTACGAGCCTTGCGAAAAGCTACGGACGGGTCCGTCTGCTGCGACTCGCGTAGTCGGCTGAGCGCGCGGCGTTGCGAGGGCTGCCGATCTTGGATTGAGCGTTCGATCACAAGGTGCTCACTTTTTTTTTAACATCATCTTGACACGGTCTGCACGACAATATTGCCGATGGAGCCAGACATGCCGTCATTCGTGAACCGGACCATCGGCGTGTGCTGCCAACGGTCGAGGTGAATGGTGTTGCACGATTCCACGCAGGTCACGAGCGAAAACGATTGCAAGGTCACAAAGACGCAATTGTTACGCTTCTTCGAAACCAAGTTCGAAATGGCCGATCGCGATCATGACGGTCAACTGAGTGTCTCTGAACTGAGCCAGTTCCTTCGCTACGTCACGCACCCCGATTTGCGATCGCTGCACGCCTGGGATCGATATGGTCAGCCCGTGAAGCGGTCTTGATGAATACCAGTTCTCATTCTGGGAGGCGGGTGCGCCTGGCGTTGTTCGTCTTGGTCGTTGCCGTGGTAGGAGTCGGAAACTCCCAACACACCAACACGAGCCAGAGCCCCGGCAATTCCGGATTTACCCGCATAGCACGCGACTTGGGGCGCCGCGTGGCGGCCCTACCTATTGAGGATCGGCAGGGTCGTCGTAGACGTTCTTGACGAATCCGGAGGCATCGGTAGTGCCCCAGTCGGGATGCCGCTTCTTCAATTCGGCGCTGATTCGTGTGCCGGCCACATCGGCCGGGACACCTTGACGTTTGAGCGCGAGGGCCTGCGTGCGGATCTCGGATATTAGGTCGTGTTCCGCTGCGACGAGCGATCCATCGCCCGGTTCGCTGTGATCGGGCAGGACGTGTGCGACGTTCAGCGCGGCGATCTTGTCCAGCACGGCAAGCCAGCTGGTGGGTGTGCCGCCATCGCCGTAGATGAACGGTATGGTCTTATTCTGCACGACGTCGCCCGAGATCAGCGTATGGTCCGGCTCGATCAGGGTTAATTCGTCGCCCTTGGTGTGGGCGCCGCCGAACCAGAGCAGGCGAGCAGTCACGCCGCCGCCGAGATCGAGAGTGGCCTCCTGGCCGAAGGTTATATCCGGCGTGCGCAATACCACGCCCGCCAGGAGTTCCTTGTTCTGCGCCGACATACCGCGGAACATATCGAGCATCTGTTGCCCGTGCGTTTCCATTTCCTGCTGCTGTACGGTGTCGCGGATCAGGATGGTGCCGGCCGGAAAGCCCGGTTCGCCATCGGCATGTTCGGGGTGGAAGTGCGTGGTCGTGAGGAATAGCTTGGAGTTGCCGGGCGCCAGTCTCGATGCCGCGCGTGCGACCGTGTCGCCATTTTTTGGACCGAGTCCGGTATCGACGACGAGCGTCGCGCGGCTGCCGACCACGATGGCGATATTGGGAAAGCCCTCGATCTCCCATACATGGTCGGAAATTTTCGTCGTGGTCTCGGTGAGTATCGGCTGCCTCATGTGTGCAACCTGCGCGGCGGCCGATACGGCTGCGAACGCGCCGTACAGGCCCATGCCGAGCAGCGCCAGCTGCTTCGCGACGGGCGCATGGACATCATGAGGTTGATTCATGGGTAGGCATTCTACGCCGAATCGCCACGGCTGGAGATTGCCACGGCTGGATTTGGATGAGCGCGCTGCCGGCGTTATCCTGGGGGCTCGAGTCCATAAAATGAGCCGACAAGGACAGAACTGTGCCAATTCCCGATCCTCCGCCGCGAATGCCGCCTGTCCGTCAGGAAGAGATGACCGACAGCATCGGTGCTTTTCTTCAGAAATGGACCGGCGGCATTTTCCGGCGAGCCGACAGCAATCCGGTGCTGCTGACGCTTGCACATCACCCGCAGCTGGCGGATCTTTTCTCGCAGTTCAATATCCACCTGCTGAGCACAAGCACGCTGCCGGTTAAGCAGCGGCAGATTGCCATCATGCGTCTCGCATGGATCTGCAAAGCTACCTACATGTGGTCGAGCCATCTGAGTACGAGCATTCGCTGTGGTCTACAGCCGGAGATGTTTCGGCCCATCCAGTTGGGAGCAGATGATCCATACTTCAGCGAGTTCGAGCGTGTGGTGATCCGCGCAACCGAAGAACTCGTGAACGACCGCGAAATCGGCGACATCAATTGGCGGGCGCTGATGAGTGAATGGAGCGATCAGCAAATGCTGGATTTTCTGTTTACGGTTGGCGCCTACGTCACGATCGCGGGCGTCATGCGCTCCACCGGCGTCCAGCGCAATCCGGATTTACTGGAACTCGCCGCGAAATACGGGGCGCCGTAGGCGCTGCGTCTGATGGCGCGAAATTCCCGCACCTGCTAGCGTGTCGGGAACGAAAAATCTTCCCTTATAAAAGGAGCGGCTCAATGTCACGTAAACTCGGAACCAGCGGCCTGGAAGTCTCTGAGGTTGGCTTTGGCTGTATGGGATTGAATTTTGCGTTCGGTGCGGGCATCGCCAAGCAGGAAGCCATCGCGCTGATACGCGAGGCGTTCAAAAACGGGGTCACATTCTTCGACACCGCCGAAGCGTATGGACCTTTCACGAACGAGGAGTGGGTGGGCGAGGCGCTGGCTCCGCTGCGCGAGCAGGTGGTGATCGCGACCAAATTTGGCTTCAAGGGCGCCAATCCCGCATCCGGCGTGGACAGCCGTCCTGAGCACATCAGACAGGTGGCCGAGGCCTCGCTGAAACGCCTGAAAACGGACTGCATCGATCTTCTCTACCAGCATCGCGTCGATCCGAATGTGCCGATGGAGGACGTGGCCGGCGCGGTGAAGGATCTGATTCGCGAGGGCAAGGTGAAGCACTTCGGCCTTTCAGAGGCGGGCGTGCAATCCATTCGGCGCGCGCATGCGGTGCAGCCGGTGACCGCGCTGCAGAGTGAGTATTCTCTTTGGTGGCGCGAGCCCGAGGCCGATGTGCTCCCACCTTCACACCCGAGGCGCGCAAGGCGAACAAATCGCTGGTCACGCTGCTCGAATCGATCGCGAAGGAGAAGCATGCCACTGCGGCGCAGATCGCGCTCGCATGGGTGCTGGCCCAGAAACCCTGGATCGTGCCGATTCCCGGCACGACGAAGCTGGATCGACTGAAGGAGAATGTGCGTGCGGCCGCGATCAAGCTCACCGCGGGTGACCTGACCAAGATCGACGACGCGCTGCGCGGCATCGAAGTGCAAGGTGCGCGCTACCCAGCCAGCTTTGCGGCTCTCGTCGGGAAGTAGGGAGGACAATCAGGGAGGCGATTTGGATTTGGAGGCACGCTTAGGTCCTCGCACGGCCCTGATCCTGCCGCTGCTGCCGCCGCCGCAGAAAAACCGATCCGCGCCGTCGTACTCGAGTCCCGTCACGGTCACTCCGGGCGGCATGGCCAAGATCTCCAACACCGCCCCGGTTGAGGGCTCGACGCGGCGCACGTCGCTTGTGTCGCCTTCCCATGTGCCATGCCAGAGTTCCTCGTCAACCCAGGTGACCCCGGTGACGAAGCGCTTCGACTCGATGGTGCGCAATATCTTTCCAGTCTGCGGATCGATTTGATGAATCTTGCGCTCTCGATACTGGCCCACCCAGAGCGTTCCTTCATGCCACGCAAGCCCGGAGTCGGCACCGCCGCCGGGCGCCGGAATGCTGGCAAGGATATGCCCGCTGTGCGGATCGATCTTGTGGATTTGATCCTCGGCAATCTGGAACAGGTGTTGGCCGTCAAATGCGGTTCCGGCATGCGCGGCGAGATTGATGGAGCGCAGTGTCTTGCCGCTCTTCGGATCGATGGCCTTGAGGGAGTCGCCGGCGGCGAACCAGATCCGCTGTCCGTCGTAGGTGACCCCATGCACGTGCCCGGCATCGGGGAACGGGCCGTATTCTCGGACGATCTCGGCGGCTGATTGCTTCATGGCCTCATCCTAAACGTCTGTAAGCGTAGCGCGGAGTAACAAATTCGTCGTGATTCCGGGAAGCGGCGGCGTGATCCAGCGGCGCGCGCGCCCTTGGCCCACGGGCTGCGCCTTGCCGGCTTTCGCCAGCGACTCCAGAGCGCGCTGCACGGTGCGCGGGCTGGTGCCAAGAGCGAGGGCCAGTGCGGAGCTCGACCACGATTCCCCATCGGCCAGCAAGGCGAGCACCGGGGCGTATTCGTCGTCCCCGGGCTGGGCGAGCACGACGATATCCCGCGCACCGCGTGGCGAAATGGCGAACCCGCGCTGGGTCGCAAACACATCGGCCAGCGTCCTTACCGCCCTGCGCAATCGCCCGATCTCGACGCGCAGGCGCACACGATAAGATTCATCGATACGTCTCGCGCGGTAGGCTCGCGCCACCAGAGTCTCCCTCGGCACATCCTTCGGCCACGCTTCCGCGAGAAGCCGGGCAAGCGTGAACAACGCGGGTCGTTTGGCGAGTTCGATCACCAGGTTTGCTTTGCGAATGCTGAACCGGCAGGCGTCCACGACCAGCAGCGGCGAGGCAAACAATGCTTCAACCTCCCGCAGCAAGAGATCCCGCTGCGTTCCGCGTGTGATCAAGCGCGCGGCGGGTCGCGCCAAGGTCAGACGCGCCGCATCGACCTCGGCCATCAGCGCGGGGATTGCCGATTCACCCGCGGCGCGCCGTGCACGCGCCAACGCCTCGCTTGCCGCCCTTGCCTGGACTCTGCGCAGGGCGATACCGGCGACGATGAGCTCATGCACAGCTCTGACGGCCGGTGGGGAGCTGTGAGGGTCGAGTCTTGCCAGTGCATGCTCGGCTTCGTCGAGGCGACCGATGAGGAGCATGCGCCGAACCTCCAGGTATCGCGCATGCGTCGCGTTGGCGCGATCCGCATATTTCTCGAGGGTCATGCACACGGCATTGAACGATTCCGATGACCAGTTCAGGTCGCGCGACGCGAGTGCAATCTCGGCCTCGGCGAGCAGGCATCGGGCGCGGAACAGATCCTCCCGGGCGCCGTAAGCGCGCGCTGCGCGGCGCAGCAAGGCCCGCGCGCGGCCAAGATCGCCGAGCTGCGCCATGGCCGTGCCGCGCAGCGCAAGCGCGGGCGCGTCCTCACGCAGAGCGACGCGCTTCAACGCGCCGAGCGGGTCTCCGACCGCCAGCGCGCGTGCGGCGGCGGTGATCAGCGAGTCCATGGAAATCCGGCTGCTGGATGGCGCACGTTGTGGCGCTGGATTTCCGCGCCTAGACCCCCACCTGTACCGCTTTCATTTCGCGTCTTTTCAGCCAGGCGTACAGCGGCGCGCAACACGCCAGCAGCGCCGCCGCATAGATTCCTGACCTCGGATCATCGAGCAGCGTCGCCACCCATAGTGAGAGACACCCGCCCAACACGATGAGCGTGGTCGCGGGAAAACCGAATGCCCGATAAGGCCGCACCGCATCGGGTTCGCGTCGCCGCAACACGATGAGCGCGGCGTACGCTGATACATAGGAAAGCAGGAACAGGACTGCAGCGACCGCCACGATTTGGTCGAAGTTGGCGCTCAAGGTCAGCGCAATACCGCACGCGCCGGTGGCGGCGAGCGCGACGCGCGGCGTGCCGGCGGCGCTGACCACGGCGGCATTCTTGCTGAGCAACCCGTCGCGCCCGAGTGCCAGTACGATGCGCGGCGTCATCAGTAGGATGGCGTTGATGAGGCTCATCAACGTCAACAGCGAAATGACGGTCACCAAGGTGCCGCCTCCGCGCGGCAGTATCAGGCGCGCGGCGTCCGCAGCCGCCAATGTCGAATGCGCCAGCACGGGAATGGGCAACACACGCACGATGGCGACATTCACGAGAATGTAGACCGCTGTGATCAGCAATGTCCCGCCGATAATGGAGCGCGGCAGCGTGCGTTCCGGCGAGGTGCTCTCCTCGGCCATGTAGATGGGCGAGTACCAGCCATCGTAGGCAACGAACACCGACCGCAGCGCCGCCACGGCGGCGCCGAAAATACCGACCGTCTTCAGCGTGCTGAGCGGCGCCGCCGCGAGGGCGGGTGCGGCCGGCAGCAGGAAGCAGCCGACCACCACCACCATCAGCATGAGGCCGACCGTCAGGGAAATGAGCCGCGTCAAGGCGCCGCTCAGGCGGATGCCAACCCAATGCAGGGCGGTGAATAGCGCGATAAATCCAGCCGCTGACAGCTTTGGTGCCGCTTGCTCTCCCGGCCACAGCTCGCCCAGGAAGGCGGCGGCCGTGATCGCGGCATAGGACAGCGCAGCCACTTGGTTGAGCCAATCCGCGAGTCCGACCACGAAGCCCGCGCCCCGGCCGAAGGCGCGCCGCGCATACACGTAGAACCCGCCGGCTTGCGGCATCATGGCCGCCAATTCCGCGACCGCCACGGCGCCAAAAAGCGCATACACGCCGCCCAAGATCCAAAACAAGACGATGAGCTTGGCATCGCCCAGACTCGCCGCCAAGCTTGAAGGAAGGCGCAGAATACCGACGCCGACGGTGCCGCCGAATGCCATTGCCAAGCCGAATCCCACGCCCAATACGCGGCGCAGTGTATAGGTAGGGACAGCCATCAGGGTCACGCTAACCTGAGACGCGCCGAGGCCGCAAGCGGTAAATTCAGGGCGTCGCGCTCCGGGAGCGCATCGGCGGAATTGCTTCCTGCGAGTCTTGAAGCCGCAAAAAACGCCGCTCGAGTTCCCCCGAGGATAGCGGGTGCGCCAACAGGTACCCTTGACCTTCGTCGCATCCGCACGCCTTGAGCCAGCGTAGTTGCCCCTCTCGTTCCAGACCTTCCGCGGTGACCAGCAATCCGAGTGTCTTGGCGAGCGACATGATCGCCTTCACGATGGCGGCGTCGCTTTCGGAATGGTCCACGTTTTGGATGAAGCTCCGGTCGATCTTGAGCCGGTCGGGCGGAAACTTGGTGAGATAGGATAGCGAGGAGTATCCGGTGCCGAAATCGTCGAGCGCGACGCGGCAGCCCAAGGCGCGGATTTTTTCCACGCTGCTGCGCCCGGCCGTGGCATCGGTTACGAAGACGGATTCAGTGATTTCCGCTTCGATGAGCGATGCGGGGATTTTGCTCCTCGAGGCCTCGGCGCCGATGACCCGTGCGGGGTCGGCGAACAGCAGTTCCTTGCCCGACACGTTGATCGCCACGGGCACCGCGATACCGGCGGCGTGCCACAGTGCGAGCTGCTCTGAAACATTGCGAATGACCCATGCGCCGATGTCCACTATCAGGCCGCTCTCTTCCGCGACGGGTATGAAGCGATTTGGCGATACTTCTCCAAGCTCTTCGTCGAACCAGCGGACCAGCGCTTCGGCGCCAACCAACACCCCGTCGGTCAATCGAAATTTCGGCTGATAGCGAACGGCCAAGGCGTTGTCGCGCAGCGCGCGGCGCAGACGCGTCTCCAGATCCAGGGAATCTCGCAGCCGCGCGCTCATCACCGGCGCATAAACGACGACCTTGGGTCCGCCGCTGGTCTTTGCCTGGTACATGGCAGTGTCGGCGTGTTTCAGCAAGGTCTCCACATCCTTGCCGTCTTCCGGATACACGGCGATGCCGATGCTGAGCCCGGTTATGAATTCCAGCTTCTCGTACGCGATCGGCCTTTCCATCGCCGCGGAAAATGCCGCCGCAATCTCCAGCGCCATTGATCTGGCGTCCGTCTGCCGCACGATGATGACGAATTCGTCGCCTCCCAGGCGGGCCAGAAACAACTCGAGTTCGGGCCGCATGAATGACTCGAGGGTGGAACAGAGCACCCTGGCAACACGCTGCAGTATCGTGTCGCCCACCGAATGGCCGAAGGTATCGTTGATGCGTTTGAATCCGTTCAAATCGACGTACATGAAAGCGACTGACTGGCCCCCCAAGGATGCCTCTTCGATGTGCAGGGATGACATTTCGAGGCACCGCTGTCGATTGGGGAGCCCGGTGAGCGTGTCGTAAAAGGCCAGGCGCTCGATACGGCGGGCGGCAGCCGTGCGCTCACTGGTATCCTGGCGCACCACGAGCACATCGCCCCCCTCGCAACGCGTAAAGCGCAGCTCCGCGGAATGGGGCGTGTCCTCCGAAGCAGCGTCGCGGATGGCCAACATGCGCGGCCGGGCATCGAGAGCCGTTTGTGCCACGGCTTGAAGGACCTCGGCGAGCCTGTCTTCGGGAACGGCGGCGGCGAGCCCCGAGAGATCACTGAGTTCCTGATCCGGCGGCGGGCCCGGCTGGCTGAGTTTGTTTTGGCTCCATCGCAATTCGCCGGCCGGCGAAAGCACCCACAGAGCATCCGGAATGGCCTCCAGAAGCGTCAGCACTTTTGCCTCACGATCGGCGTTGCGCACGATGTAGGCGAGCCGATGGGGAAGCAGCGACCAGTTCACCGGTTTCGCGACGAAATCCGTTGCCCCGGCGTCGAAGGCGCGATTGATGGCCGTCTTGTCGTCGCGTCCGGTAACCATGACGATGGGCAGAGACATTCGCTTGGCGGCCCGGATGCGCCGGCAAACATCGAAGCCGTCCATGCCCGGCATCTCGACATCCAGCAGCACGATCTCAACCTCATGCCCGAGGGCTGCCTCCAAGGCATCGACGCCGTTATCGAAAACCAGAGGCTGGAAGCCGGCGACGATCGCCGCTTCGGCGAGCAATAGCCTGCCGGTATCCTCATCGTCGGCAACGACGGCGAGCGGCTTTGGCGACGGTGTTCTCATGCGCTCGCCCGCAGGCAGTGCTGCTTCAGCGCGTCAAGCAGCGCCGGCAGCGCTGCCCGGAGCATCGTATGCGAGTAATGGGCTACCGCGGCATCGCCGTCGTTGCAGCTTGCCTCGAGTTCCGCCAATTGCGCAGCGAACTCGTGCGCTCCGACGTTGCCTGCCGCTCCTTTGAGCTTATGTGCAGCTTGCTGAGCCGACTTCCAATCCTGTGACCTGAGCGCGGTGTCGATCCGCGCCAGCGTCTCTGCGGAACTGGCTTCGAACAACCCAACGAGCCGGGCGTAGAGCGCGCCATTCGAATTGGCGCCGAGGCTGCCGATGTCCACCATTCCCGCGCCATCCACGAGGGTGAGGTTTCGGGGCGCCCCTTTGGGCGGAGCTGACCGGCGCGCGGCTTCAGCGGGGTCGACCCATCGCCTCAAGAGGCCGGTCAGTTCCGCGAGGGAGTAAGGTTTGCTCAGGATGTCATCCATGCCGGCGAAAAGGCATGCCTCTCGATGAGCCGACGCCTTATTCGCCGTCAGAGCGATGATGGGCGTACGCTTCGCTCCAGCCTCCAGCGCCCGGATACGCCGCGTTGTCTCGTAGCCGTCCAACCCGGGCATGTTGAGATCCGTGAGGATCAGATCGAAGCGTTCGTTTTGGAAGCGCGAAACAGCCGCCAAGCCGTCCTTGATCCAGACGCTGCTGCATCCCAACATGGCCAGGTAGCCCTCGGCCACCGTCCCGTTCACCTCGTCGTCTTCGACGATGAGCACATGAGCGGACATCAATGGAAAGAGATAAGCGCCCGTGATGTCCGTGGGCACATTATTCCCTTCCGCCGCGGCGCTGCCTTCGGCCATTTCCCTCGCGGCCGTGACGGCATTGCGGAATGTGTCGCGTTGAATGGGACTTCGCAGCAGCTGGTTCTTTGCCACTTGCGATTCGAGCCGCTGTGCTTCGATGGTCGCCGGCGTCGCGACGACAATGGTCCGGCTGCGCAACGGGTCCGCCATGATCCGGCCTATTTCCGCCGGATGACTATCCGCATCAAGCATCACGATGTCGTTCTCATCCGATGCGGCGGCCGAATCGAGCGCCGTGCGCCGGGTCTTCAGGCCGAGTAGTGCCGCATGGCGCCGCAGCGATTCGAGCAAATGCGGCCGCTCGGTCACCAGCAACACTGTTCCTTCCATGCCAGCCATCCGTCCGGCGAGGGGCTTTGCCTGCGCTTTGAGCTTGACTGTGATGGTGAATGTCGAGCCCTTGTTCGGTTCGCTTTGCACCGAGATCTCGCCGCCCATCAGTTTGGTCACTTCATGGCAGATCGACAATCCCAAGCCCGTGCCGCCGAAGCGGCGTGTCGTGGTCTCGTCCGCCTGAGTGAAGGGCTCGAAGATCTTGTCGCGCGCGGCGGCGCTGATGCCGACACCGGTGTCGGCGACGGCCAGCTTCATCTGCACGAGCTGCGGGCCGGCGGCCTCCAGGTCGCAAGTGACCACGACCTCGCCGTGCTCCGTGAACTTGACGGCATTGCCGACCAGGTTCATCAGAAGTTGCCGCACGCGCAAAGGGTCGCCCAACGGTTCGAGCCTGCCTGGGGGAGCAGGGCATACGATGAGATCGATGCCTTTCGATTCTGCGGCCCCGGTGAACATGGCGACGCATTCTTCCGTCAGTAGATTGATGTCCAGGGGCAGGCTCTCCAGCACGGTTTTTCCCGCCTGCGCTTTGGATAGATCGAGCAGGTCGTTGAGAATCTGCAGCAGTGTCTTGGCCGATGTCTGGATCGTTTGCAGTTGGCGCGCCTGCGTGACGGACAATGGGGAGCGGCCGATGAGTTCCGTCATGCCGACCACGCCATTCATCGGCGTACGCAGTTCGTGGCCCATGCGCGCGAGAAAATGGCTCTTCGCTTCGCTTGCGATGATGAGCTGCTGATTCGCCTCGCGAAGTTCCTTGGTCCGCAGGGCGACTTCCGATTCGAGTTGCTGCTGCGCGGCGAGCGCGCCGCGCAACTTGGCGCGCTGCGCCCACGCGGCCCAAAGAACGAGGCCTACGCCCAGGATGGCATAGGCGACGTAAGCCGGCGTGGACGCCCACGGCGCGGCCTCCTTGTGAATCGTCAGTTGGTAGGGGACGGTACTCCACACGGAATCCGCGTTGGCGGCACGGACTTCCAGAATGTGGTCGCCGGCGGGCAGATTCGTCAGCGTGACGCGGCGCTGAGAATTCAGATCGATCCACTTGTCGGTGAGCTGGCTGACTCTATAGGCCAGCCGGTTGCGTCGCGGCGATGTGAAGTCCAGTGCGGCAAAATCGAAAGACACCACGCTGGCGCGGTAGTCGAGTGCAACCCGCTTGAGAAGCCAATTGGGAGAGGCTTCGTGGACGGGCGCGCCGAGCACCTCGATGCCCGTCAGCACGATTCGCGGCGGCTGCGAGGTCGCCCCGAGGAGGCGCGGATCGAACACGTTGAATCCGGCCGCGCCGCCGAAGCACAGTTCGCCGTCCTGCATCCGAAAGTATGCACCGGAGCCGAATTCCTCGCCCTGCAGGCCGTGTTCGCGATGATAGGTTTTGACTGCGTGGCTGACCGGATCGAAGCGCATCAGCCCGGCGTTACCGCTCAACCATAGCTGCCCCACGTGATCGAGCAGCACGCCGTAAATCGTGTCGCTGGTGAGTCCTTCAGATTGCGAATACGTCTCGAAGCGCACCTCGGCGGGTCGCGTCGAGGAACCGATCACGGCGTCGAGGCCGCCGCCGTCGGTGGCGGCCCATATTTTGCCGCTCGAATCCGCCTCCAGCGCATACACGATGTTCGACGACAAACTTCCGGAATCGGCTAGGTCATGCTTATAGGAGTGGAAAACGACGCCTTGCGCATCGGCGACATCCAGGCCGCCATTCTCGGTGCCCATCCAGACATTGCCCGCGGCGTCTTCGAGGAATGAAGTGATATTCTCGGAACTGGTGGCGCCGCGGACATCCGCGCCCACGGGTAATTGCCGGACGATCCCGGTGTCGGGATCCAAAACATTCGCCCCCCCGCCGTGCGTGCCGATCCAAAGCAATCCGTTCCTGGCTTCATAGATGACGGCGATGCCCGGCGCGCTGAGACCATGCGGATCGCCGGGACTCGGGCCGATGGAGGTGATCTGGCCGTCCTCCGACAGCCGCTCCACGCCCTTGCTCCAAGTGCCTATCCATAGATTGCCGCGGCGATCTCGGTGCAAGGACATGATGCGGCGATCGCCCAGCACGTTGTCCTTGTGCAAAATGGCGTCCAGATTCACGGCATCGCCCGTGCTGGGATCGAAATTGTACAGGCCGCCTCCCAAGGTCCCCACCCAGAGGTGGCCCTCGGGAGCGTCCGCGAAGGAAACCACGATCTTGCCGTCGAGCCAACGCGGGTTTCTGCCGCCAAGCTCCCAACTGTGCGAGTTCCAGCGGTTCACGCCGCCGGCCCGCGTCCCGATCCACATGAGGCCCGCTTCGTCCTCGTACAGGGACATGATGTAGGAGTCGCTGAGAGAATCAGGATCGGATTTATCGTGCGTATAGTGGCTGATATCCATCGACGCCAAGCTGACCGAGTCGAGACCGGCGGCCGTGCCGATCCAAAGATGCCCGGCGTGATCGTCGAGCAGGCTATGCACCTCATCGCTGCTGATCGAAGCGGGATCGCCTGCGCTGTGGCGCAGGTCGGCAAGATCGCTGCCCGAAGCCGTCAAATGATGAACGCCGGATTCGTGTGTGGCGGCCCATAGCGTGCCGTCGTTCGAGCGGACAATGGCGGTTATCTGCTTTCCCGCCAATACCGGTTTCGCGTCTGCGAATGAGGCATGGATAAAACGGCCGCCATCGAGCTTCCAGCGGTCGATTCCCGACTCGGTTCCGATCCACATCTGCCCGCGCGGATATTCCATCAAGGAATACACGCGATCGCCGATCAATGATGGGTCGGCCGTGGAACTTTGGCGCAGATGCGCCACCGCGCCGGTGCGCGGGTCGAGCACATCGACACCCGCATCGAGCGTGCCCAACCAAATGCGGCCTTGCGAGTCGACGACCAAGGTCCGTAGAGAGTCGCTGGCAATCGACAGCGGGTTCTTGTCGTCGTGCTTGAACACGGTAAACGTGTCCGAGGCACGGTTCCATCGCGCAAGTCCCGCGCCTTTGATCGCCAGCCACAGATCGCCGTGCGCGTCCTCCGCGATCGCAAAGATGAAGTTGCCCGGCAGACCGCCCTGGACCTTCGGCGAGTTCGCGTAGCGATAGATCTCGTGGCCGTCGTAGCGGACCAGCCCGTCCTCGGTCCCGAACCAGACGAACCCTTGAGAGTCGTGGAAGCTGAAGTTTATGGTGCCTTGAGGCAAACCGTCGAGCGTGGACAAATGCTCGAGGATCATGGGCCGGGCATTGGGCATGACGGCCGCCAGCGAGCTCGCGGACGAGAACAAAATGCTCAAGACAACATGCGTCATTCGACGCATCCAGGGTGTCATCGCGTGAATCCTGCGGCTAAACAAATGTTAAGACTCCGCGTCAGAGCCGGCGCATAACTATGATTAAGCGGGAAAAAAGATAACGGGAGTCCGTCACAGCCTGATCGCGCCGCAACAGATGGGATCGGCACCGGTGTGAAAATTGTCGACTGGTCGATGCGAGACCGACCCGATCGCGCGAGACCGACCCGATCGCTCCGGCTGAACAGGGGTCCTACAAAGGCAGCGCCGCCGCCATGAGTTCATCGCGGGGACCGGCCGCATCGATTTTCAGGTTGGGTGCGCCGTAGTAGTCGCCGCTGCCTTGCTCGCAGCCGATCGACAGCAAAGATTGGCGCTGAGTCGGACTGTCGACGGCCGTGGCGATGGGCACGAGCTGCAGCGCGTGCGCCATGCTCACGACGGCGCGGCAGACTTTCTGTGCTATGGGATCGTGCGCCATGGCGGCGGCGCACGATCGATCCAACTGCAATCCCCAGATCGGCGCCTTCACCAAGCGTTCGATCGAGGATAATTTCCGGCCGACTTCGTCGACCACAAAGCGCACGTCCCGATCCGCGAGACTGCGCCATTCGGCTGTATCGCGCGTCGCATGTATCCTTTCCGAAATGCGCAATTCCAGCCGCGAGGGGTCGATGCCATTCCCGCCCAGGATGCTGCCGACATCACTCGCGAGAGTGCCGTCGAGAACATGATGCCGTAGCGCGCCGAAGGAGATCCGCACTTCATCCGGCACGTGCGGCAGGATGATCTGCGCATCCTCGCGCAAGTTCTCCAGCACCGAGCGCGAAAGCGCGGCTGCGAGGCCCGTCGCCGCAGCGGCACCGAGAAATTGAGCCGGCGAAATCTCGCCACGGATCGGATGCAGCCAGCGCAAGTAGCCCACCATGGCGACCAGGCGGCCGGACGCGAGGTCATGCCTGGCCCGATACCTCAAGCGGATGTCGCGGTTCATCAATGCATCGCGCAGCTCTCTTGCGATGTCGAGACGCGTCAATGCGCGAAGCTTCATGGTGTCGGAAAAGAAGCAGGCAGCACTCGCTTCGGAGCGGCGCGCTTCGATCGTTGCGGAGCGGGCACTGTCGAGCAGGGCTTTTTGCGAGCCGGCGTCCTGCCCCAGGATGGCGACGCCTGCGTAAACCTTGAGATGAAAGGCAGCATCGCCAAAATTGAGACGCGCACGCAGGCTCTGGCAGATCAGGCCGACGAAGCGCTCGATGGTATCGCGATCGGAATGATGCAGTACCACGGCCAACTCATCCTCGCCCGTCTGCCCGGCATACCAATTCGCATGTTCCTCTGCCAGCGCTTCGATCATCGATAGACGCCGTATCGCGACGCTGATCAATTGGTCGGACACATTGGTGTCCATGATCTGTGAAATCTCCGCGATGCCGTCGAGATGGATTACAGCCAGCGCGATGGAACGTTCTCCCAGCGCGGCCATCGATATCGATTCGGTGAAGCGTTGCCAAAAGCGGCGGCGGTCCATCGGGTCCTTGACCTCGGCGTCCGTATCGGACGGCGTCCCCTCGGTCGTAGTGTCGGACAGTGCCCGGATCAAGCCGATCGCTCGATCCGGCGATTGCGCCGTGACGCGAATCTCGTAGCGTCGATCCCCGTCCGCCAGGATGCCGTCCGCGGTTCCGCGGGCGGCGATGGCTCGGCGCGTCAATTGCCGCATGAGCGCTTTCATGGCTGGCGGCCACAGGGTCTCGGACCGAAATTCGCCCAGCAACCGGCCGCCGGCTTGCCGCATGACAGAACCGTCGCGGCGCAATTGTACGATCAGGTCGGGGAGTGCATCGATCAGGGAGTCGGACGATTCCGTTGATGGGAATGCAACGCGTGGGTCTGGGAGCATGTGCTTTTCGAGCGTCTATCGGGGTTCGGATGATGCACTGCATTTGCGGACATATTCCGGCACTGATCGGCAATTCGATGCAGAGAGCTGCCGGTATCGTTGATGCGTAACATAGGTTAACAGGCCGTCGCGGCTCGATTTAACGTCATGCGGTTTAACCGATGATTATTTGAACCAGGTCACGAACGCCCGGGTGATTGCTGCAGGAACACCCTCCGTTCGGCGCCGCGACTTTCGTCTAATGCAACTCATGCGAAAGCGTATGACGACTGGACGAGGAGCCTTTATGCGAAGCGTGATCTCTGCATGCCTGTGTGTGATGTCGGTATTTGCACTGTCCGCCGATGTTGCGAGCGCCATCGATGGTAGGGCGGGGCGAAGCGCCACGCCGTTCTTCAACCCTTGGGATCAGCAGAGCAATCAATACATTGTTCAGGCCGCCACGATGCGAGCGGCGCGGCGCGAGATCGAACGCGTGGGCGGCACACCGGGTAGGGAACTCGGCATCATCAACGCGGTAGCAACGACCCTGACGAATTCGCAGCTGACGCGGCTGAACGCTTACGGCAACGCTCGCGCCTATCCGGACCGTCAGGTCGGCCCCGCGGCATACACCATGAGCGGGGCCAACCCGGTTCTGTCGACCGTGGTCGCGACTGAATCGACGTGGGCCCCGCTTGTCGACGGCGGCGCCCTGAACGTGGCGCCCGGTCAATACGTCACCGATTACCCGCTTCAGGTCGGCGCAACGCAGCTCCAACAAGCCGGCATCAACGGCAAAGGGGTGACGATTGCGGTGCTGGACACCGGCATTTGGACGGGCGGCGGCCAGAACTTCAGCGCGCGAATCCTCGCCAGCGTCGACATTGTCGCGGGTGGCGCGCAGCCCGTGACGTCCGATCCGTATGGGCACGGCACACACGTGGCATCGATCGCCGCCGGCGGTGCAATGACGGCAGTGGGCACGGCATTTGGGATCGCGCCCGCTGCGAATCTGGTGATCGTGCGCGCTTTTGATGGACAGGGTGCGGGCTCTTACAGCAACGTCATCGCGGGGCTCAACTGGATCGTCGCGAACAAACAAAAGTACAATATTCGCGTCGTGAATCTATCCTTCGGCGCGCCGCCGCGATCGAATTACTGGAACGACCCGCTTGATCAAGCCGTCATGGCTGCCTGGCAGGCCGGCATCGTGGTGGTGGCCTCGGCGGGCAACTCAGGTCCCGCGCCGATGACAATCGGCGTTCCCGCCAACGTGCCTTACGTCATCACCGTCGGAGCCATGACCGACAATTTCACGCCGGCCAATCCCTACGACGATAAACTTGCCTCGTTTTCATCGACCGGGCCGACCTATGAAGGATTCGTGAAACCAGAGATGGTTGCCCCCGGTGGGCACATGGTCGGATCGTTGTGGTACCAAAGCTATCTGGCCGGCATTGCGATCGCTCCCATGACCTCGAGCGAGTCGCTGTTCGTGATGTCGGGTACATCCCAGGCGGCGGCCGTGACCTCCGGCATCGTTGCATTGATGCTGCAAGCCAATCCCAATCTCACTCCGGATGCGGTCAAGTGTCACCTGATCGCCTCGGCGCAGCCGGCACTTACCTCGGCAGGAGTTCCCGCCTACAGCATTTTTCAGCAAGGAGCGGGTCTCGTGAACGCGCCTGCCGCGGTCTTCAGCACCGCGAGCGGCTGCGCCAATCAGGGACTCAACATCGCCGCAGATCTTGCCGGCACCGAGCACTTCGGCGGACCGGCCAATGAAAATGCCAACGGCACTTTTTATCTCATGAACATGGGTTCCTCTACGTATGGCACGGCGTTGTCCGGCGCGGGCTATACCTGGGATCAGTCGTACACCGGCACTCAAGGCTACGCCTGGACTCAAGCGTACGCTTGGTCAAACGGCTACGCGTGGACTCAAGGGTACGCGTGGACTCAAGGGTACGCGTGGACGCAGGGCTACGCCTGGAGTCAGGGTTACGCGTGGACCCAGTCATTGCCCTGGTCGGGCACCAATGCGGTCGGCTCGGTCGAGAGTCCCGCGTCGATTGATGACTGGGTGCCAAACGAATAGGCTGTCTCCGGCAAATCGCTCGGGACCGCTGCATGAAAATCAACTATGACCCGATGGATCCCGCGCAGGTAGACGATCATGACCCGGTGCTCGCGCGTCTGCGCCGCGAGGCGCCGGTGAGCGAACTCAAGCCGGGACTTTTTTATGTTGCCCGGTACAAGGACGTCATGGACATATGCCGAGCTCCGGAGACTTATCGTCAAGGGCGGCACATTCCGCGTGAGTTCGACACACGGACGGAGGATCAACTCAACCTTGGAGAGACCGACCCACCCGAACATACGCGCGTGCGCAAAGTGCTCGCATCGCTGTTCAGTCCGCAGAAGGTCGGCGCAATGCAGCCCGTCATTCGCAATGTCTGCGAAACCCTCGTGGATCGGTTCGCGGAACGCGGCAGCGCGGACATCATTGCCGACCTGGCCGCACCGATGCCGGCTGCAGTCATCGGCTCGCTCAGCGGCATGCCCGAGCAATACCACGCTCAAATCACGGCCTATACGGAAGCGTTCATGCTGCGCACGGATCCCGACGAGCGCAAAGTGGCGGCCGCGAACGCGGTTGTGGCGGAGCTCGATGCCGTCGCCCGCAGCGTAATCCGTCAACGCCAAGCCTCAGGATCCAGGCCCGACGATGTGCTTACCGGGCTCATCCAGTCGCGGGACGCAGGCGGCAGACCGCTTTCCGAAGACAAGATCCTCTCGCACATGACCAAAGACGTGACTGTCGGCGGCACCGAGACCACCAAGCACCTGATCGGCAATCTTTTCTATAATTTGTGCAGCACGGCCGGCGCATACGAACGCGTGCGCGCGGATCGCAATCTGGTATCCGTCGCGATCGAGGAGACCTTGAGGCTGAGCGGTCCCGCGCAGATTGTGTTCAGGGTGCCCGCGGTCGATACCGAAATCCGGGGCTGTCCGCTTGCCGCCGGCTCAACGGTTGCTCTCGGGTATGCATCGGCAAACCGCGACGAGGACGTGTTCGAGAATCCTGACGTATTCAGTCTTGATCGCCGCAACCTCAAGACGAAGCCCCACTTTGGATTCGGCCACGGCATCCATCTCTGCGTGGGTGCGGCGCTTGCGCGTATGGAGACCGCTTGCGCCCTGAACGCCGTGCTGGACCGCATCCCCAGCATGGAGCTCATGCCGGGCTTCAAATATCAGCGCGTGAAGTTTTTCATCATGCGCGGTCCGGTAAGGCTGGATGTACGTTTCGGATCAAATTATTAGACGGAAACTGCGGATCTTCGTTAAGCTTCCCGTGGCTGGACACCCACGGGGATGATCATGAAAAGCTCCGACCTGTTCGTAGCCGCACTCGAAAACGAAGGTGTTGAGCGAATTTTCGGGATTCCGGGGGAGGAGAATCTCGATGTTGTCGAGTCGATCCGCAAGTCGTCGATCAAGCTGGTTCTGACTCGACACGAACAGTCGGCCGCGTTCATGGCCGCCACCTACGGCAGACTTACCGGCCGGCCCGGCGTCTGCATCACGACGCTCGGGCCCGGCGCGCTGAATCTTTCCACCGGCGCGGCATACGCATTGCTCGGTGCGATGCCGATGATCATGATTACCGGACAGAAGGGGATTCTCTCGTCACGGCAGGCGCGATTCCAGATCGTGGATGTGGTGTCGGCGATGAGGCCTCTCACGAAGCTGTCGCGGCAGATCCCGTCTCCGGCGATGATTCCGACCCTGGTGCGGGAAGCGTTTCGAGTGGCACAGGAAGAGCGTCCGGGCCCGGTGCATCTGGAGTTGCCGGAGGACATTGCCGCGGAGGACTGTGAGTCAATCAGTCTGATTCCTCCGCACCCGGTCGAACTGCCGATCGCGAGCGCCGCTGCCGTCGATCGAGCCGCCAAGATGATCATGCAGGCCCAGACGCCTCTGATCATGTGCGGAGCCGCTTGCTCTCGACCCAGGTCGACGTCGGATCTGGCGCAATTCGTCCTGCGGACGCGGATCCCCTATTTCACGACGCAGATGGGTAAGGGCACGGTGCCGGGCGGGACGGAACTCTACATGGGTACCGCCGCCCTTTCCGAACGCGATTACGTACACGAGGCCATCGAGAGGGCGGATCTCGTCATTGCGATCGGCCATGACACGATAGAGAAGCCGCCGTTCATCATGGGCGCCGATGGCCCCGATGTCATTCACATCGGCTATCTGCCGGCGACTGTCGAGCAAGTCTATTTTCCGCAGGCCGAGATCATCGGAGATTTGGGTCCCTCGCTTCGGCTTCTCGCGGATCGCATCGAGGGCAAGATCCCCAATGCTCAAGCGTTGTTGCCGCTAAGGGAAGGAATACTGACCCGTCTGGCGGCGCGCGCGCGCGAAGATCGCTTTACGCCACAGAGGTTGGTGCACGACGTTCGTGCCGTGATGCCGGCGGATGGCATCCTCGCCCTCGACAACGGCATGTATAAGATCTGGTTTGCGCGCAACTATCGAACCCGTGTGGCAAACACGCTGCTCCTCGATAATGCCCTCGCCACGATGGGTGCGGGGTTGCCGTCAGCCATCATGGCAGCCATGCTCCATCCAGGACGACGCGTCATGGCCGTCTGCGGCGATGGTGGCTTCATGATGAACAGTCAAGAGTTGGAAACCGCGGTCCGGCTGAAGATAAACCTGGTGGTTTTGATCATCGAGGACAACGCTTTCGGCATGATCCGCTGGAAGCAAACCGTCGATAAATTCGTAGATTTCGGCATGACTTTCGGCAACCCGGACTTCGTGAAGTACGCGGATGCCTACGGTGCAACGGGCCATCGAGTGAGCGCTGTTGCGGATTTGCGCCCTGCGCTTGAAAGCGCGTTCGCCGCGGGCGGGGTGCATCTGGTGACCGTGCCCATCGACTATTCTGAGAATACCCGGGTCCTCGTCGATGAATTGCGCGAGAGACTGCCGGTGGTTCCGTAGAACCTTTGCCCGGAGAACCGGTTACCCGAATATGCACCTTGTACGGCAACCCTTCCCGCGCAGCGGTACCGACGGATGCCCCCGTCAGCCGGTTTCCACTCGGGCGCGGGTCAGCGTCGTTCATCTGGTGTATGAACCATACGGTATCGCTGTATTCGAAAAGTTCATTCAGTCCTACGCATCGATCCCCAGCGGGCTTGCGCATCGGTTGATCGTTCTTCTCAAGGGCTTTGCCACCGAAGGCGAGACGATGGAATACCGGCGGCGATTGGACGGGTATCCCTGCACTTGCTATCGGGTCGCAAACCGAGGCTTCGACATCGGCAGTTACATGGACGCAGCTCGGGCGCACCCGAGTGATTATTATTGCTTCTTCAACTCGCGCAGCCGCCTGCTGTCCGACAATTGGCTGGAGAAGCTTTACAGCAACCTGCTGGTTGGAGGAGTCGGCGTGGTGAGCGCCACTGGGTCGTACGAAAGCAAGTACACGGACTATCTGCGGAGCCTTCGCGATGCGCAGAGCCCGGCGTGTGAGCCCAAGCGGCCGTCATTTTTTCGGGAAGTCGAGCGGTTCTGGAATTACCCACCGTTTCCCAATTGGCACGTGCGCACCAATGCCTTTATGTTGGCGGCGGACACGCTCGGACAACTGCAATCGCCTCCTATTAGGCGGCGCCGCGATGCTGCAAAGTTTGAAAACGGGCGCTTGGGGATGACGAGGCAATTGATGTCAATGGGTCTCGATGCGGTAGTCGTCGGCAAGAATGGGCGTGGCTACAAGCCCGAGGAATGGCCGTCCAGCAACACCTACTGGCAAGGCGAACAGGAGAACCTGTTGGTGGCGGACAATCAGACCGAGCGCTATGCGAACGCCGGTTTGGAGGAGCGGCGCGGGCTGCTGGCAATGGCGTGGACATCCGACGACAGCGACCTTGGTGCATCGCCTTCAGGCGTTGCGAGGATCTTAGGATCCTTTGTCCGCACGGTGCGTAAGGTCAAACCACGTAAGGTCAATTCGCTGCGCGTGACCTGATGAGGTTGGATTCCGAACCGCTGCGCGTCGTCCTCTATTTCTTGCTGATAAAGACGTAAAAGCGTATAAGTGCATAGCAGTATAAGTGGCTAGGTGTGAAATGAACGATTCCGCAGCAGTCCGCTGGACTATCTCGGTTCCCAAAGAGACAGACATCGCACTGAGAACCTACCTTGCACAAGCCGGGTTACGAAAGGGCGATCTCTCAGAATTTGTCGCCGATGCGGTGCGCTGGCGGTTGTTTGATCTCAACGTGACGGCTGCGCGTGCGAAGAACACCCATGTTTCTTCGGACACTATCGAGGACGCGATTGAAGAGGCGCTTGTCGAAGTGCGCGCGGAGCGTTTCCGTAACCCTGCGTGATGCGGGTTATCGTCGACACGAATGTTCTTTTAAGCGCACTGATCAATCCCCACGGTGCGCCCGCCAAATTGATTGACGCCTGGCGCGCCGGGCGATTCAAGCTCATTACGTCCGCCGAGCAACTGCTTGAAGTGGGCGCTGTCGCTCGCCGTCCCATGCTTCGCGAAATGATTGTGCCGGCAAGAGTCGGCGCATTCATCAACGATCTGCGGGAGCTCGCGGACGTACTGGTCAGGCTGCCGACCCTCGATCGATCGGTCGATCCTGCCGACAATTTCCTTCTGGGAATGGCCGAGGCGGGAAAGGCGGATTATCTCGTTTCCGGCGACAAGCGACACGTCCTGGTTCTTGGCGAGCATCGTTCAACCCGGATCGTGACAACGCGAAAGATGCTTGCCGTGCTGAAACTGGAATGATGACCATAGGTCTCGCATCTCTTGACATGAGGAAAGGATAGCAGCCAAGCCCCTTGGCTGGGCCTTCAGCTGGGCACCCGGCCGCCATTCACGCCGATGGTCTGGCCGGTGACATAGCTGGCTTGCTTAGAGGCCAAGAACGAACAGGCGGCAGCGAGTTCTTCGGGTGTCCTGGCCGTGCCCGCAAAGCCGTCAAAACCGCCGGGCGGAATTCAAGCGATGGAATATATGGGCGCCATCTCTTCGGCGCTCACAGGCCGGCCGGTCTTTTCTGCACCGGCGATGACCGTGCGGTGCATGCTCCGATTCGGATCGGTGTAGGGAACTACGCGGTGCATCAGCCCCTGGTTGTTCCAGATGACCAGATCGCCGATCTGCCAGTTGTGGCGGTAGACGAAGCGAGGCTGCGACGCCCATTGCTGCAGTCGGGTCAAGAGGGCGCGGCCATGGGGTCCTGGCATGCCGACGACACCGTCTGCGTGGGTACCGATCAGCAGCGACTTGCGGCCGCTGTTATGGGTCCAGACCAGCGGATGCTCCATGGCCGGCGCGAGTTTGCGGTAGCGTTCAAGCCGCTCCGCGCTGGCTATCCCATATACCGGCCGGACCGCGGCTTCCACGGTGTGAATGACGCGCAAGTTCGCGATCTCCGACTTCTCAGACTCCGGCAGCGCTTCGTAAGCAGCGTAGAGGTTGGCGAATTCCGTGGCGCCGCCTTGGTCGGACAGGCGTCGCGCCGACAGCATGGTGGCTTTGGGCAGCGGGATGTCGATATTCATTCCGTCGATATGCCAGAAAAATGTGCCGAGAACGTAATCCGGTTCGGCGTTGATCTTTTTGTCCAGCGTGATCTGATAGACATCTCGCGCGGTCGAGTCGGTGCCGGGTACATCACGATTGAAGTTGACTCGTCCGCCGAGACTGTCGGTGAAGGCGAGTTGCTCCTGATCGGTTACGTTGATCCGAGGAAAGACCATGACGCCGCGCTCCTCGAGCGCCGAGCGCACGGTGGCGATCACCTCGGGATCCCGCAGCTGCGCTTTCTCTACGCGAAGAACTCCGCCGGTCAAGGGTGTCGCGTTTTCGACGATGACATTCATTGGGAAACCCTCAAGTTGGATCGCTGTGACATTCATGCCTGCGCTGCAGGCGGCTCCGGCGGCTTTCCTGCGCGGACTTGTTCCATGACGTCCTTGCCGTAGATCTGGTCCAGGGAATAATTCGGATCAGGGAAGCCGAGCAGCTCCTGTCCTCCATCGGCGGCGAACACCTGGCCCGTCACCCATCCCGATTCCGGCCCCGCGAGGAAACGGATCGCCCGGGCCAGATCATCGGACTCCCCAGCCCGGCCCAGGGGAATAAAGTCCGTGAAAGTCTTCAGCAAGGCCGCGTCGGAGAACATGAATTGAGTCCCCTCGCCGCGAGTGAAGCCGGGCCGGACCGCATTGATACGGATCTTCGCCTTCGCCACCTCGAGCGCGGATACCTTGACGAACATTTCCAGGGCTGCCTTGGCCGCCGCGTAAGGCGCAAGTCCCGCGCAGGGCAGTGTGCCGGCGGTCGAGGACACGCAGACGATCGAGCCTCCGGGTTCCATGCGAGGAACGCCATACCGGATCATGAAAAAGGCGGTCAGGACCTCAGTCCGGTACTCGTCCATCATGTCCGACTCGTCGAGCAGCAAGACCGGCTTGTAAGCGCCTTTTCCCACCGCCGAAACTATGATATCCAGGCGACCGCGCAGTGCATGAGCTCGGGCAATGGCGGAACGCGCCGCATTTTCATCGCTGGCATCGCCCCTGAAGGCTTCGATTTGCGCATCCGGCACTTTTGCCCGCAGCTCATCTCGTGCCGCGATGAGCAGACTCTCGCGGCGCCCCATGAGCATCACGGCGGCGCCGTCTTCGGCAAGCATGCGCGCACTGGCCTTGCCCATGCCGTGACTGCTGCCGGTCACGAGGGCCGTTTTCCCTTCCAGTACCTTGGCCGTAGCCATCATCGACCCCCGTTCAGTGAGCCATCATCCCATTCCACTCGAGTCAACTCAGGCCACTTTGTTCTTGGCCTCATGCAGCGCTTCGTACGTGGGAAGGTCTACCGGATACTGATCCCAGTAACCATATTCCGCGATGCTGACTCGCTGCAATGTTCGCCTGCCACCCGCAATCGCCTTGCGTGCGTGCTGCACGGCCAGATTGTCCCAAATCACGATGTCGCCCGGCCGCCAAACATGATCGTAGATCTGCTCCTCGACATAAAGAAAAGAGAACAATTCCTCCAACAGCCGGTCGCTCTCCTGTTCGGACATGCCGATTACGCACGCGGTCATGTCGAGGCAGGCAAAAATATAGGAGCGATCAGTATCTTTCTGACGGCCCACCAGGGCGTGCACGGCACAGTTGTCGGTGGGAATGAGGTCGGTCAGCCGGGTACGCCGGGTGAAGGCGCGTGCACGCACGTGCAGCGCATTGAGACCGTCGATCCTCCGGCGCAGCTCGCGAGGCAGGCGATCATAGGCCTTGAAGCCGCTCGCGAAACGAGTCGCGCTGACCCCCTCGTCGACTTCCAAGGCGTGCAGCGAGCCGCCGAGATAGGGCGCCGGTACATAAGGGACATCACTATGAAATAGCAGCTCCCGCGTTCCCAGCAAGCCATCCTCATGAACATTCGAGACGAGGTAATTTTCACGCGAGTTCCGCAGCACCGGACCGAATATGCTGCACGCTTCAATCTGCTGAGCCATGCTCAACTTCTGGTCGCGAACCAGGAGGAGTCCATCGCGCTGATATAGCTGGCGGAGCGCTTCTTTCTCTGAGGGACTGAATGGCTCGGAGAGATCGACCTTCACCTCGAGCCCAAAGGGGGCGCCGGGAATGGGCGAGGCGTCAAACGCCGATGCGACTTTTTCGAGATCAATCGCTCCAGGCATTTTATATCCCCTTATATGTATGATGAACAGGGTTCAAAACGCTACTGAGCATATGATTAGTAATTCAATCTCGTTTGTCAAGGCCGCGCCTGGCGCGCTCATTTCAAGCGCCTTGACGGGTGATTAGCCGAATGGCGCGCGGCGTGAAGGCGACGAAGCGGCTCAGGAGGGACCCTGCGGAGGCGAAACTTCTCATTTTGAAGACTGCGGAAAAGATCATGCTCGAGGAGGGCTATGCCGCCGTCACCGTACGACGCGTCGCCAAGAGTGCAGGCGTGTCTTCGACGTTGCTGCATTACTACTACGCCACGGCGGATGACCTTTTGGTTGCCCTCTACCGAAATGTGTCGGACAAGGATTTGCATAGCCTGCAATGCGCGCTCAGCGCTGCTGATCCGCTTTCCGCTCTTTGGGCCTACCAGACTGATGCGGCGAGAACCGCCTTGGGTGTCGAGTTCCTGGCGCTGGCCAACCACCGCAAGACCATCAGGATTGAAATCGTTCAATTCGCGGAGAAGGCGCGTGCGTTGCAGGCGCAAGCACTGTCCGGTGTGCTGCCGTCCTCGAGCATCGATTCCGAACCCTGTTCACCTCTTTGCACCTCGGTGCTTCTGACGAGCATCGCGAGAAACCTCATTTTCGAGAGCGGGGTGGGCATATCTTCCGGACACGCCGAAGCTCGAGCTTATGTCGAGCGCAAATTGACGGCACTTCAGCGAAAGGACAAACGCAAGCGTTGAGCAGCTGGTTGAACCTCACCGGCCCGGTTGTGGCGCGGCATCGGGCGATTTCATTTCCGCATTGGTGAAATCGCCGGCATAGATCTGTACCAGCCGGTCGAGCGCGACATATTTGCGCAACGCCATGTTCACCTCGTCCACGGTCGCCGCTTGGACCTTGGCCTCGCGTGCCTGGACGAAGCTCATCGAGCGGCCGATCTTCATTTGATTGGCCAATTGCGCAGACAGCGACACATCCTGCGTGCGGCCGACGCTCCACATTTGCAGCAAGCCGCTCTTGGCCTCGGCCAATTCCTGTTGGGTTACGCCGTCCCGTAGCAGGGTGGACAGCACGTCGGCGATGCCAGCCTTGAGTTTGGGCAGATTTTGCGGTGCATAGATCGCAGACAGTGACAGGTGGCTGTTGGCTTCATAAGGGTCGAGATTCAGCCCCGATCCGGCGCCGTAGCTGATGCCGTCCTGCTGGCGCAGACGAGCGGCGATGCGGCTCTTCAATCCGCCGGACCCTAGGATGCGATCGCCCAACAGCAAAGGTTCGATGGCGGCATCGTCGTCCCTCAGGGGGATGCCAAGGCGGGCTATATAGAACGCGTTGGCCTTGTCCGGCGTTTCCAGCTGCTGGCTGGCGCTGCTGCTTTCGCGATAGGGGCGCGGCACGCGCACATAGGCGGTGTGCGCCGTCCAGCCGCCGAACAGTTTGGCGAGCTGCGGTTCGACCGCGCCGGGATCAAAATCGCCGACCAGCGCGATCTGTCCACGGTCGGCGCCATACAGGGCGATTTGCAGGGCCTTAAGATCCGCTCCCTTCACCGCCTTGATGGCGTCGACTTGCTCGTCGAAGGTTTCGTTATAGCGCACATCGCCCTTGGGGTAAGGGTTGTCATGGCGGGCCAAAGCGTTCTCGGCAACGGAGTTGGGCTGGTGCCGCCGCGATTCGATGTTGGTGAGCATTTCAGTCTTGAGCTCGGTCAGCTCGCTCTCCGGGAAGCTCGGATGGCGCACCAGCTCGCCGATCAGATCGAGGAGTTCGCCCAGCCGTTCGCGCTTGGTTTCGAAAGTGACGGCGACATGGTCGGCCGTGGACTGCACGTTCAAGGTAGCCTTGAGCTCCGCGAGCTGGTCGGCGATCTGCTCGCGGCTAAGATTGGCTGCGCCCCGCTCGAGCATCCGGCCGGCAATCTCGGCCACCCATTTCTTGCCCATGAGGCTGGCGCCATCGCCGGTATTGATCAACAGGGTGCCCGCCACGGTGTTGCCGCGGGTCTGTTTCGACAGTTCCGCGACCTGCATGCCGTTCGCCAGGGCATAGCGCTTGGTGCGCTTTTCGATGTTGGCGGCGCCGGGATCGAAGGCTTCGCCCGCCGGCATCGCATCCTTGCCCCGATAGTCGGCAACCAGCTTTTCGACATCGACCGGCCCGGGCATGACGGCGCGATCGGGTGCCGCGGTCGGGATGAATTCGCCGAGTGTCCGGTTGGATTCCTTGAAAAAGTTCTCGGCAACGCGCTGCACGTCGGCGATGTTGAGTGCAGCGACGCGATCGCGGTTGAGAAAGATCAGGCGCCAGTCGCCGGCGGCAACGGCCTCCGACAGCCGCACGCCGAATTGGGCCGGATCGTCCAGAGTTTTTTCGATGTCATTGGCGATGTTTCTTTGTGCGCGCCTAAGTTCGGCGTCGGTGATCGGATTCGTCTTGATGTTCTCGACGGTATCGATCAGGGCACGCACCGCCTTGTCGCGCGGCTGGTCCTTTTCCAAGAAGGCGAGCATGAGCGTATAGCCCGGATCATGCAGGCCCATGGTGATATCGGCCACGCCCGCCGCCAGCTTCTTTTGCACCAGCGCCTTATAGAGCCGTCCACTTGGAGTATCGCCGAGGATTTCTCCAAGGACCTGCAGTGCCGGAAAATCCTCGCTGGCGCACTGGGGGATATGGTAGAGGGCGGCGACGATGGGCGTATCGCCGACACGTGAAAGGGTCACCTCGCGGGCGCCGTCCTGCACCGGCTCCGCCGTCCACAATGGCTCAAGTGTGCGCGCAGGCTTTGGCAGGGCACCGAAATATCGGGTGATGCGCGCGAGGGTCTTGGCGGCCTCGAATTTGCCGGTGACGATGAGAACCGCGTTGTCCGGCTGGTAGAAGTTGCGATAGAAGGCCTGCAGATGCTGAATATTGACGTTCTCGACGTCGGATCGCGCGCCGATCGTGCTCTTGCCGTATGCGTGCCATTGATACGCGGCGGCGGTCATCTTCTCCCACAGGATGCGGGTGGGATTGTTTTCGCCCATTTCCATCTCATTGCGCACCACCGTCATTTCGCTATCGAGATCTTGGCGCCAGATGTTGGAATTGACCATGCGGTCGGCTTCCATCTTCAGCGCCCAATCGAGATTCTCCTCGCCGGCAGTGAAGGTCTCGAAATAATTGGTTCGGTCGGAGCTCGTGGAACCGTTGTAGCGCATGCCGCGCTTGGCGAATTCCTGCACGATGGTCTTGTCGGGATAGTTGGGGGTGCCCTTGAACATCAAATGTTCGAGCAGGTGCGCCATGCCGGTCTCGCCGTATTTCTCCATGCGGCTGCCGACCTGATAGGTGACGTTGACCGTGGTGGTCGGCTTCGAATCGTCGGGGGCCAGCAGGATGCGCAGGCCGTTGCGCAGGCGATATTCGGTTATCCCTTCAACCGTGGTCACCTTGGCCGGAGCCGATATCTGCGCGGTATCGGCTGAGACCGCGGCGGCCGGGACCCTCGCGGCGAAACCGACGGCGGCGGCGAGGAAAATAAATGCGGGAATATTCATGTTGTCGGCAGATTCAGTCGTCGGAGCAATGCGGGATACCGCGGGTCTCGCGTGAGGTTGCGCAACAGGGGATCGCCGCGCAGCCACTGGATCCCAGGGTCACGAGACTTAACCGCGCGATCGAGCCATTCGAATGCTTGATCGAAGTTGCCGAAGAACGCCTGCGCTTCCGCGGCCTGAAATTCGACACCGGAGGCGTTGTCCAGTAACCGTTGCAGGGCAGCAGTTGCATCCGCGCTGCGGCCCTGCGCGTGGTAACCGAGCGGCAGCCCTAGTTCGCGCCAATTGCTTTTCTCACTTTCGAATTCACTCACGGCTTGAGGCACCAGGCCGCGCGCCAACAGAATGCGCCCGCACTCGTAGTGTGCCGCGGGAAGATTCGGATTGATCTGCAGAACCTGATGTATGGCCGCCTCCGCCTCATCGAGGCGCCCCGCGTAGTACAGCGCGCGCGCCACATAACGTCGCTGCAGCAGGTTGAGCGGATCGCGTTCAAGGAGTGCCTGGAAAAGGCGCACGCTCTCGTCAATGCTGCCGACCGACACAGTGAGGTGCGCGAGCGCGAACTGCGCATCGCTGTTGCTGGGCTCGAGCTGTAGTGCGTGATCGAAGTCTTGCCGCGCGCCGCTCCAGTCGAAGCTCGCCAACCCCCGCGAAAGTCCCAGTTGCACGTAGCCGTCGGCGAGTTTTGGATCGAGCTCCACGGCCTTTTGCGCGGCCTTCGCTTGCCGGGCAATGGCCTCGTCCTGGGAGCCGTAGCCATTGGCTACCTCACGCAAGGCGACGCTCGCCAACGCTGCCCAGGCGGGTGCGTAGCCGGGGTCGATCTGCAACGCTTTTTCATAGCTGTCACGCGCCTTGGCGAGACCGTCCTCCGTATCGGAAAGTTGCAGGTACCTGCCCTGCAGGTACAGATTGTGTACCTGAGGATTCGTGACCGTTGCCAAATGCTGCACGTCGTTACCCAGCAGCGTGAGGCGCAGCTTGTCCACGACTGCGCGGGCGATATCGTCCTGGATCTTGAAGACATCCGCCTGGTCGCGGTCGTAGGTTTCGGACCAGAGGTGCTCCCCGTTGTCGGCGCGGACAAGCTGGGTCGTGACCCGCAGATGGTTGGCCGACTTGCGTACGCTTCCCTCGAGCAGGTTTGCCACCCCAAGTGCCCGGCCGATCTCAGGAACGGTTGCCTGCTTCCCCTTGAAGTAGAAGGATGAGGTGCGCGCGATCACGTGTAGTCCGGGAGTCTTCGCGAGCATGTCGAGCAATTCCTCGGCGAGACCGTCGGAAAAGTATTCCTGATCGTGCTTTTCGCTCATGTCAGCGAAAGGCAGCACCGCTATGGAGTGCGCCGACACCGTGTCTGTGTCACGCACCGTCATCGCCGTTGTCGGCGCCGAAGTTGTCGGCACGGAAGTAGCCGGTGCCGAAGCGGTGGCCGGCTGTCGCCGGGACAAGACCAATCGGTCGATTGCGGTATAGCCCACGGCAAGAATTGCTACGGCGAAGATTGTCCAGCGTACCCACCGCGAGGCCGCTGCGGAGTCGGGTTTCGCCATGGCAGCGCCCGCATTATCCGGCGCCCTGGCGGGCGGCGGCGTTGCGCGTTCGTCAGGGGACAGAAGGCGCAGCACCCGTGCCGCGAAAGCCTGCGGTGTCTGCCCATCGGGCAGGCGCGTCCACTGAACCTCGCGGAATCGATCCGGCACGGCGTCGTCATCTTCCCTGGTATCGTCAATGACGACGGGCAGCAGGAATGCCTTTTTGGCGGCGATCAGGTGAGAGCGGTCGATCGCAAGTTTCCACTCCAGCCGAAAGTACCCCTCCGACCTCGCATGAGTAGTCCGCGAAATGACGGGGATGAAGAGCGCACAGGTCTTGATTTGCTTGCGGATGGCGGCATCCCAGGCGTCTCCGCCACGAAGCTCACTCGTGTCGAGCCAGACTTCGATGCCGGCCGCACGCAGAGCGTCGCAAATCCGCTGCGCGGCCGCCTGGTCCGAAGAGGCGTAACTGAGAAACACTGCCCCGGCGGCGGAAGTGCTGGCCCTCGGCGATTCTTCTTCCATTGTCAGTGCAGCGACTCAGGCACCCAGCTATAACCGCCGTCTCGTTTCACGATCTAGCCGACGCCGGGGAACGGGAAATGCACGCCATACAGGCGCTGTCCGCTCGCTGCGACGCGCGCGACGAACGCCACGCGACTGTCGGCGCTGGTCGCCGGGTCGGCATCGAACGCGGTGTGCCACTCTGGGTTGCGGACCGAGACGACGAAGCTGTGCAGCGTGTCGCCGAAATAAAGCAACGTGTTGCCGCCTGAACCGATCAGATAGCCGGAATGACCCGGCGTGTGCCCCTTGATCTCGACGGCCTTGACGAGGCCTGGAATGAGTTCCGCATCGGGCTTGAACGGCACGACCTTCAGCTTGATCGTCTTCAACAGCACGTCCAGTTGCGCGATGCCGACCATTCGAGCCGTGTCGGCACTCATGCCGCTCAAGTATGACCACTCGGGCGCCGACATGTGGATGGCGGCATTCGGAAACGCGAGCGCACCGGCCGGTGTGAGCACACCGCCGATGTGATCGCCATGCACATGCGAGATGAAGATGTCCGTCACGCTGGCCGGATCGACGCCCGCGGCCTGCATGGACTTGGGGAGCGCGCCGGCGATCGGACCAAAATTGCTGCCGGCACCGGTGTCGAACAACAGCACGCGGCTCTTCGATCGGACGAGCAGCGGCTGAATGCTGAACTCAAAGTGATCCGTTGGGGCACCGCCGCTCTTGAGTACGGCTGCGACCTCGGACGGCGCCTGGCCCACGACGAAGCTCTTGCCGTCGTTCGGCTCATACAGCGCGCCATCCTTGAGCGCAAACGCGCTGAGGTTGCCGATCGAGAACGGACGGAATTCCGCTGTGGCCGGCGGCGGGTCGGCCGTCGCTTCTTCCATGACGCCGGTCAGTGCCAGCAAAGCCGAGATCGCAATCAATGACGCTCGCATGCGGGTGTCGCCTCCAGAGCAAGTAAATGTCAAATCTGGGCACTGGAGCTTGGTTCTTCGGTCTGACCCGATGAGGCCGGGCTTTGGCGCCGCTGGAAGCGTCTATAATAGAGTCAATCGTGCTCGGGAGACAGCTCATGAAATTGAATGACATGGTGGTGATCAGCGCCGATGATCACATCTGCGAACCGCCGGACATGTTCGACAACGTGCTGTCGGGCGAACTGCTGGCCAGTGCGCCCAAGAACCGCAAGGACAAAAACGGCAATGACTACTGGACCTACCAGGGGCATATCCGTCCTTTGATCGGTCTGAATGCCGTGGTCGGCCGGCCCTATGAGGAATACGGCATGGAGCCGAGCTCGTTCGAACAGCTGCGCAAGGGCTGCTACGACGTACACGCGCGCATCGACGACATGGATGTGAACGGCATCGCCGCTTCCATGTGCTTCGGCAATTCCATCGGCTTCGATGGCCAGACCTTTCACAAGGCGCCTGACAAGAAGCTAGCCCTGCGGCATCTGCAGGCCTATAACGACTGGCATTACGACGAGTGGTGCATGAAGTACCCGGGCCGCTTCATTCCGCTCGGCATCTTGCCGACCTGGGACATGGATGCCACCGTCGCAGAGATTCATCGACTTTCGAAAAAAGGTTTCCACACGATCTCGATGAATGAGAATCCGACGGTCCAGGGGCTGCCCAGCATCCACAACCAATACTGGGAGCCGTTCTTCAAGGCGCTGGCCGATACGGACATGACCTCTGCGCTGCATATCGGCAGCGGCAACCCCGCGCCGCATTCTTCCATGGAATCGCCGATCGAGGCCTGGATTTCCACCATGCCGTTGTCGGTGGCGCAGGGCGTGGCGGACTGGTCGCAGCTCAAGGCGCTGCACGACCATCCCAATTTACGCATCGCCATTTCCGAAGGCAGCATCGGCTGGGTTCCCTACCTGATGGAGCGCGCCGACTTCGCCAACAACCGCCATAAGGTCTGGACGCATTCGCTGTTTCAGAAATTGAAGCCGAGCGAAATCATGCGGCGGCACTTCCTGCACTGCTTCCTGCACGACCCCTACGGTCTGCGCAACCTCAAGGATGTGGGCGAAGACATGGTGGCTTTCGAAGTTGACTACCCACACTCGGACGCAGTGTGGCCGGATGCGCCGGAGCAATTTTACGAGCAGGCGAAGAACTTAAGCGACGAGCAAATCGAAAAAATCAGCCACCGGAACGCGATCCGCTTCTTCCGCTTCGACGACATGTTCAAGAATTTCAAGCGCGAAGAACTGACCGTCGGCGCCCTGCGCGCAAAGGCCAAGGCCAAAGGCGTGGACGTCACCCCCAAGTCCTCCGGCGGGGTACGCCCCTCCGAAGACATGCGCCCGGTCACCTCGGGCGACATCATTTCGATGACGAAGCGGCACGCCGAAGGACGCAGCGCCGCTTGAGACGGCGGGCAGCGGGGAGTTTTAGGGGGGTGAATCAATAATTCGCGGCGGCGCGAACTTCACTCGCCGGCTTGTCCAGGTCCGCAAGCAACTCTTGGGCAACGATCGCCAGCGGAGTCGTTCCGTACGAGAGCAGACGGTCGTGAAAATCGTGCAAAGAGCCCTTCTCTTTGGTCTTCAGCAGATAGTCTGCGAGCAGGTTTTCTATCTGCAGGCGCCCGACCGTATACGTAAATCCGTAGCCGGGACCAAGTGCCAGCGCGGCAACCGCGGCTTCCGATGCGTCGTGCGTAAATGCCGTCTGGGCGGCAAAGAAATCGACCGCCTGAGGGTACGTCCATTCTCCCGTGGCGAGCTTTGCGTCGATGATCGCACGCGCTCCCCGCACGCGCTCCCACCGTGCCGTATACAGCCGGCCATCGAGGTGATCGCCGTACAGTCCAAGGCGGACGAACATTTCCTCGCCGTAAAACGCCCAACCTTCCGCGAAAACACTGGTGGACTGAATTTTGCGGATGAAGTCTGAATGGCGCTTCGCAATGGATAACTGCATGAAATGCCCCGGCAGTGCTTCGTGGGCCGCCGTGCTGATGATGCGGTCGTGATCAAAATCCTCGTTCATGTCCAACCGGGCGGCTGCTTCGGCCAGCGAAGTCGGTGGTGTAATGTAGTAGTAGCCGGTCGTCGAAGTGGAAAACAGCCGCGGCGGGTTCATGGACGCACCAGGACTTACCGGCTGCAGAAACGGCGGCGTTTCCGTGACCTCCATGGCACCCAGCCAGGCAGGGATGGTGACGACATCATGATCGGTGACGAACTTTCTCAGCTCCGCGATCCGGTCCCGATAGTAGTCGATGAGCGCGGGGCCGCCGGGCGCCATGCCGCCGCCGCTCGGCGCGCCGAACGGCGTCGAGGTGTGCTGCGACACCGCGTTCAGCCATGCCTCTTCCGCCCAGCCGTGGGCGAGTTCGTCCTGGCCCAATCGTTCGATGTCGGATGCGCTGAAAGGCAGCAGCTGTTCATCGTGAAGCATGCGGTCATAGGCTTCGCGTCCGATCGCGTAATTCTCCGGCCATGAATCGACGTGCGCATCGATGTAGGCCTTGGACGCAGCGATTTCCGCCAGCGCTGCGTCGCGCGCCTTCAGGAATCGGGTGTAAGTGCCGGCGTCGCCGCTGAGCTGCTGATTGGCCGCATCGCTAAGCGCTCCATGGAAAAACTCGGGAGCGCCGCCCAGTTGCTTGCTGCCGACGCTGCCATAGAGATGCCCGGGAGTCGTGACAAGACGCTGCGCCGCCTTGATATAGGCCGGAGTTTTCGCGAGCCGGCTGATGATGTCGCTCCAGGCCTTGCGCAACGCGGCCGGCGACGCCCCGTCGCGGCCCACGACCGGGAGGTGCTGGAACTGCGTGAAAATGGCCTGGACGATGTTGTTGGCCGGGGCACTGTAGTCTTTGCGATCCGACCGGTATACGAGCAAGGAATTCAGTTGCGCTTCGATCTGCGCTTCCAGCAGCGCCGCGTCATCCCGATCGACGAGCGAGGCGGCGGAATTGAACGAGGCGCTGATCTCGTGCAGCCGTTGCTGCCACTGTTTGAGACGGTCGATGAACGCCGCGCGAAAACTCTCGCTGGGATATTCAAGCTCGGCGTCATGTCCGGCGATCCCCAGGGCCGTGGCCTGCATCGGGTATAGGCCGGCCGACGTGTAGGTCATGTCTTCAGCCAAACTCACCAAGCGCTCGTGCGCCGTAGTCTGCGCATGGCCGAGGAAGGGTAGCAGCAACAAAGTGCCGCAAGTCAGGACCCGGCGAAGCTCACGCATTCAAGCCGCGCCTTCGACGAGCACGAATTCAGCATCTGAAACCGGCGTGCGAATCGCCTTTGCCTGGCGGTACTCGGGCGAATTATAGAATTCTCGCGCCCTATCCATGGATGGGAATTCGACGATGACGATGCGCCGGTTCGAAACGGCGCCCTCCAGCGTTTCGCTCGTCCCTCCGCGGACGATGAATCGGCCGCCGTACTTTGCGATGAGCGCCGGCGTGCGCTGCATATATTGCTTGTAAATCTCAGGATCGTGAATCTTCACTTGGGCAATCAGGTAGGCGGGCATCGCATTTACTCCACGGCTGAAGGCGAAGGATTGTACCTGCTAACGAACGAAGAGCACCCCGCCGCGGACGGGGACGCCCGGCAGGTCGTTCTCAGGCCCGGAAAACAGTGACGCAGGTCGAAGTTTTTGGTGCCGCGCTCTGCGGGATTCGCGCCAGTCGTCGGGAGCGAGAAGTGGGTTGCCCCGCAAGGCTCGCCGGTTCGGGATCATGAAAGTCTGTGAAGATCCTGAGCGCACTCATTCTCGTCGGCGCCGTCTGGGGCGGCTATCAGATGGTCGCCGAGCACCGGGCCGCCCACGCGTTGCGAGAAGTCTTGGTCAGCTCCGACGTCAACGGCTTCGTCGATGTGCCGCCGCCCGTCAATCAGCACCTGGATACGATCTACGTGGTGGCCGCGCAGAATTGTCCGCACGCCGCCGCGCAGCAGGCCGACCGTCTCGCCAAGCAGTTGGGCGCACAAGGCGTGCCGGTCGAGCGCATCAGTCACGTTTCCTTCGATCCGCGGCAGGTGGATCGCGCCGCCATGAGCCGTCTCACGGTGGTGATGAACGGACCCTTGCCGCTGGTCTTCGTGCACGGACGAGTGGCGTCCAACCCTGAACTGAATCAGGTCGTGGAGGAGTACTACCGATCCGGGTCGACCCGGACCCCACGGTAGCAGGCGTTGACCCTGATGGGTGCGACATGCCGGCGGCGCGGTTGGGAGCGCGCGTCCGCTCTCGTGCGCAGCTTTGCTCGCGGCACCTCGATCGGTCTCCTCGCTGTCTGGATGCTCTTTATATACCGCGATGCAGCCGCGCAGCAATTCGCTTTTCGGCACTACCAGCAGACGGAAGGGCTCGGCAATCTTTCCATAACCTGTCTGCTGCAAGACCGTGACGGATTCGTCTGGGTGTGCACCGAAAACGGCCTGTATCGCTACGACGGCAGCGAATTCGAGCGCTTCGGAAATCTGCAGGGCATCGATGGCAGCACGATTCGCACGGCCATCGTAGATTTCGCGGGCAGGTTGATGGTCGCCACTTCGGAGGATTTGTATCGCAGCGACGGTCCGACTTTCAAGCCGGTCCTGATCAAGGGCCGCCACTTGAGGCTGGCCGCCGGATTGCGGATCGCGGAGTTGTCGCCTGAGCACGTGTTGGTGATCGACGGGGATGAATTGCTGGAGCTCTCCGCCGGTGCCGCCGATGGGGAGTGGCAGACACGGGCCTTCTTCCCGCAGAACCTGCTCAGCGCGATTCCGGCCCTCGCGCATCTCAGCAGCGTCAACGTTGACCGTCTGGGCCGTATCTGGCTCGGTTGCGGAAGCGCGATTTGCCGAGTCGACCAGGGAGCGGTGCAGGTTTTCGATGCGAAGTTGGGCGTGCCCGAGGATGTGTGGCGCTCCTGGACACTGGATCGGGACGGGCGCATGTGGGCACGCGGTCAGGCGCACGTCGTGACTCTCGAGGCGGAAGCAACGCGGTTTGAAATCCGTGACCCGCCCCACGCGGGACTGACCGCGGAGATTCTCAATGTGCCCTTGGTGCAAGACGCGCAGGGACGCATCCTGACGAGCACGGATGTCGGGCTCGCTCGGTGGCAGGACGGCTGGCAGGAATATTCCGTCGCGAACGGCATACCGGCGGGGATCTCCACGATTTTATCGAGTCGCGATGGTCAGGTGTGGCTGGGCGTGCCGGGCCGCGGCATCGAACGCTGGATTGGCTATGACCATTTCGAATCTTGGACGAGAGTCCAGGGCGTGGGCGCTCCGGTCTGGTCCATATCCTCAGGCGCCGATCACGGCATTTTGTTGGCAACTCGCGCCGGCTGCGCACGGCTCGATCCCGCAACATCCGCCGTGGCGCCCTGTCCGTTCGGCAATCTGCCGCGGGGCGAGATCCGGGCCATGTCTGCAGGTCGCGGCGCGCTCTGGGTCGGCATGACGACGGGCGGTCTGTTCCGCATCAGCCCAGATCGCGTGGCGACCTGGATTGCGAATGTTCCCGCGGGAGCCAAGCTCCATGTTGATTCCACGGATCAGTTGTGGATCGGTACGACCAAGGGCGTCGCCGTGGTCGCACCCGGTTCGATGCAAGTGGATTCCCTGCAGCTCCCGGTACCGGCGGGCGAAGTCGCCGACATTACCCAGGGTGCTGATGGCGCGATCTGGTTGGCGACACAGGGTGGTCTGATGCGTTGGTCGGGTGGGCGATGGACGGCGCTTCACGTTGATGGCGAACAAGCGGCCGCCGGATTCACCACGGTCGCGGCTGCCGGGGGAGATTGGCTTTGGGCGGGCGCCGCCTCGCACGGCATGCTGCACTTACACGTCGCCGGCGATCGGGTCGATGAGGCGCACTGGGTTGCTGATCTCATGTTGGCGCGCGCCGTCATGAACTTCACCCGCATCGACCGGCGCGGGTGGGTGTGGGTCGGGACCGACGCAGGCATCGTGGTCTTCGACGGCCGGATCTGGCGCCGATTCAAAACGACCGATGGATTGATCTGGAATGACACGACGCCGGACGGCTTCTTGGCGGATACGGACGGCTCGGTCTGGATCGGCACCAGTGGAGGTTTGACGCACCTCAAGAGCCCCGAAGCGCTGCTGCAGTCGACGCCGATCGATTTGCGAATCACCCGCGTAGCACTGGGGGCGAACAGGCTCGATGCGCAATCGCCGCCGCTGCCCTGGGAGCCGAATCTTTTCTTGAGCGTGCACGTGGCGGAACTCAACTCCGGCAAAAGTACCCTGTCGATCCTGCATGCGCGGCTGCGTGGCTTGCGCGATGACTGGTTCGACACGCGCAGCCACGACGTGCACATTCCCGCGCTCGGGCCGGGCCATTACACCTTCGAAGCATTCGCAGTCGATACCGATCACCGACAAGTGTCCGGACTGACGCAATTCAGCTTCGAAATACTGCCGCCTTGGTGGCGCGCGTTCTGGTTCCAACTGGCTGCGGCAATTGCCTGCGTGCTTCTGATCCTCCTCGCGGCAGTATGGCGTGTCCGCAAGCAGCGGGCGCAGAGGCGCGATCAAGAGCGCCAGAAGCAGGAACATGAGGCCTTAGTGCTGCGGGCAACGCGCGACGCGCTCACCGGGTTGTGGAACCGTTCTGCCATCCTCGACATTCTGGCGCGCGAGATCGAGTCCTCCCGGAAGCTTGGGTCGCCGCTTGCGGTGGCCATTATCGATGTCGATCATTTCAAGAGCATCAACGATACCCGAGGGCATCTGGCCGGCGATGAGGTGCTGCGCACCTTGGGCGCCAAGCTCAAAAGCAGGATACGGCCAACCGATGAACTGGGCCGTTACGGCGGCGAGGAATTCCTGCTGGTCGTGCCTGGCGCGACCAAGCAACGCCCATTCCTGCCGCTCGAGCGCCTGCAGCGTGCCATCGCCGAGATTCCGTTCACCTATGCCGGCTCCTCCATCAAGGTCACCGCCAGCTTCGGCGTCGCCTGGCTGACCGGCAACCGGGATACCGCTGAAGGACTATTGAGCCGCGCTGACGAGGCGCTCTACATTGCCAAGCAAGCGGGGCGAAACCGCGTCGAATATGCTGCCACCGGCTAAGCGATCGACGCCGTGGTGGAGCGTCCCTCTGTCTCAGCGATTGTTCCAGGAGAAGCCCGTCGCCAAGGTCATTTCGGCATTGACCGGAAAAACGCGAGGGTAGAATCCGGCGGCATGGGCGCGGCCGGTGCGGACCTCGGTCAGTGTCCTCGATAAATCCCGCAAATCTTGCATGGCCAACCAGGGTGCAGCCACGCCTTCGTTTTTGCGGCAGCAATGCGCAGTCCAAAGCACGGTCCCGGGCGGCAGGGTGTCGAGCAACCGAGATGCCGTCGCCTGATAGGCGGCCAGGCTCGCGCCAGGTAGGAACGCATACAGCGTCGTCGGATAGATAAAATCCCCAATGAACAGCCATCCGGTCGCCGCGTCGTAGAGCGCCATCGAGCTCGGCGTATGTCCCGGCGTGGACAGAACGCGCAGGGATCGGTGGCCCAATTCCACGAGCGATCCAGGCTCCAGCCACTCAGCCACAGGGATGGACGGCGGCGTGAGGTGATCGATCAAGCCCAGATATTCGTAGCGAGTGGGCTTGATGCGTCCGTCATGCAGGTCCGCTCTTGTTTCCGGCGTGTCGATCATCGCGAGGCGTGAGAAAGGCACGAGGCCGCCGAAATGATCGTAATGAAGGTGCGATATGATGACGGTCACCGGCAATTGCGTCAGAGTCGCGACGACCCTGCCGATGTCGTGCGTACCCGACCCTGAGTCGAACAGCACGGCGCGCTCGTCGCCGAGAATCAAATAGGAATAATTCTGCTGGTAATAGCGCGGCTCGCCGATCGCGAACGTTGCGTGTCCGAGGTCCTCGACGGCAAAGTAATCGTCGAACATGCGGCCCTTGCCAAGTTTCGCGGGCGCAGGCATGACAATGGCATGGGGTTCGAGCCACGCCAGCAACTCCGCATCGACATAGGGCGCGAAATAAGCGGCGGTTGCGGCAATGAAGACGCCGAAGACGATGGTGCCCAGCGCGAGCCTGGGCCAAAGTCCCCGCCTGCGACGCGGAAGATCCGATGACGATTGGGCAGAGTCCTCGCCGGAGTTTCTAGGCGCGGCCACGCGATTCGAGCCGGGATGCCGATGCACTGAGGGTGGGAGGCGGGAGCGTAGGCGATTTCAGCGGCCACCACCCGCAGCGCAACAGACGCAGCACTTTAAGGTTGTCGATCTGAGTCGCGAGCAGGTCCTGCGAAAAATCGACGGGCGTCAAGCGTTGGTATGCGCGGACGAGGCCGAGCTCGACATCGTCGGATTGCAGCGCTGCGCGAAGCTCTGCAATTGCAGCATCGAATACCGGGCGGAATAGCTTTATCAAGGAGGAAACGCTGCCGCCGAAAATAAAAGTATTCCACAGACCTCCGGCATTGATCAGCTTGCGCGCCCGATGGACGTCCGGCCTTTCCACGAATTCGTAGACACCGCTTGGCATCAGCATGGCATCGTGCCAAGGAACGATGTAGCCCAATTCGTCATGAGGACCTTGCGGCACGGCACCCAGCAGATAGACCGGGCCTGAGTCCTCAGCGATCCATTCGACCATGGTCATCAGACAATTCGTCATCACCTCTTCATCGCTGACGATATGGTCGGCGGGAAGGAATAACACCGTCGTCGCCGGACTGATGCGTCTCTCGAGCAGCAGCAGCGCGAGTAGCACTTCGTATGCCGTTCCCTGCTGCTTGGGCTGAACGAACAGGTTGCGCAGACCAAGCTGTTCGAGTGAGCTCTGCCGGCAAGGGTCGGCAGGAGCGGTGATGACCCCGGCGATCCGGTCGAGTGACGTCACCGTGGCGGCACGGCGCAGCGTCGCGGTCAAAGGATCGCGCGTCTTCAGCGCGGGTCTTTGCGCAGCGTTGCGTCCGTGCACTGATATTCTGGTCGGTTCCGGGATTTCTCGACTCGCCAGAAGGACACACCAAGGCTCATTCACCGGCTACATTCCCGTTGTGTGCATACGAGGGACGCCAAGCTTACACTTTAGCGATGTCAGGTGCATAACTTGCGGTTGGCCAGGCTCGTCCCTGAGGGCGTCGGTGGCGATCCGTGGGTTCGCCACAACCGGGCAGTTGGCGTATTCTCAATTGTCGAGGTGTTCAATCCTGCGCGCCTTGCCGCTGGTCGCCGTCATGTGAGTACGAAGGAATGCCGGATAACGCTGCGAGACACTCGAGTATCGCGCCGGAGTCGTTGTCGGAGTCGTACGGCCCTCGAATTCTGGTCGTACTGGGTGTTTTGTTCGCAGTGGCGTATCTCGTCTTGAATGACCGTGTGCTTTTCGGGCATGTGGCCACGCTCGAACTCGATGCCGCGCTGCGCGGGGCGCTCATTGGACGCTACGACCCCAAGACGATCTTGCCACTTACCCTCGTGGCGATTGACGACGCGACCGCCGCGCAGCCGACGCCGAACATGGAGACCTGGGGATTCAGCGGCAGCACCCCGCGAGACAAGCTCGCCGCGATGCTGGGCGTGATCGCGGCATCCGCGCCGGCGGCCATCATGGTCGATGTGGACTTGTCGGACGATAAAAGGGATCCAGCCGCGGTGAGCTCAATGGATCAAGCCTTGCAGAGCTTTCTCTCGAACTACGCCGGCCCGTCGCTCATTTTCGTGAAGCGTGCCGACACGGATTCCGGCGGGCGGATTCGACTGGCACCCAGTACGCTTTTTGATCCGCTCATCGCGGCCAATTCGCGACTCTCGTGGGCGCACGCCCTGTATGTCACCGATCCCGACGGCACGGTGCGCCGCTGGACGGAGTGGCTCGTCAGCTGTGAGCCGTCCGGCCCATTGGTGTTGCCCTCGGTCCCCTTGCGAATTCTCGCCAACTGGCCGGAGCAATCCGCCGAGCACTATCCACGTCCCGCCGCCCTCTTGGCTGCCGGCCCCTGTACACCCGGCGCGGGCAAATCGCCCGGCCACACGGTGATCTATGATGAGGCACTTTTGCGGACTGCCGTGGCTCCGTCGCCCAATGTATCCAAGATCAGTGCCTGGCAACTGCTCGATCGGCGGGTGCAACGCGACGATCACGCATTGTTTGCCGGCAGGGTCGTGGTCGTGGGCGGAACGCGCAACGGCGCGTCCGATTTGTGGCGCACTCCCGTAGGCATGCTCTACGGTGTTGAACTGATCGCCAACACCGTTCGGTTCGCCCCGGGTCAGCTGCGCGATTCCGGCTATGCCATGGTCTATACCTTGTCGTTCTTCGCGCTTTTTTGCGCGCTCAAGCATTATTTGCGTCCCATAGTGGCACTGGTTGCCGGGATTTTACTTTCCACGGGAGCGGCTTACGTAGCCGGTCCCTATGTGATCCTCGACTCCATTCAAAGCGCGATCGTTCTTTTCGTCGAGCTGACCATCGTCGAGGAAATCATCATCCTGTGGCTCGATGCAAAAAGCTTTGGTTGGCGCTTCTTCGTATCCAACCATCTGCGCAGGCACGCGTGATGGGACGCAGTGAAAAAATCATCATAGCCATGTGTTGCCTGGCCAGTGCGTTATCGTTGGCCAAAGATGCATCGGACATCGGCGTCGTCGTCGACTATTCGCCGCCGGGCGCGATCCTTTATCTGGATCGCGCCGGTCTCAAGCTGCCGGTCCGAATAGCGACCGTGGTTCAAGCCGGCGATAAAATCCAGTTGCCCGCGAACAGTTCCGTGACGGTCGAACGTGCCGACAACCAGCGCCTGAGTTCGTCCGGTCCGGGAACATGGGAGGTTCCCGCCGCGCCGGCGCTCGGCTCGATCGCGCCTTACTTTCATCGCATTGCATTGATCATGGGTCCCGATTACCGACTCAGCGCGTCGGCGATCACGCGAGGACTGGACCTATGCAAGCGGGAGTCGATCGTTGTGCCGGTGCTGCCGGAAGGTGCGTTGGTCAAAGCAGGCCCGCGCGGATTATCGATGGCTTGGACGGGCGGTTGTCCACCGTTTCATCTCGAATTGAAATCCGATCACGGCACGCTCGCCGTCGAGAGCGGACTCGCATCGCGCGAATTTCGCTTCGAGCAGGTGTCACTGGACCCCGGCCCATATTCCGTCTCGATTACGGACCGCGCCGGCGCGAACGCAACCATACCGTTCGCCGCACGCAGCGACGGACCTGCCTGGCCGGACACACTGGCCACGGACACGTCTCACCTCGGTACCGTGGCGCGAGCCTTGTGGCTCGCCGATATCGACCGGGGCGTCTGGCGCATGGACAGCGTTGAGTTACTGATGCCCCTGCGCCGCCAACACGACCGCTTGGCCGAAGCCGTTTCGCAGAGAATCCTAGGACAGACCTCCATGGACGGCACAGCGACAGAATGAGCCTTTCCGCAACATCCCACCGCCGAGTCCCCGGAGACGAAAATGTCCGAGCAGCATGAGAATACATCCGCAGCGCCGCGCGACGGCGCACAGGTTCGATTCGAGATGGCCGCGCCCAAGGTCGCGCGCATCGTCCTCGATCGGGCCGCCAAACGTAATGCGCAGGGCACCGTCATGACGTATCAGTTGGATGATGCGATGCGGCGGGCCTGCCACGATGATGAGATCAGCGTCATCATCCTGGCGGCGGCCGGCGATCATTTCAGCGCCGGTCACGATCTCAGCATGACCGAGACCGGCGTGCCGGATTCCAAGGACCGGGTGACGCTCTGGGGGGAATACGCAGGACCGGGCTGGGAAGGTTTCTATTCCCGCGAAAAGGAGGTGTATCTCGAGATCACCGAACGCTGGCGCAACGCGCCCAAGCCCGTGATCGCGGAGGTTCAGGGGAGCGTGATCTCCGGCGGATTGATGTTGATGTGGATGTGCGATCTCATCGTCTGCTCCGAAGATGCGCGCTTTCGCGACAATACCGGATCTGACATGGGTGTGCCGGGCGTCGAGTTCTTCAACCATCCCTACGAAATGGGTGTCCGCAAAGCGAAAGAATTTCTGTTCACGGGCGGCTGGCTCAGCGCCGCGGATGCACTCGCCTGCGGAATGGTCAATCACGTCGTGCCGCGCGATCAGCTCGGCGCGAGGACACTCGACCTTGCGAAGGCGATTGCGCGCACCGACCGTTTCGTGCTGAAGCTCATCAAGGAATCGGTCAACAATGCGCAGGACGACATGGGCCGGCGTCAGGCGATGCGGGCCTCGTTCGCCAACCACCAGATCGGGCACCTACAGAACATGCTGCTGCACAACTTCCCGATCGACATCAGCCGGCTGCCGGATAGCGTACGCCTGAACCTGCAGAGGGCGCTCAAGGAGCGGAAGGACAGCGGAGCATGGCAAGACGCGCCGCCACGCGACAAGTAATGCCGGAATCCGCGCTTGGACACGCTCCTTACTTGCCGAAATGGTAACGCAGTCGGGCACCATACATTCTCGCCTGGCCGAGGCCCGCCGTCTCGAACCCCGTGCCTTGCGCGAGACCGGGAATGGTCGTGTAGTA
>Ga0302326_10002161_pt1 | contig 48264 bp, 36 predicted proteins | sample Palsa_T0_3_FD_202264 | JGI IMG/M metagenome (GOLD analysis project Ga0302326, IMG submission 202264) | Peat permafrost microbial communities from Stordalen Mire near Abisko, Sweden - Palsa_T0_3 | ecosystem: Environmental > Terrestrial > Soil > Palsa > Peat permafrost | place: Sweden: Abisko... | reverse complement strand
ACGTGGCTGAAGTATCCCAGGCTTTAAACTGATCTCCCGGATTGAACGTAAAGTATGGCGAATTGAGCGCGGCGGAAGAGGCGGTTTCTCCATTAATAGGTGGAATTAGCACCAGATAACGGCCCGGGTTGTTAATCTGGCCGCCGCCGAGCGTCAATGCGAACAGGTCTTTGTGGAACCAGAAGCGGTTATAAATCATATAACCGACGAAGCTCTGTTTGGGATGGCCATTACTATCGTTGTGGCAGCTCACGCCACCGCCAAACTCGCAACCCAAGTCGCCCGTAAAACTGAACGCCATCCTGTCGAGCCCGCGTTTTTCCGGGTGATCGTAATACTTGATTTCGATGCTGTTGTCGGTGTGGATGCGGGCGCGGTTGGGTGTATAAAGATCGTCGTGGCCGAGGCCATAGTTGTTGGAGACAATATTCATCCAGGGAAACGGAGTGTACTTAATCTGGCCTCCGAGACCCTTCCTGGTGTTGGCCGATCCGTAGGATTGCCACCCGTTAATGATCCATGGTTCGATCTTCAAATGATTGGTTGGGAACACCTGGATACGCACGCCCTGGAAAAACCAGGGAGTGTTGGACGAAACATAGGAAGGTTGGTAGGCCCAGTTATCGAAGTTGTAGTAACTGAACAGCCCAATATACGACATAAAGATGCCGGCGTCGATGTTCATTCCGTGCATCCAATTAATATGATAGCCGCCATACGCTTCCGCTAAATAGCGGTTGGCATCGGCAAGATCCCATTGGCCCTTGGCGTAACTACCGTCGTTCCGGATGGTAGCTGTCGAATACGCGCCAAACTGGGTCATGAAGCGGGCGCGAACGTTATCGTAATGAAAGTCGCCACCCAGGCCGAGCTGCTCCAACTGAATTTCGTCGGACCGGAAGAGTTCGCTGGACCCACCCTCCGAATTGTCACTCGGCTTATTAAAGTCGTAGTTCCAGGTAATGTCGGCCCTGATTTCAGGGGTAAAGAATTTTGAATCGTACGCGACATCGTGGTTGCGCGGGTTACCGTTGAGCCAAGTCCAGTCGTAGTCGGCAAACGGAGTTTGCGTGTCCACCGCCGGAGCAGCGGCCGGGGCCGATACAGGTTGAGTCTCTTGTCCGTCCGGGCCCTTAGCGGAAGCCACGGCTTTGCTCGCGTCGGCCTTGGCAAGGGTGGCAGGAAGGATTGGGATCTGGCTGGGATCTTTAGCCAGCGTCGCGACCAGATCGCCGCGGGGCGCTGGCGTTGGAGGTTGTTCCGCGGCGGGCTTGCGCTTCAGCTCCGCCTCCAGTTGCGCGATGCGCGCCTCCATGGCTTCGAACTTCTTTTCGACCGCCGGATCGACGCTCGCAGCGGACGATGCAACCGCAGCCGAAGCCAGCACGAGATCCACCTGGAGATCTTGTTGGGCAGTGAGATCCACGGTGGACGGGGAGCTGCGCAGTTCCCCTTTCATGGCCTTCACCTCGTATTGGCCCGGCTTAAGATTTGCGACCGAGAATGCACCATCGAAGCCGCTGATTACAGTCCGGTCGGTGTGGTCGCCGATGCGGTGTATCAGCACGGGAACCGACGCGAGCGGCGAGCCGTCGGCATTCGCGGTCAGTCCGTGCAGCGTACCCAGCGGCGATTGCGCCTGAACGGAGACAAGACCGACCGCCACCAGAAGTACGGCGGTCGAGACGAACGGTCTAATCACAAAGGGTCTAATCATAAGATTGTTTTTCCGAGTGTAGAGCGACTAAGTAAATGTGTCCAATCTGAAATTTGTATCTGCATTGACAATGTTCTCAATAACTAAGTTCCGCGTAAGTAACTCATGAAGATTTCCTCAAGGTTTAATCCGGCGGGGATGGGCGCCCGGCGTCGAATGGGTCTTCCCGGAACCGATAACCGATTTGTACATGAGTGAGCAGATATTGGGGATTCCCCGGATCGTCCTCTATCTTCTTGCGTAACTGGCGCACAAAAGTACGGAGATATTCCACCTCGTCGCCGTATTCCGGTCCCCACACGGCATGGAGCAGCCGCCCGTGCGTGATGGGCAGGCCGGCGTGGGCCATCAGATAATGCAAGAGGTCGAATTCTTTGGGAGTCAGATGGATGAAACTGCCCGACTTGTGAATTTCCCGGCGCGCGGGATCCAGATGGAGCTCCCCGATGCGAATCGTGACGTTAGCGCTGCTGCCCAAAGTTTGCGCCCGGCGCACCGCGGCTCGAACGCGCGCAGTTAATTCGCGAATATGGAAAGGCTTGGTAACATAGTCGTCGGCGCCGGCTTCCAGGGCTTGCACCTTGTCCTCTTCGCTGTCCCGAACCGTGAGCATCAGAATCGCGATGCCAGGCAGTAACCGGCGCAGTTGGCGGCAGGTTTCCAGCCCATCGATACCGGGCATATTGACGTCCAGCAAGACGACATCATGCGGAATTGCGCGGGCTAACTGCAAGGCTTCCTCTCCCCCGGACGCTTCCGTAGTGCTGAACCCGAGAGTCTGCAAGGTGGTACGAAGCGCCCGCCGAACGGACCCGTCGTCATCCACAATCAGGATGACGCCCGGAGAGACGCCGCCCGATGAGTACGAAGAAGCTCTCTCGGTCGTGTTGTTATTGGCGAATGGCGTGAAAGGCATCCAAACTTCTTATCGGCTGGCCGGCCAAAGAATATATTTCGCTGTAATCTCTAGTTAAGGCGAGTATAGGGGCTGCGCGGTGAGGAAAGCATAAAGGAGTTATCGGAAAACTTTTGGAACCTCATACACATTTCCGTTTGCTATATAAGGAAACGATAAGGACTCGCGATATGATCCGGGGCCGCCGGTAACTGACTGACTCCTGATGAGGTAAGACCTGAATAGTCGCGACTATGGTTCGCGGAAACGATACCCGATGTGCGAATCCGTCAACATATACTTGGGATGGGCTGCATCATCCTCTAACTTCTTGCGCAATTGACGCATGAAGGTGCGAAGGTACTCCAGTTCGTTGCCGTATTCGGGACCCCACACGGCGCTCAGCAAACGGGCATGCATCATCGGCAGGCCGGCGTGCCTCATCAGATAGAACAGCAGATCGAATTCCTTGGGCGTAAGGTGCACCGCCTGGCCGTACTTCTGGACCAACCGGCGAGCTGGATCGAGCGTGATTTCGCCAATCGCGATGACTTCATTGGATTGCGCAGCGGGAGCATGCGACCGCCTCACCGCGGCGCGAACGCGGGCCACCAATTCGCGGATCGGAAAGGGTTTGGTTACGTAATCGTCGGCGCCCGCGTCCAGCGCCTCCACCTTGTCGTCCTCGCTGTCGCGAACGGTGAGCATCAGAACGGCTATACGGGGAAATTGCCGCCGGATTTCGCGGCAGGCTTCCAAACCGCCCATGCCCGGCATGTTGACGTCCAGCAGAACTGCGTCGAAGTTGGCTGTGCGCAGGAGCGGCAAGGCCTGTTCTCCCGTCACAGCCTCTTGAATATCGAAACCGAGCGTGCCGAACGTAGTGCGAAGCGCCCGGCGGATGGACGGTTCGTCGTCTACGATCAAAACTTTTCCCCGGGATGAATTTACGGCATTCATGAGACCCGCCGTTCGGTGCGCGGAAGAGACAAAAAGAACGTAGTGCCTTTTCCCTTTTCGCTCTTCACCCAGGCGCGTCCCCGGTGTGCTTCGGCTGCCTCCTTGGTAATCGATAAGCCTAATCCGGTCCCGGCCGCACGGTGATTCGACCCAGGACTGCGGTAAAAGCGCTCGAAAATGCGCTCCCGGTCTTCCGGGCGGACTTCGGAGCCTTCGTTGTGAACCGAGATCAGGATTTCGCCTTCGCGATCGTCCACCGCGATCGCAATCGGAGAGCCGGGTGTGGAATACTTGGCGGCATTGTCGATGAACTGCATGATCGCGGTGCCCAGCAACTCGCGGTCCCCGTAAGTGGCGCAGCGCTCATTGGTGATCAAAAGGTGCGTTGGGTGCCCATCCAGTTGATCCGAATGTTCGGTGAGAATGTCGTCGATGAGCTGTGGAATGAACACCGCCTCCTGGCGCAGCTTAGTGTCCGCAGCTTCGAGCTTGGCTGTTTGCAGCAACCGCGTGCTCAGAACATTCAGCTTGCCGGACTCTTCGTCGATGAGGCTCACCAGGTCTTCCTGCGCGGGATCCAAATGCCCGGCTTCCAGCAGCCCTGAACTGGCGGTTCGAATCGCAGTCAATGGAGTCTTGAAGGCGTGAGCCAGGGCATCCAATACAGCCGTCCGCAATTGTTCGCTCTGGCGCGCTGCCTCCGCGTGGCTCTGCTTCTCGAAGGAACGAGCGCGTTCCAAGGCGATGGCGGTCAGCGATGCGATGGAATCGGCCAGCAGCGGGTTTAGATTGCCGCGCAGAACAATGGCGCCGATGGAACTGGTTCTCGGCCGGAGCGTCCGGCGCCAGGTCATTCGGTCCGGGTGGTCCTCGATGCGGTCTTGCAAATAAGTATCTTTGGCGGAGGCTTCCAATTCCAGACCGGTTTGACCGGCCGAGTCCACACGCGCGCGCGACGCGTCGAACAGCGCCACGGCGTCCACCTGGGCTACATCGCAGATGAGCGCGACAATCTGCGGTCCCGGCGGTTGCTGCGGATTCATGAGCAGAGTGCGGCGGCTGAGCTCGTAGAGCTTTTCCATGCCGCGGCGCTGTAAAATCGCCGTCCGTGCCTGCTTCTCCAACTGGATGGAAAGCCGGCTGACCAGCAGGGCGGTGGATTCGAAGGTAATAAGCGCCACCCAATTCTGTGGGTCGGAGACATAGAAGGTGTAGACCGGAGGAACGAAAAAGAAATTCAAACAGATGAGGGCTGCGAACGAGGTAGCGGTTGCTTCCCAGAAACCGGCGAGCATGGCAACCAGAACAACGATGAGCAGGTCCAGGAAGCCGGTGGTGGCGAAGTTTACATGCACACGGACGCCGAAGTACGCGGCCAGCAACACAGTCGCTGACCCGGCCAGCGCTTGCGCAGCGAAGCGCAAGGCTTTTGGAGGGCTGGATGCAGGCTCAATTTCCGTCATGACTTTGGTTTCCGATAGATAAGGCTGCGATAAAGATACACCAAGACCCATGAAGAAACCATTAACAAGGCATAAAGATAGAACAAAGATCGCTCGGTTAAACAGAAACCGCTCGCTGACGCGCTCGGCTCGGTTCAACCCATTCAGAGCGAACGACCTGGCCTGCGGCCAGGTCAAAAACGTCAGGAACGAGCGCCCTTTCTCGCGCATTTTTCACTTCGCCGCAAACCACTGGTGTAAAACGAGTTAATGTCAAATTTAGCAGTCTAGTTCCTTGGGAGACGCGACCGTTTCAGAGCCGCGACCGTGAGGGAGCGGATGCTCAAGTACTTACGACGCTATGTTTAGTTTTTTGACTGCGCGCTCGAATCGGTGGAGCGGAACGCCCTCTGAAGCTCGCTTCTCAACTCCATCCAGATCTGGAAATACTCCCACTCGGCGGGAGGATTTTTCTCCTGATAATGATCCGGGCGCAAGACGAGAGTGCCGGTGGAAAGAAGAATCTCCTTCACTTTGGAATTCTGCTCTAGTTTGGCGCGCATTGCCGCGACGATGATCCGATAGTGAACTCCTTTTTCCATGGACCAGTATTTCATCCGCCGGCCCTCGAAAGTCACCCAATCGATCCCCATCTTCTTCATATTTTCCTCGCCCAGAGTGCCCGCGTTCTTGGCATCGAAGGCGGTCATCTGAGCAACCTCGCCGCGCGCGTGCGACCAGACGAGCCCGGGAAATCGGGCGCGCGGATCGGTGGCGTCCTCGGGGTAGAGCATCATCTGCCAGAATCCCTCCACGCTGGCGTAGCGCTTGCCGTGCAGGGTGAATGGAGTCGGCGCAAAATTGGATAGAATGCCAAGCTCATTGCGCTTGGAAAGGATCACCTCGCCAGGCTTGGCCGCTTGTGGCAGGATCTCCCAGTCGGGCTTATTCGCTTCAGGGACAGCCGTCCACCAATGTCCGGGATACTGCTGCGCTCCGATCCACTGAACGGACGCGATCAGCGTCAGCGCCAGCGCGGCAACATGAATCCTTCTCTTCGGGAAGGCGCGCAAAACGGAGCGTGGCGCGGGCCAGTTCGTTGCCTCTTCGGTGGTGCGCGCCGCACCCTTTCCGCTTTTTGGCATGTGCTGCCCTGCTCCTAATATAGGATATGCCCGCAGGAGCCTTGGCGCCGCTAGAGCGTTATTTCGAATTCAAGAAGCTGAACACAACGTGGAAGACCGAGATTCTGGCTGGGATCACGACGTTCATCACGATGGCCTACATCGTGTTCGTCAACCCATCCATTCTTAAGGACGCCGGCATGCCTGTCCCGGCGGTGTTTGCGGCCACTTGCCTGGCGGCAGCCTTCGGCACGATTTTGATGGGAGCGTTCGCGCGTTATCCCATCGCGCTTGCACCCGGCATGGGCTTGAATGCTTATTTCACCTACACGGTAGTAAAGGGGATGGGCGTGCCGTGGCAGACCGCTTTGGGCGCCGTGTTTCTTTCCGGAGTGGCATTTTTGATTCTTACCGTGGTGGGCGTGCGCCAGTGGATTATCGCGTCCATCCCCGCGGAGTTGTACGCGGCGGTCAGCGCGGGCATCGGCCTATTCATCGCATTTATCGGGCTGCGGAACGCGGGGATTGTGAAGGCGGATCCCGCGACGGTCGTGTCCATGGGAAATCTGCGCGATCCGAGTGTAGCGCTGGCAATGTTTGGCATTTTGACGATAGCGGCGCTGCAAGCGTGGAAGGTTCGGGCCGCGATTCTGCTCGGTATACTTGCCACTACCGCCGTGGGCGCGGCGTTCGGACTGGTTCATTGGCAGCCGCAATCCTATGGCTGGCGCGACATCTCCGGGACTATGCTGCATCTGGATGTGCGCGCGGCTGTCGGGCTTGGACTTCTCGAAATCGTGTTCGTATTCCTGTTCGTAGATTTGTTCGACAACATCGGCACGTTGATGGCGGTTAGTAAGAAGGCCGGATTGCTGGAAGCTGGTAATCGAATTCCGCGCGTGAACCGCATTTTGTTCACGGACGCCACTGCGACCATTGGCGGGTCCTTACTTGGGACCACAACAGTGGTCAGCTATGTGGAGAGCGCTTCGGGAGTTGCCGCCGGCGGCCGATCCGGCGTCACTTCCATCGTCACCGGAGTGTTGTTCATCGCCGCTCTGTTCGTCGCGCCGCTCATTGGCGCGGTACCCTCGGCGGCCACCGCGCCCGCGCTGGTGGTGGTGGGAGGCTTGATGATCTCAGCCATTGCGGAGATTCCGTGGGACGACACCTGCACGGCGTTCCCCGCTTTCTTGACCCTGATCACCATACCGCTCACGTTCAGCATCGCGAACGGGCTGGCTTGCGGCATCATATCCTACGTGGTGATTCACGTCGCACGCGGGCGGGGCCGCGAAGTGCCTTGGGCGGCGTATTTGCTCGCGGGACTCTTGATCATCCGGTTTGTTTACATCGGAGCCAAAACATAAGTTATTGGGACGCCAGCCGCGCGAGCGCCTCGGCCAAGACCAGCGTTCCTTGCGCCATGGCTTCGGGCGACGCGTATTCATCTGGGCGATGGCTGAAGCCGCCGCGGCAGGGAATAAACAGCATCGCCGCCGGCGCGATCCGGGACATGAAAAGGGAATCATGATAGGCGCGGCTGATCATGCGTTCAAACGCGAGGCCTTGTGTTTCGCAGGCTTGGATGAGAGTTTCTAAGACACGCGGATCGCAATGAGCCGGCGGATCGGCATTGACAAGTTGCAATTTCACTTGCACGCCGCGGCGGAGCCCAATTTCCCGGCAGGCGACGTCGATCTTATGCAGTGCGGCATCCCTTCGGGCTTCTTCGGTGTCGCGGACATCGATCTCCACCCGCACGCGGCTGGGGATGCTGTTGACGGCGCCCGGAAATACCTCGCACACGCCGACCGTCCCTACCGTATCAATCGAGCCGCTCGATTTCGCACTGGCCTCTACGGCCAACGCGATCTCGGCCGCCGCGAGAAAGGCATCGTGGCGATCCGGCATCAACACCGCGCCGGCGTGGCCGCCCTCGCCTTCAATGGTAACTCTGAGTCCGGCCGGCGCCGCGATTGCAGTCACCACTCCGATCGGGACTTTGTGTCGTTCCAAGAGCGGTCCTTGTTCAATGTGCATTTCCACGAAGGCCGAATAATATCCATGCGGCAACCGCACCGTTTCCAATGGGCCCTCGAAACCAGCGGCCCAGCGAGCATCCGACAACGCGACCTCGTCGCGATCTTTCAGTTGATCCGCTACGCCCGGGTCCAGCACTCCGGATAAAAGCCGGCTTCCCAGGCATCCGATACCAAATCGGGTAGGTTCTTCGGAAGTGAAAATTACAAGGTCAATAGAGCGCTGCGGTTTGAACCCGGCCTGGGTGAGCGCTCGAATCGCTTCCAGCCCGCCGAGTACGCCGACTGTTCCGTCGAAGCGGCCGGCGTTGGGAATGGCGTCGATGTGAGAACCGGTTCCGACCGGCTCCAGTTCGGGGCTTTCGCCAACCCAACGCGCAAACGTGTTTCCCACCGCGTCCTCGCGCACTGCAAGCCCGGCTTCGCGGCAGAGGCTCTTGACGAATTCACGGCCGCGCACATCCGCTTCGGTGAACACCACGCGAGTCACCACGGGAGGGGGTTCCTGAGAGATTTCGCCCAGTGCGTCCAGCTCCGCCGCCAGGCGTTCTCGATCGATTTCGATTTTCATCGATTCCAATCTTTGTAAATCAGGTATTTTCCCGGCGTCTTTCCCAGCGCTCCGAACCATTGCGGACAAAAAGGCGCCATCCAGATGAAATCGCCTTCGGCCACCGGATACCAAAAGTCGCCAAGCCGGTAGATGCCGCCGCCGTCCAGCATCAGCAGACCATGCTCCATAACATGAATTTCAACCATGGGTAGAGTTGCGCCCGGAAGATACGTCATGGTGTTCACGGCGAAGTCGAAGGAGGGATTGTCGGGAACCAGGGCGCGAACCTGGAGCGCGTCGTCGCCCATCAAAGGCGTTGCGGCAACATCGCTCTCGCGGCCGGTGAAGCATGCTGGCGCAGAGACGCAAGGCAGCGGCCGGTAAGGCTTTTCGATGATTGCCGCACGCGCGGCGTTTTTCGCGGAAACGGTGGCGCCGTGCTCTGCCGGAAAATAGGCATAATCGCTGCGCGCTAAGACCACACCGTTGACCTCGATTTCTCCTTGCAGCACGTAGAGGAATCGTTGCACCAAGGTTGGCGCTAACGACCCTCCCGCTTCGAATTCCGCCGTGTATTGCGTAAATCGTGCGCCCATCGCCGGTGCCGCATGAACGATGCCAGTCGCTTTTTGCATTCCAGGCAGCGGCGCGCGAACGAACGTATCGGGCGTCTGGAGAAGGTGATCGGATCTATGCGCGCTGCGAGTTTGTCCTAACTGCTGCATAAAGTGGGCCGGACGAATTTGCCGCTGGTCTGCGCGACGATCTCACCGGATGCGAATATGGTCTCACCGCGGCGAATGGTGCGCACCACGCAACCGCGAAAGGTGGAACCGAGATACGGGCTTAAGGCATGCCGCTGTTTCAGATTTTCCGGGAGCAGTTGAACCGATCGGGAAATGTCCACCAACGCCAGGTCCGCGTCCATGCCGACTGCAATGGCGCCTTTGCCTTGAACCCGAAATCGGCGTGCGGGTTCCCCCGAGACCAAAGACGAGATTCGTTCGAGCGGGAGCTGCCGGGCGTGGTATCCGCGATCGAGCAGAACCGACAAAGTCGACTGCACACCCGCGATTCCGCCCCAGGCCCGTCCGAAGTCACCGGTCTTCATGTCGGGAGCAGCGGGCGAATGATCCGATGCGACGATGTCGACGGCTCCCGAGAGCACTTGCGACCAGAGCGCTTCCTGCTCGACGGCATCGCGCAACGGCGGCGCGCATTTCGCGATTGCACCCAACCTCTCCACATCCTCCTCGGTGAAGAAGAGATAATGCGGGCAAGTCTCGATGGAAACATCCACGCCTTTCGCGCGGGCTTCCGCAGCCAACGCCACGCCTCGGCCGGAGCTGACGTGAACGATGTGCAGTTTCGCACCGGCTTCGCGGGCCAGCAAGGTGGCGCGCTGGATCGCTTCCAGCTCGGCGATCACGGGGCGCGATGCAAGAAATGCCCGCACAGTGCTGCGATCCCGCGGCCCAATTCTCTGCGCAAGGCCGTGGGTGATCTCCTGACTTTCGGCATGCACCGCGACCGGCAAGCCGAGCCGCGCTGCTTCGCGCAGTCCGTCGTATAACGTCAGATCGTCGGCGCGCGGAAATTCGGGCAATCCCGAATCGCAGAGAAACGCTTTGAATCCGACCACGCCTCGCTCGGCGAGTTCTGCCATTTCGGTGACGTTGCCGGGGATCAATCCACCCCAAAGTCCAAAGTCCGCGATGGACGATTGCCCCAGTGCCGCGCGTTTGAGATCGAACGCGCCGGCATTCACGGTGCACGGGGTGGAATTGAGAGGCATGTCGAAGAACAGCGTTCCGCCTCCGGCCGCCAGTGCGCGGCTTCCCGTGGCGGCGCCTTCCCAATCCGTTCGGCCCGGCTGGTTGAAGTGAAGGTGGACGTCGATCAAGCCGGGAAATACGTGCAAGCCTCGCGCGTCGATCTCTTCAGCACCTCCCTGAAGTTCCGGTCCGATCGCCACGATTTTGCCGTCCTCAATCGCGATATCCTCCGTGTCGCCTCTAACGACGACATCAGGCATGACGCTGCTCCAATTCTTCGAGGAACCGCATTCCAACCCGAAGAGCGGCGTCGACATCTTGGGCCAAAACCGTTTCGCCGGGATGATGGCTGATGCCGCCGGGACTGCGCAGAAATAACATCGCCACGGGCATGCGACGAGCCACGATCACGGCGTCGTGTCCGGCGCCACTCGATATGCGATGAACGGGACAGCCCGTCGTCGAAACGGCGCGCTCCATTAGCTGCGTGAGAGATGGATCCATCGAGACAGCGGCTTGATCCAGACGCTGCTCCGAAGAAACTCTGAGGCAACGGGCGGCAGCGATTTGCGCGGCACATCGCAAGAGCCGCGCTACTAAGTCATGGCGAGCGGCGTCATCGGTGTGCCGGACATCCAAACTCGTCATCGCAGAGCCTGGAATGACGTTGCTTGCGCCCGGAGAAACAACGACGCGGCCGACTGTCGCCACTGCGCCTGGAACCGAGCGCGCTTCCCGCTCCACCTCTGCGATCCATGGCGCCGCACCCGCCAACGCATCCCGCCGAAGATTCATCGGCGTGGTCCCGGCGTGATTCGCCTGGCCTTCGAATACCACTTCGAGACGGCTCTGGCCGCAGATGCTTTCCACAACGCCGAGCGGCAGATTGAGATTTTCGAGCACCGGCCCCTGCTCGATGTGAAACTCGAGATATCCAATGGCGTCGTCGCTTGCCTGCGCTTCTTTGATTCGATTGGGATCCAATCCAAACGCTGCGATCGCGTCCGAGACCATGGTGAGCAACTGATCGTCGATGTCTCCAATCAGAGCGCGGCTTCCAATGAAGGGCACGCCAAATCGCACGCCTTCTTCTTCAGAGAAGCCGACCACTTCAATCGCAAACGGAAGGCGGCGATGGCCGAGCAGCTCAACCAAGGCAACTCCCAGCACGACGCCCAGGATTCCGTCGAACGCACCCGCACGGGGCACCGTGTCGAGGTGCGAGCCGATGAACAGGCGCGGGGCGGAAGGCCGATCGGCCGGGTAAAAGCCTCTTAAGTTGCCCGCGGGATCGATCGCGACGCTCATGCCCGCCTGTTCCATCCAAGCTCGCAAATGCGCGTGCACGGCGTGCATCGGTTGGGATAAGAAGGTCCGCGTTGTGAAACCAGGCTCTTCGGTGAATTCGGCTAATAAACGGCACCGTCCAATCACGTCCATCACGATCCCCGATACGTGCTGTAGCCGTACGGACTCAAAAGAAGCGGCACATGATAATTGCCGGCGGGATCGGCGATACCGAAACGGATCACGATGGCATCCAGAAACGGCGGCTCAGAAAGCTGAAGTCCGGTGCTGCGAAAATAGTCGCCGGCGTGAAACGTCAACTCGTACACGCCGGTTTCGAGACGATCGGCCGAGATCAGCGGGTGGTCCGTCCGGCCATCAAGGTTGGTAATGGCCGATTTTATGAGCTTCGAGCAAAAGTGCAGATCGATCCCGAGCCCCCGCGCGGGCTCTCCGCGCGACGTATCCAGCACATGCGTCGAGATGCGAGCCATCTTATCTCTTCAAGCGTAAGCCAAGCACGCCGAAAGGAGGCCGCGCTTCTGTGTAGACGCCGAGTTCGTCGCCGCGCTCGACGATGGTGTCCCAGGTCCGGTTGTTGGCTTCCAGATGAATCTCCGCAATGCGCGAAATATCGGAAAGCATTTTCGTGCCGATCTGATAAATCACCTGCTGAATGCTTCCCGATTCGAAGCCGTGAAAAACCTCATGCACGATGCTCCGCACGGCCGCAGTGACGGCGCCGGAGTTAAACCCGGCCGAAGATTCTATATACAGCCATTCGAGATCCAGCCACATATGCAAAGGGCGATTGGCGATGTCGGGCAGCGTGGTGTATTCATCCCGCACGAAGCCGTGAAACGCGCTGCCTCCGAGCCGCAGGAGTTTAAAGCCTTGGATGCCGGACGCGATCTCCACAACGCCTTCGCGATTCAGCTCCAGGCGGGCGGTGGCGCGATCCGGCCCAGCCGGTGCGAACGCAACTTCGCTGTTGGGCAGAGCCGAGTACGGGATTTCAACTGCGGTAATTTGCACGCCTTCTACTTGTGGATAAAGACCCAGGAATTTCGCGCCCAGAAAGCGGCAACAATCTTCGAGATCCGCACCCTGATAGTTGAGCATCTCGCGCTGCACGAAATTCTTCATCGAATCCGTGGCAACCAGCCCGGTATTGTCGCCGGTGGTGTAAGTTTGCCAAAACGCGTCGCCATACACCAGAATCGTGACGCTCGCGCCGAAGACGGGACTTGCCCCAGAAGCAGTCTTCCCGTCGCGGTTCAAACGGTAGACAACTACATCTCCTTTGCCGTAATAACTGCGTTTCCATCCACTCGCAAACTGTCCTATCACGATGCGATCAAATCCTCCAGCCGAAATCTCGCGATGCGATACACCTGCCGGAGGGCCTCGCTAAATTCATCCTCCGGTGAAGATTCCATTCTCGCCTGAAGCGCGCGCAAAATATCGTGCTTGGTACTGCCTTTCACCGCCAGCAGAAAAGGAAATCCGAAGCGAGTGCGGTAAGCGGCATTCAGGCGATGGAGGCGCTCAAATTCGGCCGGCGTCAAACTATCCAGACCCGCGCCCGCCTGCTCCTGGCTCGAGGCTGTGCTCAAGCGCGCCCGCGTTCCGAGATCCGGATGGGCTTTCAACAGAGCCAGTCTATCTGCAAACGTTGCGCGCTCTACTTGCTCGGCCATTGCCGCGTGCAAAGCATCTAGGCTAGCAAATGGCCGGCATTCAAAGGCGCGCTCGGCCACCCAGTGAGAATGTTCGAAGACCCAGCCGATGGCGCCGACAAAGCCTGTTCGATCCAGTTGGTTCAGTTCAGCCATGGTCATCGTCCCTCCTCGCCGGCGGAATAGACAATGGAACCGTCGACGCGCACCTGGCATACGCACTCTGCGCCCGCCAGCGTGAAGATCGCAGCCAGCACGCGCTCCGGACTTTGCTCCCGTTCTAAAACCGCGGCCAGGGGACTATTGTCCGGCGGACGAAGATATACAAAATCGGCGGACTTTCCCACGCGAAAGTCCCCCGTTTCGTCACTCAGTCCAAGCGCCTCGGCTCCCGCCAACGTCGTCAGGTAAAGCAAGTGGCCTGCATCCAGAAGCATTCCGTCGGGAGCCACGCGCTGCAGAAGGTAGGCCTGCAGGCCTTCTTTGAGCATCCCGAACCCAGTGCCTCCGCCTACGTCGGTTCCGAGCGCGCATCGAACGCCTGCGTGCATGTGGCGCTGCATGGGAAACAATCCGCTGCCGAGCGCGGCGTTGCTCGAAGGGCAGTGTGCCACCGCGGCCCCGCCGCTTGCCAAGCGATCCAATTCCGAATCGGTGGGATGAACATCGTGCGCCATGATGGCGTTAGGACGATTGAATCCGAACCGCTCGTAGACCGCCAGGTAATCGGAAGCCCAAGGGAACAGGCGCGCAACCTCGGCAATCTCCTGAACATTTTCATTCAGGTGCGTTTGAAACAAAAGGTCCACATGTTCGCGCAGCAGTGTCTGGCAAACCTCCAGCATGGCCTCCGAAGTAGAGAGCGCAAAGCGCGGAGTGACGCCGTACCGTAAGCGGCCGCGCCGATGGAAGCGCTCGATCAATAAACTGCTCTCGCGATAAGCGCGCTCGGGCGTCTGATGCAGCTCCGGACGCAGCCGCCGGTCGGAGAGTACTTGTCCCGCCGCAATTCGCAATCCCGCCGATGCGGCCGCTTCAAACAACGCCGCCGTTGCGGGAGCGAAGTGCGCGCCAAACACCAAAGCGGTGGTGGTGCCATGAGAGGCCAGCGCATGGACGAATCCGCGGGCCACTCGACAGGCGTGGGAATGATCCGCCATCCGTGCCTCTTCGGGCAGCGCGCAGTCTTCCAGCCAGTCCAGCAGGGACCGGCCCAAGCCCCCAAGCACGCGCAGTTGCGGGAAGTGAGTGTGCGCGTCGACGAACCCAGGCAGGAGAAACCCGCCCCGCAGATCCACGCTCGGGACGCTCGGATGCCGGTCGCGAAGACTCGCATAATCGGCGCATCCGGCCACCCGTCCTTCGCGAATGAGCAAGCCGCCATCCGGATAGCTTTCGAGCGCGCTGGAATCTCGAAAGGGATTGCGCGGCGTGTGAAACAGGGGCGCGCGCAGCAGTTCGCCCACTGGGGCGGGAATCACTGCGTGGCACCAACCGAACTTACCTGCGATTCCCGCTCCGCCCGCGCTCGCTGTACCGCGAAGAACACGCGCTCCGGTGTGGCGGGGCTGTCGAGCATCACCGGTCCGCCCGCGCCGAATGCGGCAATCGCGTCGCGGATGGCTTCACGTACCGAAACGGCCAGCATTAGAGGTGGTTCGCCGACGGCCTTGCTACCGTAAATGGTGCCGGGCTCCCCGGCTCGCTCAAGAAACTCGACTTCGAAAACATCCGGGACTTCGGTCCACGACGGCAGCTTGTACGTGGACGCGCCCGCGGTGGCGAGACGGCCCTGCGAGTCCCACACCAGCTCTTCGAGCGTCAACCACCCGACGCCCTGAATGAATCCGCCCTCAATCTGCCCGCGATCCACCAGCGGCGAAACTGAATCGCCGACGTCTTCAAGGATGTCGGTTCTCAAAAGACGATAGTCCCCAGTGAAGCCATCCACTTCCACTTCGGAGACCGCTGCGGCGTAAGCGAAATAGTGGAACGGCTCGCCGCGCGCCGTTAGCGGATCGTAATGAATATGGGGTGTGCTGTAGTAACCTTGCGCGAACATCGCTACCCGTTGTCGATAGGCCGCCTCGCACAGTTTCGCGAACCGAATCGCTCGCTGCTCTTCGCCGTTCGGAAACACCAAACCGCCGGAAAAGCGCACCGCGTCGAAATCGCAGCCCAACATTCCGGCGGCCACTTGCCCCAGGCGGCTGCGAAGTTGGGAGCAGGCATCGGCCACAGCAGCCCCGTTCAAATCGGTCCCAGCCGATGCCGCCGTCGCCGAAGTATTCGGAATTTTGTCGGTGCGCGTGGACATAACACGCACGCTTTCCAGATCCAGACCCAGGCTCTCCGCCGCAATTTGCTGGATCTTGGTGTGCAGCCCTTGGCCCATTTCCGCGCCGCCATGATTCACTTGCACGCTGCCGTCCCGATAGATCAACACCAGCGCGCCGGCCTGATTGAAAAACGTCGCTGTGAACGAAATGCCAAACTTCACGGGCGTAATCGCAAGCCCGCGCTTGCGGTGCGGATGGCGGTCGTTCGAACGCTCGATCTCCTCCCGCCGCTCGGCGAATCCGCTGGATTCTTTGAGCCGCCGCCAGATGGTTTCGATGCGGTCGGCATCTTTGACCGGCTGTCCGTAATGCGTGGTGTCGCCCTCGCGATAGAAATTGCGTTCTCGAATCACCTCCGGCGGCAGGCACAAGCGGCGCGCTGCCTGATCCAGAATCTCTTCGATCACCAGCATCCCTTGGGGTCCGCCGAAGCCGCGAAACGCCGTCTGCGAGGTCTTGTTCGTGCGACAGATCAGGCCGGTGATTTCCGCGGCGGGCAGCAGGTAAGCGTTGTCGCAATGGAACATGGCGCGCGATAGAACCGGCTCGGAAAGATCCAGGCTCCATCCGCCATCGGAATAGAGCGCGATCCGCACGCCTTCCAAGCGACCCTCCGCGTCGAACCCAGCCGCGTAGCGCGCCAGAAACGGATGGCGCTTGCCGGTTAGCGCGAAATCGAGCGCCCGCGTGAGCCGCACACGCACCGGCCGCCGTGTTTTCCACGCGCCCAAGGCCGCCATGGCCGCCCACGGATTGGCTTGCACTTCCTTGCCTCCGAACGCTCCTCCCATGCGCAAACATTCCACCGTAACTTTGTTGCGTGTGATTCCCAAAACGCGCGCGATCACTTCTTGCGTCTCCGTGGGGTGCTGCGTTGAGGAATGCGCCGCAATGCCCCCGGTTTCATCCAGCCAGGCGATGGCGCATTGCGTTTCCAGATAGAAGTGCTCCTGCCCGCCGATCTGCAGCTCGCCTTCCAAGCGCAGCGGGCTGGAATCGATTACCGACGCATCCCCACGCGCCAGCCGCAGCGGAGCGGAGTGAAAGCTTCCAGCCAGAATGGCCTCTTCGATGGTAAGGATCGCTGGAAGCGGTTCGTAGTCCACCAAGACGCGGCCGACGCCACGCTGCGCCGCATCCAGAGTCTCGCCCAGGACCCATGCCACGGGCTGGCTGTGATACATCACCTCGGTTGGAAAAAGCGGCTCATCGTGCCGGTTAGATCCCGAATCGCCCTCGCCCGGAACATCCTGCGCGGTAAGAACCGTAGCCACGCCCGGTTCCAACAGGGCCGCCGAAAAATCCACCGCCTGCACCAACGCGTGGGCGTGCGGCGACAGCACCGGCCAGGCATGCAGCACGCGTGGAAAACGAAGCAGCAGATCGTCGGTGTACAGTGCATCGCCGGTCACGTGCTCGCGCGCGCTCTCGTGCGGGACAGGCTGTCCGGCAATCTTCACGCTGCTGCCTCCCGACGCTCCCACAGAAACTTCGCCAGCAAACTCTTGGCGACGGCCAGCCGGTATTCGGCCGATCCCCGATGATCGCCGATCGGCGTGAGCGTCCGATCGAGAGCTGCTTGCGCGCGCGCCACTGCGGCATCGTTCCAGCGCTGGCCGACGATCGCCTCTTCGGCCGGCAAGGCGCGCATCGGAATGGCCGCGACGCCGCCAAAAGCGAACCGGGCGCGCGCAATTCTTCCAGACGCATCCCAATCCATCGCCATAGCCGCGGCCACGGTGCTGATGTCGTCCATGCGCCGTTTAGCCACCTTGTAGAAGCGAATGAACTCCGGCAGCGGCTTGGGGATTTCGATGGCCGCGATCATTTCGCCGGGCTCAAGCATGGTGCGGCGGTAACTGGTAAAGAAAGAATCGAGCGGTACCGTTCGCCGCCCTTGCTGGCTCGCGAGGTGTAGCGCGGAATTCAGCGCCAGCAACAGCGGCGCGCCGTCGCCAATGGGGGAAGCAGTCGCGAGGTTCCCTCCCAAAGTCGCGCGATTGCGGAGCGGCGGCGATGCGAACAGCCGCAGCCATTGGCGCAACACATCGGGCACGTGGCCCCAATGCGTCGCGATTTCATTCAGCGGCAGTGCCGCACCGATAGTGATCGAGACCGCATTCTCAGAAAACTCACGCAGTTCCGCGATCGCTTCCACACTCACCAGGTGTGGCCAGCGCCGCGCGCGTAGATTCCACTCCACCACCAGATCGGTCCCCCCGGAAATCAAGCGTGCACCCGGATCGCTAGCCAGGATCGACAGGCATTGCCGTATGCCAGTGGGACGCGAGAATCGCGCCCCCTCGTGCTCGCTTTCGATCGCCTCCAGCCGCGGCGCGGGGCGCGACAAACGGTCGAGAAAATCACCCGCCGGCGCAGGGCCGAGCGACAGGGCTGCGTCGCGGATGGGCCGGTAGCCGGTGCAGCGGCACAAATTGCCTCCCAGTTCGCGCGGATCGCAAGGGCCGGTGCGTCCCGGCCGGTATTGCTCGGCGAACATGCTCATCACAAAGCCCGGCGTGCAATAACCGCATTGAGAACCGCCGCCGCTGGCCATGGCCTGTTGAACCTCAGAGAGCTTTCCATCGGCCGCCAACGCTTCCACCGTTAGTATTTCGTGCCCCGCGGCCATGGGCGCCAGCATCAAACAACTATTCACGGCGCGATACTCGCTTCCGCCCGCTCGATCGGCAACCAGAACCACGGTACAAGCGCCGCACTCGCCCTCCGCGCAGCCTTCCTTCGCTGCGGTGAGACCTTGCGCGCGGATGTAGTCCAGAAGCGTCGTCTGAACGGCCCCCGGATGGATGGAAACACGGCGATTATTCAGCAAGAATGCATGGGGCGAGGCCGTGTCCGTCTTCATTTCCCAACTCTCTACAATTATTGCAGCAGGCGGGCGGGACGTGCGTGAAAGATGCGAACGGGACGGTTCGTCTGTCCGGCGGTCAAGGCTCGCGGCAACCGTTCTCAGTACGCTTCGTTTAATAAAGAACGCGGAACAGATCGTCCGAAGTTCTGGGCGGCGTTACATGCTCTTACCTGGGCTCGTTTGCCGGCATCCCCGCTTTTGCACGAGCCAGCTCGGCCACCTTCGCGTAGCGCTCTTTGATGACGATTAGATCCTCGTCGCTGATCTCTTCCAGGTTAATAAAAGCATTCTGAGCGCCGCGCACCGCCCGCAGAAGTTCATCGGCTTTCAGTTGTAAAGCTGCGCTCTCGCGATTCTGCGTGTTCTGGATGAGAAAGAGCATGAGCATCGCGACAATGTTCGAAACGGTGTTGATCACAAGTTGCCACGTATCGGTCCAGTGAAACAGCGGACCGCTGGCCAGCCACAGCAGCGTCAGCAAGCATACCGTAAGAAAGTCCGGACTGGATCGGTTGCCTTGGCGGTCTTCTGGGCCATTTTGGCAAACCAGGTGTTCGTGGTTGTCATTCTGTCCATTGTTTTTATAACGCGCCTTGTTGCGCTCTTCTAGTTAAGCTAGCGCCGGCGATGCCAATTTCCCCGATCCCTTCACTAGGCGAGAAAGTAACTCGGGTGTTACGGGCCTCGCAGCGCTATCCCTGGCCGCCGCGGAAGTGGCAGAAGCGCAAAATAATGCCACCGTTAATTTTGGTTTTGTCCCGAACAGACATACGTCTGGCCGTCGGCGGCTTTGGTGACAGCGCACTACTCCGCGCGTAGAAACACTTTCAGCCCGGCCCGTGTCTAGCCAGTGGAGACCTATGGCAAAGAAAACTGCTTCCAGGAAACGAACTTCGTCGTCAACCAAGGGACGAGCGAAGACTGAAAAGGTGATGCACGAGTATAAGCACGGTACGCTAAAGTCTGGCGGACGCAAAAAAGTGACCAGCCGCAAACAAGCGGTCGCCATCGCTCTCAATGAGGCACGGGAAGCGGGCGCCAAGATCCCAAGGAAGAAAAGTAAAGCATAAGGGCGGATTAAACACTGCCCGGTTCTTCCTGTGCCACACAGATGAAGCTTTTCGCAAATCCTGCCGGCGCGGATCGACGCACTGAAAACAGGCCTGCCACCGAGGGGAGCGAAGATGCGTCCGACGGCTTCCGCGTGGATGATGAACGGGCTCGTGCGATGCTTGAGAGGCGAGTCGGCCCTGAAATCCGGCAGATCGTTGCCGACCCATTCCTTTTGCTCCTCGTTCCACCTGAGAGCGCGCGACGAGTTCCATGGCTTGTCAGATACGTCACAGGAAGCGCGATTGTAGAGGACACGGCGGTTCATCGGCCACGCCCATCCCCAATTCGGGTGATACACGCAGCGGGGATTTTCGAGCGTGAGGTCGACAGCCACATTTCCTGGAAGCGCGTTCGGCGTTGCTCGGTCGATGAGGCAATCCCAGCACTGGCGAAGCATTGCTCGCACTTCGCCGTTGGGTCTCCTTACCCCGCTCGTCTGAGGGCTCCGCCGGTTCTCCTTGGATCGCACTTTCCTCCGTACCGTGCGGTTTGCAAGCGCCTTGGTGCGGTAGCGGGCGCCGGCTGGTGACGCCGGAGATGTTCCCGGAGCGCCGGCCTCTCGTGTGCGATTCTGGCTGGCAACCAATTGCGCCGAAGTTCCGGGACACGAATCGCGCGCCGCAGAGCGGTGGACTGAGGTGCGGTCGGGAGTCTGTAGAATGGAGTCATCGCCGAATGTCCCGTATTTTCCCCGCCCTCTCCAGCCTTCTGCTTGTGGTATGCGCGTGCGGATGCAAGCACGCCGTGTCCGACAACATCGCGGCCACGGTGAACGGACGCCTCGTCACTTATGTGGACCTGGACAAGCAGTACCAAGCCCAGTTTATGTCGTCCAGCGAAAAACCCAGCACCGACCAAATGGAAATCCAAAAACTGGAGGTGCTGCGCACCCTGGTGGACAACGAAATCATGTTACAGCGCGCCGAAAAGCTGGGCTTGATGGCCACCGATGCGGACGTCGAGTCGCGATTCGCGGAGCTGAAAGCGCCCTATACCCAGGAGGAATTCCAAAAACAGCTCGAAGCCCGCAAGATGACCATGGACGACATGAAAGCGCAGCTCAAGCGGGACCTCAGCATCACCAAGCTGTTCAATAAAGAGATTACCTCGCACATTTCGATTTCCGACAAAGACGTCACCGACTTTTACAACGCCAACAAAAGCAGCTTCAATTTCCCGGAGCCGCAGGTGCATCTGGCGCAGATCCTGGTGTCGCCCACGCCGGATCCGAACGTGCGAAATCTGAAGAACGACAAAGCGCAGAACGACGAGCAGGCGCGCAAGAAAATGGACATGCTGGTGGCGCGGCTCAAGCAGGGCGAGGATTTCGTAACGCTGGCGCAGAATTTCTCCGAGGATCCCACCACCGCCCCCAACGGTGGGGACTTGGGATTTGTGCCGGAGTCGGCCCTCGAGAAGGCCAATACCGAAATCCGCGCCGTGATTCAAACCGCGCCGGCCGGCCAGGTTACGCCCGTGGTGAAAACCGCCGAAGGTTATCGCATTTTCAAGATTTATTCCAAGGAACCCGCTGGCCAGCGGGAGCTCACCGATCCGCGCGTGCAGCAGAACATCCGCGAAACCCTGATCAATCGCAAGGACCAGTTGTTGCGCGCCGCCTACTACGAAGTGGCGCGCGACGAAGCGCAGGTAGTGAACTATCTGGCGCAGGCCGTCGCGCAAACCAAAGACGGGAAGTGATTGAAGCGGCCAACTGGATCATTCGAACCACGGACCGATCCAATCACAGTATGATTCGGGAAATTCCCGATCAAGGTGAAACCTCTAAGGAACACGCGCGAAACGGCGGCGCGAGCCAGTTTCTAGTCCGCTCGGCGGTGCGCGCCGCACCCTTTGCGCTTTTGAGGGAGCCGGTTTCGACACAGCCTGCCAGCCGCTGCGATCTTACTGCAGGCTGGACGGCGTCGTCTTGGACTTCGCGTCCGGAGTCGCGGGAGGCTTCGCATCCGGCCCGGCCTTGCTCTTCCCCGCCGGCAGCTTCCGCACCTGCGCGAAATACTGCTGCACGTACTGCTGATACGCCAGCGGGACTTCGTCGCGATTGATCTCCCCGCCCGCTTCCCCATGCGTCGCGCTCTGCTGCGAATACTGGGTCTTCAACTGCTGTTTCCCGGACGAAACTTCCACCATCACTTCGCCTGAGACATTCGCCGCGCGCTTGCCGATAATCTCGCTTAGCTTACCCATCGCTGCCAGTTCAGCCGCCTCGCGAGCCGACTTGTCGCCATCCTGCTTCCCCACGCCGCTCTTGCCGTCGGGCGAGTTGGGCTGCGTGTTGCTGCGTCCTTCGCTCTTGCCCTGCGACCCCTGCTCGGTCCCGCCCTGCTGCTGGTCGCCTTCGGATTGCGAATTCGCGCTGGCGCCGGCCTGCTCCTGGCCGGGCGATTTCGAGTCGCCTTCCTGCTTTTGGCCTTGCTCGGAAGAGCGGTCGCTAGCCGATTGCGAAGAGTCGCTCGGCTTTCCGCCGCCTGGCTTCGATTGCGGCTTCATCTTCGCCAGCAGATTGGACAACGCGTCGCGCAGCTTGCTCGCCAGGCTGGAGTTGTCGCCCGAGCTCCCGGACTGGTTCGCGTCCTTCGCATCCTTCGAACCATTCTGCTCTCCGGATTTTGAATCCGCACCGGCCGAGGGATTCGCATTCGCTTCGCTCGCAGCCGACGAATCGCCTTTTTCGCCGGAGTCCAGTGGATTGCTTCCCGGTGTCATCTGCTGGCTGCTTTTCGCATCGGCTTTGGCGGAGCCGTCCAGCGACGCGCCGGCCTTGTTCGGATCGGGATCTGCGACAGACTGAAGCGCGGCGTCGGCGCCGGAATTGGGATCGTTACTCTTCGCGTCCCAGGGGTCCACCGGCGCGCTGGGATCGCGGCGGCCATCGGCGTCTCCGGGGCGCCGTCCGGCCCGCGCCTTGGCCTCTTGCGTCGAACCCCCAAACAAACCGTCAAAGTGAATGTGGACCAGCGGCGATCCCAGCTCCAGACTCCGATGGATTCCGTACCGCAATCCAAACATGCCGAACGCAACCGCCACCAGGGCCAGATTGACGTAGGCCGTTCGCGGCATCAGGAACGGCACGCCGCGCTCGACGTCGGCCGAGCGCGCTACGTCTTCCGCAACGCTCCGCTGCTGCTCGACAAATTCGGGCGAAGTCGCCCGCCCTGGATGCTGGCTGAAGTAATAGGCCGTAGACAGGGCGTCCTTGAGCGCCAGCCGGCGATCGATGGATTGCGCCACCAGATAAGCCGAGAGCAGCTTGGAGCGCGATCGATACGCGCTGGCTGCCAGGCTTCCCGCGAAGAGCAAAACCAGCCAATACCAATTAAGGATTTGCGCCCCCACAACCAGGAGCAAAATCGCGCCGGCCATGCCGACCACGGCCGCGAACGACGCGGAATGGACGAGCAGGTGCAGGGATTGGCGCCGCCGGCCACGCCGGATCAGGTCACGCAATGCGCTACGCTCGTCAGCCACTTAACAATCATTATTGCAGACCCCGAGTCGCTTTTCGCTGCCGAAATTCCGCGCCTGCGCGCGGCGCGGTTCCCCGCCAGGTCCGATAGCTCGCAAACAACCGCCTCAGCGCCTGTCTCCAGGCGGTGTGTGCCGGCCAGGAGGTTGTCACTCGGGATCGCAATCGGCCGATGGCTTCGCGACAACTCGTGCTCCCGTCGAAAACTTGAAAACCCGGCCACGGCCGTCGCCTCATGCGCCAGCACTGCGCACAGGCTCTCTCGGCGGAACAATACCACGCAGCGGCGCGTTCAATCTTCGAAATCTGAACCGCCCTAACTCCAAAGTTCGCGCTGCACCCGCGTGAACTCCCGCACAATCTCCTCTTCCATCCGGTGCCGCCCGTCGCGAACGACAAATCTGCCGCCTACCGCAACGTCCCGCACCGCGCTCCGTTCCGCGGAGAACACAATATGATCGAGCATCGATTCGGCGTCCGCTCCCGCCAACGACGGATCGTCGAGCGCCACCGTAAAAAAGTCCGCCGGCCTTCCCGCTTCCAGAACGCCGCCGGACGCGCCCAGGCTTGCCGCGCCCGCTTCGGTGGCGCAGGCGAACAGATGCGTTGAAGCGCAAAGAGTGCGGCGAACCGGCTCGCGCCGCACTTCGTTTTGCGCGGGTTCGTCAAAAACCAGCACGGCCCGCTCCAGCTTGACCATTCGGAGATGATATTCCAACTCGCGCGCGTCTTCCAACAGATTGATTTGCACGTTGCTGTCCGATCCCAATGAGATCCGAACACCCGCGTGCAACAATTGGTCCGCCGGCACCGTTCCATCGCCAAGATTGCGCTCGGTGGTGGGGCACGCGCAGACTATCGCAGCGGCGCGCGCGAGGCTCGAAATTTCTTCGCCGGTGACGTGAATGGCATGTACGGCGGTGAAGCGGGAATCGAGCAAGCCATTCCGTTCCAGCAATTCGACGGGACGCAAATTATATTCGGCCAGGCAAGCTTCCACGTCCGCCGGCTGTTCTGAGACGTGCATGTGCAGGGGCATTTGCCGCCTGCGGGCGTACTCCGCCACTTCCTGCAAGTAAGCCAGCGGCACGGCTCGCAGACTGTGCGGCGCAACGCCCACCCACGCCTGCCCCTCGTTTTCGGCGAGCGCCGCCCGTAACGCCTCCGTGTCGGCGATGAAATCCTCCACGCGCGGCGTCAGGAATCGGGCTTGTCCCGGCTCGGCAGGCTTACCCCATCCGGACCGCACATACGCTGTCCGCAACAGCGCAATGCGCAGACCGATGTCGCGGGCGGCGCGTATGACGTGCAGCGCCAGCTCATTGCGATCCGCGTAGGCCGCTCCGCCCGCTCCATGATGCACATAATGGAATTCGCCGGCCGTCGTGATGCCGCCCAGCAGCATTTCCAGAAACGCCATGCGCGAAGCATGATACAGCGCCTCGGGCGACAGCCGGTTGGCGGCATGGTACATGCGTTCACGCCAGGTCCAAAATGAATCGCGTTCCCTAGAAGCGCAAAGGGCGCGGCGCGCACCACCAAGAATGTCGGGAACTTGCTCGCGCCGCACTCCGTTTTGCGCGTGTTCCTCAAAAGTCCGGTGCTCGGTGCGCCCCCGCAGGACACGTTGAAAGGCATGCGAGTGACCGTTGACCAGGCCCGGCAGCAGGGCGCGTCCGCTCAGTCGCTGAGCGTGTGCTAAATCGGCAGGCTCGGAAGAAAATCGCGTGACGCGGCCAGTGGCGTCCGCGAACATCGCCAGCCCCGCTCGAAATTCTCCGCCCGTATAGATCAGATCCGGCAGCCAGCCGGTTTCGGCCTCAGTTCTCAACAGACCAGAGTAGCGCGTGTCGCCGCAACATCAGTCCGACTTTGCGCCGGTGGCGCTTCGCCACCAGGCGGCGCCGCCTCCACCAGCACGAAATCGGCCAGTTTTCCGGGCGCTATTGAAGTCCGAAAAGACCCCTTGCTCACGCGCGCGGCTCAGCAGATTCCGCGCGTTACCGAGCCGCGACCGTAAGGAAGCGGGGGCCGCCCATAGACCGCGCACGGCTAGTTAAGCTAGCTGGCTAGTTAAGCTAGCTCTGGAGATTGGCCATTTGCGATGCGGGCTAGTTAAGCTAGCTGCTAGCAGACATTTACGCCACGAATCGCAGGCTTTCGAGCGCCCCGGCGTTCTTCTGCCGAATCTCGGTCACGGACGCCATCGAAATGCCCGCCAGGCTCGAAGCCGTGTTCATGCGGACGTAGGAGGGCAGGTCTTCTTGCGATTCGCTGACAAACTCGGCCAGATAAAGCAGCGAGCTCAGCGGCAGCGTGGAGCGCTCGGGACGATGGTGCCAGCGCACCGCCTCCACGATCTCCGGCGGAAATTTCCATTGCGTCAGAGTTTCGGCCCCAACTTCGCCGTGGCAGCGCCCCGAGAGACACAACTCAACTTCCATCGGCGGACAGCCCCCGTCGGTGAGACGCTGGAAGCGCTCCTGGAATGCCACCGGCATGAGGGCAAAGGCCAACCGGCCGATGTCGTGAATCAACCCGGCCAGAAACGCCTGCGATGGATCTATTTTCGCCGTGGAATACATCGCCACCCGTTCCGCGGTCTGCGCCACATCCAGGCTGTGGTTCCAGAGCTGGTGCGCCTGCGGGGACGAAAAGTTGCCCCGGATGGCGGAGGCCAGCAGCACCCGCCGCGCAGTTTCGGTGCCGATATAGGAAACGGCGTGCAAAATGCTTCCGATGGGAATGCGCGGACTGTAATAGGCCGAGTTCGCGGTTTGAATCAGCCTTCCCGCCAGCACCGGATCGAGCGATGCCACGGCCTCCATTTCGCGCGGTCCCACGTCGGGCTTCGCAACCTGTCGCACCACCTCCCGGGAGGCGCGCGGAAACACCGGCAAACGATCGATCACCCGGCTCACATCGGCCCGGCTGGTGACCTGCAGGTAGGTCATCATCGCCTCTACCGACGAGTTCGTGCATTGATCCGGCGAAGCGGCGTCAAACAGCGGCTCCGATTCGAAAAACTGATCGAAGTCGTCGCTGATTTCAAGCACCGCCACGATCTTCCCCATGGCCGCATCGGAGATCGGACGCCGGCCCCACAAGGTCTCCAGCACGGCCCGCACGTCGTCGGAGAGGAAGGGCCGCTCACCCCTGGCTTCCAGACGCATCTCCGCCAGCAGACGCCGGCCCGCCTGGTCGTCCACCAGGATCTCTGGAACATGATGGGCCAGTGCGGCCTGTTCCACCAGGTTTCTATCCAATTCTGAAAGGCCGATCGCGGCCGCCAGCTCGCTCGACCAGGTTGCCACTCGCAGACAATGCGCGCGGATTGCTTCGTCGCCGCGTGATTCGACCAATTCTTCTTCGCAGCTCGTCATGGGAATCTCATCGGCCAGGGTTCCGGAAAGTGTGGGACCCGGCGGCCCGCCGCTTTCCGTCTTGTTTTCGTCTTGCCCCGCGCAAGCCATTGATACAATTCACCCTCGCGGGACTTATCGATGATCCGTGCGCACGATTCAGGAAATCTCACCCTAGTCCCACTACAGGAAAACCGCTGACCTCGCAAGCTTCTGAACCCGGTTCCCCTGCAAGCACGTCTCGGCGGACATAGCTTCCCGCTTCAGTACGACAACCTTGCGGAACATGCACGTTCGCTTGGAATGCCCGCTACTACAACACGCGGAACTGCCCCCGCCGTTCTCAGTCTGTCCTCGCATGTTCATGGATGCCCGGCACTACAGGATATCGGAAACCGCGGATCGCGCCCTCGCATCCCACCGCGCGATAAGCTTCCAGTAAGGCCCCCACGGCGGCCCCATGTACCGGAAACACCGGAGACCTCACTCGAACGCCCGCCTCCGATGCCAGCCAATCGTCGAATCGTCTTAGTACCATCCGGCTACCGAATACGCCGCCGGAGTATGTCACCAGCGTCGGCTCTCCGCTTGCGAACAGTTGCCCGCGCACGCCCACTGCCAATAAAGCCAGCTCGCGTGCCGCATTATCCAGGATTTCCGCAGCCACAACGTCGCCGCTCTCCGCCGCGTGATGGACCAGAACGGAAAGACCCGCAACTCGCGGGCGCGGAAACTCGCTGGTATAGCTCCGATGCAGCAAGTCGTTCATGTTGCGCGCACCCGCGGCATCCAGCAGCCGGGCGCGAAGCGACGTAGGCACGCCCCAGCCCTCTTCCCAGCGCAGCGCGGCGCGCAAGGCTTGGCGCGCAATCCAGAATCCTCCGCCCTCGTCTCCAAACAGGTAACCCCAGCCGCCGGCTCGCGCCGTACCCCCGCGGGCGTTTCGGCCAAAAGCGATGGATCCGGTTCCAGCGGCCACCACCAATCCCGGTTCACCGCCGGTGGCGCCTGCCAGCGCGATCGCGGCGTCGTCGGTGATCGTGGTCCGCTCGCTTCGAAGCATTCCACTGAGCATCGATTCCTTGCCCGCCGGTCCGCCGCTGAATCCCAGGTACGCGCTCGCGAAGCGGACACTCCGAGCGTCTACCACACCCGCCTGTGCGCAGGCCGCATCCAGGGACGTCCGAACAGAGTGGGCGTCATAACAAGGCCCCCCTCGTCCCACGCCCACCACGCGGCCGGTTTCATCGCCGATGAGCGCCGTCGTGCTGGATTGCCCGCCGTCGACGCCTAAAAAATACGCACGCATCCCCTACTTAATATGAAACAGCCGCGCGTCGCCCATCGATCCCGCCACCGTCAGTCCCCAGACCGCCGGATAGCGCCGATAATCGTTGCCGCCCGGATTGTCCGGCTTGATCAGCACGTAATGGATGCCGCGCGCCTTCAGTTCCGCCGTGGCCGCCAGGCGCAGGCTAGCGCGGATGGGCTGCCTGCTTTGCACCGGGCGATCGGTCAGAGTCGCCCATTTACCGTCCGCGCCCATGCCTTCTAGCTTCATCTTGATGTCGCCGGAATCGTCCGACGACTCTACTACCACGCCACTGACGCTCCGGAGCTGGCCGAAGTCCACTTCCATGTACATGCCCGGAGCCGCCGGCTGCCAGGTTCGCCAGCGCGTAACGGGACTATTGTCGAAAGCCAATTGAACGTCCCAAGGGTTCGGACGCGCGGTAAGCCGCCACGCCGCATCCCGGGTTATTTCCATTGGCCCGCTGAATACGCGCAGCTCGGCGATGGACCATTGATTTTCAGGCAAACTGGCCATTTGCACCACCCGCAATTTGCGCAGCTCCCTCGGAGCGAAATCGAAGCGGAAAATGCGCGTGGGCTGATAGGCGCGTACCACCGGCGTCCACAAAATATCTTGCAGCACCTCGTTCGACGCGCTTTGGTAGCCGATCAGCAGATTGCGCGGCAGATACGCTTGGCCGCCCTGGCTGACAGCGAAGATCGGCTCGTTAACGGGAACCGTGGCTTCCAGCATGCGCGCGACGGCGTACTGCGGATCCTGGCTCAGGTAAACATCCTCGGGGATGCGCCCCAGCGCCGCCCTCACTGGCACTTCATCGATGCGATAAGCCCCGGGCGCGCAGTACAGATTGTAGATCCTGGGCCAGCATGTAATGGCGTGCGCAACCACCAGCGTGATTAAGAGCCAGCGAATGTTGTAAACCGCCAGCGCCAGCGCGAGCGCCACGAAGGGTACCACCGGGATCAGGAAGCGCGTGCCGATATTGCTGAAATATGTGCACACGAATATCGCCGCCGCCAGCAGCAGTTGGCGTCCCTCTCGAAAACGCAGCGCCAGCAAAGCCAGTGGAGTGAGCAAAAACAGCGGGCCGAGAAAGCCCTCTACATGATCCCCTTGCACCGTGACTTGCAGCGGAATCTGCCATCGGCTGGCGAGATCGTATCTCGCCAGATCGGCGCGCCAGGTCTTCTCAAATGAAATGTGTACATACGGGTTGGGAAAGACACTGTTGGCGAGCGGCGACACCGGATTTGCCACTTCGATCCAATCCTTCACCATCCATGGCAGTATGCAAGCCGCTGCCAGGATCGAAACCACAAGCGCCGGCCGCAGCACCGGTTTTTGTTGCCTCCAAAGCTTCCAGGCAACGAAGCCGATTGCATAAGGCACGGCCACAAACGCCGTGTATTTCACCTCGTAAGCGAAGCCGGCCAGAAGGCCGATGGGTATCAGCATCTTCGGGTCGCGATTTTCGTCCCACACCTGCAGCAGATAGAACAGAGCGAACACCACCGCCGCCAGCGCGACGTCCAGATAGGCGATGGAGGCATCCAGCAAAACGATGGGGCTGGCAAAAGTGAACAGGGCTGCGCCCACGCCCACCGCGTCGCGGCCAATTCGCTGGCCATAAGACAGAATCAGAAACGCAAGCGCCACCAGGAACGTGAAATGAAGCACGCTGGCTGCCGAGTGGCGTCCGAAATCGAACGCGAACAGATACAGCAGCTCGATACCCTGCGATAAACTGGCGTAAATGTCGGTGGTAATGCGGACGAATCCGTGGGCCTGGCGGTATTTGAGAACCTCTCCGAGGTGATAACCCATCCCATCGGTGCTGTGCTCGGGCGCGAGCGCGTTGAAAAACCCCAAGTAGCTAAATGCCGCGAAGGCCGCCACAAAAACCCACAGCCACAACTTGGGGAGCGGAGGAAACCGCTTTCCCGAAGATCGCAACGCGCCCGAATATACTGCGTAACCGATAATGGCCAGCCCGAGAAAAAGCAGGGGTCCACGGCGCGCCAGCCGCGTGGCGCACAACACAAACATGATCCCGCTCAAGCAAGCCGAACCGACAATATAGGCCAGCAAGCGCTCTTCCCACGCATGAAAAACCAGCGCCAACCGCCGGAATAGCAGCATGCCGAGCGACCAGGCGGTCGCCGCGGTGAACAGCGCGCCAAACAGAATCGGAACAACCCGAATCATCTCTCACGCGCCTTGTGAGGGAGCGGTCGCCTCACTGCTTAAACCCCATCCGCAACAAGATCACCCCGAACTTCACTCCGTCCCGGGGCGCAACATAAAGCTTATCCACCGACATCCCGATCATGGTGTCTGCGTCCACCGACAGCCAATCCGCCGGAACCGGCTTCTCAAAATGCTTCACTCCAGGCGTAGGATAGCGGACTTTATCCAGCACCCTGCCATTCACCAGATACGCGATCTCCACCGGCCCGGTCGTTTTGAACCCGTCGTCCCAGATCCCAAAATCCGCACTGAACTTGAGATTTTCGGTGGCGAGCACCAGCAATTGCACGGTGGGATTCTGAGCGGTCCAGCGCCAGGAAGGATCCGCCTGGCCATAAATGTCTTTTACAATATGCAAACTCGCATCCGGATCGCTCATGTCCACCATCATGGCGTCCGGGCCGGGATTCACGCCTGCCACCGGATGGCGCTGCTCGGGCGGCGCATAGCTCTCTGGCAGACGATCGCAAGCGGTCAGGCACAATACCCCGGACAAGAGCGCCCAGCGTGAGAAGTGTTTGCACCGGCAGGAAGACGACAGTCGGATCAAGAATTCATTATGCCATTCAAAGCCCGGCGGATCGAAGCAGCCGGCTGGCGGTCTTGAGCGCCCATGCCGCAGACGCTCACAGCATCAGTCCCGAACCGGCCGCCACCAACGGCGACCCAAGGCGCGCGCAGCGTCTACATTTCTCGTCACTCCCGTGCCAGCCTCAATACTGTTCACTTTATGAGGCGCTGGTACACGCGACTGTTAGTCGCGTCTTAGGACGGCTTTTAGCCGTCCAGATAATTGGCTGCGATCAATCGCCGGATCGATTCGATGTCGGCGAGGTTGAAGATCCGTCCGCGATATTTCCACTCGATTGCCATCTCTCTAGCAGCAGTTTGCCAAAGACGGCCCCGGAACGCAAGCTTTTTCCTACTTGTTTTGGGTTATTTCATTGGACGACACCCGGGCGCGGTCTGAGGCGTTTCGAGCAGTTGCTCAGATTGGCGATGTTACAAGACTTCTGACACAGGACACTAGCTGCTGAGAAATGCCCAGCACACCGTGCCGCGTTCACACTCTTGTGAACGCCATTTTGACGCCTTCTCCTCCGGCCAAGGCAGTCCGAATCACCCGAGCCAAATCGTCTTCTTCCTGCGCGAACACCGTCCGCAAATCCAGCAACAAGCGCCCATCCTCAATCCGCGCCACCACGGCAGGATCGCTCAAACGGCAGCGCCGCTCGGCATCCACGACGTCCGCGCAATCGATCGCAATCAACCAGCCTCTGAGCGGCTGCCCCGGCGTCGATCCCCCTCCAATCACCGAGCTTCCTTCGATGATCGAAGCCGGCAGGCCAACCAGCCGTCCCAGAAATCGCTCTGATCGCGCCCGCAGCTCTTCGGCCGACTGCGCAATCATTCGTAAAGCCGGAATCCGGTCCCAGCGTTCCAAAACAAGATTGCGCAGCGTGGTTTCCAGCGCCTGATAAATCAATTTGTCCAGCCGCAGCGCCCGAAACATAGGATTGCGCCGCAGCCTCGCTATCAATCCGGCATCCCCCGCCAGAATCCCCGCCTGCGGCCCGCCCAGCAGCTTATCGCCGCTGAACGACACCAGGTTCACTCCCGCGCCAATGCTGTCCGCCACCAGCGGCTCTTCCACGCCAAACGCGCGCAGATCCGCCACACACCCGCTACCCAGGTCCTCGTACAAAGGAACACCGCGCTCCTTCGCCAGCGCCGCCAGCTCGCGCAGTTCAGGCTTCGCTGTAAACCCTTCGATGCGAAAGTTGCTGGGATGCACGCGCAATAGCAGCCGTGTTCGCTCGTTCATCGCCTCCCGATAATCGTCGATACGGGTCCGGTTCGTCGTCCCCACTTCGCGCAGGATCGCACCGGACCGCTGCATGATATCGGGTATGCGAAATCCGTCGCCGATCTCGATCAACTCGCCGCGCGACACCACCACTTCAAACCCCGCCGCCAGCTCGTTCAACGCCAGGTATATCGCGGCCGCGTTGTTGTTCACCGCAATGCCCGGAGCGCCCGTCAACCGTTCGATCCATGCTGACGCGTGGACATCCCGCTTGCCCCGCCGCCCCGCCGCCAAATCGTATTCCAGATTCGAATATCCGAACAGCGGCTCGAATAGGGTCAGCGGCGCGCGGCCCAGATTGGTGTGCAGAACCACGCCGGTGGCATTGATCACCCGGCGCAGCGACGGCGCTTCCAGTTGCGCCAGATTGCGCTCTACACGCTTCTCGATCGCCTCACAGTTCGAAGCGCGCCCCGCTCGTATGTCGCCGCGTATTGTTTCGAGTAAACGACGGATTTCTTCCACCACCAATCGCCTAGGAAAGCGTCCCTCCAGGTGTCCCACCGCGGCGAGGACCTCATCTACAGATGGCAAATCGCGCAGTTGGTCCGGGGCCGCCACGCCACGATCTTAACCCAACCTCCGCAGGGTTAACAGCTTCGTGGTATCTTCCTGGTTTCATGGACCCCATCAAGCTTCTCGTCATTTCAAGCCCCCACTATCCGTTCCTCCGCTTCCTGGACGGTCTCTCGCAACCCGTCAAGGTCTACACCGGAACCGATCTCGATTTCCTGAAACAGCGCGCTCCCGAAGCCGACGTGATCCTCAACGGTTTTCACGATGGCGCCGCGCTGCAGGCCATCCTGCCGCTGGCCGCCCGCGTCAAGTGGATACATGCGCTGTCGGCCGGCGTGGAGAAAGTTCTGTCGCCGGAGCTGATCGAATGCCCCGCCCCGCTGACCAACGGCCGGGGCGTGTTCGGTCCCGCGCTGGCCGAGTTTGCCATCGCCGCCATGCTGTACTTCGCGAAAGATCTGCGCCGGCTCATCCGCCAGCAGGAGGCCGCGCGCTGGGAACAGTTCGATGTCGGTTTTCTGCGCGGCCAGACGCTGGGTGTCATCGGCTACGGTGGTATCGGACGCGAAACGGCGCGCCTGGCTCACGCTCTCGGCATGAAAATTTTGGCTCTTCGACGGCGCACTCCGTCCGCGGAAAATGACCCGATATTGGAGCGGTCGTTCACCCGCGATCAGTTAACCGAAATGCTGGGCCTCTCCGATTACATTCTCGCCGCCACGCCGCTCACCCCCGAAACTCAGGGTATGCTCGGCTACAACGAGTTCCACTTCATGAAGAGCAACGCCGTACTGATCAATGTAGGCCGTGGCGCGGCGGTGGTAGAGCAAGCGCTCATGTCGGCGCTCAACCAGGCCATCATCCGCGGCGCGGCGCTCGACGTCTTTGAGACCGAGCCGCTGCCCTCCGATCATCCCTTTTACCGCATGCAGAACGTCCTGGTCTCGCCTCACTGCGCCGACCACACCACGGGCTGGATGGAGCTGGCCGTCAACCAGTTCATCGAAAACTTCGAGCGTTTCCGCAATGGACAGCCGCTCGATTTCATCGTGGATAAACAGGCGGGCTACTGACCGTGCACATGCTTCAGTTCTCCGATATACAAGCCGCCGCCGAACGTACGCGCGGCATCGTGCGCCGGACGCCGGTCTTAACTTCGCGCACCTTCAACGCCTTGGCTGGCGCCAGCGTCCTCTTCAAGTGCGAAAACTTCCAGCGCGGCGGCGCTTTCAAAATCCGCGGAGCGGCAAATTTCATCCTGTCGATTTCGAAAGACGATCTGCCGCCCGGCGTCGTGACGTATTCGTCCGGCAATCACGGACAAGCCGTCGCCATTGCCGCCGCATCGCAAAGCATCGCCGCCACCGTCGTTATGCCCGCCGATGCGCCCGCATCGAAGCTCGCGGCCACCCGCGCCCACGGCGCTAAAATCGTGGCCTATGATCGCTTCTCGGAAAATCGCGAAGCCATCGCGGAGCGCATCGCAGGCGAGACCGGAGCCACCATTGTTCCTCCCTACGATCATCCCTGGACTATCGCCGGACAAGGTACGGTGGCGCTCGAAGTTCTCGATGAAGTGCCCGATCTCGACGCCCTCGTGGTCCCCATCGGCGGCGGCGGATTGATCTCAGGCAGCTCCATCGCCGCCCACGCCATACGCCCGGGGATTCGCATCTTCGGCGTCGAACCCGCGGACGGCAACGACACGCTTCTGTCTTTGCGCGCTGGCCAGCGCATCGGGATTCCGATGCCGGAAACCATTGCCGACGGGCTGCGCGCTTCCAAACCCGGCGCGCTGACATTTCCCATCGTTCAGCAGCATGTCGAAGACATTCTGCTGGTGACCGACGACGAAATTCGCGCTGCGATGCAATTTCTTCTGACGCGGATGAAGATATTGGTCGAGCCTAGCGGCGCGGCGCCGGCCGCCGCTGTCATGCTCGGAAAATTGCCGCCGGAAATTCAGAAAATCGGCGCCGTGCTCACGGGCGGAAACGTCGACCTGACGCTGTAGCACGCTACCGACGAACAGCGAAGACCATACGTCGCGGAAAAGCTACTAAAGCGAAGTTCCCGATGCAAAACGAAAGCCTTATCTTACGCGCCTTCCGTGAACGGCCACATGACTGCGTAGTCATGTAGAAATTGCTGAGAAGCCAATAAATGGCCAGTTCTGAAAGATGTCTGTGGAGCTGCCGAAAAAAGCCGTTTGGAACCGACTCCCTCACGGTCGCGGCTCGGTAAACACGTGCAAACACGCATTCGCGACAATGAGACGCGCGCGTCGGCAGGCGAATTTTCGCCTTTTTCAGCATCCTACTAAACTAATCGCCCGTCTCCTCCAGGAAGCAGCTCTCAAACGCCCGGTCCACCACATCGTCCGTCAATTCAAACGGCAGCTTCTCGAAATGAATCAAATCGATGGCATGCGAGAGGATGTCGCGCGGATGGCAGCGCCGGTAGGGCTTGCGGGTCTTGTGATAGTGCTTGTCGATGAAGCGCGCAATCAGCCCATCGAGGTACGGCAGGCTCTTCGATTCGCAGAAGCGCTGGAAGATCGTGGCGAACTCGTGCTCGTCCGGACTGCGCAGCAGCATCTTGTATTGAATGCGCCGCAAAAACGCTTCGTCACCCAATTGTTCCGGCTTCAGATTGGTGGAAAAGATCAGAAAAGCCTCAAACGGGACGGTGATCTTGCCGCCGCTGTGGAACTTCAGATAGTCCACCCGGCGCTCCATGGGCACAATCCAGCGATTGAGCACCTCAGTCGGGGAGCACCGTTGCCGGCCGAAGTCGTCGATCAGGTAGATCCCGTTGTTCGCCTTTAACTGATACGGCGCATCGTAAATCTTCGACGTGGCGTTGTAATTCAAATCCAGCATTTCGAGGGTCAGTTCGCCGCCGGTCACGATGAACGGCCGCTTGCATTTGATCCACCGCCGGTCGTGCCGCGGAGTGCTTTCGAATACCGACTGGACCTCGGTGTCGTCCACCGGCTGATGATAGAGCGGATCGAACACCTGAACGATAGTGCCCTGGCAATCCAACGCGTGGGGAATATACACGCACGAATCGTCCACGTTCATCAGCGCTTCGGCCAGGAACGTCTTCCCATTTCCCGGCTGCCCATAAATGAGGAATGAATTTCCCGAGCTGACTGCCGGACCGATCTGCGCCAGAATACGCGGGGTCACGACCATCTTGCGGTAAGCCTGCTGCAACGCTTCGGGCGTGAGCCAGCCATCGGCGCGCCGCTGTCGCCGAACCATCTGCGTGTATTGCGATAACGGAACGGGCGCGGGCCCGGAGTACTGATTGCTCTCCATGCACTCGCGCGCGTAGTTTTTTCCCCCTTCTCCCAGCGCGAACAGAACCGTGCTGTTGCCCATCCCCAGCGACTTTTTGGCTTCGATGAAATGCTGCCGTTTGAAAAAATCGATGATCTCTTCGATCAGGCTGAACTTCAGTCCTAGCGCCTCCGACAACTCCCGGCCTAGCATGTCGCCCCGCAAGTACAACATTTTCAAAATGAGCTGTTGCAGCGTGGCCGCCGCCAGCCCGGTCTCCTCCAATGTCTCGGGAACGGCTGGAACCACGCTGCCGCTTGTCGAGTCCTCTTCCGGCGCAGCGCTGAGCGACCGCGATAGAACTTCGAGCCCGCTCATGGCGCTTTGTTCCAGATCGTCACTTTGTTCGAGATCGTCTGAGCTGGATGTAGATAGGTCGGATACGGATTGCATTGCGATGATGGTCCAGTGTGGAGCCTAAACACGCCGGGCGCAATAGGAACTTGGTTCTTCTTCGCGTAGGTCAATTTCCGGGGTTGACAACCGGGAGTGGCTGCGAGTGCCGCGCCGTCCACTCCGCTCCCGCCAGCACCACCAGTGCCGCCAGAAATCCCCACAGGATAATCGTCACCGTGTAGTAGAAAGGCCCGTATTCAGACTGCAACTTGGCCCGGAGATACGGCCAGGTCCAAAGGTTGATGTACTTCAGGATCTCCAGCAAAACTCCGACTGCAATGGCCGCCGGAACAATCCGCGCCGGCTGGATTTTGCAATTCGGCAAGAGCCAATAAATCAGAAACAACATCAGCATCGACATCGGAAGGGCCGCCGCCTTGAACAGCAGCAGCCCGATCAGGTTCGCCACCGGCGCCGTCTGCCGGATCGTCAGGCCGGTCAGGAACTCGGTGTTCAACGCCGTCAGCGTGGTGGAAACCAGCATCAGCGCGCCGCACGCGAAGATCAGCCCCAGGCTTACCAACTGATTCTTGAAATAATTCCGGTTCTTGGAGCAATGCCACACTCGATTCAGCGCCACTTCCAGCGGCTCAAAGATTCCGCTGGCAGTGAAAAACAACAGCACCAGCGAAATCGCCTGCACTGGCCCGCGCGACGCCACCGTGACTTCGAAATTCCGCCGGATGAATTGCCCGAACGTATCCGGAAAGTAATCGTCCAGGGCGAAATACACCGCGCTGACCCCGGCTCTCCACTTTAAGACGTACCGGCATATCGAAAGCATGACGGTGAGAAACGGAAAGAAAGACAACAGCAAACCGGCCGACACCGAAAATGCGAATACATGCACCTCGGTTTGCATCAGGTATCTGAAGGTGGGCAGAAGCGCGCGGCCGAATCTTCTCATTGCGCTCACTGTGCAATCACACGCCGGCCCTCAATCTTCCACCGTCCCGACAAAACAATCCCGATCGCTTCGCTGTATATGCGATGCTCCTCCACCAGAATCCGCGCCGCGAGCGTCTGCTCGGTGTCGTGGTCCAGCACGGGCACCGCAGCCTGCAGAATAATCGGACCTGCATCCAACTGCTCATCCACGAAATGCACCGTGCAGCCGCTGATCTTGGTACCGTGTTCCAGCGCTTGCTTCTGCGCGTTCATCCCCGGAAACGCGGGCAGCAGCGATGGATGAATATTCAACGCGCGCAGTGGGAAAGCCCGGCAAAACTCCGCGGTCAGCAGCCGCATGAAACCAGCCAGGCATACCAGTTCCACGCCGCGCCCCCGCAGTTCCTCCACCATGCGCCGGTCATACTCTTCGCGCGGCACGCCCTTCGAAGGCAGCACCAGCGCCGGAAGTCCGCGCTCCCGCGCCGTTTCAATCCCGCGAGCCTGTGCGCGATTCGAAATCACCGCCACAATTTCCGCGCTCAGCCTGCCTTCCTCGATATTTTTCGCGATGGCTTCAAAATTCGATCCCCGGCCGGAAAGCAGGATGCCCAGGCGCTTCACTTGTCACCAACCGCACCACCCACGTAGACCACGCGCGAGCCGCGCGATTCCACCACGTCGCCCATCTGGAAGCACGCCTCGCCCAGGCTGCTCAACAGCGCGCGAGCCTTGCCAAGATTCCGCTTCGCGATCACCAGGATCATCCCGACGCCCAAGTTGAAAGTCCGCCGGTAATCGGCCATATCCAAATTGCCGATGGCCCGCAGTTCCCCGAACAAAGGCGGAATGGTCCAAGTGGAAACATCCACGCGCGCCGCCAAGCCCTCCGGCAAAATCCGGGGAGTGTTATCGGTGATGCCACCGCCCGTAATGTGAGCCGCGCCCTTCAGCATGCGCGCGTCGATCAACGCGCGAATCGGCTTCAGATAACTCCGATGCACCTTCAGCAGTTCATCCGCGAGGGCATTGGTCAGCGGACGCCGCCCCGTTTCAAACAGCAACTTCCGCGCCAGCGAATAACCGTTGGTGTGCAGCCCGTTCGATGGCAAACCCAGGAGCACATCGCCCGCCCGGATCGCAGCGCCGGTGAGCATCTGCTTGCGCTCCACGGCGCCCACGATAAACCCCGCCAGGTCGTACTCGCCTTCCCGATAAAGCCCGGGCATCTCCGCTGTTTCGCCGCCGATCAGCGCGCAGCCGTTGGCGCCGCACCCGCGCGCCACGCCCTCAACCACCTGCCCCGCCACCTCGGCGTCCAGCTTCCCAACCGCAAAATAGTCCAGAAAAAACAGCGGAACCGCGCCCTGCACCGCGATATCGTTCACGCAATGATTCACCAAATCCTCGCCAATGGTATTGTGCCGTCCCGTCTGGAACGCGATCTTCACCTTGGTCCCCACGCCATCGGCCGAACTCACCAGGACCGGATTTTTCCAGCCGCTCAACAGGTAGCCGCCGCCGAAACTGCCGATGTCGGTCAAAACGGAGCGCGTGAACGTGCCCCGGGCGTGCTTGCGGATGAGCGAAACCGCGCGGTCCGCTTCGTCGATGCTGACGCCGGCATCTTGATATGTGATGGGTTGCGAGGTCGATTTTCTGGACGGCATTTCGCTCGTGGATTTCCCATGGTACGCCTTCCGGCGCCGGCCGCGCGTAAACAACGGCCTGGCCGCAATCCGTCCATAGGGGGCCGGTATTGGTTGGGATTGCAGCCAGTCGGGTTGCGCAAGTGGGGTATTTTTGTGCGCGTCGACCTTTTATTTCTTAATTTTTCAAAAACGAAGCCAGCCTCGGCGGCCAAGCCGCTCTGGGACTTCTGGGAAGGCATTGGATTCAGAATACACGTGAAGCGAAGGGATCGGATGGAGAGCGTTTGGAAGTGGATGAGTGGAAAAGGGGAATGAACTTTGATAAGGCGTCATTCCCCCACGGCGGGGCTACGCCTTCGCCACCACAGCGGATGAAAAAGCGCGATGCGCCTGGGCAGAGTGAACTATTTCCGGCCATGGTACGACTTTCTAAGTCCCTGGATTCGCGGGACTTAGAAAAATCAGGTTTTTTCGAATGCTTAAGGTTTGCTCAGCCGGGCGGCGGTCGAGATACCGGAAGCAGGCCATCGCTCGCGCGGCCGGCTGAGTAAACCGGGCGGTGAACTAAACCGCAGGCGAGGCCCCGGTTATGGGGATTGTTTGCCGGGTCTGGGGCGTGGATGGGGCAAGGGCGCAGTCGGGTGGCGCTGTAGGCCTGTTCTGGAGGCGCGAAAGTCGCTAAAAAGCGTGGCTGGAACCCTGTATTCCGGGTGGTCCGAACGGCTTTTTGGCGTCTTTGGGCGGAACGTTCGCGTCGTTTGGTCCGTCGGGCAGCACTTATACGGCTCCAGCCGCTATCAATTCCGCGGGCACGGTGGCCGGATTCTTCCTCGACGCCGGCCAATATAGCCACGGCTTCACGCGAGACGCCGCCGGCGTCGTCACCGTCTTCGACTCGCCCACCCTCGGCCTCCCTTATACATATTTATCGGGCATCAACTCCAGCGGCACGATGTGCGGAAGTTCCGATGAGGGCGCGTTCATTCCGGTCCCCTGACAACGGAAGCCGTGGCAAGCGTTCTGTAGTAACGCGCTTTGAATCTTACTGAGCCGCGCGCCAGCAGCACATCCGGAGACCACCCGAAGGCCAGCAGCACATTCGAAGACGACAGGAGGTCGTCGAAAACTCCCGCAGGGGTGGCCGTGCACTGGAGAACATCGACTCGAAGAATACCGGAAGGGTGGCGCGTGAGCAAGCGGTCTTTTCGGACTTCTGCCGCAGGCCGCTAGCCAAGCCAAGGCCTGAGATGAAGACGTCGGCATAGCCCAGGTGGTTGCGCTCCCGGCGCACCATTGACCCATCTTCCCAACCTCTTTCCCCCCTACGCCCGACCACATGCCACCTCCCCCCCAAAACCGCCCCGCCGTCTTTTTGGTACCCTCGAACCAAAGCGCGCGACACCCCGCGTGGCCCCCGCTCCTACCTTTCGCTCTTGCCGAAATTAAAGCATGAAGGAGGCTTTATCTTCACCAAACACAAAAATACCCCTGCTGCGCAACCCGCCGAAAATCCCCGGATCGTGGGTTCGTTTGCGAAAATAAGTTCCGACGCCACTTGGCGACACGCCCCCCACCCCTCCCCCGCCGCCTACCCGGAACGCGCGCCCGCTCATCCTGGGCATCGCCTGCAACGCCGTATCGTTCTTTCTCCTTTTGTGGCCCCGGTGCAAGCCCAGCCCCTGAATTGCGCTGAGCTCGGGGATGAAAGAGCCCCACGAGAAAGAAGTAGCGAACCATCTTGACCTCGAGTCTTGCGCTGGGTGCCGCGAGGTGCCGGGTGAAGCGTAGACAGGGGCATCGACGGGCCGGGAATTGAGCTTCGAAAAACGCAATTCGGGCGCCGACCGTGTGCTTGCAACGGGAAGGCCACACTGGCGGGAGCTCAAACGCGAGTTTCCGTCAGGCCCGGCGTAGTCCTAGCGTCCCGGCTTCGCTCTTGGTTCGCCACCTGCCGGCCGCGTCGAAGTTGTCGAGCGGGAATCCCAGCGGGTCCATAAATAATCTTGTGGCGCGGATCTGGGGGCGCAGCATAAACGGGGGGGCGGCATAAACGGTGTGCGGCAAAAAAGGGAGGCGGTTGCAATCACCGGCCAAGTGGCCCCGCCAGCGTCCCAGCCACCCCGCTGGATCGCTGCTCCCGCCCCGCGGCTCGATCACAGGTGATTAACTGGATTTGAAAGGAGTCTTTCATGGATACGGCTGAACCCGCGGAATACACCATTACAACCCGTCTTACGGATCGATTCGGTATCCAACATCCGATTCTCTGCGCGCCAATGGCATTGGTTACCGGCGGGGAGCTCGCGGCGGCGGTTTCTCGCGCCGGCGGCCTGGGAATCGTTGGCGGAGGGTATGCGGGAACGCTGGGTGGCGAACCCGATCTCGAAGCGGAGATCGCGCGCGCCAAGCCCGCCAGATTCGGCGTTGGGTTTATCACCTGGGCCCTGGAACAGACGCCTGCCACGTTGACGAAAGCTCTGAAACATTCGCCCTCCTGCGTGTTTCTTTCGTTCGGAGACCCGCGTCCGTTTGCGTCGGAAATCCGCGAGGCGGGCGCGCTGCTGATCTGCCAGGTGCAGTTGTTGTCTCAGATTGACGCGGCTCTGGAGGCGGGCGCCGCGGCCATCGTGGCGCAGGGAACCGAAGCGGGGGGACATGGAGCGGCGCGATCAACCTTCCCTTTCGTACCGGAAGTGGCCGACTACCTGAAACAATGCTCGCCCGAAACGTTGCTGATCGCCGCCGGCGGCATTGCCGACGGAAGAGGCTTGGCCGCAGCTCTTATGCTGGGTGCGGATGGAGTGCTGGTGGGGACGCGTCTCTGGGCGTCGGCCGAGGCGCTCACTCCAAAAACCCACACAGACAAGGCCATAGGCGTGACCGGCGACGCAACCGTTCGAACCAGAGCGCTAGATGCGCTCCGGGGCGTTCCCTGGCCCCGCGAATACTCATTCCGCTTCCTGAAGAATGGGTTAACGGATCAATGGAACGAGCGGGAACCCGAGGCGTTGCGCCAATTCGGCTCACTGTCCGAGGAGTATGCGCAAGCCCGCGTGCGGAACGACCTGGATATGGTGGCCGTCACGTGTGGAGAAGCCGTAGGTTTACTCAAAGACCGCCCGCCGGCTGAATCCATCGTGAAGTCGATGGCCGCGCAGGCCGCCCATATTCTCCGCAAGGGCGCTCAGCTCACGTTCAATGGCCCTGTACCGCGCGCCATTTACTGAGCCGCGCGCCAGCAGCACACCCGGAGACCACCCGAAGGCCAGGAGCACATTCGAAGACGACGGGAGGTCGTGCACCCTGGGAACATCCGGTCGAAAACTCCCGCAGGGGTGGCCGTGCACTGGAGAACATCGACTCGAAGAATACCGGAAGGGTGGCGCGTGAGCAAGCGGTCTTTTCGGACAGCCATATGAGGTTCACCAATGAAATTGAGCACACATCTTAGTTTTGGAGGTCAATGCCAGGCCGCATTCAAGTTTTATGAACAATGCCTGGGCGGCGAAATCCTGACGATGCTCAGGTACGGAGATTCGCCAACAGCGGAACAAGTGCCGCTGGAATGGCGTGGGAAGATCGCCCATGCCACGCTAAAAATCGGCGACGGCACTTTGATGGGAGCCGATGTTCTTCCAGAGCGGTACGAACGTCCGAGGGGGTTTCATGTGCTGCTGGACACGGAGGACCCCGCGGAGGCAGAGCGTATTTTTGGCGCGCTGGCGCAAAACGGGACGGTCCCCATGCCGCTCCAGGAAACCTTCTGGGCTGCCCGTTTTGGCGTCCTGGTGGATCAATACGGGGTTTCCTGGGAGGTCCAGTGCGGAATCGTCGCCAGTGAGTAACCTTGCTGGCGTTTTTCGCTACTCTAGCAATAGGAGCCATTTTCAATAGTGTTGTTTTCCGCGCGGTCCCTTGTTGTGACCCTAAGTTTGGTCGTGACCCTATCGGTGATGTGCCTGGCTGGCTGCATGCAACCGGGCGGCAAGAGCAACCGGCCTAGAGGCGGCATGCCGCCTACGCCTGTCACCGTCGCGCAGGCGCAGGCCAGGGACATCCCGATTCAGATCCGCCAGATTGGCTCCGTTGAGCCTGTGGCGGTGATCGCGGTGAAGGCGCAGATCAGCGGGGAACTCAACAAGGTATTGTTCAAGGAGGGCCAGGAGATCAAAAAGGGCGACCAGCTTTTTGAGATCGACCCGCGCCCCTACCAGCAGGCTTTGGATCAGTCTCAGGCCGCGCTCCAAAAGGATATCGCCCTGGTGGCGCAGGCCGAAGCCAATCTGGCGCGCGATAAGGCTCAGGCCGCCAACGCCAGACAACAGGCCAAGCGCTTCGCCGGGTTGGAGGCGGATGGCGTGATTTCGAAGGATCAGAACGACACATACCAGACCACGTCTCAGGTCTCCGAGGAAGCGGTTCGAGCCGACCAGGCCGCCATCAACAGCGCTCAGGCATCCGTGGTTTCCGACCGCAGCGCCATTGAAACCGCGAAGCTGAATCTTTCCTATTGCTACATCCGGTCGCCCATTGACGGCCGCGCCGGCAGCCTTCTGCTGCAAGCCGGCAATCTGGTGAAAGCGAACGACACCACGGCGTTGGTGAACATCAATCAAGTGCAGCCCGTCTATGTCACGTTCAGCGCGCCGGAGCAGTTGCTGCCCGAAATCCGGCGCTATAATGCGGAGCATACGCTCACCGTGAGCGGTACCGGCGTTGCCGATGGCTCCAACCGCGCAGTCACCGCTACCGGCCAGCTCACGTTTATCGACAACGCCGTGGACAGCACTACCGGAACTATCAAATTGAAGGCGACCTTCCCCAATGCAGATCATGCCCTTTGGCCGGGCCAATTCATTACCGTCGTCATGACCCTCCGTACTCTGGATCACGCCACAGTGGTGCCATCCGAAGCGATTCAGTCGGGACAAAAGGGGCAATTTGCTTTTGTCGTCAAATCGGATCAGACGGTGGAAACGCGACTGGTTACGGTTGGCCAGACCATCGACAACCAGATCGTCGTAGAGAGCGGAATCGTGCCGGGCGAAACTGTGGTGACGGATGGGCAACTCCGGCTGTTTCCGGGAGCGCGTATTCGCGTCGTGGAAGCGGCCAAAGCTGGTGCGGGGGCCTGATGAATCTTTCCGACTTCTTCATTCGACGACCCATTTTTACCACGCTGACGGCGTTCGGCATCCTGCTGTTCGGCCTGGTTGGTTATCGCGCGCTGCCGGTAGCGGCCCTTCCCAGCGTCGATTACCCGACCATTCAGGTGCAAGCGGCGCTGCCCGGCGCCAGCCCGGACACCATGGCCGCCTCCGTAGCCACGCCTTTGGAACGCCAGTTTTCGACCATCGCCGGGATCGATTCGATGAACTCATCGAGTTCGCTCGGCAGCACCAACATAACCATCCAATTCAGCCTGGATCGCGACATCGACGCTGCCGCGCAGGACGTTCAATCGGCGATCGCCAAGGCCGGCGGCCTGCTTCCGCCCACCATGCCCCGCCCTCCCACTTTCAACAAGGTGAATCCGTCCGATCAGCCGGTCATCTTCCTGGGTCTCAGCTCCGACACACTGCCCATTTATACAGTGGATGAATACGCCGAGACAGTCATGGCGCAACGCATCTCCACCATCAGCGGCGTGTCGCAGGTGATGGTGTTCGGCGGCCAGAAGTATGCGGTCCGCATCCAAATCGATCCGGACAGTCTGGCAACGCGCGGCATCGGCATCGACGACGTACAATCGGCCATTCAGGCCAACAACAGCAACCTTCCTACCGGAAAATTGTACGGCTCCAAGCAGGCCTTCACCATTCTCTCTTCGGGTCAATTGACCAACGCAGCCGGATACCGGAACATGATTGTCGCTTACCGGAACGGCAATCCGGTGCGGCTGCAGGAGCTGGGCAAAGTTCTCGATTCGGTGGAAAACGACAAGATCCGGGCCTGGGTGAACGACAACCGCACGATCCTGCTGGCGGTGCAGCGCCAGCCCGGCACCAACACGGTTGAAGTGGTGGACAACGTCCGCCGTCTCCTGCCCATCTTCCGCACGGAAATTCCGCCTTCGGTGAATCTGCGGGTGGTGCACGACAATTCCACCTCCATTCGCGACTCTATTAAAGACGTCCGGTTTACGCTCGTCCTCACCATCTGTCTGGTGGTGATGGTGATTTTCATTTTCCTGCGCAACGTCTCGGCCACCTTGATTCCCGGCGTAGCGGTTCCGCTCTCGATCGTCGGCACCTTCGCCGTCATGTACCTGCTCGGCTACAGCCTCAACAATCTTTCTCTGATGGCGCTGACGCTTTCGGTGGGCTTTGTGGTGGACGACGCGATCGTGATGCTGGAAAATATCGTGCGCCACATGGAGTTGGGTGAAGGCCGGATGGACGCGGCGTTTCGCGGCTCGCGCGAGATCGGATTCACTATTCTTTCGATGACCATCTCGCTGGTCAGCGTCTTCATTCCGGTGCTGTTCATGGGCGGAATCGTGGGCCGCTTGCTGCACGAGTTTTCGGTAACCATCGCGGTCGCGATTCTGGTGTCCGGTTTCGTTTCCCTCACCCTCACGCCCATGCTGGCCAGCCGTTTTTTAAAACTGAATCACGAGCGCCGTCACAATTTTCTCTACAACGGATTGGAGCGTTTCTTCCAGGGCCTCACCCACGGCTACGAGCGCTCTCTGCTCGTAGTCCTGCGCCATCGCTTCGCTACGCTGATGCTTTTGTTTGCGCTGCTGGGCGGCACGGTTTGGCTGTTTTATGACATGCCGAAGGGCTTTCTTCCGAGCACGGACAGCGGCGTGCTCAATGGAATCGCGGTAGCCGGACAAGACATCTCGTTCGATTCGATGGTGAACCACGTTTGGGCGGTGAAGAATATTCTGGAACACGATCCGAACGTGGACGGCGCATTTGCCAACGTCAGCGGCGGGAATCAGGGACAGATTTACATGATGCTCAAGCCGCGCGATCAGCGCCGGCTGTCAGCCGACCAGGTGCTCCAGGAACTGCAACCGAAGATTTTATCCCTTCCCGGCATTCAGGCTTTTCTGCAGAATCCTCCGCCGATCACCATCGGCAGCAACAATACGCAAAGTCCGTATCAATTGACGCTGCAGGGCGCCGACCAGCACGAGATCTATCGTTGGGTCCCAATTCTGCTGGACCGGATTCGCACCTTGCGCGGCTTCATGAACGTGACCAGCGATTTGCAGATCGAAAGCCCGCAGGTGACCCTCGATATCAATCGGGACCGTGCGCAGACGTTGGGCGTAACGCCGGATCAAATCCAGAACGCGCTTTTCACCGCCTACGGAACGCGACAGGTTTCCACCATCTACACGCCCTCCAACGAGTACCAGGTGATTCTGGAAGTGGAGCCGCAATACCAGCGCAACCCGGACGCTCTTTCGAAACTCTATATTCATTCCGCCAAAGGAACGCTGGTTCCTCTGGATACCGTCGTAACGGTGCACCGGACCGTGGGTCCGCTTTCGGTGAATCATTTCGGTCAACTGCCGGCCGCGACCATTTCGTTCAATTTGCAGCCTGGCTTAGCGCTGGGCGATGCGGCCTCCGCCATCGACGACGTGATCCGGGAGCTGCGTATCCCGCCCACCATTGCGCCTCTTTATCAAGGTACGGTGCAAGCCTTCCAGCAGTCCTTCCGTGGGATGTCGATCTTGCTGGCAGTAGCTATCCTCGTGATCTACATGGTGCTGGGGATGCTGTATGAAAGCTTCATTCATCCGCTCACCATTCTTTCGGGCTTGCCGTCGGCGGTTTTTGGCGCGCTGCTGACGCTCAAAATTTTTCATCGGGACCTGGATCTGTACGCGTTCGTCGGCCTCATCATGCTGTTTGGCGTGGTAAAAAAGAACGCGATTATGATGATCGATTTCGCCATTGAAGCGCAGCGCGTGGACGGCCGAGCCCCGTTCGACGCCATCTTCCAAGGCTGTATTCTACGCTTCCGGCCCATCATGATGACCACGCTAGCGGCGCTGTTTGGCACGTTTCCAATCGCCCTGGGAGTGGGCGCGGGCGCCGACGCCCGGCAGCCGCTCGGACTGGCGGTGGTGGGCGGCCTGCTATTTTCGCAGTTCATCACGCTCTACATTACGCCCGTCGTCTACCTTTATCTGGAAGCCTTGGCGCGAAGGTTCGGCACCATCCGCATCTGGAGCCGCCGCGCTCCTCCCGCTCAAATCCCCGAGCCAGTGGCAAATTAAAAGCGGCCACAGCGATTTCTGAGCCGCGCCGCCATACGCAAGCCGATTCTGGCCTCCCGGCAGCTTCCTTCATCTCGAACGCTGACCGCAAATGCCCGCGCCGAAGCAACCTGAGCCGGGCCATACAAGTAGTGGATGGGATGGGCCATCGATTGAGGCTAGTGCCTCAGGACTTCGCCTCCCGAGAGCTAAGGTCCGCGGCCACTGAGCTAGTTCCCAATCGAGGACGAGGAATAAGTGGAAAGCAGTATCCTCCAAAGTTCCCAATGAGGCGCTTGGTCGCCAAGCGACCGATTTCGCTGATGTTTCAAGGCCCCGGGAAATTCGCGCCAAGTGCTTGACAAAAAGCGGACATGGCCGCGTCTGTCTCGACCTTCTCGATCCATCTCCCATTTTCGGAGCACAGGACTACAGGGCACTTAGCTTCGAGCCTGCCGCACTGGTGAGCAGGCTAAGAAATAATTCGCAACCGAACTAAGTGAAATTGTTTGGGGCATGCACCTGCCTTTCAAGCTGCTGTACTTACCCAAAGCGAACGGCTAGCGGATTTCTTCCCATGTGGCCGCACAAGGAAAGAGCAATTCTATGAACCGTCTTATTTTCATACTTCTCGTTGCGGCGGCCACGGTGTCGGCGCAAACCGTACCAGTTCCTGCGACCTACCAGTACACCTACAACACCTTGACTGCGCAGATCGCCAGCTTCGATTCAGCAGTCCGCGCCAATTGGAACGGAAGTCCGTCCCCGGTTATCTATGCCCCGCAACTCGAAACCGCCAGCGCGGCCAAATTCACGCAATTGCTCGGAACCAGCTACTACACCAATGCGGTGTTGCCGGAGCTGGAGCAACTGCAAGCCCTGGGCGCCCAGGGCGTCAATGTCCATATCAGCTTTCCGATTCTTTATCAGCCCTTCTACTCCTCCAATCCTTCGCAGTATCAGCAGTTCGTGAGCTTCTATCAGCAGCTCGCCACAGATGTCCACGCCAGGGGCATGAAGTTGATCGTCTCCAACGTGGTTGACGAAGCCTCCTATACCGGCCAGACCAACGCCGGCGCGGTCAGCGGGAGCACTCAATTGCTGCAGACCATCCTGAGCGCTTTACAGGGTGGAGGTGTCACCACGCTCCCGATCGGCGCCGGCACCG
>Ga0302326_10002158_pt1 | contig 48297 bp, 42 predicted proteins | sample Palsa_T0_3_FD_202264 | JGI IMG/M metagenome (GOLD analysis project Ga0302326, IMG submission 202264) | Peat permafrost microbial communities from Stordalen Mire near Abisko, Sweden - Palsa_T0_3 | ecosystem: Environmental > Terrestrial > Soil > Palsa > Peat permafrost | place: Sweden: Abisko... | reverse complement strand
GCCGCGTGCTCGAACAACGCAGGAACGCCCACCTCATCCAGCTACGCGCCGACGTACTTCAACAGCGCTGAGTGGGCGTTCATCAACGCGGCTGTCGCGCGCCTGATTCCCGCGGAAGGCACCGGCCCGGGTGGAGTGGATGCCGGCGTGCCGGAATTCATCGACCGCCAAATGGAGCTGCCATACGGTCACGGCGCATATTTTTATATGAAGGGGCCCTTCCTGGACGATGCTCCGCCGACACTGGGTTACCAGCTGCGCTACACGCCACGTGAGATCTACCGACTTGGTATAGCCGCTGCAAACTCGGCGACGCAGAAATTGCAAAGTAAAAATTTTCCTCTGCTTTCTGTGGCCGACCAGGATCGCTTTCTCGTTGCCATGGAGAAGGGCGAAACCACCTTCGCGACAGTGCCGGCGGCGGTCTTATTCGCGCAGCTTCTGACGAATACCAAAGAAGGTTATTTCGCCGACCCGCTCTACGGTGGCAATCGGGGAATGGTCGCGTGGAATTGGATCGGCTTTCCCGGCGCCCGGGCTGATTTTACCGACTGGATCGATCAGGCAGGCCGTCGCTACCCATATGGCGCGGTCTCAATCAGCGGTGCAACCGATGGCTGAACGGAAAAAAAGCGTGGACGCGGTCATCATCGGCTATGGATGGACCGGGGCTATTCTGGCGAAGACTCTCACGGATGCCGGCTTATCCGTCGTGGCCCTCGAGCGCGGTCCGGCCCGTGATACGTCGCCCGATTTTGAGTTCCCCAGGATCGTGGATGAGCTCAAGTACGGCGTCAGAGGTGATCTCTGGCAACCTCTGGCCAACGAGACTGTCACGGTCCGTCACAGCCCGAGCGACGTCGCTGCCCCTTATCGGAAGTACGGTTCCTTCGTCCTCGGCAACGGAGTGGGCGGGGCCGGCGTGCACTGGAATGGACAGCTCTGGCGTGCATCGCCCGAAGACCTGAACCTGCGTAGCCGCATCGAAGGACGCTACGGAAAAAAATTCATTCCGCCGGACATGACCATCCAGGACTATCCGGTGACGTTCGCCGAATTGGAGCCGCACTTCGATCACTTTGAAAAGGTCTGTGGAGTGTCCGGTGTCGCCGGCAACTTACGCGGCCAGATCAATCCTGGCGGTAATCCGTTCGAGGGACCCCGGAGCGATGAGTTCCCGACGCCTCCGCTGCCGGCAATTTATGCAGCGCAGCTTTTCGAGAAAGCAGCCGCTGAGCTGGGATACAAATCCTTTCCCACTCCGGCGGCGAACAGCTCCATTGCATACACGAATCCCTACGGCGTGCGGCTGGGGCCGTGCAATCTCTGCGGTTTCTGCGAGCGCTTCGGCTGTTTCCTCTACTCCAAGGCATCGCCGCAGACAACGATCTTGCCGATTCTGGAGGGTCGCTCCAATCTGGAGGTACGTACGAACTCCTACGTCACCAAAATTTTGCTTGATAACACGGGCAAGATCGCGACGGGCGTTCTCTACATCGATGAGAGCGGACGTGAAGTCGAACAGCCGGCCGGGCTCGTCATTCTTTCCGCATTCCAGATGCATAACGTGCGGCTGCTGTTGCTCTCGAAGATCGGCAGCCCCTACGATCCGGCCACCGGGAAAGGCGTCGTGGGCAAGAACTACGCCTACCAGATGTGCGCCGAAACCGCCGCCTATTTCAGCGAGGATGTCGAAATCAATCCATTCATCGGAGCGGGCGCGGCGGGGCAGCGAGTCATCGATGAGTTCAATTCAGATCATTTCGATCATTCACAGGTGGGATTCATTGGTGGATCGCTCATCTATGCCGGCGCGACGGGCGGGCGACCCATCGACCAGATGATGGTTCCGCCGGGAACACCGGCCTGGGGCGACGGGTGGAAAGCCGCAATACGCAAGCATTACCGCCATTCGGCACCACTGGGAACGCAGGGCAGCGTAATGTCGTATCGAGATCGGTATCTATCGCTCGATCCCACTTACACGGACTCTCATGGCCTGCCGCTCCTGCGTTTGACCTTCGACTGGCATGACAATGAATACAAGATGGCTGCCTACAGCGTCTCCAAAATGGAGGAGATCGTGCGAGCCATGAAGCCGGAGAAGCAGGCGACGATAGTCATGCGCCCAGGCAATCACTACGACGTGCGCTTCTATCAGAGTACCCATACGACCGGCGGCGCGATCATGGGATCGAATCCGTCCAACAGCGTGATCAACCGCTATTCGCAGAGCTGGGACGTCTCAAATCTTTTTGTGTACGGCGCATCTGCCTTCCCACAGAATATCGGCTATAACCCCACCGGTCTTCTCGCGGGACTCGCCTATTTCTCGGCAGCCAAGCTGCGCGACACCTATCTGAAGTCGCCGGGTCCCTTGGTACAGGCATGAAGTTGAAGGCAGTTCTGACGGTGGTCGGGATTGGCTTGGCGGGGCTGCTGCTCGCGATGGGCATCGCCCACGTCGCGGATAGCAGCGCGGGCGAGAAGGATCTTGTCGCTCCGACTGCAACTCCAGCCCTCATTGCTCGAGGCGCTTATCTTGCCAGGCTCGGCGATTGCGCGGCGTGCCACAGTATTCCCGACAAGCCGGCCTACTCGGGCGGCTTGCGCATGGCTATTCCGATTGGCGCCATCTATACGAGCAACATCACCCCGGATTCCAAGAACGGTATCGGGAGCATGTCTCTGGGTGATTTCGACCGTGCGCTGCGCTTCGGTGTCGCGGAGGGTCACAGTCTCTACCCGGCGATGCCATTCACCTCATACTACAACACGCGTCCGGACGATGTTGCCGCGTTGTACACCTACTTCAAGTACGGGGTGCCGGCGGCGGCTGTTCCGAATCGGCCGAACGCCATCATGTTTCCCTTGTCGGTGCGTTGGCCGCTGACCTTCTGGCGCTGGTTCTTCGCGCCCAGCCCTAGGCCGTTCGCAGCGTCTCCCGGAACGGACCTGCAACTGGCGCAAGGAGCCTATTTTGTCGAGGGGTTGGGTCACTGCGGCGAATGTCACACGCCGCGCGCAGTCACGATGCAGGTAAAAGCGACGACGCCCGCCGGAGGAGCCGCCTTCCTTTCGGGAGCAGTCATTGAGAATTACTTCGCGCCCAGTCTGCGCAACGGCGGCCCCGGAACTCTCGGTGCTTGGAGTGAGGAAGAACTGGCGCAGTTTCTCGAGACAGGTGCGAACGCTCAAGGCATCGCCTTCGGCTCGATGAGCGATGTCATCATCCACAGCACCCAATACATGACGCCTGCGGATGCGCTGGCGACCGCGAAGTATCTTAGGTCTCTGAAAAACCCAGACGAGCAATCCGCGACACGCTTCAGGTATGACGCGACAGAACATCTTGCCCTCAAAAACGGTGATGCCAGCAAATCAGGGGCGCTGATTTATCTGAACAATTGTGCCGCGTGCCACCGTCCGGACGGCGTTGGATACGAACAGGTATTCCCAAGCCTCGCCGGCAATCCGGTCGTACAGGCCGGAAACCCGCAGTCGCTTATTTCCATCGTGCTGGACGGGTCGCAGACGCCGCGCACGGCGCGCACTCCGGCGCAATTCACGATGCCCCGCTTTGCCTGGCGGCTCTCCGACAAAGACGTGGCGGATGTCGTGAATTTCATTCGTACAAGTTGGGGCAATAGCGCTGCGCCGGTCTCGGCCGCAGAGGTGGCCAAGACTCGCGAGTCGCTGCAGCGCAGTCATCCCACCGCTTCAAATCAGCCGCGCCCGCGAACTACGGCTGACGAATAACTCCCGGTGGCTTCCAGCTGCCATCCAGAATGGACGGGTCCTCGCTCTTCGGCCAATACATCCGCAACGTCACGTTGAATCCGCCTGAGGGTGCCGGCAGCCAGTTTGCCACCTGTTCCTTGCCGGTTGAATCGTGTTGTATATGAATGTCGATGGACCCGTCCGTATTTCGCGTCAGCGGCATCCAACTGCTGATGGCGTAGCGTCCGAGCAGATTGTCGACGAAGAACGATTGCGGGTCGTACATGGTGATCGACCAAAAGGCGTTCACTGGCGGCGTCTGCCCTGATTCGAAATGCAGGATATAGCGATGAGCGCCATCCAGGGGATTGCCGTCGGCATCGACGAATGTGGTGGGATACACCGCGTCCGCCGGGAGATTGGCACCGAATGCAATGAGGGCGATCATGGCGCGCGCCGCGTAGTTGTTACCGTAGTTTCCGAGGATCATGGCGGGCACGCGCCAACCGTTCACGGCTTGGCCGGTTTGTTTGGCTCCTTGCTCAAGTTTCTCGATCGCCGTGGCCACGGAGCCGTCGAGGCCCTTGGCGATTTCCGGATCGAGTGTGGCGGTATCGAAGCGCTCGCCAGGCTTGATGCCGATGCTTGCCAGTTTGGCCAAAATGGGCGCTTCGGAGGCGGGCGGCGGATTCGACTTGAGCAGCCGCGACAGCCGGTTAAAGTAGTCGATGGCGCTCATTTTCTTTAGCTGTTCTACGGGTGGGATGTTTCGGTCGAGGGTGGGATCGGCAGACCCGCGCGGCAGCACGTAAGCCTGCCCCCACGATGCAAGCGGCGTCAGCTTGTAGCCATCTTGGATGGCATGCACAGCGGCGTAGTCCTCGATCCCGTTGGTCTGCGTTCGACCCAGTATCCATACCATGTTGGTGGGCGACTTGAACTGCTGCATACCCGCCGGAATCGAACCGATCCAGTCAGGTCCCGTGATTAAGAAGTTGCCTGCCCGCGTTCCGGTGGTCCGCTTACCGGGAGTAGCGAACACATTGGTCCACGCATCCATCAGCGGCATTAGGTAGTAACGATCTTGGGTATCCGGGACGGACAGCACCAGAGGTCCCGACGACAGATCCAGAAATGCAGATGAGTACAAGGTATCGACGTTGGCTCGAACGACTTCCTTGAACGCTGCGGTCGGAAATGCCCTCATATGGCCAAATTGGTTGATCGGCGTCGCCACACCATTGCGCGGCAGGCCGATTGCTCGCTGCATCGTAATGTCCATCAGCACCAGCGGCAGGCTATAGATCACGGCCTTGATGACCTCCTCGCGGGCCGCGGCTACTTTGATTGAGGCCACGTCGGTCACTGGCGTCGCATTCGGATCAGCTGTCGCTTGTTCGAGCGCTGCAGCCATCGATGCAATGGCTAATCCGAGGGTCAGGATATATCGGAGCCGCATGTTCATGATGTGGTTGGTCCCAGTTCGCCGAGGACTGTGGGTATCAATTCCGAGACGGTGGGATGGATATGTACTGTGTTTTGTAGGGTCGTATACGGCACTCTCGCGGCCATGACGTCGATGATCGAGTGTATGGCCTCATCGGCGCCGACACCTAAGATCGAGGCGCCCAGAATCAGGTTGGATTGCGCGTCGACCACAATTTTCATCAAACCGCGGCTCTCGCCTTTTTCGACAGCCCTCGCGACCCGTGTCATCGGTCGACTGCCGATGCGAATCGCGTGGCCTTGCGCGAGCGCGCCGCGTTCGGTCAATCCGACCCGGCCTAGCGGCGGATCCACAAACAGGGCATAGCAGGGGATTCGATCACTCAAGCGCCGCCTTTGGTTTCGGTCGATTAGGTTGGCAGCCACAATTTCGTAGTCATTATAGGCGGTATGGGTGAACGCACCCTTGCCGTTGCAGTCGCCCAAAGCCCAGATGCCGGAGACATTGGTGCGTAGCTCATCGTCGACCTTGATAAATCCGGCGTGATCTGTCTCCACGCCAGCCTTTCCAAGGCCCAAGTCGTCGGTGTTGGGCATTCTCCCCACCGCAACGAGTACATGGGAGCCGGTGATTTGCGGGGAACCTACCGAACAATGCACGTTTGCAGTCACCGAATCGGCATCGGCAGCGAGTTGAATACATTCGGCCTCAAGTCGTATCTGAATACCCTCTGCTTCGAGTGCGGCTTGGATCGCAGCGGCCACTTCCGGGTCCTCATAGGACAAAAGACGCGGCTCTTTCTCTATCACGGTGACATCGCTGCCAAATCGTCGATACATTTGCGCGAATTCAAGGCCGACGTAACTTCCGCCGATGATAAGCAGATGCGCCGGCAGCTCCTCGAGTTCGAGAAGCGATGTGCTCGTCAAGAACGCGACACGCTCAATGCCGGGGAAACTGGGAGTTCGCGGTCGACCGCCTACGTTGATGAAGATCTGCTCAGATGTCAGTACCTGCCCGTCGACACTCACCGATCGGGCCGATTCGAATCTTGCGTGACCTTTGTAGACCGTACAGTTCGGCATGCCGCGAATCCAATTCTCCAAGCCGCTCTTGGCCGCATCGACTATTCGCTTCTTGCGAGCCTGAACCGCGCGCATGTTGACCGCGACACTGGTCGTAGGGAGTTCGACTCCATAGCACTGCGCGCGGCGCGCATCGTAGGCGATGCGCGCGCTCGCGATCAGTGTCTTCGTCGGAGTGCAGCCGGCGTTGACGCATGTGCCCCCAAAGAGGTTGCGTTCTACGATCGCGACTGACTTGCCGGCGCCGGCAAAGCGCGCCGTCAAGGAAGGTCCGGCCTGGCCGGCGCCGATAACAATGGCATCGTAATTGCGGTTCATCAGTACGCTCGCGTGCAGTGTAAGGGCGGAGCGACTGATGCGGAAGTCTTCCCATCAACCAGCCCTTCAAGCACGCTGCGCGAATGCCCTGCACCAGCCGCGGGATGGAACCGAATGGCCGGCGTAGATGCTGCATACAGCCGCTGCGTCGGATGATTTACCCTGGTATTGCAGACATACACCACAGTGTTGACCAGGCTTGAACGTGGTTGGAGCGGCGTCAGCGGCATGAGCGACTACGCCACTCTGACTGGCGCTCGCGCGGTCAACGATCCGCATGGCACCAACGTGGCGCAAATCGTGCTCGCCGGCATGAAGCGCTCAAGTCCTGCAGGAATCACCGAAATGCCCGGCTTCGGCGCTGCGTATTCGGATTCGGACATCGCAGCCGTGACTAACTATGTTACGACGCGCTTCGGGTCGAGTGCCTCGAGCTTAAGTGCCGCCGAGATCGCCAAAATGCGCCGCGAGACCGCGCAATAAAATAAAGATCAACTGCGCACCAATCGTCTGAACTTCGATCTAGAGCGCAGATCGTCGACGACGGCACCATGGCGGGTGAGGAAACATGACCGACTCCCGTCTTCCAAGCGGACGCCTGTTCGTGCTCGAGCTGAGCGGCGGACGCGTCTTTTCGCTCAACCCCGATGGCTCCGATTCAAAAACACTGGTTACCGGATGCCGGCTTCCCGATGGCCTAGCGATCGATTCGGCGGCGGGCTACATCTACTGGACCAACATGGGCGTTCCGCACAGCAACGACGGTTCGATCGAACGCGCTGACCTGGACGGCGGCAATCGCCGGTTCATCGTTCCCGAAGGCGGCACGTTCACGCCGAAGCAACTGCATCTCGAGAAGAAGAGTGGCAGGCTCTATTGGTCGGACCGCGAAGGCATGCGCGTGATGCGGGCCAACCTCGACGGCTCGCAGGTCGAGACACTCATCCGGACGGGGGAAGGCGATGCCGATCGGCACGATCCATCGAACTGGTGTGTCGGGATCACTGTCGATCCGATCGGTGGCCAGATATATTGGACTCAGAAGGGCGCGGATGACTCCGGACACGGGCGCATCTTTCGCGCGGGCATCAATGTGCCCCGCGGCCAAACCCCGGCGAATCGGCTCGACATAGAGCTACTGTTTGGAGGGCTGCCCGAGCCGATCGATTTGGAGCTCGATCTCGAGCATCGAGTGCTCTATTGGACAGACCGGGGCGATCCGCCCCGCGGCAACACCGTGAGTCGCACGCCGATCGACGGGTATCTCAACCAGCAAATCGTGCTGGGTCACCTGATGGAAGGTATCGGCATTGCGCTAGATGTACAAGACGATCGCATGTTCCTCACGGATCTCGGCGGTTCGATCTACTGCGCACGACTGGACGGATCCGAAAAACGCCCCATCGCAATCGCTCAAGGAAATCTCTCGGGCATTGCCTATGCCGAGGATCTTTGAAGTGTCAAGTCAAAGAATGCCGAGCGCGCGCGCTCGCGTCATTGCACCGCTACGGTTCTTGACGTTCAGCTTGCCGTAGACATTGTGGAGATGCCACTTGAGCGTGCCTTCGGAGACGAAAATCGCTTCGGCGATCTCCTTGTTGCTCAGACCTGTCTCCAGGCGCTTCAGGATTGTTAGCTCGCGCTTCGTCAGCTCTTCGCCCATGCCGATCGGGGTGCCACGCTGAGCGTCAGGCGTGCACATATCGCGCTGCAGGCGTCGAGCCAGTGGCGCAGCCTCGGAGCCGCGCAGTTGCTCCATGTCGAGTCGCTCGAACAGCGCGCCCAATTCGCGACGTTCATCAAGGAACACGCGGACATAATTCCTCGGGGCAGCGATGGTGAGCGCGCGACGCACGTCCGCCAAGGCGTTCGCCCAGTCCCCGGCCTCCTTTTCGGCGATGGCACGCAGGACCAGCAATTCCACGGAGCGGTGAGCGAGTTCGCGCTGCTGGCTTTTTTCAATCGCTGTATCCAGCGCATCGATAACGACTCTCGGCGATTGCTTGAGCAAATAACGCGAGGCGGCGCGCAATGCCTTGTCGGAATTCAGCGCCGCAGCGCCCTTGCCGGCCGGCAACTCGTGAAAATCGAAGCGCGTCGCCACGAGCGTGGCCTCCTCAAAGTGCCCGGCGCGCGCGAGACTACGGCATTCTTCGGCCGCCAATGACAGCGTCACGCGTCGCCAGCCGCGCATCTCACCAAGTCTTTGTCCCTCTCGTAGCATCGCCAGTGCGCCGCTGCCATCGTGTCGCAGGTGCTGGATGCGGGCCTGCGTCAAATAGGCGATGATCACGGCGTCGGCATGGGCGTATTCATTCACGCTGCTCGACGTGAGTTCGAGATGCGCGAGGGCCTGCTCGATTTCGTCGAACTCGTAAGAGATGCCGGCCAGGAGCGTGTGAAGCAGGCTGCTCTGCCCGATGTGACCATGGAGTTTTCGCTCGACGAGTTCGATCCCGCGGGTGCAGGCAAGCCGTGAGTCGAAGTAACTGCCGCGCTTGAGGTGCAGCACGGCCTCGAGGTAAGCCGTCCAGCTCAACGCGTAGTAGCCTTCGCTTCGCTCGAGCCATTGACGCGTCTCAGCGATTATCTTGAGTCCTTCATCGATGTGACCCAACGTCTTGTGTCCAAAACTTAAGACGTTGCCCATCACGCCCTTGCGCCTTAAGGACGCTTCCGGCCAGCGCGCGAGCCACGCTGCCGCCAGTTCACCGCCTCGCATTCCCTCATCGCGCAAACCTGCCGACATGGCGACCTGCATTTCAACCGCGCAACGCAACTCGTCGGCCCTGCGGGCGTCGTGATGGGCTTGCGCCTCCAGATTCTGCAGCTGCTGCTGTAGGCGGTAGATCTGCGCCTCGTATTCCTGATCCAGGGGGTAAAACGAGAGCGCGAAGGCGTACTGAATACGGATGACAGGGTAGCGATCGACGCAATCCTCAGGAAGCGCGTTCATCCAGCGCAGGATGGTCTGGTGATATCCCCGGCGAAAGACGAGTTCCTCCACACTGTCGGCGACCCAACGTGTCGCCTGTTCCCACTCCTGAGCCCGGATCATGCAATTGACAGCTTCTTCAACATGGGCGTTGCCGTGCAACCACTGGGCCCCCCGCACCAAGCACTGCCTGGCCTGCTCCGGCGCCGTTCGGTGATAGGTATCGCGGAAAAATTCGCCCACTAGATGATGAAAGCGCACCCACTCCCAGGATCGATCGAGCGGAATCAGAAAGAGGTTGCGTGTCCGCAGGCCCAACAACATCTCTTCGGCGTCATCGACATCAGTGACGGCTCGAGCGAGCTGCGCGCAGACGCGATCGAACATGGAGATGCGGAACACGGCTTCGCGAGTTTCCTCGTCCATCTGTGACAGGACCATGTCGCACAGATAGTCAACCACGCTGGTGTCTGTGCCGGCAAAGTGCTGAATGAACGCATTCGGTTCGCTTGATCCGGCGAGCACCAGCGCCGCGAGCTCGAGCGCCGCAGGCCAGCCTTCGGTTTTGGTTAGCAAGCTGTGCAATTCCGGTGCCGGGAGGTCTCGCCCGAGCCGGCTTCTATAGAACAGCGCAGTTTCCGCGGCATCGAATTGCAGTTGCTCGGCACCCAGATCGAGCAATTGGCACCGGACTCGAAGACCGCTGAGGCGAAGGCCGGGATCCCTGCGAGTGCCGATGACATGCTGTAGGGTTCGGGGCGCGTAATTGATCAACCAGTCGAGTATTCCGCGAACCTCAGGCTTCTCGACAAGTTGCAGATCATCCAGGAACAGCACGATGCGGTCTTGGACCTGCGCGAGGTCGCTGGCAATGGCCTCCAGTACGGATCTTGAGCCACCCGCGAAATCGGCGATGAGATCCTCCGCGACATCCTTGCCGATGCGCGAGCTGCCCTTCTGCAGGGCCGCGATCAAATGACGCAGAAAGCGGGCCGCGTCGTTGTCGTCTTCATCCACGGACAGCCAGGCGCAAGCAACTCCGCGCTCGCGCAGCCGTGCATGCCAGCGAGCCATGAGAGTGGACTTGCCGTATCCGGCCGGTGCGGCCACGACCACGACCGGAAAGATGCCGTCCAGTACGTCGCTGGACGAATCAAGCCTCGGCCGGGGCAACGGTTTCCTCGTGCCGGTGGCGGGAAATAGCTTGCCCTGGATAATCGCGCGCTCGTTTCTTGTGCCGGTCATACGCTGGAGCCTGCTCTGCGCGTCGTGGTGATCGGACCTATCTAACCCCTAACTTTGGATAGGTGCAACACGAACCGCCGCGGAGCAAGGTTGATCCGTGAACATGTCCACAGAGTCCACCCAGCCCCCATCCCGTGAGCGTGCCGTGAGCCACCGCGTCCTACCCTCATTCCAGACCAACCATGCAGTGTCCTTCAACTGCCTGCTTGACCAACGATCCATGACTTCGGGAGGCTTAGTTCAAGCTGTGCGTCAATCATCCGCTGCCCTGAACCGGGACTTCCGACCGGGCCCTATTGCGCTTCCTCGTCCACACGGCATCGGGCGCTCGCAGGTCGGCCCGCGGGAATTGCAAAGCACCCAACTTGCTCCGAACACTCTGCTCGTGCGCGCTTGGCGGAGCCTCATCGAGCTGCGTATCGACGATGCCTTGGCGACCGTCGCGCAGTTCGAAGAAGAAATCGCGCGTGCCAGTGCTCCCGCAGCGTCCCGATCGCGGAAGTTTGCCGACGTCTTAAGAGCCGTGCTGCTCGTGCTGAAGAGCCGGGACGGCGCCACAGTGCGCGCGGCGCTTGCCGTGCTCGAAAACCGTCACCGATCAGGTGGGAAGAGTCCCGCGCTGGCGGCAGCGATGCGGATCGGCTACTGGAAGGTAAGAGACTTTGATCGATACTACGCGGTGCCTCGTCTCAATCACGCGGTGCCGACTCATCGCGGTACGCACGGGCTTGCGACAATCCTCGGGCCGACGTTCGAAGCGGTCGTGGAGGCCGAACAGCTCCGACTGGCCGTCGCGACGAGACTTGCGAGGAGCGCGCACGAACGCGCCGTTAGTCGTTTTGGAAAGCGATCGCCGGTGACCGCCCGGGCGGCCGTGGTGCTTGCAGAGTTGCTCTACGAGGAAGGACACTGCGCCGGTCTGGAAGCGCTGGTCATGGAAAGCCTCACTGCGATCCGAACCTCAGGGGACGAGGAGAGCACCTCGCGAGGATATCGCGCTCTGGCTCGTCTCGCCTCGCGTCGGGGAGACACGGAGTTCGCCTTTCTCATATTGAATGAGGCGGAGGCTCTGGCTGCGGTACGCGACTGGCAAGGAATGATGGCCGAGAGTTTGATGTTGCGCACTCAGCTACTTCTCAAGGAGGGGCGAACGCGCGATGCAGCGATCTGTGTTGAGCGGATGGAGGCACCCGCGCACAACTCGTCGGACGACATGCTGCATGCCAGCTATGCCTTGGCACGCGCTCAGATACTGGTCGCGAGCGGGGACGCGTCCCGAGGTGCGACAATCCTCCGCGAGCTTCAAGCGGAGAGCTGCGGCAAGCGAAACAACTACTGGGCGCTGCGATTGTCCGTTGAGCTGGCCGACGCTCTGCTCGCATGCGGGGACCAAGCCGAAGGCCGTGCGATGCTCGTTCAAGCGCTTCAGGTTGGCGCACGCGCGGGCGTGTATCAGACATTCGTCGATGCCGGCGCGCACGTGTCCGAGCTGATGTTGTCTCTTCACCACGCCACGCCGCAAGACAACCGCCTGCCTCCGGAGCTCAGACCCTATATCGGAAGCATTCTCGCAGACCGCGCTCAGCAGCGCACACGCCAATCGCCGATGCGCCCCTCACGCGTCACGGAGTCCTTGAGTCCGCGCGAGCAGAGCGTCCTGCGCGCGATGGGCTGTGGACTTTCCAACAAACGCATCGCTCAAGAGCTGGAAATTGCCCCCGAAACCGTGAAGTCCCACGTTAAAGGCATCTTCATCAAGCTCGCCGTACAGACGCGCGCTCACGCCGTATCGACGGCCGGCGCTCTGGGCCTGCTCTAAAGAGACGATGTCGCGCTGCTGGTAAACGCTGTCAAACTCGGGCGTTACGACTTGATGAATGCTAGAAGGTCGGCGTTGATCACGTCGGCGTGGGTGGTCATCAAGCCGTGCGGGTAGCCTGGGTAAATCTTTAGCGTGCTGTTCTTAATCAACTTGGCCTGCAACAACGACGCGTCCTTGTAGGGTACAACTTGATCATCGTCCCCTTGCATAATAAAGGTCGGGACCGTGATCGCCTTTAAATCGTCCGTTTGGTCCGTCTCTGAGAACGCCTTGATGCCCTCGTAATGCGCGAGCGCGCTGCCCATCATTCCCTGACGCCACCAATTCTGGATGATTCCCTGAGAGGGCTTTGCTCCGGGTCTGTTGAAGCCGTAAAACGGGCCTGAGGGCACATCCAGAAAGAACTGCGCCCGGTTCGCCGCCAGTGCCTTGCGGAAGCCATCGAACACCTCCATCGGCGTCCCACCTGGGTTCTTCTCGGTCTTGAGCATCAGCGGCGGAACGGAGGCGAGGAATACCGCCTTCGCAACGCGGCCCTGTGGCTGCCCGAATTCAGCAACGTAGCGCGCCACTTGACCACCACCGGTTGAGTGGCCGACGTGGATTGCGTTCTTCAGGTTCAGATGCTCCACGACAGCGGAGGTATCGGCGGCATAATGATCCATGTCGTGGCCCGTTCCTACTTGCGTGGAGCGACCGTGACCGCGCCTGTCATGAGCGACCACTCGATAGCCTTTGGAAAGAAAGAACAGCATCTGCGTGTCCCAATCGTCAGAGGACAGAGGCCAGCCATGGTGAAACATGATCGGCTGCGCCTGCTTCGGCCCCCAGTCCTTATAGAATATTTCGACCCCATCGGTGGTTTTCACGGTTTGCATATTCTGGTCTCCGTTGTCGGGTAAACGTGGCGTGTTGGTGGATGAAGAATTGATATCGGCGAGCGACTGCCATCCGCTTGCTAGTGCGAGTCCGACCGCGACAGAGATTACGGTGCGTCGTGACACTGTGCTAGCGGGCGCAGATGCGTCCTTTTGCTAGGTTGCTCAATGCGGCGTGTCATATTTACTTTCCTTTGCTGCCGACGAAGGTTCGCTTTTGCGCCGCTACCGATGTCATTGGAGCAACGCTCTACGATTCACTATTTGTGGCCAGCCTACAATAGTCGCAGGTGAAGATTGCTTCCCCTTTTGGGGGGAGGGGGCAGTTCACAGCGCACCTTGGATTGTGGCGTAGGTCGCACGCTCGCGGACGCTGTGATAGAGGGCTTGGGTCTTGGCGTTGGGCGGTATGCCGAGGAAGCGCGTCAACAACTCGCGGCAGCGTCGGTAGGCTAGCAGCGCTTCGCTATGATCTCCGAGCTGTTCGTGGCAGGCCATCAAGCCCCGATACAGACCCTCGTTGAGCGAGTCGAGCTCGATCCCGGATTGATATAAATTCGCAGCGTCCTCCCACCGTCGGGTGTGCTCGCACTCGCGCGCTGCATCGCGGATGGCGCGCAGTAATCGATCACCCAACTCATGGCGCGCCTTCAAGACCCACGGCTTTTCGGTCTCGTGCTGGAGAAAATGCCCACGATAGAGAAGCCGGAGACGGCCGATCCTTTGGAGGCCATTCGCCTCCGGATCATGAGGACGCTGCAGTTCCGCCTCGAACTCCCACATGTCGACCCAGAACTGATCCCGGTTCAGACTGACCTTGCCGGCCTCCATGCGCACCGCGTCGCGTGCACCGAGCAGCTGGCGCAGCCTATAAAGTGCGCTTTCGAGTGCGTGGTACGCGGCATCGCCCTCAGAGTCCGGCCACAGCGCATCGATCAGCACGCCTGCGCTCACTTCGGTTGCACCAAACGCAATCAGGGCCTGCAGCAGCTCCTGCGGTTTGCGTAAGCGTGAAGGGAGGGCGACAGGGATATCCCCCTTTGTCAAGCGAAAGCGCCCCAACACATAGACTTTGAAAAGTTCTCGGCCAGACATAGCGAACCCCTTTTGAAACACCTTGGAACATCAATTGCGGAGACAGAACTCGGCCCGACTTACGTCGGGATCAGGCGTGGCCGGGCAGGGGTCATTACAGCCGTCTGGGGTCACCGCCACCGCCGACTTCGCGTATGAAATAGGTTCATCCACCCCGGGAACTGCCACCACCTCAGATGCCGCAGTAGTTGCCCTACAGACTTGTATAGGGACAGACACCCCTTGTAAGGTGTCGTGCAAAGCGGTGCGTCAGGCTGTGAACCGGCTGCCATTTAGAATCGACTCGAAGAGGTATTCCCCTGCGCTCCTTTGCGCCAATAAGAATTCTGTGCGTCGAAGACCACCCGGTTTTCCGGGAGGGTTTGGCCACCGTTATCGCATCGCAGCGGGATATGCAGCTGGTAGGGTTTGCGGGCAACGGGGTGGAGGCTGTGGCTGAGTTTCGCCGCTATCAGCCAGACGTGACTCTGATGGACCTGCAACTTCCCGGCTCGAACGGCACCGACGTTCTTATCGCCATTCGAGGCGAGTTCCCTCGAGCCCGGATCGTGATGCTGACAACGTCGGACGCAGATGGTGAGATTCAGCGAGCCATGCGGGCCGGTGCCGCCGCTTACCTCTTGAAAAGCATGGCCAAAGACGACCTGCTGGCAGTGATCCGTTCGGTGCATGCGGGCCGGCGGCACGTGCCCGCGGAAGTTGCCGCACGCTTGGCCGAGCATCTCGGCGAGGACGACTTGACCGTGCGCGAATTGGAAGTGCTCAGCCTCATTCGCGATGGGCATCGCAATAAGCAGATTGCGGACCAGTTGGCCATTGCCGAGACGACAGTCAACTTCCATGTCAAAAATCTCGTCGCCAAGCTGGAGGCAAAGGATAGAACGCATGCGGTGACGATCGCGCTTCGCCGCGGCCTGCTGCAGATGCAGGGATAGCACCTGTAGATAACTATGGGACGCGTGCTCTCCCTCCTCACGGGGCAGAACTGGCGTGCCGCAATTACTGTCGAGCCGCTATCAAACCGGTGGGATCCTCTGTGTCCGAACTTCTCAAGCGTGCATGAAACAGCATCGGAATTCTCCGTCGCTTTGTGCCTGGCCCCTCCACTGTAAGGCCCTAGCGATCTGCAGCTTTCTGCTGCCGTTCCTGACGGGGACTGCATCGGCGCTAGATCCCCACAGACTGATTTCCCAATATGCGCACACAGTCTGGAGGACCCAGGACGGCTTCCCACATGAGCCGCACAAGATCACTCAGACCAGCGACGGCTACATTTGGATTGCGGCCAGCGGTCTGCTTCGGTTTGACGGAGTGACGATGACCCCAGCGCTGTCGCAGAAATCCTTCCCAACCGACGCGGGTGTCAACTGGCTCTTGGGTAGCCGCGACGGAAGCCTGTGGATGGCCACCTACTCAGGCTTGAACCGCCTCAAAGACGGCGAGGCTTCCAGTTTGCCGATCAGAAGCGGCGGTGTGCAGAGCATTCTCGAGGATCACGCCGGTGCGATCTGGATTACTCGCAGTCGCGGGAAGGCGGCCACCGACGGGACGCTTTGCCGAATCGTTGGAGACGACGTGAAGTGTTACGGCAAGGACAAGAGCGATGGTAACCCCGCCGCATTTGGCTTGGCCCTTGCTGAGGACAGCTCAGGAGACATCTGGTTCGGATGTCAGATGCTGTGCCGCTGGAATGGCAGTTCGATGAGCCACTACCTGCCGGAGCAGATGGATCATCCATCGGGCGAAGGTGTAGTAGCGCTTGCTGCCGGGGCTGCCGGCTCGATCTGGGCGGCCGTGGACGGCGTGGGCTCGGAGCTGGGAGTGCGCTACTACACTAATGGAAGCTTCAAGAACTATGTGGTCCCCGGATTCGACGGCGCGACGATTCGAGCGGAAGCTCTACTTCTGGATCGCCATCAAACCCTCTGGGTCGGAACAGAGTCTCAGGGTCTCTACCATATTCATGAAGGCTATGCGGATCACTACGGTGCTGCGCAGGGACTGAGCGGTAATGAAGTGCATTCTATATACGAAGATCGAGAGGGGAATTTGTGGATCACGACTGACAAGGGTGTGGATCTCTTTCGAGATATCCCCATCGTCAGCTTCTCCTCGACCGAAGGCCTGAGTGGAGGCGAACTCAGCGCGGTAATTGCTCGAACCGATAATTCTCTCTTGGTGGGGCAAAGAGGGGCCCTGACCCTCATTCGTTCGGACTCGGTTTCGCTGACCACAACGGCCAACGGACACCCCATTCAAGATGTCTATGCGCTGCTCGAGGATCATTTGGGCCAGGATTGGCTGGGGATCAACCGCACAGTGATGACGTACCAGCTCGGGAAGTTCTCTGACATCAAGGGGCAGGATGGACGCCCTCTCGACCACATCGGAAAAATCATTTCATTCACTGAAGACATTGACGGGAATATTTGGGCCATCGCATTCGACGATGCTCGGGGCATCGACCATCTGCTGCGCATCCGAGACCGCCGGGTACAGGAGGACATTCGGATCGGGTCCCTGGTGCCGTTGGCTCATTTTCTCGCCGCGGATCCGGCCGGCGGAATCTGGATCGGCACGGGGGATGGCAAACTTGCTCACTATCAAAATGGCGCAGCCAACATTGTCTCAAACGGACGTAGCGGCGTCACCCGGGTCATGATGTTCAGCTTTTTCGTCGACTCAGCAGGAGTGGTATGGGGCGCAACCAACCGCGGCTTATATCGATGGAACCATGGCACATTGAGTGTCATGGACTCGCGCAACGGCTTACCGTGCTCCGCGTTTGGTGCAGCGGTCGTAGATCTCTCCGGGTCACTGTGGCTCGACGGAAAGTGCGGCTACATGCGGATTCCCGCGGCCGACCTCGCAAATTGGACCGCCCACCCGGAAGCTCAAGTGACCGTGACAACTTTGGGCACACTCGATGGGGCAGACCCGGGATGGAATGGAGACCGGATCCAGCCAAACGTTGCAAAGTCACCCGATGGTCGACTCTGGTTCATCGGCTCATCATCTCTCCAAATGATTGACCCCGGACGTTCGTATGAGAACTCGACGCCACCACCGGTACATGTCGAAGGACTCGTTGCCGACGGAAAAAGCTACTCGCCGGCTTCTCCCATCACTCTTGCACCACTCACGCGAGACCTTCACATCGACTACACCGCGCTGAGCTTCGTTATGCCGCAAAGGATGGGCTTCCGCTACATTCTCGAAGGTCGTGACAGGGGCTGGCAGGACCCTGGATTGCGCCGCCAGGCGTTCTACAGCGATCTTCGACCCGGAAGTTATCGCTTTCGCGTGATCGCATCTAATAACGACGGGGTATGGAATGAAACGGGCGCGACGCTGGACTTCAAGGTTGCCGCCGCGTGGTACCAGACGATTTGGTTCCGCTCGCTGTGTTTCGTCGTCGGTGTACTGCTGCTTTGGGCGATTTATCAATTGCGCGTGCGCCGGATTGCTGGTGCCATGAAAGCTCGTTTCGACGAGCGTTTGGCCGAACGCACCCGAATTGCGCGCGACCTGCACGACACGTTCCTGCAGACCATCCAAGGCAGCAAGCTGGTTGCTGACGATGCGTTGAGCGCCACAACCGATCTGTCGCACATGCGTCAAGCCATGGAGAAACTGTCGGCCTGGTTGGGTCGGGCTACAGAGGAGGGTCGCGCCGCCCTGAATTCCTTGCGCACCTCAACCGCGGAGGTGAATGATCTTGCGGGGGGCTTCCGTCGGGCACTCGAAGATTGCCGGATCCATAGCCCAATGGAAGTCTCGCTTCAGGCGTCGGGGCAGATTCAGGAGATGCATCCCATAGTCCGCGACGAGGTATATCGCATCGGATACGAGGCTATTCGCAACGCCTGCGTACACTCACACGCCTCACAGCTGAGAGTTGAGCTCTCTTATGCGCAAGATCTCAGCCTCCGCATCTGTGACAATGGCACGGGCATCGATCCCGATATCCTGCATCGGGGTAAGCGAGGCCACTTCGGTCTTCAAAACATGCGAGAGCGTGCAGCCCGCATCATGGGCAAATTCTCAGTCGAGAGCTCCCGCGGTTCCGGTACAGTAATCACGCTCACTGTTCCCGGCGGGATCATTTATCGCACGGTTAACAAGTAGCCGCCCAGCCGTCTGACGCATATGCGTCCGCAGGATTCCACAAGCCGGCCTTCCCTACGTACAAGCGCACCTGTGCCTGAAGTCATAAGCTTTGATACATGTAATCGGTCCATGCGCCGCGCGCGCTGTCTTTCGGTAACAGTGCCGGGTAGCTCCGGACTGGTCTATCGCCCCTACCTGGCTGGCGCGGTTTCTCCCCTAAGTCGTAGCCCACCTCTACCAACGATTATCTTTTCGTATCCGTCGGTTCGCGGATTTTGCACGCGTGCATTTTTCGCCCCGGGGATTGCGCAGAGGACCGTTGGAAGAAATTGCTTTGGCTCATTTCGCGCGCCGACAGCGCGTCTGGGTGAGATCGGAAGCGCCCTCCAATGTTTCAGGATAGGCGAGTTCGGTGACTCGTTCCTCAATGGCGCCATGGCGTGTCTGCCGCCAGGAAGAGGGCGCCTCGCCGACGATCCGACGGAACGAACGGGTGAAATGCGACTGATCGCTCATACCACAACTCAAGGCGATCTCACTGAGTGAGGCTCCCGTCGTGAGCATGAGATCTTGAGCGAGCTCGATGCGCCGGTGTCTAATCCAAATGCGAGCAGGCATGCCGAAGGTCCGCTTGAACGCACGACAGAAGTGACCGACGCTCAAGTCGAGCGACGCCGCAAGATCTTTGATAACGATCTTGCCGTCGAGGTTGGCATCGACATAAGCCGCGAGCCGGCGCGATTGCCACGTTGCGAAACCGCCGCGCGGGATCTGTCTTGGGCCTCGGTCGTTGGGGCGCTGTGTAAACCCGGCATCCGCATGTCGGTCCAGTAGCGCTACGGCACGTGCGATATGTGATCGGGTGCCGTCGCCGTCACCGTCCCTCGCGCGACACGCGGCCTCGATAAGTTCAGCGGTCACGGCCAATAGATCGCGAGAAACAGCTGCGGTACGAGACGCGCGCAATAACTCGCTGCGGCGCTCGTGTTCGCGCGCGCGAGCATCGGCTGCAACCTCAAAAAATGCAACGGCACTCTGGGTCGTGGTTCGAGCAGGTTCGCTAACCAACGTAGTCACGCCTGTAGTTTGTGCGACTACCCGGCGTCGTGCAGTCCCCCTTCCGGGGGGTCAGAGTCCGAACAATTGCGGTTAGTCGAGCCCCCCATTGGGGGGATTGGGAATGGCGTCGAATTTCCACAATATTCTCGCCATCTCTAACCGCGCCAGTGGATACCGATGGAGTCCGTGATGTACGACGCCAGTGCCGATCGGATGCCTCCGGAGGTCACTCCGACACCAAGCGCATCCAAAAAGTGGCTGCGAGCTATTTCGATAACGAGCGCCGCGGTGTTGTTAGCGTCATGTAACGAGGGTGTGCTCGATCCGCACGGTCCCGTGGGTAAGGCAGAGCGAATCATTCTCTACGATTCGACCGCGATCATGCTGGCCGTCGTCATTCCGGTGATCGTGCTCACGCTGGTATTCGCATGGTGGTTTCGAGCGAGGAACAGCCGAGCGCGTTACCGGCCGGACTGGGAATATTCCGGTCGGATCGAGATGATTATCTGGTCCATTCCAGCCCTCATTGTCCTGTTTCTCGGTGGCATCGCGTGGACCGGGTCACATGACCTCGATCCTCCGGTGCCCCTGGAATCAACTACCGCACCCCTCGACATTGAAGTCATTTCCCTCGACTGGCGCTGGCTTTTTATCTATCCACATGAGGGGATCGCGAGCTTGAACCGTTTGGTTGTCCCAGCGGGAGTACCGCTTCGATTTCGCCTGACTTCGACGACCGTCATGAACAGCTTTTTCGTGCCACAGCTGGGCAGCCAGATCTATGCGATGCCGAATATGGTCACCCGGCTCAATTTGCAGGCCGACGAACCCGGCACTTTCGAGGGTCTCTCGGCAATGTTCAGCGGCGATGGTTTCTCCGATATGCGCTTCGATGTCGTGTCGACCGAGAAGGAGGCGTTCAAGGACTGGGTCAACACGACCAAGACGCAGGGTGGCGTCTTGGATGCGAACACACTTGAGGAGCTGTCGAAGCCCGCCAAGGTCGATGGAGCGCATACCTACGCGCAGGTGAGCGAGGGTCTGTTCGACAGGATTTCGTCAAGGTCTAGCGCGGCAGTCTCGCCGCAACGAGGGCAGTAAAATGTTCGGCAGGCTCAGTTGGGCGGCAATTCCCTTCGATGTACCGGTTGTGATGATCGCCGCCGGGAGTGTGGGCTTTCTCATCTTCTGCGTGTTGGCGCTGGTGACGGTCAAAGGCTGGTGGCCCTACTTGTGGCGCGAATGGATCACCAGTGTCGATCACAAGCGCCTTGGCGTGATGTACATCGGGTTGGCGCTCCTGATGCTGGTGCGCGGTTTCTCGGACGCCATGTTGATGCGCAGCCAGCTAGCCCTTGCCGCCGGCCACGCACAAGGGTATCTGCCTCCCGAACATTACGATCAGATCTTTTCGGCGCACGGCACCATCATGATCTTTTTCGTGGCCATGCCGTTCGTGATCGGACTCATGAACTTCGTCTTGCCGCTACAGCTGGGCGTGCGCGATGTCGCCTTTCCGGTGCTCAACTCAATCGGCTTTTGGCTGTCGGCGGCGGGAGTGCTTTTGGTCAACGTTTCTCTCGTGGTCGGTGAGTTTGCCCGCACCGGCTGGCTGGCCTATCCGCCATTGAGTGAGGTCGCCTACTCCCCGGGGGTCGGCGTCGACTATTACCTGTGGTCCTTGCAGATTTCGGGTTTGGGAACGTTGTTGTCAGGCATAAATCTCACGACCACCATCTTGAAGTTGCGTGCCCCGGGTATGGGTTACCGCCAAATGCCGATCTTTTGTTGGACCGCGCTCGCCTCGAATCTTCTGATCGTCGCGGCTTTTCCGATCTTGACGGCGACGTTTGCGATGCTGCTGCTGGATCGTTATTGCGGTTTTCACTTCTTTACCAACGAGCTCGGCGGCAATCCGATGATGTATGTCAACCTCATCTGGAGCTGGGGCCATCCGGAGGTGTACATCTTGATACTGCCCGCGTTCGGGGTGTTCTCGGAGGTGGTAGCGACTTTTTCAGGCAAGCCGTTGTTCGGCCGCCGCTCGATGGTCATGGCAACGATGGTGATCTGCGTGCTGTCCTTCCTGGTGTGGCTGCACCATTTCTTTACCATGGGGGCCGGCGCGGACGTGAACGCCTTCTTCGGCGTCATGACAATGCTCATCGCGGTGCCGACGGGCGTGAAGATCTTCAACTGGCTGTTCACGCTCTACGGGGGCCGCATCCGTTTCACGGTGCCCGTTTATTGGGCGCTCGGGTTCATGGTGACCTTCGTGATCGGGGGTATGACAGGTGTCCTCATGGCGATCCCGCCGGCCGACTTTGTTCTGCACAACAGTCTATTTCTGATCGCGCACTTTCATAACGTGATCATTGGGGGAGTCGTCTTTGGTGTCATGGCCGGGATCACCTATTGGTTTCCCAAAGCCTTTGGCTTCACCTTGAATGAGCGGCTGGGTAAAGCGGTGTTCTGGTGCTGGTTCTTCGGCTTCTACCTCGCATTCATGCCGCTCTACGTGCTGGGGCTCATGGGCGCAACGCGCCGTATGCAGCACTATTCGAACATGCATTGGCAGCCGCTCATGCTCGTTGCCCTCGCCGGCGCAATACTGATCCTCATAGGGATAGCCCTGACTGGCGTGCAGCTTGCTGTGAGCATTCGCCAGCGCGAGCGCAATCGCGATCTGACCGGGGATCCATGGAACGGTCGTACCCTCGAATGGTCGACCCCGTCTCCGCCGCCGGTGTGGAATTTCTCGCATCTGCCGCCGGTGGACCGTCCGGACGCGTTCTGGGCCATGAAGCAGGGGCGCGGAACTGAGCAGGATCGCAACGTCAAGCGAACCTATGAAACGATCCATGTCCCTCGGAACAATCCAACTGGCTTTTTTCTGGCGTTCTGTGCGGTATTACTGGGATTTTCCCTGATCTGGCATATTTGGTGGGGCGCCGGATTAGGACTTCTGGGGGCGATTGTGGTGTGTCTCAGGCAGGCGTGGCGCACCGATGGCGAGATCGAGGTACCCGCGGAGAAGGTCGCCGCCTTTGAGCGGCTCCATGGGCTGAAGGAGGCCGCAGTATGAGTGCCGCGGAACAAGCACTCGTGAGCGGCGATGCAGTGCCGCTCTCGCTGCGGGGCCCAGCGCCAACGCGCGTGGTCGCGGGCTACGGCTTTTGGCTGTTCCTGCTCTCCGACATCATTATATTTGCCGCGCTCTTTGCCGCGTACGCGGTGCTGTCGGGCGAAACCGCCGGCGGCCCAACCGCCGCCGATCTGTTCGATAAGAGGCATGTGCTGATTGAGACCGCGTGTTTGCTGGCCTCGAGCGTCACGTGCGGGTTTGGCTCGCTCGCAGTGCAGAGCGGAGACAAGGGCTCCACCTATTTTTGGATGGCGATCACATTCATTCTAGGTGTAACGTTTCTGAGCCTCGAAGTGAGCGAGTTCAGTCACATGCTCAGCATAGGCGCGGGGCCGTCCCGCAGCGCCTTTCTCTCGGCCTTTTTTACGTTGGTGGGCACGCATGGTCTGCATGTGACCCTCGGCCTGTGCTGGCTGGTCGTCATGCTATTGCAGGTGGCAACGCTCGGATTCCAGCCGATGGTCAGCCGCCGCTTCTTCTGCTTTGGCCTGTTCTGGCACGCGCTGGACATCGTTTGGATCGGCGTATTTTCCATTGTGTATTTGGGAGCTCACTTATGAGTACCGAAATCGAAGCTCAAGGCGTGGCTCCGGGCGTCAACGTACACACGCACGGCACGCGCCGAAGTTACCTGATCGGGTTGGCGTATGCGGTCGTTTTGACATTGGCCTCCTTTTGGGCTTCATCAACAGATCTTATCTATTCACCGGGCGTCCCCATTCTGTTGGGAGTTCTCGCGATCGCGCAGATGGGGGTTCACTTGGTGTTCTTTCTGCACATCTCGAGCGCGCCCGATCAAACCAACAATATTCTCGCGCTAGCGTTTGGCATTTTCGTCGTGGGTCTCCTGGTATTCGGGTCGATGATCATCATGGCCAATTTGAATCACAACATGATGCCCGTGGATCGACTGATGCAGCTGCAGATGCAGCGGTAGCGCTGCGTTGGCGGTCGCACCCCATGATTCGCTGATAGCCGCACTGTCCCGGCCAGGGTGGCGCGCATATCTTGCGCTCACGAAGCCCAAAGTGAGCTTGTTGATCGTGTTCACGGCGATCGTCGGCATGGTTCTGGCCTCACCCGGGATGGTACCGCTGCCAGTGTTGGTGTTCGGCACGCTCGGCATCGCCATGGCATCCGGCTCCGCGGCGACACTCAATCACATCCTCGACCGGCGCATCGATCGGGAAATGGCGCGCACCCGGCGGCGACCGCTGGCGACGGGAAATCTGCGAACCAGTCAGGCGCTTGTATTCGCGGGCATCTTGTGTGTGCTCTCAATGACGGTGCTATGGCTCGCGGCCGGAACTCTTTGCGCGCTATTGACCTTCGGCTCAGTCATTGGTTATGCGGTCATCTATACCGCGTGGCTCAAACACGCGACGCCCCAAAACATCGTGATCGGCGGGGCCGCGGGCGCCGCGCCTCCGCTGCTCGGGTGGGTGGCCGTGACCCACTCCATCGATGCGCAGGCACTGGTGTTGTTCCTGATCATCTTTACCTGGACACCGCCGCATTTCTGGTCGCTCGCGATCGCGCGACGCGAGGAGTACGCAAAGGTGGGCGTACCCATGCTGCCGGTGACCCACGGCATTCCATACACGCGCCGACAGATTCTGCGCTACACGATCCTGCTCGTGGCGTTCACCCTGATCCCGGTAGTCATTGGCATGAGCGGGTTGATCTATCTGGCGGCCGCGCTGGTGCTCGATGCGCGCTTTCTTTATCTGGCCTTGGCCCTTCAGCCAGGCCTGCGGCCTGAGCTTCCCATTCGAACTTTTCGTTATTCGATCACTTACCTGATGGCGCTGTTTGGTGCATTCATTGCTGATCACTTTTGCAGACTGTCTTTCACCCATTAGGGGGATGGGACTGTCTCAGACCTCGCGTCAATCTTGAGTTTGCGGGCCATTCCATTGCCCTATCCAGACGGAGATATCAATGAGCAAAAGAGTAGCGCAAGTCGTTGTCGAGACTTTGCAATCAGCCGGTGTCAAGCATTGCTACGGCATAGTGGGGGACACGCTGAACACATTTGCTACCAGTCTCAATGCCAGTGATATCAAGTTCGTCCACATGCGCCACGAGGAAGCGGGTGCTTATGCAGCGCAGGCCGAAGCGCTTTTGATGGACCGCCTGACTGCGTGCGCCGGCAGTTGCGGACCCGGCAGCCTGCATTTCATCAACGGATTGTACGAAGCGAACCGCAATCGTGCGCCGGTCATCCTGATCGCAAGTCAGGTGGTGCGACGCGAGCTTGGATTCAATTTCATTCAAGAAGTGAAATTCGAAGATGTCTATCAGGGCTGCAGCGTATATTGCGAAATGATCTTGACGCCGGAGCAAGCGCTGCGCAAAACCGTCATGGCATGTCAGGCGGCGATCTCCAAGCGTGGCGTGGCAGTTCTCATTCTCCCGGTCGACGTCGCGGATTCAGATGCCGTCAGCGAACCGCCGTTTCGTGTTCATGTCAACAAGCCCGTTATACGACCGAGTGAGGAGGACTTGGACCGGATCGCCGCGATGCTGGAGGAAGGCACGAACATCACGATTTACGCGGGCTCCGGTTGTGTGAACGCCCACGACGAGGTGGTCGAGCTGGCGCAGCGGCTCAGAGCGCCGGTGGCGCATACCTCGCGCGGCAAGGACCAGATCGAATACGACAATCCGAACAATGTAGGTATGACGGGCGTGATTGGGACGGAGTCCGGCTATCACGCCATCTTGAACTGCGACACCTTGCTGCTGCTCGGTACCGATTTCGCGTGGCGGCAATTCTATCCAGATCACGCCAAGATCATCCAAGTCGATATCGATTCGACTCACGTCGGCCGTCGCCATCCGGTCGATCTCGGCGTGGTGGGAAATATCAAGGACACGCTTCAGGCGCTGCTGCCGCGCGTTCAACAGCGTAAAGACGCCACATTCCTCAACACGTATGTGGAACGCCACAAGAAGGCGCTCAAAGCGCAAGCAGGCAGGGCCGCGCCCGGGCCTCGCGGCAAGATCCCCGGACAATATTTGACGTCGATTATCAATCGACTCGCCAACCAAGACGCCTTGTTTGCAGCCGATGACGGCACGCCCCTGGTGTGGATGCTGCGAATGGTGGAGGCCAACGGTAAACGGCGCATGTTCGGCAGCCTCCTGCATGGCACCATGGCGACCTCGATCGGAAATTGCATCGGATTGCAAAAGGCTCAGCCGGGTCGCCAAGTCATCGCCTTGGCCGGCGACGGCGGTTTCAGTATGTTGCTCGGCGATGTGATTACTACCGTACAAGAGAATGTACCGATCAAGATTGCGATCTACGACAACGGCAAGTTGGGATTCGTGGAGCTCGAGCAGAAGGGCGAAGGATTGCTACCGGTCTTTACGGATCTTAAGAATCCGGATTTCGGCAAGGTCGCGGAAGCCATGGGCCTGTGGGGCCGGACCGTCAGCAAGGCAGAAGATCTCGAAGGCGCCGTGGCCGAGTGGCTCGGGCAGCCCGGGCCCGCGTTGCTCAATGTCAAGGTCGAGCCGCAAGAACTCGTAATGCCGCCGCACACGGCAGTCGAGAACGTTTATGGAATGGCCATGTATTCGGTCAAGGCCGTCATGCATGGAAGGGCGGGTGAAGTTTTCGAAATGGTCGGCGATAATTTCACATAGGCGAGAGTCCAATCGGTGCCGCCGCGGTGAACCCGATACTCATTTGTCGCGATTGCGACACCGTGTATCGTGCGGTTCCTCTACGGCGGGGTGATGTGGCCCTCTGCCGACGCTGCGATGCGGTTCTGGCGCGCTATCTTAGCGCGACCGTGGAGAGTGGATTGGCGCTGGTTTGCGCGGCGGCGATTTTTTTTGCCATCGCTAATCTCACGCCTATCTTGAGCATCGACGTCGCTGGGATTGAGACTGAGGCCAATGTCTGGTTTGCCGTGCGCTCCATGCAGCAGGGCTGGATTTCAGTCGCTGCCTTAGGATTGGCAGTCACGACCTTTCTCATCCCCGCGGTGCAAATAGGGCTGCTCTTTTGGGTGCTGCTATTTGCGCGCCTCGGGCACCGGCCGCCCGGCTTTGGATCAATCATGAGGCTGTTGCACCGGATGCGTCCCTGGAGCATGACGGAGGTTTTCTTACTCGGCGCTTTGGTCGCAATCGTCAAGCTTGCGAATTGGGTCCCCATTACGGCGGGGGCCGGCATCTGGGCGATCGCCGCCTTGACGGCGGTGCTTGCGCTGCTCGGGCGCTGCGACCCGGCGTCTTGGTGGTCGATTGCCCCTGCGGTCAAGTCATGACGGCGTTGAAGCAATCATTCGAACTCGGCTTGAGTCGTTGCCGAACTTGCGGTCTTGCGGTATCCCGCGCATCACTCGGGATGGATCGGCGCTGTCCGCGCTGCCAAAGTCGAATCGAGCAACGCACGCCCTACAGCACCGAGATGACGCTCGCCTGGCTGATTGCAGGAATCGTTTTGTACATTCCTGCCAACCTCTTGCCCGTTATCCACACCAGCGGATTGCTAGGCGACGAGGACAGCACGATCGTCGGCGGGATTCTCGAGTTCTGGCACTCGGGGGACTGGGATATCGCTCTGTTGATATTCACTGCCAGCGTTGCGGTGCCCTTCACGAAGTTTATCGCCATCGGTTTGCTGATTTTCACGGTGCGCAAGAACAGCCGATGGGAACAGCACCAGCGGACCGTCCTCTACCGGATCGTGGAGTTCATCGGCTATTGGTCTATGCTCGATGTCATCGTAGTCGCATTGACCTCGGCCCTGATGCAGTTTCAGGTGTTGGGCACCGCCGAACCGCGCCCCGGCATCGCTTTCTTTTGCGCCGTCGTGGTCGTGACCATGTTGTCGGCATTGAGCTTCGATCCGCGCTTGATCTGGGATCGAGCGGCATGAGCGCAGCCCCCACGTCGCCTGCCGAAGGAGATCTTCCCACGCCGGCGGTTCAGAACCGGCGCTGGATGCCGCGATTGGTGTGGCTCGTGCCGATCGTCGCCGCCGTCATTGGTATTTCACTCCTCATCAAGAATTGGGCGAACGCAGGCCCACAGATCACGATCAGCTTCTTAAGCGGCGAGGGGGTCCAAGTGGGCAAGACGCTGGTCAAGTATCGAGACGTCACGGTGGGGAGTGTGTCGGCCGTCCGCTTAAGCGCTGATCACCAAACAGTCGTGGTGAGCGCCAATTTGTCCAAAGACACAGCGGATTTGCTGAAAGAGGACACTCAATTCTGGGTCGTGCGACCGCGCATCGGTGTAGGCTCGGTGTCGGGCCTCGATACGTTGCTATCGGGCGCGTATATCGGTATGAAGAGCGGCACCGGCACGCGCCGTGAGCGGGAGTTTGTCGGATTGGAGAATCCGCCCGCTCTCGCGCATGGTCCGCACGGCCGTGTGCTGCAGTTGCATGCCGCCCGCACCGGTTCCCTTAGCACCGGTGCGCCGGTGTATTTTCGACAGTTTCAAGTTGGTCGCGTGATCGATGAGAACCTGCTGCTCGACGGCAGCACGCGAGTGACCGTATTTGTCGAGGCGCCTTACGATGGCTTCGTGAAACCCGTGACGCGTTTCTGGAACGCGAGCGGGATCGACGTCAAACTTGGCGCCGATGGCCTGAAGGTGCAAACCGAATCGTTGGCGGCGCTGATTGCCGGAGGCCTCGCCTTCGACGACGGGCCGACTGAAGCCGTGCCGGCGGCGGCCGTCGCATCCGGCGATTTCACCCTGTATAAGAACGAAACCGAAGCGATGGCGCCGCCCGATGGCGAGCCACACTACGTCCGGATGCGATTCGCACAATCGCTGCGCGGCCTCGATGTAGGCGCGCCGGTCGAATTCGTCGGGGTAAACATTGGGTCAGTCATCGCCGTGGACCTAGGCTACGAGCGTAAAGATAGATCCTTTCCGATCGTTGTAACCGCCAAAGTCTACCCGCGCCGTATGGGTGAAGCCTATGAAATACTCGCAGCTCAAGGAAAGACCGAGAGCGATGAGACGCTTGCAGCGTTCGTGGGAACATTGGTCAACCGCGGCCTGCGCGCCCAGCCGCGCTCGGCAAGCCTGCTGACCGGGAAGCTCTATATCGCGCTCGATTTTCTGCCCGCGAGTCCCCGAGTCGCCTTTGACGCGTCGACTCAGCCGCTCGAGCTGCCGACGGTGAATGGGACTTTTCAAGAATTGGAAGCCAGTGTTGGCCAGCTGATCAAGAAGCTGAATGATCTACCGCTCGAGAGACTTGCAGCGGATTTGGATACGGACCTGAAGGATCTTCATGAGACCCTGAGCGGGCTTCACGCTCAGGTGCTGCCGAATGCCGTGGATACCTTGTCGGCCCTGCATCGCACGCTTGATTCTGCCGAGCGGACTCTGGACGTGGAATCGCCCTTGCAACGCGGTCTCGCTGAAACCTTGTTGGAGGCCCGCAGCACCTTGCAGTCTCTGCGTGATCTGGCCGATTACATCGATCGTCATCCAGACGCGCTGCTGCGTGGGAGGCGAGCGCAGAAGATGCCGCCGAAGGCTACGGCGTTGTCCTCGGACGCCAAACCGTGAAGGGCCTCTACTTACGCTTCGCTGTTGTGTGGCTCGTGAACGTGGGCGTCGGCTGCACGTCGGCGCCGATTCGCTACTACACCTTGACGCCACAGCCCGACAAGACGTTGCCCGCTTCGGAGACGCTGCCGATCGATGTGCGAGTTCTGTATATTCCGCCGCAACTCAACCGTGTCGAGCTGATGGTTCGTACCGGGCCGACGGACGTGACGCTTCTCGATAATGAACGATGGGCGTCGCCAGTGAAGGATGAGATCAAACACGCGCTTTGGCTCGAGCTTCAACACCGGCTAGGGCGCATGACCGGATTGCCTCCGGCCTTGACGAGGCTGACGCTGGACATCGACGTGCAACGGCTCGAGGCGGAACTCGGGCATTACGCACTGCTAGGGGCCTCTTGGAGTGCGACCTTACCCGCCACGGGGCCGTCATCCGCCGGCGCGCGGACCATAAGCTGTACATTCCAGGCCCGCGAAAAGATCGATGCCCGCTACGCGGGAATAGTTGAGGGATATCAACGAGAGATCGCGGCGCTGGCCGACGCCATCGTGGCGGTGTTGACCAGCCCTGCGGGCAGTATCGACGCGGCGTGCCAAAAGTCGATCGATCACTAGATTCACCAATGCGGGGTTAACATGTTTCGCCGAGTTCATGAAGTCAGGTCAATTCTTCAGTTTCTGCGTGCGCGAGCACCGTACTACGGCCCGCTTGCCAGAGACGATCTACACAAGTTCCGCGACGAGATCGTCAAGGCGTCCGTCGGTGCGAGCATCTCTGCGGCCGCAGGCCTCATCTTTGCCTGCTTCCTGTCGGCCGCCGTGATTGTCTCGGCATGGGATGGCCTGCATCGGACCGCAGTGGCATGGGCGGTCTGCTGCGGTTGGGGCGTGCTTGCGCTCGGCGGCTTATGGTATGCGCGAAAGGCCATTTCAGGTCCGCCGCCCTTTAAGCTGATGGCGGCGGCGCTCGCGCGCGACTATGCGAGTCTTCTGGCGGTGGTGGATCGAGAAGAGCCGTAGGAGAGGTAGCGCCTGATATTATGCCGGCATGTATACGCCTCAGGCCGGCATCTTCGCTCTTGGGACCTCCTCTCATGTCTACTTGGAGTTCGACCTTCTCGACGCGCAGAGATGCAGGGAGTTCGCCTCTACAATTTCTGCGATTCGTGAACCACGAACCACCACCGGAGGAGTGAACTTCGTCATCGGCTTTCGGCCTGAGCTCTGGCGCGACATCGCTCAAATTGACGCACCTTCGGGGGTCGAGGGTTTCAACAAGGAGATCCAAGGCACGGAAGGATTCGTGTTGCCAAGCACTCAGCACGATGCACTGGTGTGGCTGTCTGGCAGTGCTTATGACGTTGTTTTCGACATGGGCGCTCGGTTGTCCATGATCTCGCAGGACAAGCCTCGCTGCGGGAAGAAACTTCGAGTTGGTCCTACCGCCATGATCGCGATCTTACCGGCTTCGTCGATGGCTCAGAGAATCCGACGCTGCTCGACGCTCCTAGCGCAGCGCTCTTGCCCGAAGGGGTTCCTGGGGCTGCCGGCACAGTGTTGTTGCTTCAAAAGTGGAAGCACAAGGTCGTTGAGTGGGAAGCACAGTCGGTCCCTCAGCAGGAGCGCATCATCGGGCGCACCAAGCTCGATAGCATCGAGCTGCAGAACAAGCCGTCCGACTCGCACGTCGCACGCACAGACCAGGATGAGTTTGGGAACATCTTTCGCCGCAACATGCCCTACGGGACAGTCGATGACCATGGCACGATGTTCGTTGGGTTCAGCTCAGACCAAAGGCGGCTTTCGAGAATGCTTGAGAGCATGGCGGGCCTGGTGACCGGCACGCGCGATGCGCTCACACGCTTTACTCAACCGTTAACCGGCTCCTACTATTTCGTGCCCGCCGTCGAGAGCTTGCTGCGCTTGCGTGGCGATTCAAAGCCGGTCTAGATCGGATCAGCTCACGCCAATATTTGAGTGTGCGGACGATCGATCAGGGATTGAGTCCCGCGCCCGCGATGTCAATCGCTCCCATGGAAAGCGCCAGCGCGGCCGCAGCGGTGTGTGCATTCGCCCGCGCATCTTCAACCTGCGTATCGCCTTGGACGACGGCGTTCTCTTCGGTGGCAAGATCCGTATAGGTCCCGACCCCTTGGCGATACGAACGCAGCGCCGCCTCGTAGGCTGTGTGCGCGGCCTGACTTAAGACCGTGGCGGCATCATACTCGGCCAGGCTCGTCAACAATCCATTATAGGCGTGGACGACCTGTTGCGAGGCGGAGTCGCGTGCGGCAGCCAGCTGTTCTTCTGCCTCCCGTGCTTTGGCGTCGGCCATGGAGATGCGACTTCGCCGCATGCCGCCGTCAAAGAGCGGGACGCTGAACGACAGCAGTAGGCTCTGTCCAGGCCGGTTGATATTCGAATAAGGGCCGCCGTCAGAGTTCAACGATCCAATATTCTGGAAGGCCTGTCCCGACAGTTCGATCGTGGGATAGTAGGATCGCCGCTCGCCCTTGAGCGCGGCCTCGGCCGCATCCACTTTGCCGAGCGCCGCAATGACATCTGGCCGGTGAGCGAGCGCTTGATCGACCGCCTTGGACACGCTGTCGGCCGGAGCGGGCGGTAGCGGCAACTCTGCGCTATCTACGACATCGATTTCCGTGGCTGCGGGCACGCCGAGGGCCGCAATGAGATTTGCGCGCGCGGTTCTCTCGGTACCCTCGGCCGCTGCCAGCGTGTAGCGTGCTTGAGCGGTTTGTCGCTGCGCCTGCGCCACCGCAACCACGGTGGCGAGGCCGTTATTCTGCTTGGCAACGGCGGCATCCTGGGTGGTAAGCGCGGTACTCAAGGCCTTCTGCGCGGCATGCAGCTTCCCGCGCGCGGCGCCCAAGTCAAAGTACGCTTGCGAGACGTTGAAGATGAGTTTCTGGTGTGCACCGGTGAAGGCCACGTTGGCGACAAAAGAGTCGGCGCGCGCGGCGTCCAACTGTGCATCGCGACGGCCGAAGTCGAACAGCAGCCATTTCACAGCCAGCGCGGGAATAACTTCGCGCGTATCGGAGACGAAATAACCAGCGGGCACGAGGTTCCTGGGCATTGGCAACGGTGTGTGCTGAAGCCCGCCGATCGCTTGCAACGAAAGCTGCGGAAGATACGCGCTTTCGGCGAGGCCGATGGCTGCGGCGGCTTCACGCGCGGCTTCCCAAGCCTCGCGCGTTGTTGGATTTGCTCTTTCGGCGAGGTCTACCAGCGCCGCCAGATCGTACTGCTTGTGCGGAACCGCGAAGCCGGTGTTGCCCAAGGCTTCGGCGCGGCGAACGGCCGATTCTGGAATCGCCCAGGGTTGCTCTGGGCCCGGCGGTGCCTGCGCGAGCGCCAGACGAGCGCTGAGCAAGCTGGCGGCCAAAGCCAATCCGAACGTCGAGCGTTCAATGCGCTGCCGAATCGACATGCTGAACCTCCGACTCGAGTTGTTCGATGGCGTGTTGGCCTAGGCGTGCGCCGGGTTCTATCGCGCTTTCCGGCGAGGCAGTGGTCGGCACAGGACTCCGAGGCAGCGGCAGACGGCTCGAGACGTTGTCTGCGGCGGACTCAGCCCATGCGGCCAGCCGGGCGGTGGATCCGGTTTCGACGTACCGGGAAATCGGATCCATTGCAACGACGAACGCCGCCCCGGCGAGCCGTTCGACACTCGCGATAGAGGGAACGTTAAGGCTATCTCGCGCATGGCTCGGCAGCATTCGCAGTTCGAAGAGGGTCAAGGTGCGCAAGTGATCGGCCCGCACCAGTGCTTGAACGGCGCGCATGCGAGCCTCTCCGGCATTGCCTGTCCTGCGGATCACGTTCCCAATCGCGCGCAGCGCGTCGGCAAGCCGCGCACGAACGGCGGATCTGGCTGATTCAGGCCAGAACGAACTGAATATAATCGTGATCACTATGTTTCCGAGCAGAATGCCGGCGACGCGATCGCGAAGCACCGTGAGATCGGTCGCCGGAGCGTAGCCTTGTAAGATCCCTAAAAAGAAGGCGAACGCGATTTGCATGCCGGCGTAGGCGAGCAGTTCACTGCTCGTCGATACCCAGGCGGCGCCCACCGACACCGTGAAAATTAATAAACATAACTGGCCGATATCAGTCATATGTGGGAGCACAAAGACAATGCACAGGCCGGCGATCAGACCGCCAATGACGGCGCCGGAGAGCCTGAGCAGCAACTTGTGCACGGTCTCGCCCAGGCTGGAGAGGGCAACAAAAAAGCACGTAACAATGGCGGTGCGCATCCCGGGCCAGTCGAGAAGCGAGTAGATGGCGTACGAAATCATGACCGCCATCGTGGTCTTCAAGGCAAATTGCCAATGTGCTGGATTGCTGAACGCGTCGGCGACGAAAAGTCGTCGCGGCGGGTGATGCGCTTCGGTGTTGTCTGGCGGGAGGGCAGGTCGAACTATTGTATCCAAGAGAGCGGACAGCGCGCTGCGCGCGGCCATCACCGCCGGTAGTGGTTCGTTGCCCGCGTCGACGAATTGCGAGGGTGGCGCAGCGGAATCGTGCATCGCTGGAGCGGGGTCCGACTCGATGGCCTCTCTGCAGGCTCGCAACCGTCTTGCCAGCTCGTCTCGAACATCCGCCGATAGATCTTCGGGAAGTGCCTCGAAGATCACCAGCGCATCGAGCAGTGCGCGGATCACAGGCACCGTGAGTCGGCCGGGTCGCGGGCCTTTTTGGTTGCTGTGTTGCGCGATCTCGAGCAGTGGCAGGAGCTGTTCGCGCCATTCAGGAAGCGATTTGCGGTAGTCGCCATTCGCCAGCGAAGTCTCCCACTCCTTCAGGACCTTGCGCACGCTGCGGCCCATGAATGCCAGCGCCCCCTGGCCAAACAACAAATTGACGGTAATGGTCACCGCCACCGGCACGAATATCACAAGCCAGGTCCACAAGGTCGCGCGTGTCAGGGCCTCCGTCCTGGTTGTGTCATCGACCAGGGACTGCAGCAACACGATGACGAAGCCGGCCAGGAAGGAGATGGGACCTAGCGCAAACGTGCGCGCGGTATACATGGCCACAAACGTCGCCATCGCCATCAGGGGCAATCGCAGCGCAGGTTCGGAGGTGTCAATGAGCTCCAGGCCCAGGACGAGGAGAACCGCGAGCGTGGCGGCGGCCAAGCCGCCGAGAGACGTCGTCAGGGTGCCGCTTTTCTCATCTTTGCTGATCAGAAAGCCGATATAGGCCATATAGGTCGGCTGAGGTATTTGAAAGACCATCGCGATGACCACGGTGATCGTAGCTCCGCTGGCGATGCGCGCGACGGCCGCCCATCGCCCTTCGCGCGACGCCAGTTCGACGGCGAGCACTTCAAGCAGCGGACGGTGTCGTTGCGATTCAGCGAGCGCCGTCATGATGCACTTTGACGGATGCGGTTAATCCCACGTGCATGGCGAAAGGGGGTGGGCCGTCGAGGCGAACCCAGACAGGAAATCGCTGCGCGACCACCACCCAGTTGAGGTCGCGACCGACGACAGGAAGACCGGGGCCGGCTTGATCGGTCGGCTGTACACCGGCACCCAAGCTTTCCACGCGCCCGGTAAAGGCATTATTGCTCTCGGACATGGTCCACACCGTTGCTCGATCGCCGATGGCGATCCGCGGCAATTCGGTTTCTCGAAAGTCGGCGATGGCATACCACGCATCGGACTTGATGAGACTGAAGAGCGGATGGCCGCCGACGGCAAAGGTGCCTTCCGCAATTTGCAATCCCACCACCTTTCCGGCGAACGGTGCACGCAGAGTGGTCAAATCGTAGTTGCGCGCGGCATTGGCCTCTGCCGCCTCCGCGCCTTGCAATTGAGCTTCCAGGCTCAAGGTGTCGCCGACCGCTTGGCGGGCCTGGGTGGCGCTTTGGGTGAGCTGTTGGAGGGATGCTCCGGCAGCGGCTTCGTTCGTCTTTGCCTCGTCCAGCTGCTGTTGGGTAACGAAGCCGGGCTTTAACAACGGCTCGAGGCGCTTGCGCGTGTCCTCGGCGTACCTGAGCTGATCGCGCGCCCTCTGTACCTGACTTTCGGCCGCTTGAACGCCGGAACCCTGGGCGGTGACTTGACGTCCTGTCAGCGCGATCTGCGCCTTGAGCGCGGCCACCTGAGCACGCGCTTGTCGGAGTTGAAATTCATATGGCGCCGGATCGATGATGAGCAGCGGCGCACCCTTTTCAACATCTTGATCATTGGTCACAAGAATCTGGACAATACGTCCGCTGATCTCCGACGCCATCTCGGCGCTATAGGCAAAGATATATGCATCGTGTGTGCGCGGCCGCCGATCGATCGCGAAGACGACGAGAACGCCCAGAACGATGGCCAGTCCGATTGCCGTCGTGGCAATCACTTTGCCGCGCAGCGACTTGCCTTCACTCATAGGCATGATTCAAGACAGCCATATCAGCCACATCGCGAAGGTGCCTGCGCAGGCAATCGCCAGGATGACGACGAAGGGGACCGGTAGTTCCTCGAGCATACCCAAGGCCTTGAAAATTGCACGGGCAACGAGTGCCAACGCAATACCTACCAGTGCGCAAACCATCCAAGACGGAAAATACGAGCCCAGAATGTTGCGCGAGGGGGCGCCGTCGCAGCCACCTAGTAAACTTATAATAGCGGCCGCGCAGCCCAACCTAGCCGGCGGCGAAATGCGGTAGAACGCGCCGCCCCGTTGCGGAGAACTTATCGCGATATCCATAAGGTAACAGTGTCATCGGTTTGGCCGCCGTCAGCAGTCCCCTTTTTGGGGGAGCGACCTCGGGGAGGGATGGTTCGCTAGCGGGGATTGTCAAAAAAGGCGCGAATGCGATGGAGCAGCGATTGGCCGGCGCTGTGATCGGTAGCGCGAACAGCCACCGCTCGATTGAGAATGGCCAGGCCGCGTCGCGCCGACCGATCAAATTCAGCATACAAGTCGGAGTTTGCTGAGAGCAGGGGCTTTATGACATTGCAGTCGAGTCCAAGGAGCTTGCAATGGGTGCGTGCGGTGGCTGCGGCCGCATAAGGCGCACCGGTCAGTAGACTGACCTCACCGATGTAGTCGCCGGCCCCAATAAAGCCGGTCGTCTGCTGACCCGAAAGCTCAGTATGTTGGCTGACTTCAAGAATTCCGGAGACGACGATGAAGAGTGTCGCTTCAGTTCCGCCTTGCGCGAACAGCACCTCGCCGGGTTCGAGCGCTCGCGGCTTTAAGTGGGCAGCCAATTTGGCCAGTTGTTCAGCCTGCACGGTTTCGAAAAGCATGATGTCTTGAAGGAGCGGCAGCACCGGAGATGGCCGGTTCGTAACATCATCGGGCGTTCGCGAATCTTGGGCGGCCGAGGGGAAATAAAGCCCTGAATAGTGAAGTTGACGCCTGGCATGCCGGAACAGCTGATCTTTGGTCGTCGAAAGATGTTCAGTATCAGAGACCGAAAAATTCACCCGATAGCGGCATTCCGCCGACCCTAGGCGGGTCAGCGCGGCGCTGGAGGGTGGCACGGGAACAATTGTCGGGCACAGCAATGTCGCTTGTTGAAGCGTATCGATCACCCGTTCGGGACTGGATGTGGCCGGACACGAGAGCTCGATGAATGCTGAACGAACGCGAGTCGGAAAGCTGCGGTTCACGATGTCGGATTTCGCAACCACGCTGTTGGGGACAATCGCGACATCATCCCCATCGGTGAGAATGCGAATCGAACGCCAGTTCATCTGCACCACCGTGCCCTCGGTTTTGTCGCCGAGCGAAATACGATCTCCCACATTGAAGGGCGCTTCAATGCCGAATGCGATTCCGGCAAATACGTCGGCGAGTGTGTTCTGCAGAGCGAGCCCCAACACGATCGCCAGGACCCCGGAGGTCGCGAGCAGACCGCCAATCGGTAGCGCGAGCACGGAAATCAAGACAACCGTTACGGCCGCGGTGTAGATCGCAGCGGCTGTGAGATCAGGAAAAAGCCGTGCCTCGCGCCAGCGGCGGTTGTAGTTGAGGGTAAATGACATGAGTGCAACCAGCACTCGCGCGCCGAGCAGCCACCAGATGCCGGCTACCGCATGCAGCCACAACGGAGTGGGATTGCCCGCACCATTGGCGGCCAAGGGAGGAGTGTGATAGCGAAAAAGTATGTAGCTAGCGCCGGCAAAACACACGAAGTCGAACAAACGGCGTACCCGCACGTGAAACGGTCGCAGCGCTATGTAGCTGACTAGGACAAAACCAAGGATCAAAACAGGTAATAGAGCAGACGTCATAGTGCTGTGCCGCCTAGTTCGGGCGCCCGCGTGGCGCGCGAGCACACCATCTTATTGCAGGCACCGTTGCGCGTATCTCCCCCCGAAAGGGGGAGCAACCTACAGCTCAGACTGCTGTACGTTTCTGGCCAATGAGACACTCGCTCGGCATGTTGTGCGCATTCGTACCACTGCTTCATTGCGCGTCTGCCAGCGCGGATGACACCTCCGAAATCGCCAAGCAAGCACAAAATCCCATTGCCTCCGTGATTTCAGTTCCGTTCCAAAACAGCACCACCTTCAATGTGGGCGAAAATTCAAGCGTCCAAGACTCGCTGTTGATTGAGCCCGTAGTCCCATTCAAGCTCTCTTCGGACTGGAACCTGATTACCCGTACCATTATCCCAGTGATCGAACAGCCGACGTTGGCGCCGGGTCTCGGAAATGTGAGCGGTCTGGGCGATGTGCAACCCTCGCTATATCTGTCGCCCACTAAGCCGTCCTTTGGCGGCTTGATCTGGGGCATAGGCCCCTCATTTTCGTTCTCAACTGCAACCGATCGCAGCTTGGGCACCGGCAAGAACAGCGCGGGACTCTCTACCGCGCTTCTGACCATTCAGGGCCCATGGTTGGTAGGTGTTCTCATGACCGATGTAGCGTCGATTGGCGGTCAGGAAGATCGAAAAAACGTTCACCAATTCCTGATGCAACCGTTTGTGGACTACAACATCTCGCACGGCTGGTACTTGGCCAGCTCCCCCATCATCACCGCGAACTGGAAAGCTACCCCGGGTAATAAATGGACCGTACCGGTAGGTGGCGGCGGCGGGAGGATCTTCCACATTGGCCGGCAGGCAGTGAATACCTACATTCAAGCGTTCGACAATGTCGTGCAAACTCACGAGGGGGGCACGTGGACCCTGCGCCTTCAGGTTCAGCTGCTCTTCCCGAAGTAGAGGCCCACCTGCCACAAGCCGGTACGCCAGTACTCCCCCAATCGAGGGATAAATAGCTCTTGACGAGAGGTACACAATGTCGGGGCCTTCAGCTCTGACGCCGCTTTCACGAGGATCCACCAACATGCTTCACGGTTTTTCTGTTCCTTTGACGCCGCAGGGCCAGTCTGCTTTGGCCTCACCGCCTCCCTGGCATTACTCCAGCGACTGCCTCGTCATCGAATATTGGGCTGATCCTGCCGCGATTGCGGCGCTGTTGCCGGCCGGTGTGACAGCGGATGAGAAGTCTCGGGGTCGGGCGTTCTTTTGGTTTCTCGACTGGCAGTTCACGGGTTCAAATGATGAAGTTACCGATCCCGCGCGCTACCAATACCGCGAAGCCTTCGTGCTCATCGAGGCCCTGTTCGAGCGCACACCCATCAATTACTGTCCCTATATATTCGTCGACAATGACGCAGCTATTGCACGAGGATGGACGCAGGGTTTTCCGAAGAAACTTGGCAGCATCTACCAAACGCGAACTTTCTCCGCGCCAAGCGCGGCCGCTGCCCCTCTCGCCAAGGGAAGCCGGTTCGGCGCAAGCGTCGCGGCGCATGGCGAGCGATTGGCGACCGCGCGGCTGCAGCTCGAGGAGAAGGTCGCCGATCCTGCGAAAGTATTCAACCGTCCGACCGTGATGCGCCGCTATTTCCCGCAGCTCGCGGCCGCACGCCAGACGAAGCCGCCGGTCGATGAGCTTACGATGTCGCTGACCGACAATCTGGCCATCGTTGATGTGTGGGCGGGCTCGGCGGAGCTGACGATTCCGGAAGTGCGCGGTGAGGACATGCATTCGCTCGCGCCGCTGCGAATCGGGCGGGGTTATCGGCTCGGCATGGCGTACTCGGTCACCGATCTGCGCATTTTAAAGAATTATGTCGCTTGAGGTTTTGAGACGCGTAGTCGGCCGACGGCGGAGTTAGGAGGGCGCTTCGATGCCTTTGTATACGATCACGACGCAAACCGGCGTCCTCGATAGTCCTGCCAAACTAGACTTGGCCGATAAGCTCACGGCATTTCACGCCGAATATGCCGGGGTGCCCAAAAATTGGGTGCATATCGTCTTTCATGAGTATCCGAGCGGAAACGGGTTCAGCGCCGGCAGGCCTTCCCTGACCGCTGCCCTCACATTGCTGATCCGGGCCGGGCGCTCACCAGACTATAAGCGCGAAATGCTGAAACGGCTCTGGTCGCTGGTGCAAGCCGCGACCGGCGCGCCCGATGAGGAGATCGTGTTGGGCATTCAGGAAGTTCCATCCAGTCAGGCAATGGAAATGGGACAGATCATGCCCGACGTCGCATAAGGAGGTTTGATATGGCCAATGTTTCGGATCGAATTGTTGAGCTCCTCGAAGCCGCCAATGTGCGCCGCATTTATGGACTGGTGGGCGATTCGCTCAATGGCATTACCGAGTCACTGCGCGTGCGCGGCAAGATTGACTGGATTCCCGTCAGGCATGAAGAGGTCGCGGCGTTCGCCGCCGGCGCGCAGGCGCAGCTGACCGGCGAACTCGCGGTATGCGCCGGCAGCTGCGGCCCCGGCAATTTGCACCTGATCAATGGACTCTTTGATTGTCATCGCAACAGAGTACCGGTGCTCGCTATCGCGGCGCACATTCCCAGCACCGAGATTGGGTCCAGCTATTTTCAGGAAACCCATCCGCAAGTCCTGTTCAAGGAGTGCAGTCACTACGTCGAGTTGATCTCTGATCCGCTGCAGGTACCGCGAATTGTCGAAACGGCGATTCGCGAGGCTGTCGCGAAGCAGGGCGTCGCCGTCATTGTCATTCCCGGCGATGTTGCGCTGAAAGACGCGGGACCGCGGGCACCTACTCGTAAGCCGGTGCCGCGGTTGCCGCGCGTATCTGCGGCTGAGGAAGACATCCGGGACTTGGTCGACATTCTGGAGCGCGGCGAAAGAACGACGTTCCTCTGCGGCGCGGGTTGTGCAGGTGCGCACGATGAGGTGGTAGCCCTGGCAGCCAAACTCAAAGCCCCCATCGTGCATGCATATCGCGGCAAAGAACACGTCGAATGGGACAATCCCTACGATGTGGGGATGACGGGGTTCGTTGGCTGGTCGTCCGGCTACCTCGCCATGGAGAGCTGTGACACGCTGTTAATGCTTGGCACCGATTTCCCTTATCGGCAGTTCTATCCGACCAAGGCGCGAATCGCGCAGATCGACATTCGCGGCGAGAACTTGGGCCGGCGTTGCCGGTTGGATCTTGGAGTGATTGGCGATGTGCGCGATGTTTTGTCGCGACTGATCGAACGCGTGTCAACGAGGTCCGACGATTCGCACCTGAGTGCCGCGGTGAGTCACTACGCCAAAGCCCGCAAAGGTCTCGACGATCTAGCGAACGAATTTTCAAAGCATTCGCCCATTCATCCACAGCTGGTGGCAAGGTTTATAAGCGAACTGGCTTCCGAGGACGCTATTTTCACCTGTGACGTGGGCGAGCCCATAGTCTGGGCCGCGCGATACCTCAAGATGAATGGCAAGCGCCGGATAGTCGGATCGTTCCTTCATGGATCAATGGCCAATGCCATGCCACAAGCAATCGGCGCGCAGTTCGCGATGCCGAACCGGCAGGTCATTTCAATGTCGGGCGACGGGGGTTTCACAATGCTAATGGGCGATTTGTTAACCGTGCGGCAATGGAAGCTTCCGATCAAGATTGTCATTTTCAACAACGGACTGCTCGGTTTCGTTGACATCGAAATGAAAGCCGGCGGCTTCCTGCCTACAGGTACGCGACTCGATAATCCGAATTTCGCAGATATGGCTCAAGCTATGGGGATATATGGTGTACGCGTGGAAGACCCGCGCGAACTCAAATCGGCCCTTGCCACAGCCTTCGCGCACGACGGTCCGGCCATTATCGAAGTATTGACCGATCGACAAGAGCTCGTTATGCCGCCCTCGATCAAGCTTGAGCAAGCTAAGGGATTCAGCTTGTGGATGATGAAAGCAGTGCTGAACGGCCAGGCGAACGAGATCGTGGATGTGGCGAAGACGGCCTTGCTGCGCTGATCGGCATGAACGCAACCACCAATCTGTCGCGAACCCAGACTGACACGCTGGCGCGCGCTTTCATCATCGCCTGGGTGTTTTCACTGGCATTCTATTTTCTCGAGTATGCCGTGCGTTCGTCTCCGGCGGTAATGATCCCGCAATTGGCCCAGTCCCTTGGCGTCTCGACGCTGGGGGTAAGCGACATCCTCGGGTCGTACTACTACACCTACTCGACCGCCAGTCTCATTGCGGGTGTTTTGCTCGACCGGCTGGGGGCCAAATACATCATCTCCACCGGAATGGCAATCTTAGGAATTGGGTGCCTCTTGTTTATGGCCCCACAAGAAGGGGTCGGATACCTCGGACGGTTGTTGCAAGGCGCGGGTTCCGCCTTTGCGTTCACGGGGGCGGTGTATCTGGCATCCCACGGCTTGCCGGCGCGGCGTCTGGCCACTGCTATCGGCGTCACGCAGTGCGTAGGTATGCTCGGCGGCACGGCAGGTCAGCTCGTGGTCGGCCGCTGGATCGCCGATGGCCTGTCAGTCCCACAATTCTGGGGCCGCATAGGGGTCGTGGTGCTGGTGGTGGCGGCAGGATTGTGGGTGGTCACGCCAAAGGAAACCCCCAACGCACCGCATGGAGAGGCGAGTGGCGGAATTCTGGCCACTTATAAAATCGTCTTTTCGAATCCGCAGTCCTACCTTTGCGGTCTCGCTGCCGGGTTGCTGTTTGTCCCGACTACGGTAGGGGACATGGTCTGGGGCGTGCGTTTTTTTCAGACTGATAGATCACTCTCTTTTTCTGATGCCGTCTTCGCCATTTCAATGGTGCCGCTTGGATGGGTGTTCGGCTGCCCGCTTCTCGGCTGGCTTGCAGACCGGCTCGGTCGCCGCAAGCCCGTTTATCTCGGCGGTGCAGCGATCATGTTGATTGGCTTCGCGCAATTGATTTATGCGCCGACACTGCTTCCCGGTTGGCTCACGCTTTTCATTCTCGGTGTGGCTTCCGGTGCCGCCATGATCCCGTACACGATCATCAAGGAAGTGAATCCCGACGAGGTCAAGGGCAGTTCAATCGGTGCGATTAATTTCTTGACGTTCGCTGTGACCGCGGCGATTGGGCCAATCTTCGCGGGCCGGTACGGCAAAACACTGGGTAACCAAGCCATCGAGGCGGCCGCGCATTTCCAGCACGCGGGTCTCTTTTGGATGGGTATCCTGATTGCGGCGCTGGTAATCGGATCGATGCTCAGAGAGACTGGGCGAGGCCGTCCAAAGCAAGCGGTTTAGTCGCGCTGGTTGTCTGAGGGCCGCAACGCGGCCGACCCGCGAATCTGCATCATCGACGCGACCCTCCGACAGGTGTGAACTCACCCGAACTAGAAAGCCCCGGGTCTTGCCCAATCTCCACTGCGTGGTCTTCATTCGGCGACGAAGGAGCCACAAAGATGCCTCTCGACACTAGGTCTTGGACCACGCTCAAGAGTCCTACGACCAGCAGCATTGCGGGTCCAATGATCAAGAGGCAAGTAACGAATAAGTGCATTACCCGTTAGGTTAACGTTTATTCAGGGAACGGCGCTTGTACGCGCTTGCTCTATGTTGTTCCAAAATATCTTTGCCAGGTCGCCCTCCCCCTGTTGAGGGATAGCGGAATTACACAGCGACGCGAAAATTGGGCCCCTGATTGGAGAGTTCGTGATGACTGGTCGGAACATCTTGATGTACTTCCCGTGGAGTCGCCCGGATGAGGAAGGCGCGCCTCTGGGCAACCTGGATAATCGGTTTGGCGCGCTGTTCGAGCTACGCCGGCTACAGTGGCCGAGATACGAAGCCTTGGCGGACATCGAGCGTTTCAATCAAGGCATTGCCGGGTTTCTGGACAATATTCTTTTACAGAACTATTCCCTGTTTCGCGAGGACGCGCGGATCCGCACGGGCAATGACGTACGCCTCGTTGAGCGCTGTACTGCGGAGGGCAAAGTAACGCTTCTCGACGGCAATTTTCTCGGTAGCGTCGACATACTTATCATCGTCAGCTTCGATTCGCAGCGCACGGGTCAACATGCCAGCGAAAGCGAGTTGGCGGGGATTCGCAACTTTCTGGATGATCCGGGTCATACACTCTTCGTTTGTCCTCATCATGACATTGGCAGCCTCGAGGGGGTCCCCAGTAGTGAGGTCCTGAAGACGCAGGAAATGGAGTTTCACCACCACGGAGATCGCGGAATTCCGGGCCAGCAACGCCTTGGCGGCTTTGGCAAGTCGCTGCTGCATGATCTGGGTGTTTCCGTGACCAATAGATTTGGCCTTCGACCTGCGAGAGCGCAAGACGGTTCCCCCGCGCCCATCCTAACCAACTCGCAAGCGGATCGATTTAATCTCTTGCAAGGCGTGAAGACTCTTCATCTCCATCCGCATCTGCCGCACCTTGAGATGCTCGGCGACAGTGCTCAAAAATTGGATGTTTTGGTGCAACAATCTATAGACCTGGAGGTGCCCCCACATCCGTTTATCAAGCAAGGACGGAAGACTTTCGACGCGTTGCTTCAATCCAAACCTAACGTTTTCGCTGGTCGACTGCTCATATGCGACGCCACTATATGGACTTCCACGAATGGTGGACTCAGCAGCCTCCGTCAGTTTTGGGCCAATATCACTCGATTGGGGTAAGTGGCTGGCTCAGTACCGCCTCAACAGTTGGGCCAGCTTTTGGATTGATTGCGCCATCGTATGGGTCCACGGATGTCCCGTGTTGAGTCGCACATAATTTTTGAATTGTTGACGGGCAGAAAATATGGGACCCGGCGCGGTCGAGATACCGAGGTCCAGGGCCCGTCGATGTAGATCGAGGGAATCAACCCGGGCGGCGCACTCAACCCACAGAAAATAGCCGCCGAGGGGTGCGGCCACTCGATAGCCGCTAGGGAAGTATCGTTGTAGTGAGTCCAATGCGGCGCGCTGAGATGCGGCCAAACGGCGCCGCAATCCGGCCAAGTGCGCATCATAGCCGCCGCTACGGAGCATCGCCGCGATCCCTTGTTGCACTGGAAGGCTGGTGGCGATCGATGCCTCCATCTTGCGCCGTGACAAAGCCTCCGCATACCGGCCCGCGGCAACCCAGCCTAAACGATAGCCCGGCGCCAGGCATTTGCTAAATGATCCGCAATGAAGAACGTGGCCGCTCCGGTCGAAGGCCTTCGCCGGCGGTTCTGCCTTGGTTGCGAACTGTAGTTCGAAGTACGCGTCGTCTTCGATGAGCGGGATCCCGTGGTTGGCCAGCAGCCGCACCAACTCGGATTTGCGTTCTCGCGGCAGGGTGGCGCCGGTCGGATGCTGCAGGGTCGTCATGAACCAGCAGGCGCGGATCGGGAACTTGGCGATTGCCACTTTGAGCGCTTCAATATCAAGGCCGTCGGTGGGGTGCATGGGAATTTCAACGACATGAAGACCTAAGCGTTGTGCGGCCTGCAGGCAGCCATAAAATGTTGGCGATTCGATGGCAATGGTGTCACCCGCACGGGTTACGCACTGCAAAGCGAGGTTCAGCGCCTCAAGTGCCCCTGCGGTTACAATGATCTGGTCAATCCCGATCGACATTCCGAGTCCAAGATACCGCTTCGCAATCTGTCGTCGAAGTTCGACGCTTCCGGGCGGAAGGCTTTCAACGGTGGACCAGGGGTCCAGATGTCGCGCACTACTGCCCAGGCATCGAGCCAATTTCGGCCAGGGAAATTGCATCGGACTCGGAAAGGCGGAGCCGAGCGGTACGACTTCCCGATTTCGCGATGCCTCCAGCGTTTCGAACACAAGATCGCTAACCGCGAGACGCGTGGAACTTGTCCTCGGCCGCGAGGTTCGCGGCAGCATGGGGCGCGTTTGAAGTTCGCGGACGTAGTAACCGGAACGCGGACGCGCCTCGATGAGACCGTTCGCCTCGAGTGCCTCATAGGCCTTCAATACGGTAGCCGTGCTGACCTTGCGCGATTGGGACAGGGCTCGAACCGACGGTAACTGATCACCGGCCGACAGCGACCCGCCGTTAATCATGCGGCTGATTTCCTGCGTTACGGTCCTATAGAGATTCACACGCAACACAATACGGCGGCGGTGGACTCGCCGCCAGCACCGACGTCAACGCAGAATATGCGGAGCGATCCAGCCGAAATGATAGCTGAGTAGTACGGATACGAATAAAGCCACCGACAATCCAATTCGCCAGCTCAGCGCTTGGACCACGCGTGCCGCGTGCTCAGGGCCTGATGACATTGAAAAAAGCGCTTTTCCGAGGCTCGCGACGATGGCGAGCAAAGTCAAGACGATTAATGGCTTCATAGAGACCTCGTTTTGGATTCGCGTTCCTCGCGCCGAATGGTCGCAACCACGGTTCCGAATCCAACGGCTACGACACCGACCATTGCCACCATCAAAAACACCAGTCCACCGGCCAGTTTGTAGCATTCATAAAATCCGTCCAGTAGACCCAGCGGCGTCGTAATTAGAAGCAATGGCCTGGCAATTCTCATGAGTCATCTTCCTGTTCCAGCCGCCCACCAATCAGCCGCATCCATGCTACTTAGGCGACGACGAAATAACAGATACAGGTAGCACTGAAAAAGTGCAGTACAGAGGATGAGGACACGGCCTAAACCGGTCTTGCTACTGCGCCGTCCACCCGCCGTCCACTGGAATGGCGGTGCCCGTGATGTTGTGCGCGTCGGGGGCGCAAAGCCATACCGCCAAGCGCGCAATTTCCGCAGCAGAGGAGAGCCGGTGCGAGGGCTGTTTTTCAGCCAGCAACGCCTCGATGGCCTCTCTCGTCGATACACCCAACTTTTGACGACGCTCGGCAACCTGCGGCGCCAGCAGTGCCGTATCCACCCAGCCGGGGCAGATGCAATTGACGGTGACACCGCCGCTTTCGGCGCTGCCGATGTTGGCATATTCGAGCGCCGCGACTTTCGACAGGCCGACGAGGCCGAACTTGGCTGCGACGTACGGCGCCTTGTTGACGGAGGCCACGAGACCATGCACGGAGGCGATGTTGATCACGCGGCCGTAGTGGGCTGCGGCCATCCGCGGCAGGGCGTGCCGCATGGTGTGAAACGCCGCGGACAGATTGACCGCGAGAATTTCGTTCCACACCTCGGTGGTGACATCCGCAATCGGTGCGGTGTGCTGAATGCCGGCATTGTTCACGAGTATATCGAGGTGGCCCCACGCGAATACTTCTGCCATCAAGGCATCGATCTGGCTGACGTCGCGCAAATCGCCGCCAAAGTAACTGACTTGGGCGCTGCCCGCCGCCTGCAATTGCGCCAGCAGCTCCAATGCCATGCCGGGTTCGACGAGTCCATGCGCCGCGATGCGCGCGCCGGCGTTTGCGAAGGCCAGCGCTATGCCTTTGCCGATGCCGCGATCCGCGCCGGTGATCAACACCGATTTGCCGCGCAGCTCCACCGTCATGTTTGTAGGCCGTGCGCCACGGCTTTAGCCTAGAACACTGGCGGCCGGCGGCATGTCCAGCCATAGCTCGCGCAGTCCGCTGTGGGGATCGCGCTCCACCCGCGTATCGCGGTCAAACACCAGCGTCGAACGTTGCGATGCATCGAAGCGCGGCCACTTAAGGATGCGCGAGTTGCTTGGATCGCCTGTCTTGGCAAAGGCGAGAAGCGCCGACGCCAAGTCTTCGCACATGCGATGCGCATCGGCGGAGCCGCTGCCCAGAATAGCGTCGCGCTCATTGTGCATCGAGGCAGCGACATCCATGGCATGTACGGCGCCGAACTTTCCGTCGAAGGCAGGACAGGTCCATTCCCATAGATAGGTATAGACCGCTGCCTGACGCGCGGCCTTCGCTTCGGCCTGTGCATGGGCGAAACGCCGGAAGCCGGCGTCGGTAATGATCTGCGAATACAGAAGGAAAGGCGACTTGGATGGAAAGTGCTCGCGATAGGTCTTTCCCAACAACCTTGCCTTGTCGCCGTAGCTCGCCGACAGGGTATCGTTGAGTTCCTGTTCAGTCATGGCGAATCGATCAAAGAATAGGCCCGCATCATCCAGCGTCGTGGAAATGATCAGCGGGACCTGGTCCGACAATGCTGAGACTTGAGCGTCCAAGGGATGCCCGGGAATGTGGGTGCCGTCGACGATGGGCGCGAATGCCGGCGCGCCAACGGCGGTTTGCGCTGCCAGAAGTTGCGTCCACGGCAAGTCTCTAATTCGATTGAGCGTCGCGGGCGTCAGGCCAAGCTTGCCGATGAAGGCGTGCGCAACCTGTGCCGCCACCTGCCGGGGCATATGCGACACGAGTGAGCCGCTCTGAATCGCCGCCTTGTGGAATAGATTCTGCGCTGCCGGCATTGCCAGTAGCGTGCTCACCTTCCAGCCCCCGCCCGATTGTCCAAAGATCGTGACACAGCCAGGATCGCCGCCAAAGTTCTCGATGTTATCGCGCACCCATTCGAGGGCCGCAACGAGGTCCAACATGCCGGCGGCGCTGGCGTCGGCCCAAGGGCCCGAGGGGTCAAGATCCGCGAGATTCAAATACCCAAAGCTCGATAAACGGTGCGTTACGCTGACCACGACGACATCGCCCCAGCGCGCGAGCTTGGCACCGTCGTACATG
>Ga0302326_10002157_pt1 | contig 48321 bp, 44 predicted proteins | sample Palsa_T0_3_FD_202264 | JGI IMG/M metagenome (GOLD analysis project Ga0302326, IMG submission 202264) | Peat permafrost microbial communities from Stordalen Mire near Abisko, Sweden - Palsa_T0_3 | ecosystem: Environmental > Terrestrial > Soil > Palsa > Peat permafrost | place: Sweden: Abisko... | reverse complement strand
TCGTTGATCCTCTTCTGCGCCACATTGCAGGCGCAATCCGCCTACCTCGGCTTCGACCGCAACGCCTATCCCGGCGACGCCAACCTCAAAGCTCTCCACGAAACTTTCTCCTACACCGGCTACTGGCTCAACCATCCTCCCGGCGAAAAAATCAACTCCTGGACCGGCCACCGCTCCGCCGTCGCCTCCGCCGGCTTCGGATTCCTCGTGCTTTTCAACGGACGCCTCTATTCTGAACTTAAATCGGCCGAACTGAAGCCCGGCGCCAAAGCCACGCGCCTCGGCCAGTCCGACGCGCAAGCCGCCGCCGCCGCCGCGCGCCGCGAAGGCTTCCCCGCGCACACCATCATCTTCCTCGACCAGGAGCAAGGCGGACGCATGCTCCCCGAACAAAAGGCCTACATCTACGCCTGGGTCGACGGCGTCACCGCCGCCGGATTCCGCGCCGGCATCTACTGCTCCGGCATGGCCGCGAAAGACGATGGCAACGTCGTGACCGCGGAAGACATTCGCGCCAACGCCTCCGGACGCGACATCACCTACTGGGTCACCAATGATGCGTGCCCGCCCGCTCCGGGCTGTGCTTTTCCCGCACAAACCGCCAGCCCTGCGCAGAGCGGCATCAACTTCGCCGAAGTCTGGCAATACGCACAATCCCCTCAGCGCAAAGATGTTGCCGGCCGTTGCTCGAACTACGCACGCGACGGCAGTTGCTACCCGGACCGGGCGGGAGTGCAAGACCTGCCGATCGATCTAGACCTGGCCACATCGCCCGATCCCTCGCAAGGCCGCTAGAGCCCCTTCAGCAAGAACCACCACGCCCCATGTGGAGACAGCCGCCTCGGCTGTCCAAGCCTGGGCGAAGCCCGGCGCCCCAGTCCAATAGCCTGAAGCAATAAGCCGAAGCCCGAACCCGAAGCCAGCCTCCTGCTACACTGTACAAACTCAAAACGAATCCACACCAGGAGCACCGCATGTCCCGCACTCTATCCGCACTCGTCATCGCACTCTTCTTCATCCCGGCCGCGACCCTGCACGCGCAGGACGCCTGGCAAATCGATCCCATGCACTCATCGGCACAATTCTCCGTGCGCCATCTCGGAATCTCCACCGTCCGCGGCGCCTTCACCAAAGTCAGCGGCACCATCGTCGTCGACGACGCCAATCCCGCCAAGGACCAGATCACAGCCAGCATCGACGCCGCTTCCGTCGATACTCGAGTCGAGATGCGCGACAACGACCTGCGCAGTCCCAACTTCTTCGACGTCCAGAAATATCCCACCATCACTTTCAAATCGAAAAGAATCGAACCCGCCGGCCCCGGCAAGCTGAAAGTCGCCGGCGACCTCACCATTCACGGCGTCACCAAAGAAGTCGTCCTCGACGTCGACGGCCCCTCCCCCGCCATCAAAGATCCCTGGGGCAACCCCCGCCGCGGCGCCTCCGCATCCACAAAAGTCATCCGCCAGGATTTCAGCGTGAACGGCGCCCCCGGCGTAGTCGGCGACGAAATCACCATCAGCCTCGACGTAGAATTCATCAAGCCCCCGGCGAAGTGAAGAACCAGTTGCTAGTGGCTAGCCACTGATCACTGAGCCCTGACCACTGGTTTCCAACCACCACCCGCTTTTTTCAAGTAAAATGAAGTTGTAGCCCCAAATGCCCGACCGCACCTTCACTCTCGACGAAGCCCAGTCGCTGCTCTCTGTGCTCGAATCGCTTCTGCGCGGCGCCATCGCCGGCAAGCAACTGATGGACGAAGTTGAGGCCGAGATGCAGGCCACCAATCACCGCATCTTTCTCAACGGCGGCACTTTCGTCGACATCGTTCCCATCGCCCGCCGCAAGGCCGAGCGCGCCAAGGCCGAGCAGCGCGTGCGCGACGCTCTCGCCGAAATCGATTCCATCGGCGTGCAAGTCAAAGACCTCAGCATCGGCCTGCTCGATTTCCCCTGCGAAGTCGAAGGCCAGATCATTCTTCTCTGCTGGAAGCTGGGCGAAAAATCCATCACCCACTGGCACGGCACCAACGAAGGCTTCGCCGGCCGCAAGCCCATCGACGCCCGCATCGCCAAAGGCAAAAAAGCAAACTAGGCTTCGGGCTTCAGCTCTCGGGCTTCAGCTTTCAGGCCTCGGTTTCAGTTTCGGGCCTCGGCAAGAACCATGTGGCGACGGCCGCCTCGGCCGTCCAAGCCTGGGCGAAGCCCGGCGCAGAATCCAAAGAGCCGGCGCAGAGTCAAGGACCCGGCGAGTCCGAGAGCCGGTTTGCCGAAACCCGAAGCCCGAAAGCCGAAGCCCGGAGCCCCATCCCCGAACCCACACATTCCAAACCCCTTCCCAACCCACAACATCCGCCCCACTCCGGGGTTTACACAAACTGAGAACAATCTAATGACACTTTTTACCAAGGCACCTTTGGCTACTTTGGCCATGCGCGATTCTTCGGTAATCTGGTGTCAAACGCACTTCGCCGGAAAACCGTGACCGGCGCTGGTCAAAAAGGCATCTAAGGAAGAAAGAGGAAATTCCATGAACCGCAAAAACCCTGTTGTTTACGCGCTGTTATTCGCAGTCTTACTCTCGCTTTCAACCGCAGCTTTCGCGCAGATTTCGGTCGGCATCAGTTTCAACGTGCGCATCGCACCGCCCGCCCTGCCGGTTTACGAACAGCCCATCTGCCCCAGCCCCGGCTATCTGTGGACTCCCGGTTACTGGTCCTGGAGTGACGATGACGGTTATTACTGGGTCCCTGGCACCTGGGTGGAGGCTCCCACGCCAGGCTTGCTCTGGACTCCCGGCTACTGGGGATGGAACAACGGATTCTACGGCTGGAACGAAGGCTACTGGGGTCCGCACGTCGGATTCTACGGTGGCGTGAACTACGGCTTCGGCTACGGCGGCGTCGGTTTCGGCGGCGGCGAGTGGCGTGGCGGAGCTTTCTTCTACAACACGGCCGTCATGCACGTCGACACGGTCCACATCACCAACGTCTACGTGAACCGCACAGTCATCGTGAACAACGATTCGCACGTCGCCTTCAACGGCGGCGAAGGCGGACTCACCGTGCACGCCAGCGCGCAGGAAGAATCCTACGCCCGCGAACCGCACACGCCTCCCGTGGCCGCGCAAGTCCAGCAGGTTCACGCGGCCAGCCAGAACAAGCAGAACTTCGCATCTGCAAATCACGGAAGTCCCGCCATCGCTGCCACGGCACGCCCTGGCGAGTTCAGCGGAAAAGGTGTGGTTGCGGCGAAAGCCGCCGGCGCTCCCTACAAGGCTCCGGCCATGTCGCCTAAAGAAGCCCGCGGACCTGCACCCGCAGCGACCAAGACCGCCGCGCCCCACAACAACGTCGCGCGTCCCGTCACTCCGCCGGTGAAGAACACCGAGGCCGCTCCGGCGAGGAACACAGCGCCCGCAAAGACCGCCCAGGAACCCCGCGCGGCCACTCCCCGGACCGAGACCGCCCGCCCGCAAACGGAAGCGCGTCCGCAACCAACGAGCCAGCCCAAGCCCCAGGCCAAGCCAGCGGCCAAGCCCAAGCCAGCTTCCAAACCAGCTCCCAAGGAAGAGAAAGAAAAGAAGTAGCAGCGCAGGAAGAATCGCCCAACGTCAGACGTTAAAACATGAGACCTCAGACCTCGGCAAAACCAAGCCGAAGTCTGAGGTCTTAACGTCTGAACAGGAAGTGGGAATCTAGAGTCGGAAGCCCGACGCCGAAGACCACTGCGATCCGCATGGAGACAGCCTCGACTGTCCAAGCCAGAGCCTGCCCTGACCGGAGTCGAAGGGGCGAAGACCTGCGCAAGAGTCCAAGCTTCCTGGCGGTACCGGGGTAGCCCGCCCTAATTCGTGACGACTATGCTGATTGTGGCCGAGCTCGTTGTGCCGTAGGTCACGGTAACAGCGTACGTTGCGGCTGTGGAACCTTCGCTCACCGTGCAAGTCTCAGGAGATACATCGCTGTTTGTGCACTGAATCGTCCCCCCATTTGCCGGCTGCGTCACCACTGTCCAGGTGGACGCGGTCGTGAAGTCATACGTGGTGCCGCCGGAGACACCCTGTGCGACGAACGGCTGACTCGGGGTGCCCGAAGCGTCTGCATTCCAAATCAGCGGGCTGGAACCGTCGGAACAAGATGTTGTGTCGCCAAATGTACCCATGCACACTTCGAAACTGGTGAGGGTGCCCAGATAAACAGTCGCGGAAGCCGTCCCGCTCAGGCCCTGTGCAGAGGCTGTTACTGTGGCGCTACCTCCCGTGCCTACGCCCGTGGCCACGCCGGTGGTCGGGTTGATCGTCAGCACTGTGTTATCGCTGCTGGTCCACACCACACCGCTGGTAATCTGGCTCGTCCCGGTGTTATTCGCATAAGTTCCCCAGGCCTGTAAACCCTGGGGTGTACCAACTTCGATCTGCGGACTCGGAGGCTGGATCGTGATCGCCGTGAGACTGTTCGGCGGGAAGAACCCCGTGCAGCTGACCCCAAAGGCCAGCGCAATCAGAACCGTGAACGCCAGCGTCAATCCCAGTTTGCGCCCAACCAACATACGCGGAATGAACATAAATGATCGCCTCAGATGTTTCAGATTCTAGCAGAATGCCCGGAGGTTGCTCGATCTCCGAGAGTGCATGCCGCAGCCGCATCTGCGCCCAGCTCGCCGCCCGCCCGGTCCATTGCCAACTATTAAGTATAAAGAACGAGAGTCGACCCGCACCTTGCGCGGATTTTTCCGAAGCCGCGGGGAAGAGCCAAAATCTAGCAGCCTCTTTTCCTCCGCACATAAAACCGCTGCACCTTCGCGCGATTTCCGCAGCTCGTCATGTTGCACCAGCGGCGGTGATGGTTCTTGCTGGTATCCAGAAAAAACCATTCGCAGGTTTTCGACGAGCAGGGACGAACATAGGCCAACTGATCCGATGCCAGCAGATCGGCCGCGGCGCGGGCGATGGGCCAGAGCAGGCCGTCGAAGTCTCCGAAGTCGTCGAAGCTCCACTCGAAGCCGCCGTTCTTCGTCGGCGCCAGACGCATGTGCGCGGCCGCGGCCTGTGCAGCGGCATTCAGTCGGGCGAGACCAGCCGGCGGAGCGGGGCGCTTGTTCATGATCGCCCAGAAAACATCGTGAATGGCTTCCCGCAATTCCCTTGCGTGATTGAGCGCACGCTCGGCGAGGTCGGGCTCGAGGTAGCTGCGCTCGTAGAGGCGATCCGCCTGCGGCGATGAGAGCAGTCCAGCATCTTCGCTGAAGCGGACCAGATCCAGGTAAGTCTCGATCAGCTCCTTGGGCTTGGTGGGGCGGTCGTCAAGCGTGTTGACGAAGTCGAGGCTGACGTTGCCCGCAATCAGTTCAAAGCGCGGCGGACGCCGCCGCGAAATCTTCTTGGTTTCTTTGGTGTCAGTCAGAAGACCCTTCCTTTCTATCCATTACCTATTATCTAACCGTCAAAAGGCTCTTGACAAGTTAGGTAGATGGCATCTACAGTATACCTAACCTGCAAAATACGTTTAGGAGGTTAGTTCATGTTCCTTACTCAGCCCGCCCTGATCCTAGCCAAACTTCGCACCGCCAAGCTTCCCGAAATACCACTTCGCGATGTCAGACTTCGCGACTCCCGGCTCCGCGACGTCAAGACGATTAACATAGGGGGCAGACCCGTGACGGTTCCCAACCCCAAACCCGCGAGCTCGCGCGATCGTGCCGACACCATCAAGATGGCGCTGGCCTTCGCCGCCATCTACATCGTCTGGGGATCGACCTATCTCGCGATTCACTACGCCGTCGAAACCATCCCACCGCTGGTGACGGCTGGCATTCGGCATGCCGTCGCCGGCAGCGTGCTGTTGGCGTGGGCCTGGGCGCGGGGGTTTCGGCCTACGCGCGAGCATTGGATTTCGGGATGCGTTCTGGGCGCGCTTTTCTTTTTAATTGGTCACGGATCGCTGCACTGGGCGGAACAGTATGTAGGCTCGGGACTGGCCGCCCTGCTGATCGCGACGGAACCGATGTTCATCGTGGTGTTGGCGTGGCTCGCGGGACAACAGAAAATCAGCCGCCTCAGCGCGCTGGGCCTGGGTTTGGGCGTGGCCGGAGTCGCCATCCTCACCGGCTTTGAGCTTCACATCAAAGGCTCAAGCCTGCTGGGATTGCTGGCCGTGCTCCTGGGTTCGCTCTCGTGGTCTGCGGGAGTGGTCATCACTCCGCGGCTCAAGCTGCCCACCGACGCGCTCGGCCGCACCGCGCTTCCCACGCTTTGCGGCGCGGCCATGCTGCTGATTGCGGCAGTAGTTACGGGAGAATTCCACGCTACGCACTGGTCGGCGATTTCGTTGCGATCAATATTCGGGCTGGGCTATCTCATCACGTTCGGATCGATTGTTGCGTTTACGGCTTACACCTGGCTGCTGCAGCGCTGTCCGCCGGCGCTGGTGGCGACGCATACGTATGCAAATCCGATCGTCGCCGTGTTCCTGGGATGGCTGTTCGCCTCGGAGCCGCTGACGTTGCGCGTGGTCCTGGCGTCGGTGGCGATTCTCGGCGCGATTGTTCTGATTCGCCGCGGCGAGCGGGCGGTCGCGGTGAAGGGGCCGGAGGCGGTGCCGCTCGCGGCAAAGATCTCCAGCGCAGAGGAGTGCGCTTAGAAACGGGCTTCGGGCTTCGGGCTTCGGGCTTCGGGCTTCGGGCTTCGGGCTTCTCGGTTCTGTCATCGATGTCTGTGAAAGCTACTACGAGTGAGGCTGCCTCAGCGGTTATGGTGTCAGCGAGAAAGCGTGGGCCAACCTGCCGTCTGAATTTTTGGAGGTGCGACATGCAATTGAAACCTTTTCTGCTGGATATGTGGCTGGACCGCTACGAGCATGATATTGAATTCGACCTGGCGGCGAGTACGGGACCGCGTTGGACCGTGAATGAAATATTGAACCTCGCGGGCGAGGAAGAGCGGCAGCGGTTCCTGAATCACGAGTTGGTCTATAGCCGTCCGGCAGGGGCCGACGGGCTGCGGGAAGCGATCGCGGAAATGCACGAGGTAAGCGCGGAGTGTGTTCACGTCATGACGGGAGCCTCGGAGGCTCTGGTCGTGCTGATGTGGCTGGCGGCGGAGCCTGGGGCCAACGTAATACTGCCGCGACCGGGATTCGCCACCTTTTCCGCGCTGCCCGAGTCGCTGGGTCTTGAGACGCGCTTTTACGGAGTACGCAAGGAGAACAATTTCACCATCGACGTGGAAGAGATCATGCGCCTCGCGGACGCGAAGACGAGTCTGATCCTGGTGAATAGCCCGCACAACCCGACCGGCGCGACCATTAGCAATGCGGAGATGGAGAGCTTACACGAGTTCACCGCAACACGTGGAATTCAACTTGTGAGCGACGAGGTATATCACCCGATTTACCACGGACGAGAGACGAAATCGGCGTCGCGACTGCCGCATGCGACGGTGATCCACGATTTCTCGAAGGCGTTCTCTCTGCCCGGCGTTCGTGCGGGATGGATGATCGAGCATGACCGCAAACGCCGGGAGCGCTACTGGAATGCGCGAGCCTATTTTTCGATCTCGAACAATTCGGCAGGAGAGCGGCTTGCTGAGATTGTAATGCGCCGGCGCGATGTGGTGCTCAGTAAAACGCAAGAAACTGCAACCCGGAATCTTGAGCATCTGGATCGCTTTATGACTGAGCATCACGAAACGCTGGAGTGGATTCGCCCGCAAGGAGGAATGACGGCATTTCCCTGGCTGGTGAGCGGAGAGAACGCCAGGCCATTCTGCCAGGCTGCCGCGGAACAAGGAATTCTGCTCGCCCCGGGAGATTGCTTCGATTGTCCGTCGCATTTTCGACTTGGCTTCGCCGCGACAGGACATGAGTTCCCGCGGGCTTTGGATCGCCTGGGGAAATTCGTGGAGAGCTGGGCGGCGAAGTCGCGAGCGGTACCAGTGTGAGTTCCAAAACGCGATGCCATCCCGAGCTTAAGGGATCGACAGCTGAAATCCCCGGCCTTCGAAAATCGCGAAGACCGGAGCAGCCTCAGTCGGTAAGGTGCCGGCGAGAAAGCGTGGGCCAACTGGCCTGAAGACGATGGCCGCTCAGGATTACCGCTTGCCGTCGCGGCGGCGGAGGTAGTCGATGAACATTTGCTCGACGGGCTTGTCGTAGGCCATGAGCACGTGGCGGACGGTGCGTCCGCTGACGAAGTGGCAAACTTCTTCGGCTAGATTTTTGGCGTGGTCGCCGGCGCGCTCCAGCGACTGGGTCATGAAGATGACCTGCAGACTCGCCTGCCGGTGGATGTCTTCGGGGTTTTCGATGTGGCGGAGAAAAATCAGGTTGCGCAGGCGGTCCATTTCGGCGTCGGCGCGGAGGACGTCCACGGCTTTGCCGACATCGCGTGCGGAAAAAGACTCGCCCACGTCGGTTAACATTTTTTCGAGGATGGTCGCCATCTGGGTGAGGTCGCGGGTGTCTTCGGGATCGATCCGTCCGCCGGCGGCCTGGGCGCTGTTGGCGAAGCTCAGCAGCAGGTCTCCGATGCGCTCGAGGCCGATCATGAATTTCATGCAGGCCAGCAGCTCACGCGCTTCGGCGGGCCCGACTTCGGTGATGGCCGCGGTGACGCCGGCGTCGATTTCCATGTCGAGCGTGTCGAGTTCGCGCTCGCGCTGGCGCAGCGAGTTGAGCAGCGTGCTGGAGCCGGTGGCGATCCCTTCGGCTGCCGCGCCGGCCGCTTCCTTGGCCAGGCGGCAAGCCTCCACGGTGCGCCGCACGAGGTATTGGTGGGCGGGTTCGGGGCTGGCACTCTCGACTCTGGCGGTACTCATAACGACTTCCCTCCGGCGCAAAGCTGGACGGCGTGGGCGGCGCGTCGGCTTCGAGCCTGGATCCTGGCGATCATCTTGCCAATTATTAAGTTGGATGTCCAACGGTTCAGCATAGGTTTTATTTTGCACGGGATGGTTACAACGCTGTGAATTTATGATTTCACCACGGAAACACCCTTCGGCTTCGCTCAGGGCAGGCTCCGACACGGAGAAAAAAACACTGCTTGGTTTTCTCGGTGACTCCGTGCCTCCGTGGTAAGAGCACTTTCCGTTTGGAGAACTAGCCTATGCCGTGGGCAGCGTGAACAGGAATCTGGAGCCGTGGTTCAACTCGCTCTCGGCGCGGATGGAACCACCGTGCGCCAGCATGATGTGTTTGGCAATCGCTAAGCCAAGGCCGGTGCCTCCCGATTCGCGCGAGCGGGCTTTGTCGACGCGGTAGAAGCGTTCGAACAGGCGGGGCAAATGTTCCGAGGGGATGCCGGCGCCGAAATCCTGCACATAGAATTCAACGCCGCGTGGGCCGGAACGCGCGCCCAGCACGACTTTGCCGCCGGTGCGGCCATATTTCATGGCGTTGTCGATGAGATTGGAAAAAACCTGGTGAATGGCTTCGCGATCGGCGAGCACTCTGGGCAGAGATTCTGTCGACCCGGATTTCGCCGAGCTTGACTTCGCTGGGATTGAATCCGGCGAACCATTTCCTCCGGGCGTTTCCTGAATCTGCAGTTCCACGCCGTAGCCCTTGGCGATCTCGCGAAAACTTTCTTCGGCGTCGTGCAGTAATTCGAACGGAGGCACGGGCTCGGCGTCGAAACGGGTTTCGCCGGATTCCACGCGTGCCAGAGTGAGCAGATCTTCCGTAAGCCGCGACATGCGGGCCGCGTTTTTGCGGATGATGTCGAGAAACTCGCGAGTGGGCGCGCCATTTTCCGGCGTGATATCGAGCAGCGTTTCCGAATAGCCCTGGATCGAAGTGAGCGGCGTGCGCAGCTCGTGAGAAACGTTGGCGATAAAATCGCGCCGGGTTTTTTCCACGCGCTCGGTCTCGGTGAGATCGCGCAGCACGGCCACCGCGCCGCCGCCGGGCAGAGGCGCTGCGGTCACATCGAAGGCGCGGCCTGGAACAATCGAAGTAGCGCGCGCGGTCTTCACTTCTTTGTCCGTAGTCGCGGCGTTCACGGTCGCGAGAAAATCCGGATCGCGAATGGTCTCGACCACCGGCGCATTCAAACGCACGCGCTGCGAAACCAGGCGATCCATGGGCTGGTTGGCCCACTGGACAAGGCCGTCGGCGCTTACGGCGATGACCGCGTCCTGCATGCTGTTGAGCAGGGTTTCGAGCTGGCGCTGGCTGGAACGGACGGCGGCAAAACTGCGCTCGACCTGGCGCGCCGTCTGGTCGAGAGCTCCGCCGAGGCGGCCGATTTCGTCGAGCCCGCCATCCTGCACGCGGGCTTTTAAATCACCCTCGGCAATGTGCGCCGCCACTTCCACAATATGTTCCAGCCGCCGCGCGGTGGAAGTGGAAGCGACGGCCGCAACCAGCAGCGCGATGGCAAGCGCCAGCGCCGATCCCCAGGCCAACCGCCGGTGCACCGCGGCCTGCACTGCTTCCACATCGGAGAGCGGATAACCGAGGCGCACCGCGCCCCCGGAAATGGGCACGGCAACATAAAGAAAGGGAACTCCGAGCGAGGAACTCGGCCGCTCGCCGCGTCCCGGCTTGCCCGCGAGAGCTGCGGCGAACTCTTCGCGCGCGGCTTGACTCTCCATATTGGCGGGATTCGATTCGGAATCTGCCAACACTTTTCCGGAAGCGTCGATAATGGTGGCGCGCGCGCCGGCCGCCTGACCTTCCTGCGCGGCGATATCCGCGAGCGAGTGACTGCGGTCGTTTTCCACGCGGTGGGCAAACATCACCGTCTTCTGCGTGAGGCTGCGGTCAATCTCCGCGCGCAACGAGGCTTCCCAGGCGCGGCCCAGCGTGAAGTCGAGGATCACGGCGCTGGCGGCGATCACGATGAGAAACGCGGCCAGCAGCTTGAAAAAAATCCGGTTCTTCACGGGTTCTTCACTTTGGAGCTTCGAAGCGGTAACCCGCGCCCCGCACCGTCTTCAAGTAGCGCGGGTTCTCCGGGTCCGGCTCGATTTTTTCCCGGATGCGGCGCACATAGACGTCCACCGATCGCGGGGTGACATAAGAAGTGTCGCGCCATACGCTATCGAGCAGGTGGTCGCGTGTGAACACGCGTCCGAGGTGGCGCGCAAAATAATCCAGCAGGCGGAACTCGGTGGCGGTGGTGGCCACCAGTTTGCCGGCGACGGTCAACGTCATCGCCGAAGGATCGATTTCGATTTCACCGACCTTGAGCGGACTCGGCGGAAGCGGCCGCTCAAAGCGGCGCAGCACGGCTTTCACCCGCGCCACCAGCTCGCGCGGACTGAACGGTTTGCCGATGTAATCGTCCGCGCCCAACTCGAGGCCCAGCACGCGATCGGCCTCGCTGCTCTTCGCAGTGAGAAAAATTACCGGCACCGCGGCGAGACCCGGAGTTTGACGCACCGTGCGGCAAAGCTCGAGGCCGTCCTTGCCCGGAACCATGATGTCGAGCACGAACAACGCCGGGCGCTGCCGCTCCGCATCGGAGAGGACGGTGGCGCCGGTGGGATACACGCGCACATTGAAGCCTTCGTTCTCCAGGTGATGACGCACCAGGCGCGAAATATCCGGATCGTCCTCCACCACAAAGATGCTTGGTTTCACGGGAGTATTGTAGCCGCAACGAGTCGCGAGTACACAGCACCGAGTGGCGATTGCAGCGCGCGGGGTGCGATTTTCATCAGATTGTAATAATCAGGTTGCCGGGGCGATCGAGGTGGAAGTCGAGATGACTATTCGGTTACGAGATTGACTCGGAAGTGACAAAGTGATTTGATGGCCGAGGAGAATAACCAACATGTCGTTCGAAGAAGCATTGGCGGCGGCCTCGCGGGATGAAGGTTTCAAGGCCACCGTGTACGCGATGAACACGCTGCTGATCCACAAAGGCATTTTCACGCAAGAAGAATTTCAGACGCTCTTCGTCGAATGGGTTCAGAAAGAACAGAGGCGCAAGGCGGGTTCTCCTCGGCACGCCGAAACCTCTAGTGTGTTCTCTGCGTAGTGCGGTACGGTGGATGTTCGCAGTCCGGCTTTTTCCCGCAATGAATTCCTTTATCGCAGGCCCAGTATCGCAGGCCCAGCACTCACACCGGCAGGGTGGGGCGGGCTTGGGCTTTAGTGGAGTCGTTCTTCGTGGACTCATTCGCAGACCTCCGATTCACGCTTGCGACATGGCTGGCCATCGCGTTCTTTCAAGTGCGGCAATGCACTTAAACCTGTCATAACCAAGAACCTGCACCATACACAATGGGATCGCAACTGGCTGCCACCAATAATCTGTTAATAACCTGTGGATTTATGGCTCTTTCAGTGGATTTTGCAGGAAAACGAAAGGCGAAAACTGATTCAGTTCACCGAATTACTAAGTTCGAGGCGAGATCGAGATGGAAGCGTTTGCCCGGCGGGATGACCGTGGTCGCGCTGTATTCGGTGATGATGGCGGGGCCGGAATATTTCTTGCCGGGCTGGAGGGATTCGCGGGAGTAGATTCTGGTTTCGAGTTTCTTGCCGTGGAACAGAACCGGGGCTTTGAGCATGGAAGGCGAGCCGAGCTGCGCTCGGCCTCGACTGGCAAGAGTGCCCGTCCCCACACGAGCTGTCTTCACTACCGCGCGGAGACGCAACGTAACCAGCTCGACTTCGCGATTGGGATGGATATAGCCATAGCGGCGCTGATGCTCGCGCTCGAATTCTTTCAGCAGATTCCTGGCGAGCGGGATGCTGAGTTCGTATCCCTGGCCACGGTAACGGACGTCCACTTTTTTTTCGTGGCGCACTTTTCCGCGCCAGCCCTCCTGTTCGAAAACTCTTGCGGCCTGTTTTTCCAATTTTGCGAATTCCTGCTTCAATCGCTCATGAGGAATCTCGCCGGAAACCCGCCACAGCACGGTGCGGGAATAATCTTTGACCACGTCGCTGGCCAGAATCCCGAGAGCCGAGAGCGCGCCCGGCAGCGCCGGAGTAATTACTTGCGGAATGCCGAGCGCTTCGGCGAGCGCGCAGGCGTGCAATCCTCCCGCGCCGCCAAAGGCTACCAGCGCGTAGTCTCGCGGATCGCGGCCGCGCTCGACCGACACCACGCGGATGGCTTTCTCCATGGTGGCATTCACTACGCGAATCACGCCGTCGGCGAATTGTTCGAGAGTGAGCCGTGATCTTTGTTTCTTTAGCCAGGCTTGCGTGATTTTTCGCGTTCGCTCTAAGTCGAGCTTGAACTCGCCGCCGAGAAAATGTTCCGCTTGCAGCCTCCCTAATAATAAGTTCGCGTCCGTGACGGTAGGCTGCACGCCGCGCCCGTAACAAATCGGGCCGGGATCGGCGCCCGCGGATTCCGGGCCCACGCGCAGCACGCCTCCGGCATCGAAGCGCGCGAGCGATCCTCCGCCAGCGCCTACGGTGTGTATGTCGAGCATGGGCACGCCCACCGGCAATCCGGCGACCTGTGCGTCGTTTCTGGTTGGAATCGCGGCCGTGGCGATCGCGCCGTCTACCAGCGAAACGTCGGTGGAGGTCCCTCCCATGTCGAAGGCGATCACGCGCTCGAAGCCGCTGGCGCGCGCCGTGGCGGCTGCTCCCACTACTCCTCCAGCTGGGCCCGAAAGCACCGTCCGCACGGGCTCGCGCGCGGCGGCGGCCAGCGCCGCGATTCCGCCGTTCGACTGCATCACAAAAATTCGCGTGTGTGTGCCCTGTGCCTCAATCGTGGAAGAGCGGCGCTTTAGCGCCGCGACAGCCCGATGACCCATTGGGGCTTCAGCCCCCAGTGCCTCGGTTTTCGATTCACTCGCCGCGAGGTCATTCGCCCGAGACTGGAGGTTTTCCAGATATCCCTTCATCACCGGCTGCAGATACGCATTCACCACCACGGTTGAGGCGCGCTCGTACTCGCGAAATTCCGGCAGGATTTCGTGCGAGATGGAAAGCGGGTTGTTCAAAGGGCGCAACGCTTCCGCCACGGCGAGTTCATTTTTCGGATTCGCAAACGAAAACAGCAGCGAGATCGCGACAGCTTGTGGACGAGTTGCCGCGAGGCGCGACGCGAGTGATTTCAAATCCTCCGGCGAAGGCGCGGTCAGGATTTCGCCGTCCGCTCCGGTGCGTTCCTCTACGCCGAAGCGCAAGTCACGCGCCACCAGCGGCTCGACGCGCTCGAAGAAAAAATCGTAGAGCTTGGGACGCGCCTGACGGCCAATCTCAATCGCATCTTCGAATCCGGCAGTGGTCACCAGCGCGGTGCGCGCTCCCTTGCGTTCGAGCAGCGTGTTGGTGCCCACGGTGGTGCCGTGCAGCAGGACGAGCTCGCCCTCGTGTGCAATTTTTCGGAGCGCCTCAACAATCGCTTGCGATGGATCCTGCGGCGTGGAAAAAACTTTCAGCATGCGCAGGCGGCCGCTTTCACCGTCTATCCACACGCAGTCGGTGAATGTTCCGCCAGTGTCGACGGCGATGCGCAGAGTTGGGACGCGGCGCGGCATGAAGAAGGAAGGGTACACCAGAAAGGCGCAAGCGAAATCGAGAAGAGCACGAGTTCCACTCGTGCCACAGAAAGCCAGGTGGGCGGAGCGGCTTCAAGCCGCTGCTATGAACCCCTCGATGAGCGACATAGAGATATTTCGCCAACTATTGGGCTTATTAGGCCCAGAGTCATAGAATTACTGACGTGAGACGCGATAAACGACCAGTGAAGGAGCAGGTTCACTCAGGATTTCTGATCGCGGGTAAACTCGTGGCGGCCTTTTGCGTCGCGGCGGCTTTTTTTTCGGGCTGTGCACTGGTCCAGGAAGCGGCTAGTTCGTCTGAAATAGTCGTTGGCTGGCTGCTCATCACCTTGGGCATCGTCGTAATGGCGTCTACCGTCAGGTTTTGGGCGGCAGGATTCGTTGGATTCATCGCCTATGCTGCATTGCGGTTGTTAATAGCAATTCTAGTTGCCAGTTCATTGCACGTGTCGCCGCTTCACATAGGCAGCGTGGCGGCGAGCCTGTTTGTAATGAGCATTCTGTGCATCCGTTTTGCATCGGGCAGACCCCGCATCACCCAAGTTGACCGGGCTTCCCTCGTCCTTGCTGCGATTTGTGCTCTCTTGTCTGTGCCGCTGATGGACTCGTACAGAAGCGTAGCAGTGCTGAGCGTTGGCAACGTCGCGCTAGCGTTGTCGTGGTTGGCAGCCCGAGCCTCACGTCAGGCTCGGCAATCGGTTCAAAACACAGCGGCTAACGAGTAGCTGGCGAAAACAAAAACCATAACGCTCGCGACCCGCGGCTGGAATGCTCGCTACTCGGGACTCGCGACTCGGGACTATCCCCGCGTGAACGCCAATGTGATCAGCGTTTTCTGCTCCACTTCATGCGCCTTGGCGCTGCCTGTCGACGGACTCGCGCTCGCCGATCGCTTCACCGACAACACCGGACGCTCGCCCGCAATGCGCCGCAGGCGCGTCAGCATGTTGAAGAGCGGGCCCATGTTCGCGGGCTCTTCCTGCACCCACACGATGTCTCCGGTTTTGCCGTGGCGTTCGAGTTCGGCTACCAATTCGTTTTCTGGAAAGGGATACAGCTGTTCCAGAAACACGATTGCGGTGGAATTGTCTTTGCGTTTTTTGCGTTCGGCGCGGAGCTCGTGGCCGATTTTTCCGGAGCAGATCAGGATGCGGTCGGCCTCGCCCACTTCCGCGTCGGGAATCACGTTCAGGAAATTCTTGTGGGTGAAATCTTCAATTGGCGAAGACGCGTCGGGATGCCGCAACATGCTCTTCGGCGTAAACACAATCAGCGGTTTGCGCCAGTGGCGCAGCGCCTGCCGTCGCAGCAGGTGAAAATACTGCGCCGCATTCGAAGGCTGCGCGATTTGAATATTGTGCTGCGCGGCCAGTTGAAGAAAGCGTTCGATGCGCGCGCTGGAGTGTTCCGGTCCCTGGCCTTCGTAGCCGTGCGGCAGCAGCATCACGACTCCCGAAAGCAGATTCCATTTCGCTTCACCGGCGCTGATGAACTGGTCGACAATGGCCTGCGCCACGTTGGCGAAATCGCCAAACTGCGCTTCCCACAAGACCAGCGACTCCGGATAATCGCGGCTGTAGCCGTATTCAAACCCGAGCACGCCCGCTTCCGAAAGCGTGGAGTTGTAAATCTCGCAGCGTGCCTGCTTCTCGGCAATATTTTCCAGCGGCACAAATTCATTTTCGTTTTCGATGTCGATCAGCACGGAGTGCCGCTGGTTGAAAGTTCCGCGGCGCGAGTCTTGTCCCGACATCCTGACTGGAATTCCGCCCTTCACCAGGCTGGCGAAGGCCAGCGCTTCGGCCATGCCGTAATCCACGGCGCGTTTGCCCGTGCCCATTTCCGCGCGCTGCTCCAGCAACTTTTTCACCTTGGGATGGATGTGAAAAGCTTCGGGATAGGTGGTCAGCTTTCCGGTCAGCTCCGCAAGTTCTTCGCCCGACAGTTTCGTTTCGACTTCGAACTCCGGCTGGTGACGGCCGCCGTAATACTGGTCCCAATAGTTCGGCAGCTCGCGCATGGTCGGCTTCTGCTTGATCGTGCCGGCTTTTTTCTGCGCAGCTTCGAACTCGGCCTTGATTTTCGCTGCCCGCTCGGCGGCGTCCGTCGCACCGATATCGTCGGCATAAATTTCCCACAGCGGCGGATGCTCTTTGATCCGCTTGTAAAGCAGCGGCTGCGTGATGGTGGGGTCGTCCACTTCGCTGTGCCCGTGGCGGCGATAGCCGATCAAATCGATGACCACGTCGGTGCCGAACTTGTAGCGGTATTCCACCGCCATGCGTCCCACGCGCACCACGGCGTCCACGTCTTCGCCGTTCACGTGAAAAATTGGAATCGACTGCCGCCGCGCGATGCACGCCGCGAACCGCGTGGAATGTTCTTCGTAATAGTTAGTAGTGAAGCCGAGAAGATTATTCGCGATGATGTGAATCGTGCCGCCCACGGTGAAGCCTTTGAGGTCGGCGTAGTTCATGGTCTCGGCGAGAATTCCCTGGCCGGCAAACGCTGCGTCGCCGTGGACCAGCAACGGCAAATGGGCTTCGCGCCCGCCTTCGCCGGTGCGATCCTGTTTCGCCCGCGTGCGGCCCACCGTTACGGGATCGACCGCTTCCAGATGGCTGGGATTCGACACCAGATGGATGTGAACCTTCCCGCCGCTGCGCGTGATGTACTCGCCGGTCGCGCCCATGTGATATTTCACGTCGCCCGATCCCAGCACGCTGCGCGGGTCCACGTCTTCGAAGCCCGCGAAAATCTCCTGCGGCGGGCGCCGGGCCACGTGAGCCATTACGTTCAGGCGTCCGCGATGGCTCATTCCCATCACCAGTTCAGTCGCGCCGCGCTGCGCACCTGTGTCGAGAATTTCATCCACCAACGGCAGAAGCGCGGTTACGCCTTCCAGCGAAAACCGTTTGCTGCCCAAATAACGCTGCTGCACTACCTGCTCGAAAATATCGGCGCGGATCAGCAGATCGAGAATTCTCGGGTGGTCTTCTTCTTGCGGTTCAGCTTCCATCCGGTCGTAAATCCACTGCCGCCGCTCTGGAGAGTAGATGTGGTTGATCTCCAGCCCAATCGTGCTGCAATAAATCGCCCGCGCTTCCGCGGCATAGTGGCTCTCCACGTGCAACTCCGGCACGACACGCGGCCGCAGAAAGCCTAACGGATCGAGGTCGCCCTCCATGTATCCCCATTGCCGGAACGCCTCGAACACACGCTCGCGCTCGGGGTTGAGTCCATTGCCGGACGCGCTTGCCACAAGCACGCTACTGCCAGAAGTCTTGGTTTTCGGAGTCATATGATTTATGAGTGCACTACTAGAATAACGGATGCGGCAGCGAAGCGATAGATTCGCAAGCGAATCAAGGGCCATCCTAAGTGCATGATCTGCGGCGTATAGAATGGCGGTGCTTGAGTCGCGATGGGTCGGAACGCCATTGAACGCCAACTTGCGCTACACGTCCAGGGTTTTTCTGCTGTGGATTGCTTTTTTCTCCCCGCGTGCGCTGGCTCAGGCGGATTCCGGCACGATCGTCGTCATCAATTTCACCAAAGACGAGGTGGTGGTTGCCGCCGACAGCCGTGCCATCCGTCAGGACACAGGCGTGCCCGACAACTCTTACTGCAAGGTTGCGGTCTTTCGCCACCAGTTCATTTTCGCGAGCGTCGGAGCGTCACGCTTTCTCGACCGTGCGACCGGGAAAACGCTCTGGGACAATAACGATCTGGCCCGCGAGGCCGTGCGCGCGTCCTCAAGCCATGATCGGCAGGTGAGCGATCTCTATGCGGCCGCGGTCGATTGGGCACAGGCCGTCAAGAGTCACTGGGATGAGCACCGACAAGATGCAAGAAAGAGCCATGGGCCGCGCGGAGGGCAGATCACCGCCGGCGAATTTATGGACAAGACCCTGGCGATCGAAATCGGCGAGATACGGTTCGACGCTGAAAACGAGTTCGACCCGATCCGGGAGAACATCGGCCTGCCGCCGAACGACCGATGCTGGCCATGCTCAGCCGATGGCCAAACCACCCGGATTTGCGTGGCCGGGAAGCACGCCGACGTCGCGAAGAAATTCTGCGCACAAAAAAAACGCGAAGGCAAGATTGCAGACAAGATTTCTGTTCGCACTCCACTTAAGGCGCCGACTCAAGCCGCGGAGCTTGCAACCAAAATCGTGGAGCTGACGATCGACGCTTACGAGAAAACTGCCGGTGATGTCGGCGGGCTGGTAGACGTCGTCTCGATTTCGAGGGACGGCACCGTCACTTGGCACGCGCGTAAATCCAGCTGTCCTGAGAATCAGGACTGAAACGGAGCTTTGCCCTTCGAGTGCCCTTTCCCTCCGTGGCCTCCGCGAATTAAGATTCTCTAGTACCCTGCATCGAAACCCCTCGACCGGACATCAGAGATACTTGGAGGATCAATTATGGCTCACGAACTACCCCCCCTGCCTTATGCCTACGACGCCCTCGAACCCATCATCGACAAGCAGACGATGACGCTGCATCACGACATGCACCACGGTGCTTATGTCAAGAATCTCAACGCCGCTCTGGAAAAGCATCCCGAACTCTCTAGTAAGAGCGCCGAAGATCTCATCCGCGACCTCAACGCGATCCCGGAAGACATTCGCGGCGCCGTGCGCAACAATGCCGGCGGCCACGTCAACCACACCATGTTCTGGAAGATCATGAAGCCGAAAGGTGGAGGCGACCCGACCGGCCCCATTGCCGATGCGATCACAAAAGCTTTCGGCAACTTCAAAGACTTTCAAACCAAATTCAACGAAGCCGGAGTCAAGCAATTCGGCAGCGGATGGGTTTGGCTCGCCGGCAAGCCCGGCGGCGAAGTTCACATCATGAGCACGCCGAATCAGGACAGCCCCATCTCGCAGGGCCACTATCCAATCTTCGGCAACGATGTCTGGGAGCACGCCTATTATTTGAAGTACAACAATCGCCGTCCGGAATATCTGGCCGCATGGTGGGGCGCGGTCAACTGGGACGAAATCAACAAGCGCTTCGCCATCTTCAAAACCGGGAAAGAGGCGCACGAGCCGGCACTGGCTCACCGGTAGAAGCAATCAAGAACCATCGGGTGCCCCCACCCTGGTCGCGCACTCGGCGACAGGGTGGGGATTTTGATTTTCTAAGCCGCATTTCTCGGAACCGCATCCTGCTGGTTCTCGTATCATCCTCCAAGCCGGAATGCCGCTCACCCGCCGATCCCGACACCTGATTCTCGCCCTCGTTCTCTATCTCACTTTCTGCTCCGTCGCCGGAATCTGGGTCGCCGACGGCACACTGCACCCTCCTCGCCGTCCGCTTACACCGGAAGATGAATCCACCATGATCGACTCCGCCCGCGCGGTCGACGCCGATCTGCAGGACGTTTCCATCACCACGCCCGACGCCGTCACGCTCCGCGCCTGGACCATCCGTCCGCGGCACGCCAACGGAGATTCCGTCATTCTCCTTCACGGCCTCGGCGACAACCGCGTCGGCATGACCGGATACGCGCAACTGCTGCTCGCTCACGGCTACAGCGTTCTCCTCCCCGACGCTCGCGCGCAGGGCGCCAGCGGCGGCTTGCTCGCTACTTACGGTCTGCTCGAGCGCAACGACATTCGCCAGTGGTTCGACTTCCTCGCCGCGCATGACCATCCGCGCTGCATCTTCGGGCTTGGAGAATCCATGGGCGCCGCGCAACTTCTGCAGTCCCTCGGAGCTGGCACGCACTTCTGCGCCGTCGTCGCCGAGTCGTCGTTTTCGAATTTCCACGAAATCGCTTACGACCGCATGGGACAACCGTTCCATCTCGGCCCTTTTGTGGGACCGTGGTTCGGGCGCACGTTTTTCCGTCCGCTCGTCGAAGCCGCGTTTTTGCGGGCCCGCTGGAAATATGGGCTCAACCTGCGGCAAGTCTCTCCCGAAGATGCGGTCGCGACCACGCAGGTCCCCGTTTTCCTGATCCACGGCCAGGTCGATGGAAACATTCCCGTTCGCCACTCGCGCCTCATTCACGAGCGAAATTCCAAAACCGTGCTCTGGGAAGTTCCGGAAGCCGATCACTGCGGAGCGATCAGCACGGCGCCGCAAGAATTCGAACGGCGCGTTCTCGCCTGGTTCGCGGATCACTCCACCCCAGCTAACTTTTGACCTTGATCTGGTCACGTGCTGCCGTCTGCCAAACCCAAGTCCTCGCTGCGCTCGAACGGACATCCGAGGCGGCTGTCCCTACATGGTTCTTGCGGGTACTCCTTTTCTGCATTTCCTGTGCACGACCTGTGGACAATCCCGGACCGGCGCACTCCTGATTTCTTCCGCCCCGCTCTGCCGGCAACAAAAGCGCCACTGCCGAGTGCTCCAACTGGACTCACCTCCGCTTATCTTTCATCTCCATTCTTCCGCGAAAATCTGCTGCGAAGGTTTTCCTCAGTTGCACCAAAAATACTGAATTGACCGCGCGGGCTTTCGCTCGTACATTCTCTTTCGCCTCATCGGCACGCGCGGCGCCGCCGGTCAGTCATCCCACATGCAAGATCACCGTGACATCGACGTTCAACTGGCAAACCTCCTCCCCCCAAGGTTGGCGAGAATGAAAGCAACAGAGACGAAAGCAACACAGACGAAAGCAGCAGACACCAAAACTTCCCCATGGAAGACCTACCGCACCAGATTTCTGGTGAAAGCCAAGCAGCTCAGTTGCAGCCTCGTGTTCACCGACTCGCTGGGCCGCCAGCATTCCGGCCGTAAAGGAGACTATCTGGTGGAGTCTTCCGACGGCGTGCTGAGCATCGCGCCTCGGCAGATTTTTGAAGACGTCTACGTGTCCATGCCCCGTGCGGAAGCGGAGTCCGAACAGGATGGCAACGGTCTCACTCTGGACGAAGCCGCGCGGGTCCGCCGCAAGCTTCCGCAGCCCTGTAGCGCGCCTCGACCTGCTGCTCGCCTGGGCCTAATGTAGGCGTTGATTTTGATCGTGTAGGACGGACACTCTTGTCCGTCGCTTTTGACCTTATATCTTCATCATGGTCTTTTTGACATTGCTCGATCAACACCAAATTCAACATCAACGTCAGAAACGACGGACAAGAGTGTCCGTCCTACACGATCAAAGGCAAGTTCCAGGTCGGAGGAACTGGCGGAACGGCCCCCCGAAAATCGGGTTCTTGTGGAAAAAAGGGACCTAACTGGGACCACCCCCCCGCATCTGGGCCGTCATTATTGGGGATACAACCTGTGGTATTTCCCTATTGACAGACACCATAAGCGGGAGTAACTTTGCAATCCCAAGCACACAAATTCACCCCGCGGGAACGGGGCGAATTTTTGCAGTAAGCGGTGAAGAGAGCATAGTCAGGAAGCAACGCGGCGCGGCGCTAAGCCAGAGGTGACTTGGCGCCGCCCGCGAGCAGAAAAGGACGCAGATTAAGGGTGTTCGGCCTCGCGTGATATTGGCCCTGCATCTGGAAGTCTGAGGCTAGGAAAGGCTAGGACCGGTTTTAGCGGAAGCCCCGAAGCCGAAGCCCGGTTTTTTGTGCGGTGGCCGTCGCCCCGAACCTCCTCCCGGGGTCACGACAACTCATTGCAAGGATTGTATTTGTACCTGCCCGGCGGGATTGGGGAACTCCTTTTCTCTGCCGCGGCAGCCAGACCCAGGAGCCCGCAATATGGAAGGTTTAACCCGCCTCGTCGCCGAATCGTTGGCCCGGCATGGCTTCGATCGTCCCGTCGACTACCGCCGCCTGCACTGGTCGCGGTGGTTCCACTGCGAGTCTCCCCATAGCCTTCTGTGCGTCCCCAGCAAGCCCGGAGTATTCGCCCTGGCCGAGGAAGTGATTGCACCCGGCGTACCCTCGCCAACCACCACGAATCGGGAAGGGCACGACTTCAGTCGTGCAGAGGGCCCCAGGGAAGGGCACGACTTCAGTCGTGCCATCAGCGCCGCGCCCGGAGACGCGGCTTCAGCCGCTGGGGTAAGCCTTGGAGTCCTGCAGGGTAAGCGCATGCTGGCCGTGGTGCAGTTCGGCGAGGATGAGGACATGGCCTTCGTGCTCGACCGCATGTTCGCGTTGCAGAATCCTATGCGGGCGCGGCTGGCTTCGGGGCGCTGTTTCGTGCGCTTCGTAGTGATCGAAGACGCAGCCCACCGCCGCAGCATCGCCGGAGCACTGAACCAGTGGATGATCTCCTCCGGCGAGAAAGCTTCTGGAATCGGGGCGCACTTTGCATCGTCGCTGGAACTGACCCCGGCTGCGGACCATAGGGATACCACAGCCCGTGTGGCGGCCGGCGACCCTTCAACTCCGCTCAGAGCTCGCCCTGAGCTTGCCGAAGGGGCAGGCTTGTCCGACAGCGTCGCACTGCCGGCGCAGGCGAATCCGACTGAGACCGTAGCGGATTGCGGCCCTGCGCCCGAAAATGCCTCGGCCTCGCAGCTCGACTCCGGCGCCGCCACCAACATTCACTGTCCTCAGCCCCTGCCCTCCGGCTTCTAAGCGGCGGGGGCGATCTGGCGGTGGGCGCGGTGCCTCAGCGCTGCAAACGCACCCGCCACCGAAGCATGGAGTGCCGTGGAAGAGCGGCGCTTCAGCGCCGCGATAGAGGCCAGATGACCCCGGGGCTTTAGCCCCCGGATGTTAGAAGCGGCGCAGAGCAGTTCGTTTTCAGGAAATGCACCACCCCGGACGAAGCCGTCCGGGCAGGTCTCAACTCCCGCGTTCACCCCCGGACGCCCGAATCGAGCCACGATGGATAGAATCTAATAACTGGAGAGCCCGATGCCTGAAATCAAGACTACTACCCCTGATTCCCCTCAGGTGACTACCGTTTCCCCCACCCTGTCGCCCGTCACGAACACCCCGGCGAATACGAGTTTCACAAAGAAGCCCGCGCCCGGCCTTGCCTTTCGCCGCTTCTTCACCAAGCCCGGCGTTTCGCCTTATAACGAGGTCGAGTGGGAACTCCGTCTCGCTCAGATCACCGACGCCCAGGGCGGCGTGATCTTTGAGCAGAAAGACGTCGAGGTCCCGAAAGACTGGTCGATGACGGCGACCAACATCGTCGCGAGTAAGTATCTGCACGGCACCCTCGGCACGGCCGAGCGCGAAACCGGAGTGCGGCAGCTCGTGAGCCGCGTGGCCGAGACCATCCGCGACTGGGGATTGGCGCAGGGCTATTTCAAGACGCCTGAGGACGGCGCAACTTTCCACGACGAACTGGTGCACATTCTGGTGCGGCAGTATGCGGCATTCAATTCGCCGGTGTGGTTCAACGTGGGCTGCGACCGCATCGAGCCCAATTCCGACGGCCGCAACTGGCACTGGAATCCGCAGACTCAGCAAGTTGAATTCGGCGTTACCGGATACACCAAGCCGCAGTGCTCGGCGTGCTTCATCAATTCGGTGAAAGATTCTCTCGACTCGATTCTCACGCTGGCGAAGACCGAGGGCATGCTGTTCAAGTGGGGCAGCGGGACCGGAACCAATCTTTCTCCGCTGCGCTCGCAGACCGAGGGCCTGAGCGGCGGAGGTACGGCCAGCGGCCCGCTCAGCTTCATGAAAGGCTTCGACGCTTTTGCGGGCGTGATCAAGTCCGGCGGCAAGACTCGCCGCGCGGCGAAGATGGTCATCCTCAACGTGGATCATCCCGACATCATCGACTTTGTCGAGTGCAAGCAGAAAGAAGAAGCCAAAGCCCACGCGCTGGTGGCGCAGGGTTATGACGGGTCGTCTCCTGACTCGGATGCCTACTCGTCCATCTTTTTCCAGAACGCCAACAACAGCGTCCGGGTCACCGACGACTTCATGTACGCCGTGGTCCGCGACACCGACTTCTCCACTAAAGCTGTGCGCGACGGCGCGGTGATGCACACGTACAAAGCCAAAGACCTGCTGAAGAAAATTTCCGAGGCCACGTGGCATTGCGGCGATCCCGGCATGCAGTACGACACTACCGTGAACCGCTGGCACACATCGAAAAACACGGCGCGCATTAACGCCTCGAATCCGTGCAGCGAATACATGTTCCTCGACGACTCGGCCTGCAACCTGGCGAGCCTGAACCTGCTGAAGTTCGCGCCCAACGGCACGTTTGACGTGGAAGCGTACCGCCACGCCGTCGACGTGCTGATCACCGCACAGGAAATCATCGTCGACAACGCCGGCTATCCCACGGAACAGATCATGCGGAACTCGCATGACTACCGTCCGCTGGGCTTGGGCTATGCGAATCTCGGCGCGCTGCTGATGGCCGCCGGATTGCCCTACGACTCCGACGCCGGCCGCGACTACGCCGCCTGCGTGACGGCGATCATGTGCGGCGAAGCCTATCTGCAGTCGTCAAGAATCGCCGAACAGTGCCCGCCGCTAACGCCGGCGACCGAGCCGACAAAGAAGAGCCTTGCGGAAACCAACCTCGGATCGAACATCACTGGGTCCAGTGTCATGCCCGGAGGAGCCTGCCCCGGCTGGTACATCAACCGCGAGCCGTTCCTGGACGTGATCCGCATGCACCGCGCGTCGGTGAACAACATCAACAAAAACAACGTCCCAGCCAACATCTACGAATCCAGCAAGCAATGCTGGGACGAAGCCCTCGCCCACGGCGAAAAACACGGCTACCGAAACAGCCAAGTCACAGTCCTGGCCCCCACGGGAACCATAGGCTTCATGATGGACTGCGATACTACGGGGGTGGAGCCGGATTTGGCGCTGGTGAAATATAAGAAGCTGGTGGGCGGGGGGATGATCAAGATTGTGAACAACACTGTGCCTACGGCGCTGTTCAAGCTGGGATACAACCACGACCAGGCGGACGCGATTGTCAGCTATATCGATGCGACCGGCACGATTGAAGGCGCGCCGCACATTAAAGACGAGCATCTTGCGGTGTTTGATTGCTCGTTCAAGCCGTCGAAGGGGACGCGGTCGATCGCTTACATGGGGCATCTGCGGATGATGGCGGCGACGCAGCCGTTTATCTCTGGAGCTATATCGAAGACCGTCAATCTTCCGAACAACGCCACGGTGGAAGACATTATGGAGTCTTACATCCAGGCGTGGAAGCTGGGCATTAAAGCCGTGGCTATTTATCGCGACGGATGCAAGCAGTCGCAACCGCTTTCGGCGGCGGGGACGAAGACGGCGAACTCCAGCAAAGACGACGCGCGAGTTGCCGCTCCAGTAGTGGAAGAACAGAACCTGAACGCGCCGCCGCGTGCGGTGCGCAACAAGCTGCAGGAAGAGCGCGCCTCGATCACGCACAAATTTAAAGTGGGCGACCACGAGGGCTACATCACCGTGGGACTCTATCCCAGCGGCGAGCCCGGCGAACTTTTCATCACGATGGCGAAAGAAGGGTCGACTGTCTCCGGCCTGATGGACAGCTTCGCGCTGGCCGTCTCGATCGCGCTGCAGCATGGCGTGCCGCTGAAACTATTCTGCGAAAAATTCGCGCACACGCGCTTCGAGCCCAGCGGATGGAGCGGCAATCCCGAGATCGGCTATGCCAAGTCGATCATGGACTACATCTTCCGCTGGCTGCAGATGCGCTTCCTCACCGGGCAGCAGCAACTGCTGTTCGAAAGCTTCCGGCCGCGGACCGCGGACCTTGGACCTCAGGCCTCGGGAACTGGAAGCCAGGACGCGGCGCCTATCCGGCGTCCGGAGGCGGGGACGCGGGAGCCGGGAGCCGGATCCATTCACGCCGCCGACGCGCTCTCAAGCATCGTCGACATGGGCGACGCGCCTAGTTGCAGCTTCTGCGGCAGCATCATGACGAGGAATGGGAGCTGCTACCGGTGCATGAGCTGCGGGAGCACGAGCGGGTGCTCGTAGGCGGAGGTTTCTGGGGGCGTGACGATTCCGTCCGATCGCTCTTCGTTTGGGAAGTCTATGGAAGCAGGCGGTCTGGGTTGTCCGTGATCCGCAGTTTGTGCCACCGTGGAAGAGCGGCCCTTCCAGGGCCGCGTTCGGAGGACGGGCATGGACGCGGGCTTTAGCCCCCGTGGTCGTGTTCTTCTGCGGCTTCGAGAACGGTTCACGAGGGCTAAAGCCCGCAACTCCAAAAGACACACGACGCGGCGCTGGAAGCGCCGCTCTTCCACGTTGCTGGATGCGTTCGTGACGGGTTCCATCAGCGCCGCTCTTCCACGTCACTGCTGACGTTCGTGGAGATCGCTGAAAGCATCATACCTCCGCATCGCGTCGAAATGACGTTGTATTTCATTCCGATTCTGAGATTGAATTTTCCCGTCGGGTGACGGACATCACAATCGATTCTCCCCTCATAGCGTTACGATCCCAGACATGGACTGGCAGCGCACGTTCTTTATCACCACGGTCACGTGGGGACGCGTGCCCATCTTTCGGGTCGAGGCTCGGGCGCGACTTCTGATCGACGTGCTGCTCGACTATCGGGGACAAGGGAAATTCTTGCTGCATGAGTTTGTCGTGATGCCGGACCACATTCATGTGCTGCTCACGCCTGCACCGGAGATTGCGCTGGAACGGGCCGTGCAATTCATCAAGGGCGGATTTTCTTATCGGCTACGGAAGATGGAGAATTTCCAGGTGTGGCAAGAGAGTTTTACGAATCATCGGATTCGCGATGCGGACGATTATCAGAGGCATTGCGAATACGTTCGAATGAATCCGGTGCGCGCGAAATTGGTGCGGGAGGCGATGGAGTATTCGTATTCGTCGGCGAATCCTGCGTTCGGAGAGATTGACGCGCCAGCGGGGGCTAAAGCCCGGGCTCAAACAATCCAACTGACGCGGCCCTGAAAGGGCCGCTCTTCCACGTCACTGCAGGGACTCGTGGCGATTTCACCCACCACCCTTTGCGAGTTCCGCTTTTCTCTTAGCCTTTCCTTCTCTTGAGTTTTCCACAGAATCCGGGAGTTTTCCTCAGGGGAAGTGTGTGACGGATGAACTTTACTGAGGGTTTCAGAACGGGAATAGTGGGGATGGGGGCGGGAAAAAGCAGATTCCTCCCCCTCCGTTTCGCTCGGGGTCGGAATGACAAGCTTTGTTAGGGGCTCGGCGGGACGGAATGACAAACATCGTTAGGGGCCCGGGGTTCGAACGACAAACGTTGTTAAGGGCTCGGGGGCGGAATCTACAAATATCGTAAGGGCTCCGGGCGGAATGATAAGTGCCGTTAAGGGGAATGAGAAGGCTCATTGGGATATGAAGAAACAGACGGAGTGGATCAGGGGATGCAAGGAACGTGGGGAGTGGGCGGAGCTTTGTTTTATGGCGCGGGCCAAGGGGTTGGGGATGGGGGTATTGAAGCCTTATGGGGAGTCTGGGACTTACGACGTGGCGGTGGAAAGTGGGGGGCCGATTTCGCGGGTGCAGGTGAAGTCGACGATCTATTGCCGGCGCGGGCGGGAGTACAGCTTGAATGTGATGGGGCCGGGGAGGAAGAGGTATCGGCGGGGGACGGTGGATTTTTTTGCGGTGTGGGTGATTCCGATCGGGGAGTGGTACATCATTCCCTATGCGGCGATGGGGAAGCGGCTGACGATGCATTTCACGCCGGGGAGCAAGCGGTCGAAATGGACGAAGTATCGGGAGGCTTGGGATTTGTTGCGGGTGATTGAGATTCGGGCTTGTGCAGATCCGCTGTTTGTGCAGGAGCGTATCGCGGGGCTGCTTGAATGAAATCAAGACTGCGGCGAGTTACTTGCGCGGCTTGGCGAGATTCGAGGATTCGTTGGTGGGGGTGGGAGCTGGGGCTGGGTCGGCGGGCGGGGATTTTTTCTGCGGAGGCTTTTTCGCGGCTTCGGCTTCGGCGCGTTTGCGCTCCTGGTGGCGGCGGTCATGGAATTGCTGGTCGGAGGCTTGTTTCTTCATGGCTTGATTATTGTGGCCTAATCTGTGACTTGATCACTGACTTGATCATTGTGACACAGATGCGTCTGGATTTTCGTTTTCCGCGGAATGTGGGGAGTTTTTCCTCAGGGGCGAGTGGGTGAGTCGCCCGCTTCAGACGGTCACGGGGGAGCGTCCTTGGACGATCAAAAATTAGGATCGGAATAGGGCTCGCAATTTTTAGGGGGATGGGGTAGGCTATGGGCGCAATTGAGGTCCCCCGGTATAAATTTTGAGAAGTACACTGCGGACCCGATTGCGAAATCTGATTTTCCCGGTAACAATTTTCCTGAGACTTTCGTGAAAACTCTCTTGAGACTAAGGATCCCCGGCATGACTCAACGGGCAGCACACGCACCCCAGGATTTCCAGAAGATGTGCAAACAGGCGGAGCGCGATCACGAATCGAAGAAGCTGGTCGTGCTCATTGAACGAGTGAAACGGCAACTGCAGGAGCGCGGGACCGGGCCGGTGACGGCGCCGAAGCCTCCAATGGCGGTGCTGATTTCCGGCGAGATGCGGACGCCGGCGACCAGCCGATCGTCTATTTTTGAACGCTGATTTTTGAACTCTGATTTTTGATGACGTTCGAACAATGACGTCGAAAGCTGATTCTTGAGGGAGAGCCGCTCGCGGAAATGGGGCGGCGGCGCCTGAGGAAGAATTTTCACTTTCACCGAGTTCGTTTCGCGCTAGAATGTGCGAGCGTTTTTTTTCGGCGGACGTTTTTTCGGCTGACCGGTGCCTGGCGGGCACGGGTTGGGCTGATGGCCCTCTCCCAGGAGGTAGTAGATGTACCGGCCGTATTCGGGCTCCCTCGCGGACCCGCGTCCGTTCATGGACGTGGAGTCTGTGATCCGCGGACTGACGCAGGACTACGTCACGTCGTTCAACACTGGAAATTTCGACCAGGTCGGCGCGTTGTTTGCGCCCGAGGGCGTGATCATGGCGCCGCAGCGGGAACCGGCTTACGGTCCCAAGGCGGTGGAGCGGCTGGCGCGGCAGATGAGCGATGCGGGGCATGAGAACCTGCGGGCGGAGACGCTGCGGGTGGAACATTCCGGCGACATGGCGATGGAAATTGGACGCTATACCGTGGCGATCCGGCAGGCCGACGGTACGACGATTGCGGATCGCGGGAAATATGTGAAAGTGTGGCGGCGGCTGGGCGCGTGGATGCTCGTGGCCGACTGCTGGAACAGCAACATGCCGGTGATGGCGAAGGCTTCCTGATTTCTTCCTGAAGGGCTCCCGATTTTATTTTGTCGAAGGATTTGCGCGGGCAAGCTTGCGCGGCTGGAGCAGCGCGGGCTGCGGAACCGGAATTTGCACTTGCCTGGGGTAAGTGGAGGAATTAGTGTCGGCGGATGAACGAACGCATCAGCGATTCGACAGGCCGCCAGGGGCCAGCGGAGATGGCGGCGGTTAAGGGCAGCCGTGTGGTCGTGACCGGAGTGAGCGCGGCGAGTTATTGCCCGAACTGCTCGACGCGGTTGAAGCAGAGCCGCTGCAAGATGAGTTGTCCGCAGTGCGGGTTTTATTTGAGCTGCTCGGATTTTCACTGAGGCAGTTTTCAGTTTTCAGTCACTTTTATCTTATCCGGATGCGCCGCCGCTTGATTTTCCAGTCCTGACAGTTCTGCTGACTTCCGTCTACAATTGATAACGATACGATCGACAATTCAAAGAATTTATACTCAGGAGACAATCATGGAACGCAAGGCTAGCGCGGTTTGGAAGGGCGGACTCAAAGACGGCAAGGGGAGCATTTCGGCGCCGGGCGGAGTGCTGAACAATACGCAATATTCGTTTACGTCGCGATTTGAAAATGGGCCTGGGACCAATCCCGAGGAGTTGATTGCGGCGGCGCATGCGGCGTGTTTTTCCATGGCGCTGTCGGCGCAGCTGGGCGAGGCGAAGCTGACTCCGGAGAGCATCAGCACGAATGTGACGCTGACGATGGAGAAACTGGATTCGGGATGGACGATTACGGCGAGTCATATTGATGTGGTGGGAAAAGTGCCGGGCGCGGATGCGGCGACGTTTCAGAAATATGCGGAAGCAGCGGAGAAGGGATGTCCGGTGTCGAAGGTGCTGAACGCGAAGATTTCGATGACGGCGAAGCTGGGGTAGGAATCAGGGGCCAGGGGCCAGGGATCAGGGATCAGGGGCTCGAATGAGCTCGATGTACGATCCTGCTTTTGCGATTGCGCTGAGGGCACGAACCGATGGCCGCGCGGTTTGACAGGTGGCGTTGTGTCTGTAAAATAGGAGGGTTGGTCTTCCTGATTCGGCGGCTTTCGGGCTGCCGCTGCTAAGTTGATTCGATTGCCATCGTGGCGGAATTGGCAGACGCGCATGGTTCAGGTCCATGTACTCGCAAGGGTGTGGGGGTTCGAGTCCCTTCGATGGCACCAAAATGCACTACAGTCCGGCGCCGGAGGTCCGTGGCGCCGCATCAAATCTCGCTGCATCAAGCTTCTTTGCATCGATCAGGTCCGCGGGCTCTGCCGGAACGCGGGACTTCGATCTCCTTTGTCGGTGTGCCTGTGTCTCATTGACACAGGGGTGAATCGCTTTTAAGAAACAGCCAGCTTTCCCGCCAGCTGCCTCCCGAACTACAATGCATTTCCAGCTTCCGGAGGCTGCCTTTGTACTCGATCACACGCCGTGCCCTTCGTCTCTTCTGTCTGCCCACTGTGCTCATCGTTTTCTCCGCCCTGGCCACCGCGCAAGCTTCCGAGCAGAAAACCGCCCGCTACTTCGACTCCATCCGCAAGCAGCCGCCGCTGCTGCTGGCCTTCCTGCGCGAAATGCCAAAGGGCGGCGACCTGCACAACCACCTCGACGGCGCCATTTATGCCGAGGACCTCATCGACTTCGCGGTCTCCGACAATCTCTGCGTCGAGCGTTCTTCGTCGCGCCTGCTGGCTCCGCCCTGTGACTCCTGCGAAAAATATACGAACAAGCCGGCGGTGCGTTGCTCCTATGACGATCATGTGCTCTACAACCAGATCATCGACGCCTGGTCCATGCGCAACTGGAAACCCGGCGACGAATCCGGCCATGACCACTTCTTCGCAACGTTCGACAAGTTCGGCCTGGCCTCGCACCTGCACGCCGCCGAAGCTGTGGCCACGTCGCTGAATCGCGCCGGACGCGACCATCTGCAATATGTCGAGTTCATGCACACGGCCGACGGCCTCGACGCCGCGCACCTCGGTGCAAAAGTCGGCTATGACTCCAACTACGGCGACTTCCGCAAAAAACTGCTGGACGCCGGATTGAAAGACATCGCTGCCGCCACCAGCAAGAAACTCGCCGAAGATGATGCCCGCGCACGCACCGAACTGAAATGTGGCACGCCTGCCGCCGAACCCGGTTGCGGCGTCACCGTCCGCTATCTTTACCAGGTGCTCCGCGGCCTGCCCCATGAAATGGTTTTCGCACAGATTCTTCTTGGCTTCGAACTCGCTTCCACCGATCCCCATTTCGTCGGCCTCAACCTGGTCATGGCCGAAGACTGGTACGTGCCCTTGCACGATTTCAACGAGCACATGGCGATGCTCGATTACCTGCACGGCGTCTATCCCAAAGTTCACATCGCCCTTCACGCCGGCGAGTTGGCCATGGGATTGGTCGAGCCGGAAGCTCTCGCCTTCCACATTCGTTCTTCGGTCGAGCGTGGCCATGCGGAGCGCATTGGCCACGGCGTCGACGTGATGGACGAGGGCGATCCCATCAGCTTGCTCAAAGAAATGGCCGGGCGCAACGTGCTGGTCGAAATCAGCCTGACGTCGAACGACGTGATCCTCGGCGTCAGCGGCGAAGACCACCCGCTGGCTATTTATATGAAATACGGCGTCCCGGTCGCGCTCTCCACCGACGACGAAGGCGTCAACCGCTCCGACATGACGCATGAATATCTCCGCGCCGTCGAAGGCTACAGCCTCAGCTACGCCGACCTGAAACGCATGGCGCGCCAAAGCCTGGAACACAGCTTCCTGCCGGGGGAGAGCCTGTGGGCCGGGACGAAGGACGCATTCCGCCCAGTGTCAGTCTGCGCCGCGGATGCGCCCGGAAAACTCTCGCACGCATGCGGAGAGTTTTTAGCCGAGAGTGAACGGGCTCGCGAGCAATGGAAGCTGGAAACTGAGTTCGCCAAATTCGAGAAAAAGTACTGAACTGCCGGAGGCCTAGCTCGGCCGACAGGAACACATGCCTCGCAAACGTACCCTGATCCCATCGCCGCTCGCGTGGTCCATCCAAGCCGGGCCGGTTCCGCATCCCGCGCTGCCTGTGATTGCTGACCGAGGCGGAACGCAACTTCGCACTCCTTTACCTGTCGCCATCGTTGATACCCGCGAGCAGAACCCGCTTTCCTTCCGGCGCTTCAAGGGATGGTTCGCCCGCATCGAACACCGCGCCCTGCCGCTGGGCGATTATTCTGTCGCCGGAATGGAAGATTCCTGCGTGGTCGAGCGCAAAGACCTCGCCGACCTGATTCAGTCGTTCACCACCAACCGCTCCGTTTTCATTAATCGCCTGCGCCGCATGAGCTGTCTGCCGCACAGCCTGCTGGTCGTCACCGTGCGTCTCAGCGAGATCAAAACCGAATATCCTTACCGCGGCGCGAATCCGAACCGCATCACGCAATCGCTGATCGCCGTGCTCGCGGGACTGCGCCTGCCGTTTATCTGCACCGAGACGCACGAACTCGGCGAGGAAATCGTGGCGTCTTATCTCTACCAGACATTTCTGTATGATTGGCTGGAACACAACGGCCACGGCCGGTTTCTGGCCGACGGCGATTTGTAACCCGGCATGACTGACCCATTCATCCTCGCCGAATCCGCCGCGCAACTTCTGCTCGCGAAAACGCCTCTCCGCCCCCGCATCGCGCTCGTCCTCGGCTCCGGTCTCGGCGGGTTCGCCGATTCACTCACCGACGCCGCGCGCATTCCCTACGCCGAAATCCCCGCGTTCCCGCAGTCGACCGCCATCGGCCATGCGGGGCAAATGGTCATTGGTAAATCGGGCGGCGTCGCCGTCGCCGCCATGCAGGGACGCGTCCATCTCTACGAGGGCTACTCCGCGCAGCAAGTCACGTTTCCGATTCGCGTGTTCGGCCGCATGGGAATTCGCGCCGTGATCCTCACCAACGCCGCCGGGGGAATTAATCTCAGTTACTCGCAGGGCGCGCTGGTGCTGATTCGCGACCACATCAATCTGCAGGGAGTGAATCCTCTGGTCGGCCCCAACGACGACCGTTTCGGCGTGCGTTTTCCTGACATGACACACGCCTACGCCAAGGAATATCGGGCGATCGCACGCGCCGAAGCCACCAAGCAGGGCCTGACGCTGCACGAAGGCGTCTATGCCGGACTGCTCGGCCCCAGCTACGAAACTCCCGCAGAGATTGAATACCTGCGCCGCATCGGCGCCGATCTGGTAGGCATGTCAACCGTAGCGGAAGTGATTGCCGCGCGTCACATGGGAATTAAAGTTCTCGCAATTTCCTGCGTCACCAACATGGCCGCCGGCATTCTCGACCAGCCGCTCTCGCATGCTGAGGTCATGGAAACCGGCGAGCGCGTGCAGCACACATTCGAATCGCTGCTGCGAGCGGTTCTGCCGCGGATCGAAGCAGCGGCTTAGGAGGTCACATCGGTGATGTCAACCCGTAAAGCGCTCATCTTTGCATGCACGCTGCTCTTCCTAGGATCGACGGCCGCGGCACAAGGCACATCGCAAGAGGTTTTCGAGGACAAACTTTATTCGCTCACAGAGATCAAGCATTTCAACCTCGACCCGCAACAATTCGCCGCTCTAAGCGACGCCGACAAGAAAAACGTCCTGCAGGCCCGCGACACGCTCGTCGCTCTATTCAAGGCAATCGAGAGGAACAAGCCAGCTCTTTCCTACGTTACGCCTGAACTCGCGAAAAGGTACAAAGACTCAGCCAGCCTTGCCGCAGGCCTAATAGAGCCGGAAACCTCAATTCATGCAATTGGAGTCACCGAGTTCAAGCTGTTGAATGAAGGCGAAATTCGCCTGGGCTTTTTCGCCGTTGTATTCTCAGAAGGGACGATGGCCGTATCCGAAAAATCGGCGATTCTCAAAAAGATTGGCTCAAGTTGGTGCGTCGCCGCGTTTGAATAACGACGATCACTTCCCCGCCGCCCCAATCACCAGCGAGGTCGGCGGCTCAATCTTATAAACCGCCGCAAAGCTGCCCTGGTTCACGGCCAGGGAAAACCGCCCGCGCGAATCGATATAGAGCAGCGGCTGCTTCAGCCCCACGTCGCTGAACGTGCGCACAAACTTGATCTTCATCATCTTGCCGCCAACCTTCACCGGCACTTCCTGTCCGCGCTCGTATCCCAGTTTCATAAAATCTTCGGCGCTCACATTCGTCACCAGATTCCCAAACGGACCATCCGTCGCAATCACCTCTCCAATCAAACTTCCGCCTTCAAATTTCGCCGCCTTCAAATCGAGTCGCACCAAGTCCTTCACCGGAACTTCCGGCCCAGCCTGCGTCCAGTCGTCACCCCGCGCCACATGCGCGCCCGCCGGAGAAAAAATATCGCGCCCATGGAACGTCGACGACAGCTTCGCCCCGATCATCCACTCCGGATTCGTAATTTCGTGCACTCCCGCGATGCCGTCGCGCCGTTCCACCAGCGTGAGCAGCCCATTATCCGGCAGCACAAAATATTGCCCGCGCTGCGACTTCGCGATGATCGCCTTGCGCGTGCTTCCCACCGTAGGGTCGATCACCACCACGAAGACCGTCCCCGCCGGAAAATAAGGCGTGGTTCCAAACAGAAAGCGCGCGCCGTCGGCAATCGAAAACGGCGTGACCTGGTGAGTCAAGTCGACGATCCGCACGTCGGGCATAATCGTATACATCACGCCGCGGCACAGGGCCACCGAATCGTCCACGACGCCAAAATCCGTCATGAACACAATGGTCGGCGGATATTTCTCCGCGGTCTGTCCCGCGGCCGCCGCGGCCAGCGCCAGCGCGAGCAACATAGCCAGCAGAACCCCGATGGCAGCCGGCATCAAAGGCCGCCGCAACAAATTCCTGTTCTCGCCTTGTTGATTCATCATGCCGTCCCATTCCTCCGCTAAACGATTTTGAAGTCTACTATAATTGCTCGAGTTCAAATTCTGGAGGTCTTTATGTCCGCAGTGATTCCGGAAAAATATCGCGACTTATTTTCCAGGCGCGCTTTCGCCAGCCTCGGCACGCTCATGCCCGACGGCCGTCCGCAAGTCACTCCCGTGTGGGTTGACTTCGATGGCGAGCACGTCATCTTCAACTCCGCCAAGGGACGCCAGAAAGACCGCAACGTCCGCCGCGACCCGCGCGTCTCGCTGGCCCTGATCGACCCCGAAAATCCCTACCGCTTCATGGAAATCCGCGGCCGCGTTGTCGAAATCACCGAAGACGGCGCCGCCGCTCACATCGACAAGATGGCCAAAAAATATCTCGGCGTCGACAAATATCCCTACGGCCAGCCCGGCGAAGTCCGCGTGCTCTACAAGATCAAACCCGAGCACACCACGGTGATGGGATAGGGTTCGTGCAGGGCGGACACTCCTGTCCGCCAACGGCGACAGTGCCCACCGGACTGCGCTGCGAGACAGGCGTGTACGCCGGCGTGGAAGAGCGGCGCTTCAGCGCCGCGTTAGCGGCCACTAACTAAACGGGCTTCAGCCTCCGTGAGGAACGGCGATTCAAACCCACAACCTCTGCTTTCTCGGCTTCGGCAACGTCAACCGCACGCTGATCCGCCTGCTGCATGACCGCGCCACAGAATTGCGCGATCGCCACAGCATTTCCTTCCGCATCACGGGAATCGCATCCCGCCGCCTGGGCTGGATCGCCGACCCGAAGGGTCTAGATCCAGAAGTTTGTGTGGAGCGGGCACTCTTGCCCGCTGACGGCCGGGAAGCAAGTGCAGGGCAGCCGGTTTTGCCACCGAAAAACCGGGAAGCGAATCCGCGGCCAGCAAACGTTCGCGACTGGCTCACCGCCGCCCGCGCCGGCGTTCTCTTCGAAGCCACGTCCCTCAACGTCGAAACCGGCCAGCCGGCCGTCGAACACATCCGCGCCGCCCTCGAGCACGGAGCCCACGCCATCACCGCCAACAAAGGCCCCATCGTCCACGCCTATCGCGAGCTCCGCGACCTCGCCGCGAAGCGAGGCAAACGATTCCTCTTCGAATCCACCGTGATGGATGGCGTCCCAATTTTTTCTTTGTTCGATCAACTCCCCGCCATCCGCCTGCAAGGTTTCCACGGCATTCTGAATTCCACTACGAACGTAATCCTCAGCGAAATGGAAAAAGGACTCACCCTCGACGCCGCCCTGAAAAAAGCGCAAGACCTCGGCATCGCCGAAACCGACGCCACGCACGACATCGACGGCTGGGACGCCGCCGTAAAAACCGCCGCGCTGATTACGGTTCTGATGGGTTCAAACGAAAATGACTCGGACGAAAATGCCGCGCCCATCCGCCTGGAAGAAATCGCGCGTGAAGGCATCCGCGACCTCACTCCCGAAGGCGTGCGCAACGCCCGCCGCGACGGCTGGCCCTACAAGCTGGTCTGCCGTGCGAAACGCGAGGGAGAGGGCGCGCAGGCAAAGATAACGGCCAGCGTGAAGCCGGAAAAAATATTAAGCAGCAGTCCCATGGCAAAGATCGCCGGCACCTCGTCCTACATCTACTTTGAAACCGACATTTTTCCGGGCCTGGCAATCACCGAAGAAAATCCCGGCCTCTACGCGACGGCCTACGGCATGCTGGCGGATTTCGTGCGCGCCGTGCGAGACTAGCGTGCTGGGGCAAGAACGGGAAGGGCACGGCTTCAGCCGTGCCGTAGAGGGCCATGCACGCCTGCGGCTTCAGCCGCTGAGGGTGGCCGCAGATTTTGATGAATCAGAGAGCCGACAAATTTGCCGAACTGGACACCGCCGAACATCTCTACCTCCGCAAGCTCTCAGAACCTCGGGACAATACACTCAGAATCGTTGTGCAGGAGGCGATCTCGAATCGCGCGAAAGCCGCCCCCCTCGAAATACCAGGGAGCCCAGGAAAATTTTTCGACGGCGAAGCCTGGCCGATCGAATCGTCGGAAGCGTGCAGAACCTTCGTTCTGCATTGGCGCCACTATGTCGCGTACTTGGTCACCGAAGAATGCGTCGGATCGTGCGGCAAATACGGGGATGAGAGCTTCACGGGGAGATTGGCGCGTCTGTACACGAGGTCACACCTGCTCGATCACATCGGCCGCGATACCGGCGGCCACTTCGAGCCGCTCTACCACTACAAGATCGTCTGTTTGAATCATCTCATCGATGTTGGTTTCAACAAAGCCGCCCGAGGTCGAGACCGCGTCCGGCAACGGGCCACAACCCCCGCTTAAGATCGTTCACTGACCGCTGCCTCCGTGATAGAAATGGAACGGTATGCTCGCGACTGAAGCCATCCCCGCCCTCGACCTCGCCTCCATCCGCGCCCAATTCCCCTCCCTCGCCCAAACCGTGAACGGCCACCCCGCCACCTTCCTCGACGGCCCCGGCGGGACGCAAGTGCCGCAGAGCGTGATCGACGCCATCTCCAATTACCTCGCCCACGACAACGCCAACACCGGCGGAGGCTACGCCACCAGCCGCCACACCGACGCCATGATCGCCGAAGCCCGCGCCGCCATGGCCGACTTCCTGCATTGCGCCCCGGACGAAGTCGCGTTCGGCCCCAACATGACCACGCTTACCTACGCTATGTCGCGCGCGATCGGCCGCGACCTCAAGCCCGGAGACGAAATCGTAGTCACGCGCCTCGATCACGACGCCAACGTTTCCCCGTGGCTCGCAATGGCAGAGGAAAAAGGAGTCACCGTCCGCTGGGCCGAGATCCACGAAGCAGATTGCACGCTCGACCTGGCCGACCTCGCCGCAAAAATAAATTCCAAGACCAAGCTGGTCGCCGCCGGATACGCCTCCAACGCCGTCGGCACCATCAATCCCGTAAAAGAAATCGTCCGCCTGGCGCACGCCGCCGGAGCGCTCGCCTACATCGACGCCGTCCACTACAGCCCGCACGGCCTCATCGACGTGGCCGCGCTCGATTGCGATTTTCTGGTCTGCTCCACCTACAAATTCTTCGGACCACACATGGGAGTGCTCTTCGGTAAGCGCGAGCACCTCGAGCGCCTGCGCCCCTACAAAGTCCGCCCCAACACAAATGCAATTCCCAACCGCTGGGAATGGGGCACGCTCAACCACGAATGCATCGCCGGAATCACCGCCTGCGTGGAATACATCGCCGACCTCGGCCGCTACGCTCGCGGGAACGAAGAAGAAAATGTTGGGACAGCCGCCCCCGGCTGTCCGTCGAGCGAAGCTCGATCAACAGCTACCACAACGCGTGGTGCGAACGAGACAGGGATAACTGAACGCCGCGCCGCAATCCAAGCCGCCTACGCCGCGATCCACGAACACGAACGCGGACTCCTCGAACGAATGATGGCCGGCCTAAAAAAGATTCCAAGCCTGAAGATCTACGGCATCGCCGACCCCGCAAGATTCCACGAACGCTGCGCCACCCTCGCCATCCGCATCGAAGACGGAAACCCAAATCACACCCCGCTCCAGCTCGCCACCCAACTCGGCGAGCGCGGCTTCTTCACCTGGGACGGCAACTACTACGCCCTCAACCTCACCGAACAATTAGACGTAGAAAAATCCGGCGGCTTTCTCCGCATCGGCCTGGTCCACTACAACACTATCGAGGAAGTCGACCGTCTGCTAGCCGCGTTGGGCGAAATCGTCGGGATGCCAGACTAGTGGCAACGTGCGGCAAAAAGTGCCGACAATGCTCGATGTGCGAGGCTACGGCTTTGCTGCTGCCGGAGCGGGAGCTGCCCCCATCGGGGCCGCCGACTCCGACACGACCAGCATCTCGTATCCTTTTCCATTCACTTTGAACTTCATTTTGTCTTTGCTGAGCGTCAACTCCACGGGAGCATTCACCGGGAGCAACGCCTTGTGCTCTTCTTTTTCCTGCCGCACGTGGTAGTCGGTGGCGTCGGTGCGGATCACATATTCCTGGCACATCATCGACACCGTCTGCTTTTTGCCCTTCGCTTCCGAGCCGCATGGAACCGAATTCTCCGACACGATCGTTCCCTGCATCTCCTTGTCTTTGGCCGCCGCCGCACCCGCGCTCAGCACCACCACCGCCAGCAGCACAATCGTCTTCGTCATAATCCTCTCCCAAGCGTTATCTCTCGTTTGCAAGTCGTTCCCATACACTTCAGCCCGGGACGCGTCCCGGGCTGGTCTGCAGCAAATCGAACTGAGAACTTGAAGTCCAAAAAACGAACGCCTCGCGGGCAGCAAAAAGGTGGCCCGCGCCCCGCGGCTTCACATGGCGGCTACGGCCAGCGCTTCGCTGTATCTTCCCACCCGGCCGCGCGCATCGGTTGCGTGGTCACTGGAATCGCAGGCATCGCCGAGGCAGTCTGCACCGGAATCCGCGCCGTAGGCTGCGGACCGTTGACAGCCGTCGCTAAAGTCGGCTTCCCCATGTCCAACATCGCTTCCTTCTCTTCCGACAGCAGCGGAGCCACCAGCCGCAGAGCTTCCACTTCCTTCTCCAGCCGGGTTAGTTCCATTTCTTTCTGCCGCAACACCTCATAAACGTTCTTCATATGCAGGGCACCTGGGTTGGGTTTCGTAGATTTATTCCTCGTCGAGCATTCTTCGCACTTTAGCAGAGTTGCCAGTGTTGTCAAGGGTTTCCGGGCCACCGGAGGTGCCTCAGTTGGGGCTGCCGCGCCTACCGCAGCCAGACGATCCCCGCTACCACCGCCGCAATCACCAGAATCACTCCCAGGATGTACTTGTTCGCCGCGAACCACGATTCCGACGTCCCCAGCCCCCCGCTAAAGTCTAGAGATGCAGGGTTTTGCGGGATTTCCCGGACCGGCTCAGCCCCAACGTTGACCTCGGCGACCACAACAGGCTGGACTGAAGCGTGACTCGAAATCTCCCCCGACGGGGCAGCGACAGGGACAGGAGTAGCGACAGGGACAGACCCCGCAGCCTCGCGGGGTGGCGGCTCGACGGCCTTGGCGGGTTCAGCAACCGGAGGAGCGACGGGCACCCCTCGCCGCACCGCTTCCACCCGCTTTTCCTGCTCGTCCAGCTCGGCCAGGGCAGCAGCCAGGCTTTGCGGCGCGACCCGGACGGCGGCGGGCGTGGCGGCGGGGCTGGAAGAGGGGCTGTTGGGGGCTGCGGATGAAGAAACGAAAGGAGTTATCGCCGAAGCGACCGCAGACGAAGCCGAGCCGCGAACACCACCCACGGGAGCCGCAGCCGCCTTTAGCTGGGCGCTGCTCGATCCCGGCGAGATTGCCGAGCTTCCCTGCGCCGGACCTCCCTGCGCCCCCCCCTGCCGGAAATCGACTGCCGGACCCGTCACTTTTCCTCTGCTCGCCGCAGCTGGCAAAGGCTGACCACGCCACTGCTTTTCATCGCACTCTACGCACAGCGTGCGCCCCTCCGACACCGGAAACCCGCAAGCCTTGCATTTCCGCAGACTTCGCAGCACAGGCGGCACGTGGCTCTGGTCCGCTTCCGTTGTTTTCGGCGCGTCCGGATTCGCATGCACCGCCGCCGCCGACCACATCAACGGACGCTTCGCCGGGGGTTCCTTCGCGGGTGAGGCAGCGGCCGGGACCGTAGCCGGCCGGACAACGCTAGGCTGGACAACGCTAGGCTGGACGACGATAGGCTGGATGGCCGCAGGAGTAGCAGCTACGACTGCGATGTCCGGCGCAGGGACTGGTGGCGGGACAAGCGGAATGGCCGATTCAACGGCTGGTGGGGCAGCCGTCACCGCATCCACACCAGCTTCGGCAACCGCCGCCTCACCTGGAAGCTCCGCGGCCGGCTCGTCCATCTCCACTTCCAGCACCGGCCCTTCGTCCACAAAGCCCGCAGCCTCAAGGACACCCGGGGTCCCTCTGGGAACGACTGTGACTTCTGTGGCGATCTCCGTCATGATGTCGGACGGGACCTGACCCGGCACAATCAGGTCTGCCGCGTCGATCGCCATATCAGGCGCAACCATCTCCGTCGCCAGCATCTCTGGCGGCGCACCCTCCGCCGCCCGCGCCAGCTTCACCGCGGTCTCCACCATCTCGCCCAGCCGCTGCAGCGCCGATAAATCGCGCTCGGCGAAGGCATCGGGCTGTCCCGAGAAAAGTTCAAAAACGCCTAGAACCTGCCCCTGACCCAGGCGGTCCTCGCCCATGATCGGGACAATCATCACCGAAGCGATGCCCAGATCGCGACAGCTTTCCTGATTCACCCGCGGATCATGCTCGGCATTGTCGCAGCGCAGTGGCATGCGCGTGCGCACGCTCTCCCCCGACAATCCCGACTCGGTCGAAAGCAGCGCGCCCAGCTGCGGAGCCTTTGCCCCTGAGCTGGCCCGGCACAGCATCTCGTTGCGCTCGTCGCGGCGCAGCGCAATCGCCGCCCCGCCAGCCCCGGTGATGTACTGCGCCCGGTCCGCGAGCAACTGCAGCGCCGCGTCCAGATCGCGTTGCGCCATTTCCGCCATCGAGTGCCCGCCATCCTCCCCAGGAAATCGCGGACCCACATGCCAGCCCGCTTCGCCGGCAGCCCCGGCCGCCGCCAGCGCGTTGGCTGCGGCAATTCCCGCCGAAACACTCGGACTCGTGACACCCGGATTCACCGACCCACCTGTGCCGCCATGCGCCACGTCAAGCTCCAGCTCAGATTCCAACTCACTCGCTTCCAGCTCCGGCTCCGTGCCAGGCCGAGGCAAGGTTTGATCCGCTGAGTGATCGATTACGGAATGATCGATCACGGAACGATCGATAATCGAACGATCGATAATCGAATAATGTTCCATCGAATAAGCGGCGCGCGCATGCACCCCTCAACCGCGTCAGGACGAGCCAGCCCGCCGGATGCACAATCCGGCCCGCGAACCCGCCACTCATATCAAGGATGCGTTACTCCGAGTCTCCCTCGGAGCCCGAGCAGTGTCAAGGACTTCCAGGCCTTCCCGCATCGGGAGGGTAGCCAAAAGTACCGAAACGGCGCCCACTGCTGAAGAACATGGAAGAGCGCCGTGGAAGAGCGGCCCTTCCAGGGCCGCGTTAGAAGGGCAGGGAGTTGTGGGCTTCAGCCCCGGGTTCGTCATCTCGTGCAGCGTCCGGCAAAGACGCCACCACGGCTAAAGCCGACCCTATGACGCTGCTGTCGCGGCGCTGAAGCGCCGCTCTTCCACGTGAGCACTAAGAAGAAAAACCTAAACCGTCCGCTGCCTGACCGCGGACTGCGCCAGCCCGTTGGCTTCGGCATTATCTTCGCGGGGAACGTGGGAGATGGAAAAATTCAGGCCCCGCGCCAGCTTGCGGCAGGTCCAGTGCAGGGAATAGAGGCGTGCGCTGCGGCAGGTATATTCGCCCAGCATCTGCCGCACCACCACTTGCGAATCCGAATAAACGTGCAGCGCCTTCGCCTTTAGCTTGAGCGCCCATTGCAGCGCTTCCAGCAGCGCCGCGTATTCCGCCACGTTGTTATCCTGGTGCCCAATCCACTTCGCAATGCGGATGGGCCCGCTCTCGCAGCCAGCAATGACCACTCCAATGCCCGACGGCCCCGGATTGCCCAGGGACCCGCCGTCCACATACGCCACCAGTTCTGACATCCGCCTCGCCCCGTGATTCCCGACTGCTGATCGTGACAGATTAAGATTCGTGACTGCGTTGATTTGTGACTGTAACTTTCACCATGCTCCCATATATTTTTCGCGTCAAGGTGATTCTTGGTTCGCAGGTTACTTTTTCCCAATTTTTCTCGCTGTGCAACCTTCTGTGCAAAACCGGGACGAATTGATTTTTCAAATCTGTAAGCGTCAGTTTTCCAATAGCTTGCACTCGGAGTTATTCACAGGTTTGCTGCGAGCTGTTGCACCAATAGTTTGCGTTGACATTTATGAATGGTCTGTTAAGGTTGCTCCCGTCGACGGTTGAAAGGGACAGCGAATAAAATTGCTGACCCGAAGTAGACTGAGTGATCAGCCAAGCGGGGCAACCCGAGGGGCAGCCAAACCTGAAAAAACCGACGGCGCTGCGAGGTGCAGTTGGGGTTTGGAACTGTGAAAACAGTGATCGCATCAAGGGGCTGTGACGGTGCATGCGTCCACGCTGTTGGCTCCCTCGCAGGAGGCGGCAGCTAGAGCATAACCAATGTCACGGCCCTTTCAATTTTTTCCCGCCTTCTTTCACTCGAAAGTCTCAAGTCCCCACAAAAACTCTGTCATCCCGAGCAACGCGAGGGACCCCTATAGCCACCACGGTCCCCGGTAGCGGTAGGGATCCCTCGCTTCTCTCGGGATGACAAACGTAGAAAGCAGACGGCCCACTCCCGCACCCCTGTATAGTGTCCACCGATGCGCCTCCTCATCATCACGCTGCTGCTAGCCACCACCGCTCACGCCGCCTCCTACCAATACTTCCGCCTGGGCAATGCCGCCGATGTCCAAACCAAACCCACTCCCGGCACCGCCATGATGGGTGGAGGCACCGACCTCGACGAAGCTTTCCGCTGGCTCTGCCAGAAAGCCAACGGCGGCGACTTCCTCATCCTCCGCGCCACCGGCGACGACGACTACAATTCCTGGGTTAATAAACTCTGCCATCTCAACTCCGTCGCCACGCTGATCATTCCCAACCGCGAGGCCGCGAACGATCCCGCCGTCGCGGCGATCATTTCCCAAGCCGAGGCCGTATTCATCGCCGGCGGCGACCAGTCCAACTACGTTCGCGGATGGCAGGACACTCCCGTCGAAACCGCCATCAACGCCGGAATCGCCGCCAGCAAGCCCATCGGCGGAACCAGCGCCGGACTCGCCGTCCTCGGCGAATTCGTCTACGCCTGCCTCAAAGACAAGCCCGACGACAAGGATCTCGCCTCCACCGACGTTCTCCCCAATCCCTATTTCGACCGCGTGACGCTGGTAAGAAATTTCCTGAAAATTCCCCACCTGGAAAATCTCATCACCGACTCCCACTTCGCCAAGCGCGACCGCCTGGGCCGCTCGCTGGGATTCCTGGCGAGAATCATGCAAGACGGATGGTCGAACTCTCCGCGCGAAATCGCCATCGACGAAAAATCCGCAGTGTTAGTCGAAGGCGACGGGAAAGCCAAAGTAGTCGGCACCGGCAAAGGCGCCTACTTCCTGCGCCCCACGCGCCCTCCAGAGTTGTGCAAGAAAGACGAGCCGCTAACCTTCCGCAACATAGAAGTAATCCGAGTCCAATCCGGCGGAACTTTCGATCTGGATAAATGGACGAGCGATGCTGGAACGTCCTACACGTTGTCAGTAGTCGCGGGAAAAATCGAAAGCACCCAACCCAACCACTCCATCTACTGACGGGAAGTTCCAGAGAAGCCGGGTGCGCCAGTCGCGGCTTCCTGATTCCTTCCGGACTGCGCGCGGTACTGGATCAGCATCCGCCGCTTGTTGTGTTGCTTCCCACATTGTAGAACTTATTTACTCCCGTGAATGACGCCGGAACAGCGCCCAGTCCGGTGGTAACGCTATTGATGGTATTACCGCTAACTGTATTGGCGTTGCAGTTGAACTCGATTCCGACCGGGCCTCCAGTAATGATGTTGCTTTTCACAGTAGCGCCAGTCGCATTGCTCGCAAAGTAGATACCGTAGTAACCGCTATTCAATATGTGGTTGGAAGTGATCGTCCCCGCGGCGTAAAGATATACGCCCCACGCGGCACCCTGAATCGTGTTGTCCAAGATATCGGGCGCCGCATTTACCGAAATCCCAACTCCGTTTGCTGGGCCGATCACAGTGTTCCCGGACACCGTCGCCGGAGAGGAGGTCGAAACACCAACACTGTTTTCAACTGCATTAATGACATTGCCGGAAATGCTGCCCGTCACGCCGGGACATGGGAGAAGTATGCCGAACTCGCTGCCTGTAATGTTGTTGCTCTTGATTGAGGCACTCAGGGTAGACGGCGACTCTTCGCTACAGGCGTAAATACCGATAGTGCTGGCGGCATTCGTGTTGCTGTTTTCGATGGTGACAGATTCGGTGGCGCCGGACCCATTTTCAGCTCCGATTCCGACACCAAACGGGTTACAGTTTTGATTGCGGGCCTCTACCTCATCCACGGTCCCTGAGGAGCCGCTGCTGTAGAAGATCCCGAAGTAGTAGGAATCGGACGGACAGTTCGAACTTTCCGCGGTCCCGTCCACCGTGATGTTGCTGATGTTCACCGGGCCTGCAGTTACCTGGACCTGCGCCGCAACCGAACTAAAGTAAACGCTAGACGTCTGCGCCAGCGGCGTGCTGGGCATAGCGATCACCGCCTGAGACTGGCCGCCATAGGAGACGCCTCGCAGGGTCACCGGCTGGGAAATGACGACCTGTTCGACGTAGGTTCCGGGGCAGACGTTTATGGTGGAACCTGCGGGCACTTGAGTGACCGCATCCTGGATGGTGATGAAAATGGAATATGGGCTCTTGCTGCTCGTGCAGAGCAAGGTCGGTTGGTGTGTCACATAATAAGTAACCGCAACCAGGGGTTGGGCAGCCAGAACCAGCACCAGGAACAACAGAGCAAAATGCAATCGCCGCATCGGACATTCCTCCTCTTTGAAACCACTGTGACTTTCTGCTCCTGCTAAAGAAAGTGAAAATGGCAGTAACAACCCACCAGATCAAGCAAATTTATTTTTAGCCACGGGGGGAGTTGGCAAATCAGACTAGGCCAGCCAAGCCCTGCCGGTGTTTTCTCGGCAAAAAGGCGGGGTAAGTCTACCAGATAAAGGGACTTGGCGTGTCGGCTCAGTCCTTTCCCGTCCTGTGAAAACTACCACGACTGAGGATGCCCCGCTCTCCGCGGTTTTCGGAGGGCGGGGATTCCGGCCGCTGACACCGCATGATTTTGTTCCTGCTTTTGAGGTCGCGGTGAGGGCCGGCGACTCGATCACTGCCGGCTCCGCGAAAGCAGTCCAGAGTTCGATCCACCACAACTCATGCAGCAGAAATCCCCGGCCCTTCGGCTTAACTCAGGGCAGGCTCTTCGAACCCCGCGAAGACCGGGGCAGCCCTCAGTTGGTATGGTGTCGGCAAGAACGAGGAAGGGTGACTAGCGCCAACTCGCCTTACTTTCAGAGTAAAATTGCGACAGGAGGGCGACATGGTGAACGGCAGACTAAGTTTTCGTTCAGAAGGCAATGGCACATACCGGAGCAACTTTGCGGAGCGGGGAGGGTCCGAGCACGGAGCGCAGCTTTCATTAACGCATAGCACGGAGGAGGCCCTAGGTCTCTACCTGATCGAATTGCAAGATCCAAACATGAAGACGGAGAGACCGGAAGAACGGGCGCGCCAACGGTTACTGGAGATGCGCAATGAGGGATCGCTTGTGTTGGATCCTGTGGACCTTACGGAACAGCAGGCTTCGGCGTACCGCCGAGTTAGCTAAGCGCTGCTGGCCTGGCTTTTTACGCTAACAGATGGACGCAAAAACCAAGAGCCAGAGCCGTTGCGGCGCCGAATATCTGCTGGCCTACGCCAACCCAAAGTTCTTCCCACATCTCCCCGTCCAGTTGTGCCAATGCCGCTCGTGTGGCTTCGCGTTTGTCCTCTGGTATACAGAAATCGAGCAGTGCGTAAGCCTTTCTCCAACAGAACGCCGAGTCGCGATTGGGATGCTCGGTCACAAGCTGCACGAACCACACGATACCCAACATGGGGAGAAACGAAATTGACGGAACGTGAAATGCGTCCACGACGAACCAGTTCCACAGATTCAGAAGCACGAAGGCCTTGAACAGCCCTACTAGAATCGACAAGCACCAAAGGACCGCAAACTTTTTGGCGGCGCTCACGCTGGCTCCTGCTAACACGGGCTATGGCCCCTTGAGGATAAGGCAGGCCCGCGAGGAAAAGCGTTGTCAGGCTTGATTACCAGTCGTCGCGCGATCCTCCTGCGGTTGCCAGTTCCAAATCGAGTCGAACTCCTCCCGACTCGTCGGGAAGCTCATCATGAGCCTCGCCACCTTCACTTCCAGCGTGGACGCCCGCGGGGGCGGGCCTGATCCGCTCTTCAGCGAGTCAATGACCAAGTACAGGAGCGGCCCCCGCTGCTCGGTTATATAGTCGAGGAAAATAGTGGTCGTCCCGACAGCGATAGCAATATCTGACCTAAGCCTGCGGATGAGGTAAAGACAGTAGGCCGGAGCCAAGAGAGCGACACAGAGCGCAATTGTAAGCAAGCGGTCCCCCTACCACGGCAGTCGTAAACCGCAGTGAGTCTTCAAACAATACCCCCATAACGGAAAGCCGGGTGCTCCATTTCTCGCGTCTTTTGCGAGAAGTGGGGATTTTGAATTTCTCACTTCTTCTTCGGCAAATACTTCTTCTCCACCGACGCCACCACCACATAATTCGGATCCACCATCTCGTTCAAATGAATTCTCCCGACCTTCGAGAGCAGTTCATAGGCGTCGAGTTCCGACAATCCGTAATCTTTGTGAATCCAGTACACCAGTTCGGTGAAGGCGATGCGCAGCGCATCGTCCACCGGACGATATGCTCCCACCGTCATAATCGCGTCGTCATTTTCAAACTGCGGCCAGCTGATGGTGCGTCCCTTGATCACGCTGAGCTGCAGCCGCGCTTTCAGCGGAACCTCGATCGCCGTGCCGGCAATTTCGCCATCGCCCATGGCCGCGTGCCCGTCTCCGATGTAGAGCAAGCCGCCCTTTACGTTCACCGGAAAATACACGGTGTTGCCCACGCTCGCTTCCGGAGAATCCATGTTCCCGCCAAACTCCGCCGGCACCACCGAACTGCGCGCCTCGCC
>Ga0302326_10002151_pt1 | contig 48413 bp, 40 predicted proteins | sample Palsa_T0_3_FD_202264 | JGI IMG/M metagenome (GOLD analysis project Ga0302326, IMG submission 202264) | Peat permafrost microbial communities from Stordalen Mire near Abisko, Sweden - Palsa_T0_3 | ecosystem: Environmental > Terrestrial > Soil > Palsa > Peat permafrost | place: Sweden: Abisko... | reverse complement strand
AAGGACCGTATTGCCATTGATGTCCTTCAGAATGACGATGGGCATATTGGTAACAGGGTCCATCATCAAGCCGCGGATTTTCATTTCGACTTCCATAAAGACCCCCAGGGTTCATTACACCACATTCCCCACGCTTTCACCGACCAGCGAATTGGGCCCGGAGCGCGTGACCCGGACGCTCAGATACCGGCCCACCAGCGAAGCGCCACCGTCCTCGGGACGGGTGAAATTCAGCGTGCGATTCTGCGAGGTGCGGCCGATCCACTGTCCCAGCGCCTGGTTGCGGCCCTCCACCAGCACCTCTTCGACGTTGCCGATCAAGCCGGCGTTGCGGCGAATCTGTATGGCCCGCTGCTTCTCGTTCAGGATCGTGAGCCGGCGGGTCTTCTCCTCTTCGGGAATCTTGTCTTCCATGGCCAGCGCCGCGGTGTTCGGTCTAGGCGAGTATTTGAAGCTGAACAGCGAATCGTACTCTACTTCCTCGAGCAGCTTCAGGGTCTCCGCGAAATCCGCCTCGGTCTCGCCGGGGAAGCCCACGATGATATCGGTGGTGAGGGCCATGCTGCGCCGGGCCTGCTTAATCCAGTCGATGCGCTGCATGTACTGATCGCGGGTATAGAGCCGTTGCATGGCGGCCAGCACGCGCGTGGAGCCGGACTGTACCGGCAGGTGTACATGGTTGCACAGCACCGCATTAGCGTCCATGGCGTCGACAATCGCTTTGGTAAAATCGCGCGGATGCGAGGTGGTATAGCGCACGCGCCGTATGCCCTGGATCTCGCCGACCCGCGCCAGCAGCGTGGCGAAATCCCATGCCGCGGGCGACGGGTCGCGATAGCTGTTGACGTTCTGCCCCAAAAGCTGGACTTCGGTGTAGCCGGAATCGGCCAACCCGCGCGCTTCGGCCAGCACGCTTTCGCCGGTGCGGCTGCGCTCCGGGCCGCGCGTAAACGGCACCACGCAATAGGCGCACGACTTGTCGCAGCCTTCGATGATGGTGATGTAGGCGCGATGCGGATTGTCGCGGCGGGTAAAGGGGGTGTCGAAAGTTTCATCCGTATCGAGGCTGAGGCCGGTCACGCGACGCTGGCCCGCTTCAAGCTTCACCAGCATCTCGGGCAGCTTGGTATAACTGGCCGAGCCCGCCACCAGGCTGACGTGCGGCGCGCGCTCGAAAATCTTCTCGCCTTCCTGTTGCGCCACGCACCCCAGCACGCCGAACACTTTGCCTTTGCCTGCCTCGCGCTTGAAATTCTGCAAGCGGTTGAAGACCTTCTGTTCGGCCTTGTCGCGAATGCTGCAAGTGTTGTAAAGGACCAGGTCGGCGGCTTCCGGCGTCTCCACCTGGCTGTAGCCCCTGGCCAGCAGCGTTCCGATAACCTTCTCGGAATCGTGGGCGTTCATCTGGCAGCCAAACGTCTCGATATAAAAAGCTTTCCCTGTCACTGGAGTCTATTCTACCGCCTGGCGCTTGCCGATGCGCCGACCAAACTGGGGCGCAAGGGTGGCCAAACGACAGCGAAGCGCGGTCCTGAGTTTTCATTATTGTCGCTTACTCCGCGCGGGCTGCGCGCACAAACTCGCGAACCCATGATTTCCGCTGGCGCATAACTGATGCATGTGTCCCACTTCAAAAACGTATGCTCTGCCTTCTGAAATATGACGGTCTGGTCTTTTGCTCTCTTTTCGGTACCGAGGTCGAGGTTCCATGCCTGGGCTTGTGAGGTTGGACCAGTTCTGAACTCCTGAAAGATTCGGATCTGCTCAAAACAGCGCATCAATGGGACTCTTGACTCGGGCGAACACGGAGTCTTTAGGGGACATGGCCATAACCGCGGCCTGGGCCTTCGCCAGTTCCAGCGCTTGAGCGCCAAACTGCACCCCTTTGCTACTTCGCATAAAATATTCATCAGAATAAGAATCGCCGCCCATGAGCCATTGCCTGACTCCTCCACCGCGGAGGATCTGATTCATTGAACGACAGGATCTACTTCAGCCTCAAACGTTTGAGCAGCACTTGTTCCGCTTTTTATCTTACGTTAAGTAGGCTGTCCCAAGATGCTATCCTCGTCTTTCTATGGCGCGAAGAGCGGCGGTAATCGGAAGCGGCGGCCAACTCGGCGCGGAGCTGGTGCGCGAGCTTCGCCGGCGCGGATACGAGACCGTCGGTTGGGATCGCCACCAGTTGGACATCACCGATAGCGCGCAGGTGGAGCGGGTGGTGGCTTCCTCGGATCCGCAGATTGTGTTTAATGCTGCCGCCTACAACCAGGTGGATGTGGCCGAGAACGAGCCACAAGCGTCATACCTGGTGAACGGCCTGGCGGTCCGCAACGTGGCCCTGGCATGCCGCCAACTGGACACCCGTTTGGTGCATTTCTCGACTGATTACGTGTTTGACGGCACGGCGGGGCGGCCCTATACCGAAAGCGACCCGACGCATCCCCTGGGCGCCTATGGAGTGTCGAAGCTGGCCGGTGAGCTCTACGCGCAGGCTTACCTGGACCGGCCCCTGATCGTGCGCACCTCCGGCGTCTTCGGGCCCGCCGGATTAAGGACGGCGCGCGGCAATTTCGTCGAGGTAATGCTGCGCCTCGCGCGGTCTTCGCAGCCCATCCGGGTGGTGGAAGACCACGTGGCATCGCCCACTTATGCGCCACTGCTGGCAGCCCGCACCGTTGACCTGGTGGAGCGCGGCGAGTCCGGTATTGTCCACGTCGGCGGCGGCACGCCCATTTCCTGGTTTCACTACGCGCAGTTGATTTTCGAGGCGGGTCTGCCGGGCCATGCCTTGGAGCTGCACCCGACCAGCGAACGCGAATACCGCACGGCCGCGCGGCGCCCCAAGTTTTCGGCGCTATCCAACGCCAAGATGGAAAGCCTGGGCCTGGAGCCTATGCCGCCGCTCGCGGAGGCGCTCCGGCTGTATTTCGCGGCGCGAGAAGCTGTTCAGCTCCGTTCGGGCTTGATGGCGTAATAGCCCTTGCGCGCCTGCACCTTCAGGTTCTTGTCCGATACGCGAACGTCGAGTTTTCGGAAGCTGCCGTCTTTTTCCGCATTCGTGGGTGTGTAGCCGATGGCATACTGGCTGCGCATTTCATCCTGCAGCTCCTTGAACACGTCTTCAAGCGTATGATGGCGGTCCACCTTATAGACATGCCCGCCGGTCTCGTTGGACATCTTCTGCAACGCGAAATCGCTGACGTGGCCGAAAGAAAATGGGCCGTAGGCGCTGGGATCGGCGTAGTCGATGCTGTAGATGACCGCGTCGGATTTCTGCGCAGCTTCGACAGCGTCCTGAATCCTGAGCTTGCTACCCTCGTCCATGCCGTCGGTGATCAGCACGATGACTTTCCGGCCGACTTCGCCCTTCAGCTTTTCGTTGGCGGCTACATAGACGGCGTCGTAGAGCACGGTGCCGCGCACCTGGCTGATGGTCGGCACGGGTCCCGCCGGCTGTACTCCGCCAACGCCGGAGCTGACACGCAACTGCTCGAGGCCGGCCTGCAGCAGGCGGGCGGAATTGGTGTAGTCTTGCAGCAGATCGGAGTCCTCGCCGAAGCTGATAAGGAAGGCTTCGTCCTTCTTGCGCAGCACCTGTGCGAAGAACTGGCGGGCGGCGTGCTTTTCGATTTCGATCAAGTTACGCTGGCTGGCGCTGACGTCCACCAGCAGGCCGATGGTCAGGGGAAGATCGGTTTCGCGCGTGAAGTACTTGATGGTCTGCGGCTTGCCATCTTCCAAAACCGTGAAATCGTCCTTGGTGAGGTTGCCGATCAGGCCGCCGTGCTTGTCGCGGACCGAAGCCAGGATGTTGACCAGGGACACGTCCACTGAAATGGAAGGCGGCAGATCCTCCGCGGGCTTGTCCTGCGCGGGTTGGTCTTGGGGCAGTGTCGGCCAGGTGAACAGAAGCAAAGAGGCTATGACGCGGCCCGTCGCGGCTCTGGTGGATGCCATAGAGATACAATGACAGACGCGGTTACCTGTACCGCTGTTTCAATAATGCAAAAAGCGATACGTCATCTGCAAGTGGCCGATCCCGTGATGGGCGGCATCATCGAGCGCGTGGGCGCCTACCGCATCCAATTTCGGGAGCCAGGGTTCGAGACGCTGGTCAAGTCCATCGTCTATCAGCGACTGAGCGGACGGGTGGCGCAGGTGATCTTCGAGCGCCTGGTGGCGGCGGTCCCCGGAGGTGCGCTGACGCCGCCGGGGGTACTGGCGCTGCTGCCGGCGAAGATGCGGGCGCTGGGCCTCTCCAAGCAGAAGACCGCCTACATACGCGATCTGGCGAGGCTGACGCGCGATGGGGATTTGGATTTCCAGGCGTTGCCGGGGCTTCCGGATGCGGAAGTGATCGAGCGGCTCACCCGGGTGAAGGGCGTCGGCGTGTGGACGGCGCATATGTTCCTGATTTTCGCCCTGCGGCGGACCAACGTGCTGCCGAGCGGCGACCTGGGGATTCGGGCCGCCATCCGCAAGGCATACGGTTTGCCGGAGCTGCCGAAGCCGGCCGAGATCGAGGCGCTCGGCGAGCGGTGGCATCCCTACTGCACGGTGGCGGCATGGTATCTGTGGCGCAGCCTGGAGCCTAACGCGAATCTGTAGGCGCCATTCCAGAGCGGGCGAGGGGGCGAACCGGCGAGCGGGCGAGTTATTGTCCTCGCCCGCGGCCGCTATAACGCTCTTAGGAACGTGACCAGATCCGATTTCTCCGGTTGTGTCAGTTGCAGCTCCAGAATCAGATTGAAGAACTCGACCGTGTCGTCGAGCGTCAATAATCGTCCATCGTGCAGATACGGCGGCGAATCCTTCACTCCACGCAGCGGAAAGGTCTTGATCGGTCCGTCGGCCGACGCCATCATTCCGTTGATCATGTGCGATGCGTAAAAGCGCTCGATCTGCAAATTGTGCGTGAGGTTGTCGGTATAGTAGGGCGACGGGTGACACTCCGCGCAGCGCGCCTTGCCGAAGAACACCTGCTGTCCGCGCATCTCGGCGGCGTTCGCCTTCCTGGGATCGAGCTTGCCATCCCAGCCAAGCTTCGGCGCCGGCGGAAAATCGAGCATCTCTTGAAACTCGGCCATGGCGTGCACCTGGCTCCCGCGGTCCAGAACGTTCACGCCCTTCTTCATGGCGATGACCGGGTCGCCATCGAAATACGCGGCGCGCTGCTCGAATTCGGTGAAGTCTTCCACGGTCTTCAGCGCCCGCTGCGAGCCGAAGAGGCGCTGAATATTGACTCCGCGCAATGAGGGTGTAGTGATGCGATGCCGATACTCCTGGGGGCGTGCATCGCCTGCCAGGTGGGTGGCGCGATTCGTATGACCATTTGCGTGACAGTCGAAGCACGTTACTCCGCGGCTGGCGCGCTCCGTCCTGCGGTCCTCGGTTTGGTTGAACTGCTGCTGTGAGAACGGGGTCACCAGCAGACGCAAACCCTCCAATTGCTTGGGATTCAGAAGGCCGTTAAACAACTCGTAGTAGTTCTCGATGGTCACCAGCTTGCCCTGCGACACATCGCCCAGATCCGGGCGGGGAGTCAAATAGATGGGTGCCGGGAATTCCGGGAGGAAGCGATCGGGAACGTCGTAGTCCAGGTCGAACCGGGTCAAATCGCGCTCCTCCTGCTTCTTGATCTCGTCGATTTCGAACTTGGGGAAGAGCATTCCGCCCTCGGCGTGGTTCGGGTGCGGCAGCGGTTGAAACCCGGCCGGAAACAGGGCGCGCTCCTTGATCTGCTCCGGACTCAACTTGGCAAGCTGATCCCAGGTGGCGCCGCCGGCCAGTTTAACCCGCACCCCCTCCTGCAGCGGCTTGCCCTTCGACATGGCGGCCCCTTCCGCCGGACGATCGCTCAGATCGTAGCGCTGATCGAGCAGCGCGAGTTGACGCCGCATGATTTCCGCCTTAGCGGCCGTCATGCGGGTCATAATCGCTAAGAAAGTCTCGTGAATGTCGACGGGCGCATAGCTGGACGCGCGCTGCGCCTCCTGCGCCGGCAAGATTCCGAGGGCTGCAACCAGGCCGCCCGCCAGCCCGGCCAACTTGAAATGTCGTATGTTCATTCTGGCAATCTTTCCTCTCCTCACCGTCAACACCGGACGTGTAAAAATATTCCTTGGAATTTTTGGTGGAGGGCGGTGTTGTCCTTTTGAAGGGGTTCTTCTGACGTCGTTTGGGGAGTGCGCTCTGGCCTGTCACGCTTCGCTTTACCGGTACGCCCGCTCGCTGTGCGGCGAAGAGGCGGAGGCCGAGGAGCTTCTTCAGGAGACCTACAAAAGGGCTCTGGCGGCGAAACGCAAGCCGGCCGCGGCTAGCGTGGATCAGATCCGGCCGTGGATGTTTACCATCATGCGTCACGTCTGGTCCAACGAGCGACGGCGCCTGGCACGCACCCCTGAAATATGGCTCGACGAGACCCTGGAAGCGCCTGGATCGCCGGAGGCGCTATTGGGCCAAAAACTTCTGGTATCCGAGGTTCGCGAGGCGGTGGACTCCATGCCGGTTCTTTGGCGCGAGGTGGTCGTAATGCGCGACATCGAGGAGCTTTCCTACAGCGAAATCGCGTCCATTCTGGGGTGCCCCATCGGAACGGTGATGAGCCGGTTGGCGCGGGCCCGGTCGGCTTTGAGGCAGCTTCTGACCAGTCGTGTTCCGGTCTCCAGACCGCTCTCAAAGGAGGCGCGCACGTGATCGGGTGCGACGACGCCAGAAACAGGATCGCCCTTTACGTCGACCGCGAGCTTTCCGGATCGGAGGCGCTCGAATTTGAGGCGCATCTCACTGAGTGTGTTCCGTGCCGTCTGGCCTACGAAGATTCCCGGGCCGTGGTCGATGGTGTGCGCGCGGCAAACCCTCTCTATGAGGTTCCGGAGCACTCTTACGCCGCCGTCGAGCAACTGGTGGCAGCACAAGACAGAGGCTTGCGCCGGCATCGCTGGCTGGCGTTGGCGGCCGCTGCGGCGCTGGTGGCAGGTGTGATCATCGGAACATGGTTCTCGCCATGGCTATCGGAATCGTTCTCGCCATGGCTATCGAGAAGACGCGGGATGCCGGCGCAATACGCGTCCTTCGCCGCCGAGGCTCATCTGCTGTACACCCGGGGGGCGTTCCCGCTCGATATCGTATCACGCGAGCCGCAAGCGGTTGCAGACTGGCTGGGAAGACGCCTGCCCTTTCATATGACGCTGCCGAACTACCCTGCTCCGAGCGACCGGACAGGCAGCCGGGAACGGAAGAAATACTCGCTGGTGGGCGCGCGGCTGCTGCAGTATCTTGACCAGGATGTCGCATATCTGGCCTATGAAATGGATCGCAAGCCGATATCGCTGGTGATCGCATCATCCACGCAAGTGTTCCCTTCCGGAGGAGAGACCTATCGATCGGGCGGCCTGACGTTTTATTCCACCGCGGAGAAGGGGCTGCGAATGATCACCTGGACGGACAGGGGTTTGACTTACGCGCTGGTTTCCACGCTGGATGTGCGCGGCTCGGAATCCTGCGTGATCTGCCACGGATCGGCGAACGACCGCTCAAAACTCGAAAATCTGCGGCCTTCGCCGAGGAGATGACGCGAACCTGTGAGCGCTATTCCAAATCGGGCGGCGGTTCTTCGCGCGGCGGCAGGGAGGCCAGCCACTCGCGGACCAGGCTCTCCGGATCGCCGGCCAAGTCCACCGGCGCGGTGCGTACTTCGACGTTGTTCTCGATGAAGGCGGCGGTGACGCCGGCGGGCGTGGGCCGGAGCTCCAACTTTCGGCCTCGCGCTTCGAGACGCAAGGTCGTGCCAAGCCATGCCAGATGGACCTTGGTGCGCATGGCGTGGCCCAGCCGGGTGGCCTGTTTGAGCAGCTCGGCGGTGTATGGGCCTTTCCTGAGCAGCTCGGCATTCGCGGCAGAGGCCTGCGAATGGGCACGTTCGGAATCCCTCTGCCGGTGGGAGCCGCGGTCGTGCGAGCCGATTTCTTCGCGCGACTCCATGCTCTTCAGGTTGTTTTCGAGACTATCCAGGAAACTCATCTATTCTTCTATAGTAAGCTACGCGATCAGCTTCTCCACCGCGCCGCAGAACGTTTCGATCTCCGGGACCGTGGTGTAAATATTGGGCGTGATACGCAGCCCTTGAAACTGCTTGTGGACGATGGCGACCGTGAGAATGCGGTACTTGTCCCAGAGTTGGTCGCAGAGCGGGCCGGGCGCCTTGCCTGAGACCGAGAGCAGGCCGATGCCGCAGCTCATTCGCGGGTCGGAACTGGTGGGCGTGGAGACTCCCGCGATTTGCGTGAGCCGCTCGGTCCAAAGGGAGCGCAGATAGCGCAGGCGCGCGGCCTTGCGGTCCACCCCGATGGTCTGATGGAATTCGAGCGCGTCGGAAATGGCGTTATGGTTGGCCGCCGGGTGGGTGCCGATTTCTTCGAACTTGCGGATGTTGTCGGTCATCTCCTCGGGCGCGGCCATCATCGGCCACAATTTGGCGATTTTAGATTTGCGCACGTATAGGAGGCCCGTGCCGTGAGGCGCCAGCAGCCACTTGTGCAGGCTGACGCCGTAGTAGTCGCAATCGAGGTCGGCGTGCTTGATGGGGAACTGGGCGTAGGCGTGCGCGCCGTCCACGATGGCCTCGATGCCGCGGCCGCGAGCCATCTGACAGATGCGCTTGACCGGAAAAATCTGGCCGGTGAGGTTGGTGATGTGGCAGAAGTGTATGACGCGGGTGCGCGGCGTGATGGCGCGCTCGAAGCGATCGGCGAGGTCGTCGAGCGAGGGCGGCGGCGTGGGGAACGAGATCATCTTGAGCACGATGCCGTCGCGGCGCTCGCGCTGCTTCCAGGTGGTGATCATGCGCGGGTAGTCCTGATCGGTGGTCAGGACTTCATCGCCGGGCTTGAGATCGAGGCCGAGCTGGCAGATCTCCAGGCCCTCCGAGGCATTGCGGGTGATGGCGATCTCTTCGGGGTCGCAGCCGAAGTCGGCGGCCAGGCCGCGGCGTACGTTTTCCACCTCCGGCTCCAACACACGCCACATGCTATAGGCCGGCGCGATATTGCTGAACTCGAGGGAGCGGCGCATGGCCTCCTGCACGATGCGCGGAGACGGACTGACGCCGCCGTTGTTCAGGTTGATAATGTTGCGGTCGAGAGTGAAGGCCGATTGGATTTCGCGCCAGAAGTCCTCGTCGCGGGCGACGTCTTCGGCCACGCGATTGTTGCCGGTGGTGGCGGCGCGAGCCCGCTCGATGGAATCCGGGCGGAGGAATGCCAGGGCGCCCGCAGCCTGCAAGAAGTGTCTACGTTGCATGGTGTCATTGTATCGGAAATGGCCCGCATTAGTGCGGCTCAGTCTAAAAACAGGTCGCCTCTCAGGGGAGTCCCGGGCGCCACCGCGTAGCCTGAGAGATCGGTGACGCCGGCTGCCGCGAGGACTTCGTCGTCGATGAAAAAGTTGCCCGTCGCGGTGCGGCTGTCGCGGGTCAGGATGTGCCAGGCGGCATCGGCCATGATTTCGGGCTTGCGGCCGCGTTCGGGCTCGGCGCCGGGAATGATTTGCAGAGCCACCGTGGCGATGATGGTGCGCGGCCAGAGCGCATTGACCGCTATGCCCGCGCCGCGGAACTCTTCGGCCATGCCCAGCACACACATGCTCATGCCGTACTTCGCCATGGTGTAGGCCACGCACGGCGCAAACCACTTGGCGCGCATGTCGAGCGGGGGAGAAAGGGTCAGGATGTGGGGATTGGGCGCCTTCGCCAGGTGCGGCAGGCAGGCCTGCGAACAAAGAAAAGTGCCGCGCAAATTCACGCCCAACATGAGATCGAAGCGCTTCATGGGTGTCTGGAGCGTGCCGCTGAGACTGATGGCGCTGGCGTTGTTGACCAGGATATCGATGCCGCCGAAATGACGGACGGCCCGGTCGACCGCGCCATAGACCTGGTCTTCGAAGCGTATATCGACGGCCAGCGGCAGTGCGTGGCCGCCCGCTGCTTCGATCTCCGCCGCCGCGGTATGGATGGTGCCCGGCAACTTGGGATGCGGCGTGTCGGTTTTTGCGGCGACCACGACGTTGGCTCCGTCGCGGGCCGCGCGCAGGGCGATGGCTAAACCGATCCCGCGGCTGGCGCCCGAGATGAAGAGTGTCTTACCGGCTAGGGTGGACATGGCGTCTTATTATAGCCGGAGGTGTTGATCGGGACGCCCGGACTGTGTTCAGGCAGGTTCAGGCGGCTTCCGTGTTCCGGTGGAGGACTAGCAATTGGTTCGGCTGTAAGGGGGTCATAGAATACGTCTGCCCTTGCTCATCGGAGAATTCCACCAGGAGCGCGGATTCACCGTTCCGTTCGAGGTACTCGACGACCGTGCCGATTTGCCCACGAGTGAGCTGGCGCTCGGGAAGGTTTTCGGTAAGCGCCACCATTGCTAGCAAAGAAATCGATTTCATCGCGTTGCCTCCAACCGCGGGGCGCCAGGGCTGAACCCGACGTCGTCTCCACAGCAAAATCCGATCCGTGTTCACCGGCGTTCATCCGCGGCTGATAATCCTGTTGAGATGTTTCGCATAAGATCAGCACAAATATTGGCCGCCGATGAACGCCGATGAACACGGATGCTTACGCGCCGCTCCTCGCGCGCCACGCTGCCAGCGCGGCAGTCAGACGGTCCCGCACGTTCACGTACTGCGGGTTGTCGTATTGATTTTCCTTTTCGGTGGCGTCGGTAACTTCAGCGTATAGCTCGCCGGGACCCTTGCCCTGGTCGCGCAGGACCAACTTGTAGCGATCGTCGCGAGCCATTTCGGTATTGCGCAAACGGGCGAATACCACGTCGTGCCAGGACTGCTTCTTCGGTAAACGGCGGCCATAAACGAAGGTCAGGTAACTTTGGCCGTCGCGGTTGGCGGCCGCGGGCGGCACAGCGTGCGTGAGCTCGCACACCGTGGGCAACAGATCGTGGGAGCTGACCACGTCGTTGCGGACGGTCTGCGGCGGGAAGCGGCTGGGCCAGGTCCAGATCAGGGGCACGCGCACAACTTCTTCATACATGTTGACCGGCTCGGAGGCAGTGCCATCGCCCCAAAGGCCGTGATGGCCGGCCAGAAAGCCATGGCTGCTGCTGAAGATGACGAGGGTGTTCTCCCAGAGATTGCGCTGTTGCAGTTTGGCGAACAGCGCGGGCAATTGCGCGTCGAGCGTAGTGATGCCGGCGGCGTACTTGCGCAGGTTGCCGGGCACATCCCGCAGCATTTCTTTATGCGTCGCATTGGGCGCGGCCTGCTCCCAGCCTGTGGCTTCAAAAGTGGTCTTGGCGTATAGGTCAAGATCCCTCTGCGCAACGGATACGGTGGCCGGACTGGGCCATGCCAAGCCAAGGAAGAAAGGCTTGGCGGGCGTCTGAGTGTCCAGAAAGGCGTCGCCAGAACCGCAATTGTAGCCGGCGCCGGCCAGCGCGTCGGAGAGCGCGGCATCGCGCGGGCCCGGTTCCTGAGCAGCAGGCGCGCTGGCGAAGGCGTTGGTGAAACGCACTCCGGTTTGCGCCAGGCGATCGATATTCGGAGTACGGATCTCAGTATTGGCGTAGCAGCCGAGCATATAGGCGCCCAGGCCATCGGCCACCACGATCAGAATATTCGGACGCTCCATCAGAGGCTGCTTTTTAGTTGCGGCCAGCGCGGGCGCCGCCAAGGCGCTCCAAAGGAAACGACGTCGATTTAGAGGCATTCGAGACCAGTATACGGTTTTGTTAAACTCAGAAGATCGGGCGGCGTAGCTCAGTTGGTTAGAGCGACGGTCTCATAATCCGTAGGTCGAGCGTTCGAGTCGCTCCGCCGCCACCAGTCTCTCCTACGTTCACGGGGCTACTTTACTTCGGCTTCAATGGCCTCCAGTTCCTTGCCGGCTTCGGCCCATTTTCCCTGCGCGGCGAGATCGCGATAGCGGCGCAGATGATTGCGGACGCTTTCCAGGCGGCGATCCGCGGTAACGGGGGCCTGCCCGGAGGATGGAGGCGCACTGGCAGCCGCTGGTGCCTGCATTTCGGCTTGCAGCGCCAGCGCTTGGGCGCCGCTCGAAAGCTGGGCGATGGCCTGATCGTAAGTATCCGTGTAGATGAGGCGGTTGCCCACGGCCAGCACGATTTTCTTGAGCTGCGGCATGCGCGCTTCGGTGGCCTGGATGTAGATCGGATCCACGTAGAGGAAGGTGCTATCGACCGGCAGCACCAGTGTTGGCGCGCGCAGCACCTGCGAGCCCTGCTGGTTCCAGAGCGTCAGATCTTTCGAGATGGTCTGGTCCTGATTGATGCGCGCGGCAATCTGCGCGGGTCCGAAGATAAGCTCCTGCTTGGAGAGCTGCAGCACCACGACTTCGCCCAAATGGTCGCCATCGCAACGCGCCAGCATGAGGCCGATCAGGTTGTCCTTGGTGCGGGGGGTGAACGGCAGCAGCAGCAGGAACTCAGCCTTGCTCTCGCCGGGCAGGCTGGCCACTACGTATGTCGGCGTGACGGACTCGGGCTGGCCCTGCTGCGCGGCAGTATAGCGGGCCAGGTCCCAGACATCTTCCTTGTTATAGAAAGCCTGCGGATCGAGCATATGATAGGTGCGATAGATTTCGGCCTGGATGCGGAACATGGCTTCGGGATACCGCGCGTGGCGGCGCAGGTCGGGCGGCATCTCGGAAGCCGCGCGGAACAACTGGGGGAATAGCGTCTGATATGCCCGGATGATGGGATCGTCGGGCGCGAAGATGTACAGGTGCGTGTCGCCGTCGTAGGCGTCGATGGTCGCCTTTACCGCGTTGCGAATATAGTTCACCTCGCCAAGATCCGTCACATCCAGGGTGCGCGAGTAGGGGTGCGCATCGGAGGTGGTGTAGCCATCCACCATCCAGACCAGACGGCCGGCATCGGTGATCACCATATAAGGATCCTTGTCCCAGGAGATGAAACCGGCGAGGGTCTGGAGGCGCTCGCGGATCTTTCGGCGGATCATCATGCGGCTGTTGGTAGTGAGCGGGTTGCTGAGCAGGATGCTGATATCGCCTTCGCTGACGGCGGCGGAGACCCGCATGGGGAGAGAGTCCACCGGAAAGCCGCCTGTTCCGTCGTACTGCGAGAGCACGTTATCGGCGCCGGACGGGTAGTTGAACTCCTGCTGCTTGGTATGGACAAAAACGGGCTCCTGAACCATTTCGCCGTAGTAGATCTCCGGGCGCGTGAGCTTCAAACCGGGCGTCTTGATTTCCGGCGGAGCATTCTCGATGAGCAGCACGGGCAGGCCATCGGGAGTGATGTTGCTGACCGGCGCCAGCACCGCGCCGTATCCGTGGGTGTAGACGAAGTGGGGGTTGATCCAGCTCTTGCTGGCATCGGGCAACTGGTTGATGTCCAACTCGCGCGGCGAAAGCAGCACTTCGCGATAGGCGCCGTCGATGGTGTAGCGGTCTACGTCCACGTCGGAAAAAACGTAGTAGGGCCGCAAAGCCTGTATCTGGCTAATGGTACTCAGGAAGGCGTGCCAGTCCCAGAGACGCACATTGTCGATAATGCTCTTATACTGCGTGGGATCGATCGGCGCCTCGGTGTGAACCTTGAACTCGATTTCTTTGGTGCGCTGCTCCGGGCCCAGGCCATAGGCGGAGCGCGTGGCTTTGATGTGCGTATCGATGTAGGGTTTCTGGATGGAGATTTCGTTGGGCCGGACGTAGAGCGACTCGACCAGGCGGGGCACCGCGAACAACACGATCAGCGAGAGCGCCATGGAGGAAGCCAGGATCCAGCGGCGCACCCACACCAGCCCGGCCGCGGCCAGGCAGCAGACGATCACCAGCCACTGCAAGGGCAGGGCGAAGTTCTGGTCCGTGTAATCGATACCCACCATGAAGCCGTGGTCGTCATAAACCATTTCATAGCGCGCCAGGAAAAAACGGAGGGCCAGGGCCAGCAGGAAGATCACCACCGCGCCGCGCAGGAACCGGCTTTCGAGGCCGCCCTCCAGGCGGAAGAAGGACGGATCGATCTGGCGCATATCGCGCATCTCGGGCAGGCGGTGGCGCAACTGCCAGCCGCGCGCGGCGATCCAGTAGACCAGCACGCAGACGATCACGAGCGCCAGCAGATAGCCGCGCAGATCGGAGTAAAACGGCAGATCGAACAGATAGAACTTCAGGGGTAAGCCGAAGACGGAGTCGCGCCAAGCGTTGGCTTCGGGGGGCACGCCGCGGGCGCCGAGGTAACGGACGATGGTCCAGGTATCGATGGAGCCGGCCGCGATCAGATAGCCTACGAAGAGCAGGGCGAAGCTGGACAGCCAGGCGTAGATGGGGTGTTCGGCGAGGCCGGTGCCGGCGAATTTGAGCGCCCGGGCGTGCGCCAGCCACAGGGCGCCGAAGGCCAGCAGGGTGGCGGCCAGCAGCGGCGCGAATCCGTAGGCCAGCATGTTGAACCAGGTATCGACCTGGCCCAACTCCTTCCACCATTGATACTCGATGGAGAAGGAAGCGAGCGACCGGGCGCCCAGCAGGACGATAAACCCCAGCACGATGAGAGTGACGAGCGCGCCGCGGCTTCGGCGTTTGGGGGCGCCGCGTTCGATGCGGTACTGAGCCATGCCCGGAGTGTAGCATCATGTTGCAGTGGGCGCGTCAGGCGCGCTAGGGTATGCGGGGAGAGGTCGAGCTTGACACATGCGTTTGCCGACTTCTACGCTTAAGGAGATGGAAGTACGCTTGACCGCCGACCAGGAGGCTTTTATCCGCCAAGCCATCGAGACCGGCCGGTTACACCACGAGGAAGATGCGGTCGAGGAAGCCATGTTGCTTTTGGGAAGAGCGCGAGCGGCGGCGACTGGAGATACTGGCGAGCGTCGATAAGGCCGAAGCATCCCTGGCACGCGGCGAGGGCCGCAGAATCACGACGTACGAGGAAGTGGCACAACTTGCCGGGGACGTAAAGCGGCGCGGCATGGCACGGCTTGCCGCCGACATCTCCTCTGATGAGTGAGTTTGCTCGGGGCTCCGCACACCTCCGCTGGAGAAGACTTAAGGGCAGTCATCTCTTTTGCCAGGCGCGACCTAATCGATCGTCGAAGTAGAACGGCTCGGGGCTGGAGAAGCGAATTCCGGGAAAATCTGGATGGAGGGGGTTCAAAATATAATTCCACTCTCTTGGAATTACTGCCGATGGAACCGCAAGGACAGCGCTCCCAAAACCCCTCGCCCACTTCGTTCCAATGTCCCGCGTGTCGTTTGCCGGTTCCGCGGCATCCCATCCCGGTGGAAGTGTGTCGATCGATAGCGTCGTTACCGTGAGATCGCCAGGCACCTCAATAGGAGTGACAACATAGTCATCAGCCAGCTCGCCTGTATTGGCGAGAACTTCAAGGGCGCAAAGCGCTCGAGTTGCGGCGGTGTAGATAACTCGAGTTCCTTTATGATTCCAACGACCCCCATAAAGGCTTGCGCCCAATCCATCGTTCGCAGGATATCGCCCGCTCCCGAGCCGGTAAACGACCATTTACCAGACGCCGTGCTCGACCCGGCCTAGAGTGTCTTGAACTCGTGCTACACCGTCCGGACTGTTCAGCAGCGAAAGGGGCGTCCGACCGCCTAACGACCGAACAGGAGTCTTGAGCCAGCGCAAGGCTTTCTCCCGGGTTCCAAAAACTTCGACCGCTCTGGCCGCCACTTCGACGATGGAGTCGGGTTCCAACGTGGCCGGAAGGTCTCCCTCTTCGGGTTCCCGCACATTCAGGCTCGGGCCGTCAAAGTCAGGGATAGTCCTTTTTTTTTCGACTTCGCCGACCGCCTCCGCGATGAGACGTTTGATTTCGTTCCTGTCGTCGGTTGTTAGCACGCCAACTCCGTTCTCTTAAGTATAGAATTTCCGAGATCAAGCCGCGTACGCCCGCGCGCTTTAGAAATCAGCCGTCGCCGCCTTCGTCACCTGGGCGGACGCTCAGAGATAGAATCACCCCAATCTTCGCATAACTGATGGCCAGATCGCTCTCATGCCTGGCTAGAGGGACGCTGAGTGAGACCCAAGAGATCGAGGAACCTATCGGGGTCAGGGGAAGGCGGTCGCTTCTCAATATGCGGCAGGTACCGCGATGAATCGGGTCCCCAGTCGAAGTACAGGCCGGCGCCAGGTGCGGCGAGTGCGGTTCCCATATCCGCCGAGATTTCGAGCGTTTGAGAAAAGAGCCGCGTCTGCTTTTTGTCTCCGAGCAGATGCGCAAAAACCTCCAGGCGGTACCGCCCTTCGGTGAAGCGAAACGCGCTGCCGTCCCTTGGGGTGAGGAAGTGATGGTTAGCGGCGACGCCTGTTTCGCCCACGAAAAGGCCGCTGCCGCGCACGAGCTTCTCGTCGCCATAGACCCACACGTTGAAATTCTGGTGGGTTTCGTTGCGCGAAAGTGCAACGTGCATGCTTTCAATGACACGGCCGCGCTTCGACGTGGAGAAGAGAAGCGTGCGCAGGAAAACCTTCGGCAGTGGAGTCTCATCGCTCGCACGAGGCGAGTCCGGCCCAAAAAGATGACTGCGGGCTGCGTCATATCGAGTGTGCCACGACGGAAAAGAGTGAGCCAGGCAGTTGCCGACGAGACGGCAAGCGCCAGGACCGAAATCGCGATGGAGGCCGGATCAGCCATACGGCTTTAGCGTACTGCAAATTTCCCTCTGATGAACCCTGGTGTTTGGCGCGGAGTAGGGCGTCTTGCGAGTTAGCTTGCATTCGCCAGAATGTCCTGCAACCGCATGCCCGAGCGCACTTCAATTTCGTGTTCGATAGAGACAACGGTCTCGCCGGCGACCAGCTTATCGGCCAGATACACGATCGCAGCCTCGTCCACGCTGCCGGCGGAGTGATCGAAATCCTGATGGCAGGCAATGACGCGGGCTACTTTGGGGAATTCGACGTGATCATCGGTGCCGTGATACAAGAGGCTTGCCGCCCGCACCACGGCTAAGTCGAGCGGTACGCCGCGCTGCGCGAGACTCAGCGCCAGTTTCCGCGCAACTTCGGAGACCACCCGGGAGCGCCGCACGGTGCGCTCATCCACCTTCTCATTCGCCAAAATGGCTTCGCATTCTGCCGGACTGGGCGCGTCGGAACACTCGGCGAGCGCGAGAGCGCGGGCGAGATCGGCGGGCGTATCCAGGTCCAGATGAATGCCTTCGTCGATGACCGCGACTTCGCCCGCGCCTTGCTGGTGGCGAGCCAGCAGCGCGCGCAGGCCTCCCGGTTCGTCACCGCGAAGAGTCTCAGCAAGCACGTCCCGGCAAATGAGCGGCGGATGCCCGCGTAGGGCCTGGAACACAGGATAGATGACGGGCCGCGGATGGCTCTCGTAGGCCTGGGCCAGGAGCTTGATCGTGCGCGGCCGCACTAGCGGCATATCCGCCGGCAATACGAAGCAGGCTTCGACCTGGGCCGGGAGCGAGCCAACGCCGGCGGCGACGGACGAGTACATGCCGGAGCCATAGTGAGGATTGTGAGTCGCGTGAACTCCCTTGTGCTTCAGCAGATGGTCCATTGCTTCGGCGTGGTGACCCGTGACTACGTTTATCTCGCCGACGCCCGCGGCGAGGAACAGGTCGATGACCCTCTCCAGCGCCGTGGCGTGGCCAATCGGCAGCAGGGGCTTGAACCGGCCCATGCGCGATGAGTAACCTGCCGCCAGCACGATTGCGGCGATCATGACTGTTCCATTACTCTATCTTCCCTCCGGCAGGCGTCCGCCAGCGAAGCTTTGAGTCCCAAAAACGGACGGCAGCTCGCCCGGCGCTTCCGTCGCGCGTCGCATTTGCTAGCAGATACGCGAAGCGCGATCCGGCAGGAAGCGTGCTAATTGACAATGCATGCTCTCTGACCTTCGGTACGCTTTGCGCACCCTGCGGAAAAGCCCCGGGTTCGCTCTGGTGGCCATCCTTTCGCTCGCTCTGGGAATTGGCGCCAACTCGGCCATGTTCAGCCTGGCGGACGCGCTTCTGCTGCGGCCTCTGCCTGTGCCGCATGGTTCCGAGCTCATCCTGGTTCAGTCGCAATTGCGGGGCGAGGCCATCGGTGGGATCTTCGGGTACTCCGGGCTGTCCTATCCGGATTTTAAGGACCTCCGCGACCGCAACAAATCCTATACGGGACTGACGGCTTCCCAATACTCGCAATTCGGATTCGCAACCGAAAAAGGCGTGCTGCCGCAAATGAAATTCGGCGAATTGGTGAGCGGCGATTTCTTTCGCGTACTGGAAGTGCCGCCGGAATTGGGGCGGGTTTTCCGGCCCGACGAGGACAGCGTGCCCGGCCGCGACGCGGTGGTCGTCCTGGGCCACGAGCTGTGGCGCACGGATTTCGCCTCCGATCCCAATGCCGTCGGGAAAACCATCTTTCTGAACAACGTTCCCTTTACCGTGATCGGAGTGGCGCCGGAGCCGTTCACCGGCTCGAACGGACTGATTCGATCCGCCCTTTTTGTGCCTGTGGCGATGGGGCCCCGACTGGAGGACGACCTGCGGCAAAGCATGCTGGAGAAGCGCGACAGCCGCGGCATGACCGTATACGGTCGGCTGAAACCGGGCGTCAGCGTAGCCCAGGCCGCGGCCGAGGCCAAGGTGGTCTCGCAGCAACTTGCCCAGGCATACCCGGCGACGAATCGAACCTGCTCCATGGTAGCCGATAAACAGGTGCAAGCCAGGCTCAAGCAAGATCCGCTCGACGCCGCGTTGGTGTTTTTCCTGCTGGCGTTGGCTGGCGTGGTTTTGTTGATCGCCTGTGCGAATGTGATGAATATCCTGTTGAGCCGCGCCCGGGCGCGCTCGCGCGAGATCGCTATCCGGCTGGCGATCGGGGCGGGCCGGGGCCGGCTGATCCGGCAATTGTTGACGGAGAGCCTGATGATCGCGGTGCTCGGCGGAGCGCTGGGGCTGCTGGTAGCAATGGCCGGGGCCGATCTGTTTTCGCAGATGAGATTTCCCACAGACTTGCCCATTGTCATGGACGTGAGGCTGGACCCGCGAGTGCTGCTCTTCACCATACTCGCCTCAGTTGCGAGCGCTCTTTTGTTTGGACTGGCGCCGGCATTGCAGACCAGCCATCCCGACCTGGTTCCGGCGCTGAAGTCCGGCAAGGCGGATGACGGCAAGCGCCGGCGGCTCCTGGGAAGAAACACACTGATGATTGCGCAAGTGGCCGGAGCCCTCCTGCTCCTGGTTTTCGCGACGCAGGCTTATCGCGGCGCATCGATTGTGATATCCAGGCCCGCCGGTTTCCGCACAAGCCATCTGCTGATGGCCAGCTTCAATCCCACGTTGGCGAGGTACACACCGGAGCGGAGCAAGCAATTCTACAAGCTGCTGCTCGAGAGGACGCGGAATCTCACGGGCGTGAAATCCGCGGCGCTCACGCAAGCGGTGCCGATGCTGCCGGGAGGCGACACCATCCGGCTGGTTCCGGAAGGTGTCAGGATGCCACCCGGAACCGAAGCGATCAGCGTAATGTCGAACACGGTAAGCGAAGATTACTTCGACGCGCTCAACGTGCCGATCGTGCAAGGCCGAGCCTTCCAGGAAACCGACCGGGCCGAATCCCGGCCGGTGGCGATCGTGAATGAGCTGTTCGCCAGCAAGTATTATCCCAACCAGAGTCCCGTCGGCAAGCGGCTCCGGGTAAAAGGCGACAAGGACGAGGTAATAGAGATCGTCGGTGTGGCCCGGCAGAGCAAATATTTCTTCCTGGTCGAGCCGCCCGTGGACTACCTCTACCGGCCGCTTTCCCAAAATCCGCAGCAGGCCATGACCATACTGGTCGAGACCGCCGGTCCCTCAAGCGGGGCGGCCGGCCCGCTGCGCGAGACAGTCCGCTCGCTGGATGCCGGCCAGCCGATGTATGGCGTCCGCACCATGGAGGACGTCTTCGACCAGCGCGCCAACAAGACCCTCGGAATACTGACGGAAGCGATCGGAGCGATGGGGCTGCTCGGGCTGATCCTGGCAATGGTTGGACTATATGGTCTGATGTCATATTCGGTAAGCCTGCGGGCGCGGGAGATCGGCATCCGCATGGCGGTCGGCGCCGGCCGCTCCGGAGTGTTGGGCATGGTCATGAAGCAGGGGATGGTGCTGGCGGCCGTCGGAGTATCGATCGGTCTGGTGCTTTGCCTGTTGGCGAGCAAGGCGGTCACCGCCGCGGTGGGCGTGCCGGGGTTTAATTTGCCCTTTGTGGCGCTGGTGACTGCCGGCCTCGTGGCCGCGGCGGCGCTGGGCGCGTATGCTCCGGCGCGGCGGGCATCGCGTCTCGACCCGAATGTGGTGCTGCGGCAGGAATAGGTTTGCGCCACAGGTGACAAGTCTACGATGACGTTATCTGTCTTTGTCGGCGCCAGCGTCGACGGCTTCATCGCGCGACCGAACGGCGGTCTCGACTTTCTGCCGGCGGGAGACGGCGAACCCCACGGTTACAACGAGTTTATAGCCAGCGTCGACGCGATTGTGATCGCAAGACCTTCGAGACGGTTCTGACTTTGGGGGCCTGGCCATATGGTGACAAGCGCGTAGTGGTTCTGAGTAATCGCCCCGTCGATTTGTCCGCGGCCCGCGGGGGCGTTGTGGAACAAATGGCCGGGCCCCCGGTGGAGATCGTTTCGCAACTCGCTGCCAGCGGCGCACAGCACCTCTACATCGACGGTGGCATCACGATTCAAGAGTTTCTGCGCGCGGGGCTGATTCAACGTCTCATCATCACTCGGGTGCCCGTACTCATTGGAGACGGAGTTCCTCTCTTCGGCGCCCTGCCGCGCGACATTCGGCTCCGGCACGTAGCGACCCGGCACTATCCGAGCGGCTTGGTTCAGAGTGAGTACCAGGTCGCCTCCTGACATTTCGCCCGTGGCGTATTGCGAAAGATATCACACTGGCCAGCCAAGTGCTTCGCACAACAGTAGTTGATGGGATGGAGCCGATGATGCCATGGTTAAGTATGACTCAAGAAGGACGCGAGGATCATGCGCACTTTCCGGAGAGCGGATTTTGCAAGGAGAAAAACCGGCTCCTGAAGGTACTCTTGACTGCCATACATGAACTAACCGAGTTACAGAACCAGCAGACGCAAGCGGTCATTGCCGGGGACCCGGATTTTGCGCGCTTCGATGTCTTGCTGCACATGGCCCATGAACGCAAAGAGGAAGCGAAGTATGCGTGGATTGTACATGTCGAGTCCCATCACTGTGAGGAGGCATAATACCGGTGGCACTGACGCGAGTCGAGAAGGAACGCATTACTGACAGCCGGCTGAAGGTTCAATCGATCGCCAATTCGCTGAAGCACGTCGATCCAAATAAGATCCGGCATTTTGAAGAAATTCAGGAGTGCCTGGAAGACGCCGACAGGAGCTTAGGGGAAGCGCTGCGATCGTCCCCTCCGAACGTCTCTCCCGATACTGCGTGATGCAAAACAAACCCCTGTTGTAAACGCTCCCGCGCGGGACTATGCTTTCGGGTGAAGGAGTGCATCAATGCTCAACCGGAGAACTTTCCTGGGAGGAGTGGCGGCCGGGGTCGGCGCAGCCAAGGGCGAAGAGCCTGTCCGCGGCACGCCGTTGCGGGCCAATTTCTGGGGTCCCCTGTACTACGACGAGAAGGAGCGGCAAGAGGTGGTGAGCGTGCTGGAGACCGGGCGTCCATTCCGGTGGTACGGCCAGGGCACGCAGCCGCCCATGAAGGTGGCCACCTTCGAGAAAGAGTTCGCCGGCTGGATGCGTACCCGCTACGCTCTCGCCGTAACGTCGGGAACGGCCGCGCTGCACTGCGCGCTGGCGGCGTTCGGCATAGGTCCGGGGGATGAAGTAATCCTGCCGGCCTGGACCTGGCACTCGTGCTTCAACACCATCGTGCTCTCGGGAGCGCTGCCGGTCTTCGCCGAGATCGACGAATCGTTCAATCTGGACCCCATCGATTTTGAAGCGAAGATTACGCCGCGGACGAAACTGGTGATGGCGGTGCATCTGCAAGGGTGCCCGGCGGATCTGGACCGCATCATCCCGATTGCGCGCAAGCATGGCGTGAAGGTGCTGGAAGACTGCGCGCAGAGTGTGGGCGCCAGTTACAAGGGCCGGCCGGTGGGCTCGCTCGGCGACATAGGCATCTACAGCCTGCAGATCAATAAGACGATCACCGCGGGCGAGGGTGGCGCGGTGGTGACCGATGACCCTCTGCTGTTCGAGCGCGCGGCGCGTTTCCACGACTTGGGCGGACTGCGGCCTCTGCACGAACAGATGGTGGGAGAAAAGCGAGGTGACTGGTTCATCGGCGCGCAGTATCGCATGAATGAGTTCAGCGGCGGCGTGCTGCTGGCGCAGTTACGCAAGCTGGATACCATCGTGACTTCCGTGCGCGCCAATGCCAGGCGGGTATACGCTGGCATTCGGGACCTGCCGGGCATCCGCTTCCGCCATCTGCCCGACCCGGACGGCGAACTTGGCGCGGCCGTGTTTCTAGGCTTCGACGGCAAGGTCAAACGCGACCGCTTCATGGCGCTCATGAAAGCGGAGAACGTGCCCGCGGGGCCACCCGGAGGTTCGGCGATCCTGCCCATCCAGCCGCACATCGAGAGGAAAGTGACCGTGCATCCGGCCTGGCCGTCATTTAACTCGGAGCGTGGCAAGGCGATTCAATACGGCGCAGCGTGCTGCCCAAGGACCATTGACATACTCAGCCGCTTCGCGGGGGTGTCACTCGATCCGAAGTTCACTCAAGCGGATACGGACGACATAGTCGCCGCAATCCGGAAGGTATACCCGAGGGTCTGAGATGCCCGATCTCTTCTCTCCCCTCACCATCCGCGGAGTCACTTTTCGCAACCGCGTTGCAGTCTCGCCGATGTGCGAATACTCGAGTCAGGACGGCTTTGCCGACGACTGGCATTTGGTGCATCTGGGCAGCCGCGCGGTGGGCGGCGCGGGACTGGTCCTCACCGAAGCGGCCGCCGTAGAGCCGCGCGGACGCATTTCGCCCGCCGATCTGGGGCTGTGGAAGGACGAGCACATCGAAATGCTCGCCCGCATTGCCCGGTTCATAGGGCGGCAGGGCGCGGCGCCCGGCATACAGCTTGCGCACGCCGGCCGTAAAGGAAGTACGCGCATCCCTTGGGAGGGCGGCGCGCGCATCGCGGAATCCGAAGGCGGATGGCAGACAGTCGCGCCCAGTCCCATTCCATTCCGGCCGCAGGAGCCTGCTCCGGCTGAACTGAGTAAGTCCGAAATCCAATCCATCGTCGAAGCCTTCGCGGCCGCCGCGCGCCGGGCTGGCGACGCCGGATTCCAGGTCGTCGAAATCCACGCCGCGCATGGTTACCTGATCAACGAATTCCTGTCGCCCCTATCGAACCACCGCACGGACGAATACGGCGGATCGCTCGAAGGCCGCATCCGCTTTGCGCTCGAGGTTGCCGCGGCCGTCCGCGCCGCGTGGCCCGATGCTCTGCCGCTGTTCATGCGTATCTCAGCCATCGACTGGGTGGAGAATGGATGGCAGATCGAGGATTCGGTGGAACTGGCGCGCCATCTACGGCCGCTGGGCGTGGACCTGGTGGATTGCTCTTCCGGCGCGCTCGTGCCGTACGCCAAGATCGAGGCCGGCCCCGGATATCAAGTGCCCTTCGCCGAGCGCGTGCGGCGCGAATCCGGCATTCTCACCGGGGCGGTGGGCCTGATTACGGAGCCCCATCAAGCCGACGCCATCGTTCGCCGGGAACAGGCGGACATGGTGTTGCTCGCGCGCGAGTTTCTGCGCGATCCTTACTGGCCGCTGCATGCGGCGAAGGCGCTGGGTGGTGAGCCTGAAGCGCCCAGGCAATACAGCCGGGCGTTTGTGTAAGCGTTAACATAGAAATTTTCAATCACACCCATAGAAACCTTCCGCTTTGGCCCCCACCTGTCCGTGGCGCACAATGTAAATGTACCATTGTGTAAGTCGATTCCCTCTCGGAGTGGCCCGAACCACATTCTGGAAGCGTGCTTATGAAAAAAATCGAGGCGGTCATTCAGCCCTTCAAGCTGGATGACGTCAAAGAAGCGCTGACGGGCATCGGAGTGGATGGCATGACCATCACCGAGGTGCGCGGGCATGGCCGGCAGAAAGGCCACAAGGAGGTCTATCGCGGCCGTGAATATAACGTGGACCTTCTTCCCAAGGTCAAAATCGAAGTAGTAGTCGGCGATGGCCAGGCCGAAGAAGTGATCAAGGCGTTGACCGCGGCGGCGCGCACCGGCAAGATCGGCGACGGTAAAATTTTCGTGTATGACGTAGCCGAGGCCATCCGTATCCGGAACGACGATCGTGGCGACGCAGCTCTCTAAAGATCCGCTGCTGGCCCTGGCTGAGCGCACCGCGCTGGTGGATGGCCTGGTGGCGCAGTCGGCCGGCGATCTGCTGTGGCCGGCGCTTCCCGCGGGCATGGCGCTGCTGGCCGTGGGAGGCTACGGCCGGCGCGAGTTGTTTCCCTATTCCGATGTGGACCTGCTCCTGCTTGTCGAGAGCGACCGCCTGGCGCAGGAAGCCCGCGAGCCGATTTCGACTTTTCTGCAAACGCTTTGGGATTCCCGGTTGCGGCTCAGCCATTCCGTTCGCACTCCCGCGGAATGCGCCGAGCTGCACGATCAGAATATCGAGCTGAACGTCAGCCTGCTGGATCAGCGCTTCCTGGCCGGCGACCGCCTGCTGTATGCCAGGTTTGCGGAGCGACTGCCGCGCTTCCTGCACGCGCAGCGGGAAGCGCTGGTACGCAATCTCGCGCGTCTCACCCGCGAGCGCCACGAGAAATATCAGCATACTTTCTACCACCTGGAGCCGAATGTCAAAGATACTCCGGGCGGCTTGCGCGATTATCAACTGGTGCGCTGGCTGTCGCACCTTCGCGATGCGGAACCTCTCCCCGTGGGTCCCGCGTTTCCTTTTCTGGCGCGCCTGCGCTCCTTTTTGCATTGCCGCGCCGGGCGGGATAATAACGCGCTCTCCTTCGATGCCCAGGAAGAGGCTGCCGAAGAGTGGCACGCCGCCGGCACGGCCGCCTGGATGCGCGATTACTTCCGCCACGCGCGCGACGTCTATCGCGCGGCGCTGCGCGAGCTGGAATCGAGCGAAGCGCAGACCAGCTCGCTGTTCACGCAATTCAAAGACTGGCGCGCGCGCCTCTCTAACGCCGATTTCACGGTATCGCGCGAGCGCGTCCAACTGCGCGTGCCGCACGCTTTGGAAGCCGATCCGGAATTGATGCTGCGTCTGTTTCAGTTCGTGGCGCGGCATGGCATCCGCCCCTCCACCGAAACCGAACAGCGCCTGGCCGCCGCGCTGCCCCGATTGCAGGATTGGTTCTCCGTATCGCGGCCGGTTTGGCCGGCGCTCAAGGAGATCCTCTTACTGCCCTACGCGCCGATGGCCTTGCGGGGCATGCACGATACCGGAGCGCTGCGCGCCGTCTTTCCCGAAATGGCCCGGATCGAGTGTCTGGTGATACGCGACTTCTATCATCGCTACACAGTGGATGAGCATACCCTAGTCACTCTGCAAGTGCTGGCCGATTTGCGCGCGGCGCGCGATCCCGCGGTCAAGCGCTATGGCGATCTGCTGTCGGAGTTGGATGAACCCGCGGTACTCTACTGCGCTCTCCTGTTTCATGACACGGGCAAGGGCGACGAGCGCAAGGGCGACGAGCACGCCGGGCACGTGGAGGCGTCCCTGCGCCTGGCGGAGCCCGCCCTGGAGCGCATTCAAATGCCCCGCGCCGAGCGCGAGATGGCGTGCTTTCTGATTGCGCGGCACCTGGAGATGTCGGCCCTGATGCACTCGCGCGACCTGCAGGACCCGGCTACGGCGCGCGACATGGCGCAGCGCGTGGGAACCGTCGAGCGTCTCAAGGCCCTCACTCTGCTTACGTATGCGGATATCAGCGCCGTCAATCCCACCGCCATGACGCCCTGGCGCGCCCAGGTGCTCTGGCAGCTTTACCTTTCCACTTACACCGAGCTGACTCACGAGTTACAAACCGACCGCATCCAAAGCGCCGCTTACGAGACGCCGGAGAAACAGGCGTTTCTGGCCGGCCTCCCTATGCGCTATGCGCGCACTCACACAGCCGAAGAGATCGAGGCGCACCTGAGGCTCGACGGCGTCTGCCGCCAGCGCGGCGTGGCCCTCGATTTGGAAAAACTGGAAGCCGCTTACCGTCTGACTCTGCTGACCGGCGACCGGCCGTTTCTGTTCGCCTCGGTGGCCGGCGCGTTATCGAGTTTTGGCATGAATATTCTGAAGGCGGAGGCGTTCGCCAACCAGCAAGGCACGGTGCTCGATACCTTCACCTTCGCCGATCCCAACCGGACGCTGGAGCTGAATCCCACTGAAGTCGACCGCCTGCGCGCCACTATCGAGCGGGTGCTGCTCGGCCGCCTGGACGTCCGCCAGCTTCTGCAATACCGCCCGAAGCCGGCGCCGCCCAGCCGCAACGCGCGGGTGCCGGCCACCATCTCGGTCGATTCCAATGCATCGGAAAGCGCCACGCTGATCGAGCTCGTGGCCCAGGACCGGCCGGGCCTGTTGTACGACCTGGCCTCAGCCATCTCCTCGCAGGGCTGCAATATCGAAGTGGTGCTGATCGATACCGAAGCCCACAAGGCTATCGACGTCTTCTATGTCACCTCGGATGGGCACAAGCCGGAGCCCGCGCAACTGGATAAGTTGGGCGATGCGCTGCGGCGAGCGTGCGAAGCGTGACTTCCGAACGCCTACTCCACTTCGAAATCCGCCGCGCGGACCACGGTGGAGTTGCCCGCGGAATCCCTGGCTTGCAACTCGGCCACATACGAACCCGGGGCCAGGGTATTCACCGGCAGCTTAAGGCCGACCGGAATCACGGGGTTGCCCGGCCGCAGTTCTTTATTTACGCCAATCAGGCCGGAATCTCCCTTTTGCTCCTTGGTCTTGCGGTCGAGCACGCGGAGCTGAAGTCCGACCACGGGAGGAGTCTTGTCTAACATGTGCGGCTCGTAGATCTCCACATAAAGGACGGCCTGGTCGGTCTTCTTGAACCGGTTGGTGCCGGAGGGTGTGATCTGCATGCCTTGCGCGACCAGCGGCGTATGGCCCTCGATGAGCACTTCGTCTAGCCCCGTGCCGAGGTCGGAGACGCGATGCAGTTGTTTGCTCAAGGCCACCGCGCTCAGGCTGAACTGTTTGTCATCGTAGGGATCGATGGACAACGGCATTTCCAGCTTGCCAAAGCCGGCGCCGCCCGAGCTGAAAGCGACCTTGAGCTTGTACTGGCCGGAGGCGATGTCGAACTGGTTCTCATAGTGCATGGGCTGTTCGGCAAAAGCCTGCACCTCTTTCTTGTTCTCCAGATCCAGCTTGACGGTGTCGCTGAAGCGGGCGGCCACGCCTCCGTCCGGGCGGTAGGCGATGCCGAGGATATTCACCTCGGCGTGGAATTTCCCGTGATTCTTCACGAATTTGACGGATTCCGAAGGGATTTCCATGGCCACATCGACGCGGGCAGTGTTGGCGGAGGAGTAGAAAAACGGGGCCGACATGCTGGACCCTTCCAGGCCGGGCGCGGCGCCGTTCACCACGTTCTCCAGATTCTTCTCGACAGGATTACCGGCCAGCAGATCCACTGCCTTGATATTGCAATAGCCGCTGCGGGAACGAACCGTTGTGCCGGCGCGATCCACCTTGACTTTCAGCGAATGGCAGCTTCCTTCGGGAGTCTCGACGGGAGTGTAGCCGAGTAAGTAGAACTCGTTCAGCTCCTTGCCGATCTTTTCCAGGCCGCCCAACAAGTCGTTGGTATTGACGATCACGAAGCCGCCGGTGCCGGTCGCCAGCGCGTAGAGGACGTCCTGATTTCCCGCGCCCACCATCGGCGGAATCAGCAGCCGGGACTGGGCGTAGGGATTAGTGGCGTAGGGGTTCATCATGGAGTTGTTAGGGTTCATAGTGGTGCCACCACCACCGCCCGTGGTGCCCTTGCTGCCGCCCGTCGTGCCACCGGTGGTGCCGCCCGTCGATCCGCCTTTACTGCCGCCGCCCGAACTTCCCCCCGTGGTGCCACCTGTGCCTCCGCCGTGGCTGCCACCACCGGTGCCTCCGCCACCGCCGGTGCCTCCTCCGCCTCCAGCGCCTCCGCCATGCTGCGGCGGAAGAAATGAATTATTCATACCAAATGAACTGCCGCCAAATGAACTACCCCCGCCAAAAGCCGCGCGCAGCACCTGGACCCCCTGGAAATCGGCCCCATGGAAATCGGGAGGCCGCAAGGATGCGCCACCCGGTCCGGGTCCCATGGGGGCGCCGGCGACGAGGCCGCGAACGTCAATCGGGTAGACCGCAACATTAGCCTTATTACAGGCGTCAATCGCCGCGCTTAATTCCGACAGGTTATCGGGGCTGACTATAAAACCGGCCGTGAACAGCACCAGGCTCTTGCGGCCGGGCACGGATGCCAGGCTCTTGGCCATGCTGCGCAGCGCCAGCAGTTCGTCCCATACGCCAAAACTCGCCGCTGCGTTGCCCAAAGAGGGCATGCCCAAGGAAGCCACTTCCACGGGCGCGTTCATGGGGTTATTGGCGTCCGGCGAAACGTGCGCGAATTTCACGCCGGCCACAACCTGCTTGAGCCTTTCGGTGTCCGACGTGAAGTTCTGCGCAAGCTGCACGGTGCCGCCGTAATTGACCACGGCCATCAAACGGTTGGGGCCGGTGTTGGCATCGATAAACTTGGCCGCCGCTTCCCGCGCGCGAGCCTGAGCGCCGAAGTCCATCGTGGAGTTGTCGAAGAAGAGCACCAGGTAGCGTTTCTGGGAGTTGGCTGGAGAGTCGGGGTCCGCCTGGAAGGAGAAACTGGTGATTTTTTGTTCGGCGTTATCTTCCAGGACCCGAAAATCCTTGGCTGTCAGATCGCGAATGTATTCGCCCTTCTTGCCGGTGACCACCGCGTCCACCAGCACCACCCGTGTTTCGGTCCGGATCACGGCATCGGAGCCGGCCGGCTGCTGAGCGCCGGCTTGGGTGTTAGCCTGGGGAGTCTGAGCCGCCGCATTGGCGAGCCCCATCGCGGCCGCCAGAAGTACTAAGCGTCGAAGCTGCATTTCATGCCTCCAATCCATTTCCAATCCATTTCCAATCCATTTCCAATCATGGAATCTCGACGGCGCCGTTGGTCGCCGCCATCAGTTGTCCTTCCGCGTCGCGGACAACCAGCCGGACAAGGTAAGTTCCCGGCTTCACATCAAAACTGGTCTTGATCGTAATGCCCGAGCCCAGCCCTTTTGCCAGAGTCTCGTCGCGAAGACGCATCTCGAGAACCTTCTGATTCCCAGCGATCAGGTTTCCATTGCGGTCGAAAAGACCGGAAGCAACGGTGAGATCGTTCCGGTTGCGTCCGTCCGCTTTTCGAAAGCGTATATGTTTCACATCCACTCTAACCAGGACCGCCAGCCGCGCGGTCCGCTCGGTGGGCTTGAAGAATTGCGTGTGCATCTCGATCGGGATGTCGCGCAGCTCTTCGCGGGAAAACAACGCATCTTCGATTTCCTGTTTGGCGGTCTCGGCGGGGTCGGTCAACTGCCTGGGAGCGTAGTAGCCGCGGCGCGCCTGCAAGCTCACCTTTCCCGATTCTTTGACGACCACTTTCACGGCATGAAAGCGGCCGTCCAGCTTGAGGTTCTGAGGCGAAAAGCCCAGCACATAAACATACTCCGGCCGGGCGGCCACGCGCTTGAATCCCTCGACCAGGTCGTTGCTGTTGCGGAAGTACGTGCCTCCCGTGCCTTCGGCCAGATCCGCGAGGGTTTCCTCATCGGCGAGAGCAATAGCCGACGCAAATGGAATCTTCATGGTCACGGCGGTGCTGCTGATGGGGCTGGGCTGGCTGGCATCGCCACCGGGAATGATGGTGTAAAGACCGCGCGCATTCAGAGAGTTGATAATGACATTGGCGCGGATGGCGCGGTCCATGATTTCGGTCTTCTCCAATTGCATGTCGTCCAGGGTAAGGAATCCGGGAGAGATGACGATCATGGCGCGCTGTCCCGGCATGGCGGAAAGGCGGCGGACGACATCCCGGAGAACAGTCAACGAGATACGGGTTTCGTGGTCGCCCTCCGGCAGCACTTGCGCCGCCGCCGCCCTGGCGTCTATCTGCGCCTGTTGGATTGCCTGGGCAGCCGACACTCCCTGCGGAGGAGGGCGACAAACCAAGTCCTCCTCGACGGCGGCCTGTAGGGCTGTTGCATCGTTCTTATTCTGGATCAAGTCGGCCTGGTAGTAACTGACATCCGGGCAATTCCGCACCCCCGAGCGGGCGATCGGCGTGGGGCGAAGGCGGGCGAGGGTCTCATGGATCTGCGCGCGATCGTCGGTGAAGTCGAGAGTAGTGCGGCCGGAGGTGGAGAAGATGGCGGCGCGGTCGGTGGGCGCGAGCGAATCGTTCAGATGGCGCTCGGCGGCGTCGCGGGCCTGCACCAGATCACCGAAATTGAGGTGGACATCGTCGAAGACGAATGCCACGAAACGGTCGGGCACGACGGCCGGCTGATCCTCGCCGGGAGGTGGTCCGGAGACGGCGCTGGCGGCCGGGATGGGGCGTTCGCCGGACTTCTCGACGGAAAAATTAGTGATCTCTTGAGGCTTGCCTTTGTCGAAGATCTGGAAATCCTCCTTTACCAGATTGCCGAGCGCCTGCCCGTGGGAATCGCGCACGACCACGGGGACCAGCACCAGATTGACCTTGGTTCGGAAAGTGGCAGGCGTGTCGTGCGAGCTCATCTCAGCCGCATTCGGATCGGGGGCCTGCGCAGGCACAGTGCCCGACGCGACCATGCTGGCGATGACCATCCCGAAAATGAGGCACGGCCTGTTTACAAGTCCCGGCATGCAGTCAGTCTATTCTACTCCTTATATGAACCTACCGAGCCGCGACCGCCGGGAAGCGGTTTCCGTTACCCTGTAACTGCATGGACGAGTTACTCTTTGCATCCGCCGCAGCGCTGGCCCGCGCGATCCGCCGGAAGCAAATCTCTTCGGAAGAAGCGACCGCTGCTTGTTTGACGCGCATCGATCAGGTGAACCCGCGCCTCAACGCGGTGGTCCAGGTGACGGCGGACGCGGCGCTGAGGGATGCGCGCGAGGCCGACGCCCGCCTGGCCCGCGGCGAGGGGAAGGGCGCGCTCGACGGCGTGCCAGTGACCATCAAGGACTCCTTCGAAATGGCCGGCGTGATTTCGACCTCGGGCACCATGGGGCGCGCCCGCTTCGTCCCAGAGCGCGACTCGACGGCGGTCGCGCGGCTGCGTGCGGCAGGCGCGGTGATCCTGGGAAAGACCAACGTTCCGGACATGCTGTTGGCGTTCGAGACCGACAACCTGATTTACGGCCGCACCAACAACCCCTACGATGTGGGGCGCACGCCGGGCGGCAGCAGCGGAGGGGAGGCGGCCATCATCGCGGCGGGCGGGTCGCCGCTGGGGCTGGCCAGCGATTCGGGCGGCAGCATACGATGGCCGGCACACTGCTGCGGCATTGCCGGAATCAAGCCCACTTCGGGACGCTGCGCGCGCACTGGTCATTTCTCTCCTCCCGGTGGCATCCTGGATTCAATGTGGCAGATAGGGCCGATGGCGCGATATGTAGAGGATCTCAAGCTGATGCTGCCCATTCTGGCTGGACCGGATGGGCGCGACGTACACATCCATCCGGTACCGCTGGGCGATCCGGACGTAGTCGCGCTGCCAGGGCTGCGGCTGGCTTTCCATACGAACAACGGAGTGATGGCTGCGGCGCCGGAGATTGTTGGGACCGTGCGGGCCGCGGCCACGGCGCTCGCCGAAGCCGGGGTCCAGGTGGAAGAGGACCGGCCCGCGGCTACCCGGCAGACTTACGACCTGGCCATGGCGTGGTTCGGGTTCGATGGCGGCACCAGCCTGCGGGCGCTGCTGGCCATGATCGGCAGCACCGAGATTCACCCACTGCTGGCGCGCTATCTGGAGACCATTGGCGGGCGTTCACCATCGGCCTCCGATTTCGCGGCGCTGGCGGGGCGGCTGGATATCTTCCGGCGCTCGATGCTGGGATTTCTCGACCACTACGACGCCATGCTTTGCCCCGCCGGCGCGTATACGGCGATGCCCCACGGCACGACCTTCGATCAGTTGCGCGCTTTCAGCTATACGATGGCGTTCAATCTGACCGGGTGGCCGGCGGCGGTCGTGCGCTGCGGAACGTTGCGTTGCGGAACGTCGAAGGAAGGGCTGCCGATCGGCGTTCAGGTGGTGGCGCGGCCCTGGCGCGAAGATATCGCGCTGGCGCTGGCGCAACACCTGGAGACGGCCCTGGGCGGGTATGCGAGGCCGGGCAACTGAAGGGTGTGTGGCGACCACTCAGCGGAACAGGGCAGGCGGTAAACTGTAGAGAGACTGGAGGCGATATGGGATGGCGGGCAGCTCTGCTTGCAACCATCGCCCCGCCGCTGTGTCTCGTCGCCGAACTGCTGCCCATCCGGTCTCACAACACTGCCGACGGCTTGGCCGCGGATGCGATCAACAAAATCGTCGTCGACTCGCGTGGCTTTGTCTGGTTCTGTACGCCCGAAGGGCTATCGCGGTTCGACGGTTGCCGCTTCAAGAGCTTTGGTGTTGCGGAAGGGCGGGCTTCCTAATCGCGGTCTGTCGTTCAATGGTGACGAAATGCCTTAGTGCGGATGCCGCGGAGTTTGCTCGATCGTGTCAAAGGCGCCGCTATCGCTCCGGTCCGCCGATGACCGGTCGGCGTCCGTGCCATCCTGCGAAGGAGCCGAATGGAGGTCGCACTGTACCACCGGCTGGCTTCCGTCCACAAAATATTCCGTGTAAGTCGAACGGCACTCTGGCGTCGCCAGTTGTCCGGATTCCGAGCAGAGACGCACGCTCGCCACTCCTGTCGGCACGCTGAACTCTTTGGCGTCGCGGTAGCCGCGGCTTTCGACCGCGCGCTTCATGAACTCGGTCCAGATGGGTAGCGCCGATGTGGCTCCTTCCAGCTTCAGCTCACGATTGTCGTCGAATCCCACCCAAACCACGCACAGCAATCGGGAGGTGAATCCGGCGAACCATCCGTCGCGCGAGGTGCCGGTCTTGCCCGCGGCCGGCGCACGAAAGCCGCGCGTCCGCGCACCCGCGCCCGTGCCACTGCGCAGCACCTCTTCGAGCATGTTCACCATCAGATAGGCGATCCGCGGATCCAGTGCCTGCCGCGTTTCTGGCGAGTGCTGATACATCACCCGCCCTTGGTGCGAGCGCACCATCGCCAGCATGGTCGGCTTCACGTAAATGCCGCCGTTGGCGAACATCGTATACGCTCCGGCGATCTCGAGTGGAGTAGTATCATATGCTCCCAGCGCCACTGCCGGCGTGGGCTGGATGTTGTCGTTCAGGCCCGCGCGGTGCGCCATGTCCACCACCGCCTGGTATCCCACCATCTGCGCTACTTTCACGGCAGCCACATTCAAAGAGTGCGCCAGCGCCTCCCGCAGCGTGACCGTTCCCCTGAAATCCTTCTGAAAATTACTCGGCTCGTAATCCCGGCCGCCGAATTGGAAGGTAGTGGGCTCGTCCTCCACGGTAGTCGCGGGGGTGAACAGGTTTGTCCCGCCCTCCACCGCCGTGTCGAGCGCGGCGGCATACACGAATGGTTTGAAGGCGGAACCCGGTTGACGCTCCGAAGTGACGTGGTTCCATTGGCTCGCCCCATAATCCCGGCCGCCCACCAGCGCCTTGATTTCGCCTGTGTGCGGATCGAGTGCGATCAGCGCCACCTGCGGCTGGCCTGGCGGAATCGACTCATGGCCCTTGCGCTTGCGCAGTCGCTCGTCGATGTTCTGCATGCCGATCCGGACTGCATCCGCCGCCGCGCGCTGCAGGTCCATATCGAGCGTCGTATAAACGTAGTCGCTCTGCGGCTCCCGCTCGCCCAGCCGGTTTTGCAGTTCGTCGTTCACCAGGTCCAGGAAGTATTGCGAATTAAGCAATTCGGTGTCGCCGCTGCGCACTTCGATGGGCGCTTGAATCGCCGCGCGATACTCCGCATCGTTCAGATACCGATTCTCGCGCATCAGCCGCAGTACCACGTTGCGGCGCTCCCGTGCGCGATCGGGATAACGGAATGGATTATAATAGCTGGGCCGCTGCACCATGCCCGCCAGCAGGGCCGACTCGCCCACGGTCAACTGAGAAATGTCTTTGCCGAAATAGGCGCGGGCGGCCTCGCCGAAGCCATTCACGCTGAAGGGGCCTTTGCGGCCCATGTATACCTCGCTCGCATAGTATTCGAAGATCTGCTGCTTGGTCAGCCGGTGCTCCAGGTGCATGGTGATCAGCAGTTCTTCGGCTTTGCGCTTCCAGCTCTTGTCAGGCTCGAGCCACAGGGCGCGCGCAAGCTGCATGCTCAGGGTGGACGCTCCCTGCGCCTTGCGGCCGTCCTTGAGATCGACGTACGCGGCCTTCAGGATGCGGAAAACATCGAATCCGGCGTGCGAGAAAAAATGCTTGTCCTCCACCGCGACGATCGCGTGTACCAGCGTGGGCGGAATCTCGGAAAACCGCACCAGCTTGCGCTGTTCGCGACTGCGGTCAGACAGGTTGGTGATAAGCTGCGGCGCCAACTGGTATTCCTGGCGCCCCGTGTTATCGGAGAGCGATACAATGCGCACCACCTTGTCGCCGGAAAAGTGGATCGTCGCCGGCTCCTGGTCCGACCCGGAATCGCGCCCTGGAAAGATCGCCACCGCGCTCGATTGCGCCTCGTACCAACCCAGCGGATTGCCGTGTGATGTACCGTACCCGTTCTCCCGGAGATAGTTAATAGTGTCGGTTAGCGAAAGGCGGTCCCCGATGGCCAAAACGCGCGGCTCGGCGAAAATGTTCAGGGATCCGGCGAAAACTCCGGTGCGCAGTTTTTCGTTGGTCAAACGCGCAAATTTGACGTAAAAGCAGGTAAAGACGATCAGGGTGACGACCAGCATCGACGCGATCGCGATGAGCGCAATCCGGGTATTGCGGCTAGTCAGCCAGGCCGGAACGTTGGGCTGCTTAGTCGGTTCCGGCTGCTGAACAGGGTCATCGGTAACTTCGTCAACAGGGTAGCTGGTTTCGGGCACTAACAAGGCCTCCCCGGCCCCGCGGTATTTTCAGGGCACGCCGGATGCCATTGGAGTCTTTACGTACTAATGCGTACGATAGTGCTCATTTAGGTAGGACAGGCCTCCGGCCTGTCCCGCACCAAGTGACTTTGATGACTCGGCCATAATGGAGCGCATGGGCGACCACCTCGACCGATGTGGCTCACCACACATTGCGCTTTTCACCGCTACCCCGATCTTCGCCAACCCCGCAATGCTATCCTGAGGATTAGCATCAGCTCAAACGCGTCTGCCTGCGCGACGTGTGCTCAAGGAGTACTTCCATGCAGTCTCGCCGGATCTTCATCGGCAAAGTTGCCAGCGGTCTGGCCGGCGCTATCGCCGCGCCTAACATGCTGGCGTCGAGCGACCGCATTCGTCTCGGCATCATCGGCGCCGGCGACCGCGGCACGCAGATCATGCGCGAAGCGATAGCCTGCCCGAATACGGAATTCGTGGCTGTCGCCGACATCTACACCAAGCGCCTCGAAGACGCCCGCGCCATCGCGCCGGGCGCGCAGACTTACCTGGATTATCGCCACCTGCTCGACGATAAGAGCATCGACGGCGTGCTCATCGCCACGCCCCAGCACCTGCATTGCGAGCACTTCGTCGCCTCGCTCGACGCGGGCAAGCACGTCTACCAGGAGAAGACCATGGCCTTCAGCGTGGAGCACGCCAAGCGCATGCGGGCCGCTTACCAGCGCGCGGGCAAGCGCACCGTGCAGATCGGCCATCAGGGCTGCTCCTCCGGCCAGGTCGAAGACGCGGTCAACTTCCTGCGCACCGGCTATGTCGGCAAAATCACCGCCATACACGCCCACATGTATCGCAATACGCCGCACGGCAAGCCGCAGTGGTCGCGCCCCGTCTTTCCCGGCATGACGCCGGAGAATATTATGTGGAAGTCTTTCCTGGGCGAGGCGCAGCCGCGCGATTTCGACGCCAACCGCTACATCAACTGGCGCTTCTTCTGGGACTATTCCGGCGGCAACGTCTACGAAAATATGTGCCACCAACTGGCCTTCTGGTACAAGGTGATGGGGCTGAAGATTCCGCACACGGCGCACATGGCGGGCGGCATCTATCTCTGGAAGGACGGCCGCGAAGTGCCCGACACCATGAATGTCGCTCTGGAACATCCGGAGGAGATCCTGTTTTCGTGGGATTCCAGCTTCGGCAACAACCAGCTCGGCAGCACCGAGGACGTGCTGGGTACCGACGGGACCATCTCCAAGAACCAGCAGATACGCTATCTGCCGCAGAAGGTGAACCGCCCGGATGGCGCGGAGATGGTAGGCTCCACGCGCACTGCGCCCTACGCCCACATGCAGAATTTCCTGGACTGCGTCCGCTCGGGACAAGAGCCGAATTGCCCGTTCGAGCTGGGCTTCCGGGTGTCGATCGCCTGCCGCATGGCTGTCGAAAGCCATCGCCAGCAGCGGGCCATGCATTGGGACCCCGCCAAGGAGGAAATGGCCTGACAAAGACGGTAGCTTCTTCCCATGGATTTCGAATACACATCTGAACAAATCCAGCTCCGCAAGTCTGTACGAGAATTCGCCGAGGCCGAAATCGGGCCGCACGTCATGGAATGGGACGAAGCCCAGATCTTCCCCATGGAGGCCATCCGCAAGCTGGGCGAGCTTGGCTATATGGGCGCCATCTTTCCCGAGGATCTCGGCGGCGCCGGCCTGGGCTACATCGAGTACAGCATCATCATCGAGGAACTGTCGCGCGTGGACGGCTCGGTGGGCATCATCGTAGCCGCGCACACCTCTCTGTGCAGCAATCATATTTTTAAGATGGGCAGCGACGAGCAGCGCCGCCGCTACATTCCGCGGCTGGCTGCGGGCGAATGGCTGGGCTGCTGGTCGCTGACGGAGCCCGAGGCCGGCTCGGACGCGGCGGGCACGCGCACTTCGGCCGCGCTTGAAAACGGCTGCTGGGTGCTCAATGGCGCCAAGACATTCACCACCAACGCGCACTATGCCAATGTCTGCGTGGCCATGGCGGTAACTGACCGCGCCGCCGCGCAGCACGGCATCTCCGCCTTCATCATCGAACACGACACGCCCGGCTTCCGCACCGGTAAGAAGGAAAACAAACTCGGCCTGCGCGCCAGCGCCACCGGTGAAGTGATCTTCGAGAACTGCCGCATCCCGCCCACCCAGTTGCTCGGCAAGCGCGGGGAAGGCTTCGTGGATAGCCTGAAAGTGCTGGATGGCGGCCGCGTCTCCATCGCCGCGCTGGCCATCGGCATGGCGCAAGGCGCCTACGACGCGGCGCTGCGCTATTCCAAGCTGCGGCGCCAGTTCAGCCGGCCCATCTCCGAATTCCAAGCCATCCAGTTCAAGCTGGCGGACATGGCCACCGCCATCGACGCCGCGCGCCTGCTCAATTACCGCGCCGCCTCAATGTTGGACCAGGGCAAGCGGGTGACCAAGGAATCCTCCATGGCGAAGCTGTTCGCCTCCGAAGCGGCCGTGCGCATTGCCGACCAGGCGCTGCAGATCCATGGCGGCTACGGCTTCATCAAAGATTATCCGGTGGAGAAGTTCTACCGCGACGTGAAGCTGTGTACCATCGGCGAAGGCACCAGCGAAATCCAGCGCCTGGTGATCGCGCGGCAGCTTCTGAAAAGCTGATGAACGATTGGGCGCGCAAGATTGCGGAAGGCGACACTCGCGCGCTCGCCCGTGCCGCCACCGGCATCGAAAACCGCGACCCGCGGGCGCTCGAGGTTCTGCGTGAGCTGCAGCCCCGCGCCGGTCACGCTCTGGTGGTCGGGATCACCGGCGCGCCGGGAGCCGGGAAGAGCACGCTGGTGGATGCCATGGCGCGCGAGCTCCGTCGCCAGGGCCGTACCGTGGGCATCATTGCCATTGATCCCACCAGCCGGCGCACGGGCGGGGCCCTGCTGGGCGACCGCATACGCATGCTGGGCCACCACGCCGACGAGGGCATCTTCATACGCTCCATGGCGACGCGTGGCGCGGTCGGTGGCCTGGCGCGCGCCACCGCGGATCTGGCCGCGCTGCTGGATGCGGCGGGCAAAGACTTCGTCATCATCGAAACGGTGGGCGTGGGGCAGGACGAAGTGGAGATCGCCGGCATCGCCCAAGTGACCGTAGTAGTGCTGACGCCGGGAATGGGAGACGACGTCCAGGCCATCAAGGCAGGCATCATGGAGATCGCGGATGTCTTCGCCATCAACAAATCCGACCAGCCCGGCGCGGAACGCATGGAGCGCGAGATACAAGCCATGCTAGGTCTGGCCGCGGGCGGGCATCAGCCGCCCATCATCCGCACAGTAGCCACCGAAGGCACGGGAGTGAGCGAGTTACTGCAAGCGATAGGTTCGCCCGCTCGCCCCCTCGCCCCCTCGCCCGCTCACAAACAACGAGGTCAAATGTCACAAGCACAAATAGGCATCATAGGCGGGAGCGGCCTTTACTCCATGCCCGGTTTCGAGGCGCAGGAAGAAGTCATGGTGGAGACGCCCTTCGGTAGTCCCTCCGATAACTTCGTAATCGGCAAGCTGGCCGGCCGCAGCGTGGCATTTCTTGCGCGCCATGGCCGCGGGCATCGCATTTCCCCATCCGAGCTGAACTTCCGCGCCAACATCTACGGGCTGAAAATGCTGGGAGTCGAGCGCATCCTCTCTCTCAGCGCGGTCGGCTCGCTCAAGGAAGAGCACCGGCCGCTTGATTTCGTGATCCCCGATCAGTTCGTCGATCGCACGCGCGGCCGCGTCTCGACTTTCTTCGGCGAAGGCATCGTGGCGCACATCGGCTTCTCCGATCCCATCTGCCCGCAACTGGCCGAAGTCGCTGGCGATGCCTGCGCATCCGCGGGAATCAACGTCAAGAAAGGCGGCGTCTACCTGTGCATGGAAGGTCCGGCCTTCTCGACCAGGGCTGAGTCGAATCTCTACCGAAGCTGGGGCATGGACGTGATCGGCATGACCAATCTGCAGGAGGCCAAGCTCGCGCGGGAGGCGGAGATCTGCTATGTGACCATCGCCATGGTTACCGATTACGATTGTTGGCATGAGGAGCACGATGCCGTCACGGTGGACTATATCATCGCGAATCTTATGAAGAATGCCGAAAATGCGTGCAAAGTGGTGGCGGCGGCGGTGGAGCGCATGCCCGCGGTGCGAAGCTGCAAATGCGGCTCGGCGCTGGCGCACGCTATCATCACCGACCGCAAGCTGGCGCCCGAAGCCACCCGCCGCAAACTGGACTTGATCGTTGGCAAGTACTTCCTGTAACGAACGCGCGGAGAGCCTGCTGGATAGCTGCCTGCGCGGCGCGGTATGGCCGCCCGAATTGCTGCGCGGTCTCGTGGACGACGACTGCTCCGAGGCGCTCTTCCGCGTGGTCGCCGAAGGACTGGCCGATCGTTTCGAGCCAGCCTTGTGCGACATCTACGCCGCTCTGTTCGCCGAGGCCATCGCGCCCGGAGAGAGCGCCGCGCTGGTCGAACGATACCGCCGGGTGCGCATTCCGCGCGCCGTGGAAGGCCGGCCGCGCCGCGTCTTCGTGCTCTCTCGCGTGACGCTGGGCGCCGATGTCGCGGTCACCAGCGTGATTCTGGATGCCGCCAAGCGCCGCTTTCCGGCTGCCGCCGTTTATTTGGCCGGACCTCGCAAGAATTGGGAGCTGTTCGCCGCCGATCCTCGTATCGGGCACCTGCCCATCAACTATCGCCGAGGCACGCTGCGCGAGCGCCTGGCGGCCTGGCCCGAGCTGCGCGCGGCTCTCGCCGAACCGGGTAGCATCGTGATCGATCCCGACTCGCGCCTCACTCAGCTTGGCCTGCTGCCGGTCTGCCCCGAGGAGCGCTATTACTTCTTCGAAAGCCGGGCTTATGGTGGCGATGGCGACGATGGCGATGACGCGTTGCCCGAACTCACCCGCCGTTGGGCGGAGGAAACCTTCGGCATCGCCGATGCAAAAGCTTACGTGGCCCCATTTGGTCAGGCGCCGCCATCGGACATCACCATTAGTTTGGGAGTGGGCGAAAACGCCGCCAAACGAATCCCCGACCCGTTTGAAGAGGAGCTCTTGAAACTCCTGGCGCAGTCGGGCGCGGCACTTTGGATCGATCGCGGCGCTGGTGGCGAAGAGGCCGCCCGCGTCGAACGAGCCATCCGCCGATCGGGTGCAAAGGTCCAAACCTGGGACGGTTCCTTCGCAGGCTTCGCAGCGATGATCGCGCGGAGCAAGCTGTATGTGGGCTACGATTCAGCCGGCCAGCATGTAGCGGCGGCATGCGGCACGCCCCTCATCGCGGTATTCGCCGGATTCTCGTGCCCGCGGATGTTCTCGCGGTGGCGCCCCACGGGGCCGGGCCGCATCGACTTGATCCGCGTGGACAACCCCGATCCCACGCTGGTCCTCGACCAGATCCGCCGCGTACTTACCCGCTGATCAACACCACCACGCTGCGGCCCTGCACGCTATATGTGCTCCCGGTCACCGGTGTCTCGCTTCCGCGATCTTCGATGTCGTGAGGCGGTTGGGCGGCAGTATCCACCGCTTTGAACCAGCGTCGGTCCGCCGGCAGCTCGAAATCCAGGCTCTCCCAGTACATGTTGAGCATCACGTGTATATCCCGATCGCCGCCGGAGCCAGCCACGGTCATTGCCAGCGTCCGCTCGTTAGGGTCGAACCAGTTCGGGTTGTTCAGTTGCGTTCCGTGCCAGGCAATTTCATTCGGCGCGAAGAACTGGCCGCGGCGCAAGGCGGCGTGCGCCTTGCGAAACTCGATCATGCGCTTGAAGAAGCGATGCACATCCGCATTCTTCTCCGCCAGCGTCCAGTCGAACCAACTGACCGCATTGTCCTGGCAATAGGCATTGTTGTTGCCTTGCTGGGTGCGCCGGACTTCGTCGCCAGCCAAAAACATGGGCACGCCGCGCGAGAGCATCAGAATCGCCGTAAAGTTGCGGATCTGCCTGCTGCGCAGCGCTTCGATCGCGGGATCGTCCGAGGCGCCCTCTGCGCCGCAGTTCCAGCTCAGGTTGTTATTGTTGCCGTCGTTATTATTCTCGCCGTTAGCTTGGTTGTGCTTCTCGTTATACGAGACCAGATCGTTCAACGTGAAGCCGTCGTGACAGTTGATAAAGTTGATGCTGTTGGTGGGCAGGCGGCCATCCGCTTGATACAGGTCCGAACTGCCCGCCAGACGCGATGCCAGCGCGCCCACCATGCCCGGATCGCTCTTCACGAAGCTGCGAATGTCGTCGCGATAGCGGCCGTTCCATTCCGACCATCGGGCGCCCGGAAAACCACCCACCTGGTAAAGGCCCGCCGCGTCCCAGGCTTCCGCGATCATTTTCGTATCCGCCAGGTCGTCTTCGAGCTCAATCGCCCAGACCACCGGCGGACGCGCGCTGATCTGCCCGTTCTCGTCGCGTGACAGGATGGAGCCTTCGTCGAACCGGAACCCGTCCACGTGCGCCTCCCGCACCCAATAGCGCAGGCTCTCGAGGATCAGCTTCACCGCGATGGGGTGGTTGCAGTTGAAGGTGTTGCCGCACCCGGAGTAATCCCTGTAGTATTGCAGGTCGCCGGGGACCAGAATATAGTATGTACGGTTATCGATTCCCCGGTACGAAAACGTCGGCCCCAGTTCGTCGCCTTCGTCGGTGTGATTGAACACGACGTCTAGTATCACTTCGATGCCGGCCCGGTGCAGCGCCTTCACCAGGTCGCGGAACTGTTGCAAGTGGCTGCCGGACTCCGGACTAACGCAATACGCGGACTGCGGCGCGAAGAAGCCCAACGTGCTGTAGCCCCAATAATCCGGCAGCCGCTGGCCATCAACGAAACGGACATCGGTTTCGTCGAAATCGAAGATCGGCATCAGCTCAACCGCGGTAATGCCGAGGTCCTTTAGATAGGGTATCTTTTTCAATGATGCCGGCAAACTTGCCGGGCTGCTGCACGCCCGAGGATGGCGACTCGCTGAAGCCCCTGGCGTGCATCTCGTAGATGATAGTATCTGCCATGGGGCGATGCAATGGCTGATCGCCTTCCCAGTCGTATCCCGACGGATCGATCACCACCGAGCGCATCGACGCAACCACATTGTCGTCCGGCGTACATGCGTCGGCGCGCCGCCAGACACCATTCGTGTTGCCGCGCGCGTAGGGATCGATCAGGACTTTATTCGCGTTGAAGCGATTCCCGACGCTGAGATCGAACGGCCCGCTCACGCGGAAAGCGTAATGCGCGCACGGCCCGAGGCCATGGACAAAGACGTGCCAGAAATGAAAAGTCTTATTGACGAAAGGGTCGAGCGCGATGGTCTGAATCGGTTGCGGATCGTCCGCCGCGGCGAACAATAAAAGTTGCACGCCCGTGGCGTATTGGGAAAACAGCGAAAAGTTGACGCCATCCGGCTGCGGCGTCGCGCCCAGCGGATGCGACGAGCCTGGAGTGGTTTGAAACGCGATTTGAGCAGCGATCCCCGCCATTCAACAGATAGTGCAGCACGCGGCACTAAATGTTTCAACCCGGCCAGGGTGTCACAATAGTACGCGATGGAATTGAGCGGTGAAAATCTGACAATTGAGCAGGTGTGGGAGGTGGCGGCGGCCGGCACGGAAGTCGCGGTGGCAACGCGCGCTGTCGACAACATGGAACGATCGCGCGCGGTGGTGGAGCGCCTGGCGGCCGGCGACGCGGCGGTTTATGGCGTGAATACGGGCGTGGGCCTGCTTGCCGACGTGCGCATCGCGGCGGCCGATCTCGATCGACTGCAGCGCAACGTGGTGCGCTCCCACTCGGCCGGCGTGGGCGATCCGCTGGCGCGCGCCGAAGTCCGCGCGATGATGCTGATTCGCGCCAACGTGCTGGCCAAGGGATTTTCAGGCATCCGGCCGGTGGTCGCCGAGCGCTTGTGCGACCTGCTGAACCGCGGCGTGACGCCAGTTGTGCCGTCGCTCGGCAGTGTGGGCGCGAGCGGCGATCTGGCGCCCCTGGCGCACATGGCGCTGGTGTTGATCGGCGAAGGCGAAGCGGAGTATGCAGGCGCGGTTTACCCCGGCGCCGATGCCCTGCGCCGCGCGGGTCTCGAGCCGCTCACGCTGCGCGCCAAGGAGGGCATTTCGCTCATCAACGGCACGCAGGCGATGCTGGCCATCGGATGTCTGGAACTGAAAGCGGCCGAAACTCTGGCCGACTCCGCCGACGTCGTCTGCGCCATGACTCTGGACGCCCTGCGCGGAACTCCGCGCGCCTTCGATGCGCGGCTGCACGCCGCGCGGCCGCATTCGGGCCAAGTGGAAAGCGCCGCGCGGCTGCGGCGGCTGCTCGAAGGCAGCGAAATACGGCAATCGCACATCACCTGCCGGCGCGTGCAAGACGCCTATTCGCTGCGCTGCGCGCCACAGGTGCATGGCGCCGTGCGCGATTCGCTGGCCGAGGCGCGCCGCGTCTTCGCGATCGAGCTGAACTCCGCCACCGACAATCCGCTAGTGCTCGACGACGAGATTATTTCCGGCGGCAATTTCCATGGCGAGCCGCTGGCCTTCCAGTTAGACTATCTGGCCGTGGCGCTGACGGCGCTTTCCGGCATCTCCGAGCGGCGTATCGACCGGCTGGTGAATCCGGCGCTGAACGAGGAGCTGCCGCCCTTTCTGGCGGGCCACCCTGGCCTCGAATCCGGACTCATGATGGCCCAAGTCACCGCCGCCGCGCTGGTCGCCGAGAATCGCGTGCTCTGCTATCCGGCCTCCTCCGGCTCCATCACTACCAGCGGCAACAAAGAAGATTTCGTCAGCATGGGCATGACTTCAGCGCTTAAATGGAAGCGGGTGGTGCGCCACACGCGCGCGGTGCTGGCCATAGAGGCGCTGGCCGCGGCGCGCGCGCTCGACATGCTGCGGCCCCTGCGCAGCAGCGCCCCGCTCGAACAGGCTCGCGAGCGCATTCGCGCGGTCTCTCCGGCTTTCGACGGGGACCGCGCGCTGCACCAGGATATCGCGGCTATCGAAGGGCTGATTGGCGATGGTAAGCTGCGGCTGTGAGCATTTCGACAGAATCATCCATTCACAAGAAGTTCACTGAGGCGCTGGATAATCTCGTGGCGCAGGTGAAAGAAGACCGGTCTATCCTGGCGGCCATCCTCTGCGGCAGCCTGTCGCATGACACCGTCTGGGAAAAGTCCGACATCGACCTGGCGCTGGTGACTATCGACGATAAGAAGGTGGATAAGGCCAGCCTGGCGCTTTACGCGGATGGGCTAAACGTCCACGCGTTCCTGATGCCGCGGACCGAGTTCCGCAAGACGGTCGAAGGCGCCGTCCGCAACTCCTTCATGCATTCACTGCTGGCGAAGGGGCGCCTGCTCTATACCCATGACGAGACCATCGCCGATCTCTGCGCCGGGCTTCACCAGATCGGCGAGCGCGACAGGCAGGTTCAGCTCCTCACCGCGGGGACACAGGCGCTCGGACCCATCGACAAGGCCCACAAATGGTTCGTCACACGCGGCGACCTCGATTACAGCGCGCTTTGGATACTCTACGCGACGACACCGCTGGCGAAGATCGAGGTGATCGGCGCGGGCTTGTTAGCGGATCGCGAAGTGATCCCGCAGGCGACCAGGCTGAATCCGGCGTTCTTCCGGACGGTCTATGTCGATCTGCTCAATGCGAAGAAGACCCGCAAGAGCGTGCAGGCGGCGCTGGAGGCGATCGACGGTTATATGGCGCAGCGGGCGGCATCGCTGTTCCGGCCGGTGCTCGATCACCTGCGCGAGGTGGGGGAAGCGCGGTCGTCGACTGAGATAGAGGCCCACTTTGAGCGGAACTTCGACGTGAAGGGGGTGACCGCGGCGTGCGAGTACCTGGCCGACCAGGGGCTCATCGGCAAGGCCTCGACGCCCGTCCAGCTCACCAAAAAGAGCAATGTGCTGGTGCAGGAGCTGGCGTTCGTTTTCACTGGGGGAAGCCCGGATGAATTCTAAGACCGGCAGGTCGACCGCCAAGGCGCTGGCGCGCACCACCATTGCCGTGCAGGGTGCGCGCGTGCACAATCTGAAGAACGTATCGGTGGAGATCCCGCGCGACAAGCTGGTCGTAGTGACCGGGCTATCGGGATCGGGCAAGTCCAGCCTGGCCTTCGACACTATCTACGCCGAGGGGCAGCGGCGCTATATGGAATCGCTGTCGAGCTATGCCAAGAGGTTCATCGCTCAGGTGGCCAAACCCGACGTGGACTTCATATACGGCCTGTCTCCGGTGATCTCGATCGAGCAGAAGACCATAGCCAACAACCCGCGCTCAACCGTCGGCACCATGACCGATATCGCCAGTTATCTGAACCTCCTCTATGCCACCATCGGACAGCCGCACTGCCCGCGCAGCGGCGAGCCCACACCCAGCCGGACGGCGAGCCAGATCCTGGAGGCGATCCTGTCCTTGCCCGAGGGTACCGAAATCGAGCTGCGGGCGCCGGTGTTTAAGCAATACGGCGAGGAGCTGGACTTCGTCTTGACCGAGGTGCGGAAGAAAGGGTGCCGGCTGCTGATCATCGACGGCAAGCCGGTGGACATATCGGCGCAGGTCGAGCTCGATGATTCGAAGGTCAAGTACATGGATGCGGTGGTGGACCGTTTCGTGGTCCGCCACAAGCACGAAAAGGCGATCAAGGCGGGAATCGCCAGCACGCTTTTGGTCGGCGATGGGCTGCTCCAGGTCCAGATCGTTAAAGGAGCGGGCAAGGCCGACGCGGAGCGGTTCTATCGTGGGCTGTGCAGCAAGACGCACCACTTCCTCTATGGCGAGATCCAGCCCGAGTACTTCATGTTCAACAATCCCGAGAGCGCCTGCCGGACCTGTGGGGGCCTGGGAGTCCACAAACTCACGCACCCGGAGTTACTCGTCCCCGACCCGCGGCGCAGCATCATGGGCGGCTGTTTCGTCCGTGAGGCGTTCAAGTACAACCCCGACACTTGGGATGGACGGGTAATGTATAGCCTCGCGAAGGCATTGTGTTTCTCGCTCGATACGCCGTGGGAAAAGCTGCCGCAAGCGGTGCGGAGCGCCATCCTGGAGGGACTCGACGGAAGGAAAATCGTGATGAGCGTCCCGCCGGATGCGAAGGTCAAGCGCGAGGACGCGGAAGGCAAGGAGATCGGCTTCGGCGGAATCGCGCGGCGGATCGAGCGGCAATACCGCCGATACCGGCAGCGAGGCGAAGCCAGCTCCGGGATGGAGGCGTGGCTCGACAAGGTGATGGTGGAGCGCACCTGTCCCGATTGCAATGGGGCGCGCGTCCGCGCCACAAGGCTGCTGTTCACCATCGAGGGAAAGACCATCCACGACGTCGGCCAGCTCCACTTCGATGAACTACACGCGTTCCTCGGCACGGTTAAACCGGCGGGCCGAGGCGCCGATGCCGGCAGGCAGGTGCTGGGCGAAGTGCGGGGCCGGCTGGAGCTGCTGCTGGGCATCGGACTCGACTATCTGAACTTCAATCGCCGCTCGGGTACGCTTTCGGGCGGTGAGTCCCAACGGATCCGGTTGTCCACACAAATCGGCTCGGGGCTGATGGGGATGCTCTACGTACTCGACGAGCCGAGCATTGGCCTTCACCCGAAGGACAACGTGAAGATGATCGCGACGCTGGAGCGTCTGCGAGACATCGGCAACACGGTCATCGTCGTGGAGCATGACGAGGATACCATCCGCGCGGCCGACCACATCGTGGAGATGGGCCCCGGGCCCGGTGTGCACGGCGGCGCAGTGGTGGTGCAGGGCAGCCTCGGCGACGTGCTGGCATGCAAGACGTCGCCCACCGGGCAGTTCCTCTCGGGCCAGCGGTGCATCATGACGCCCAAACGACGCCGAAAGGGCAATGGCAAAGATCTCAGGGTGCGCGGGGCGCGGGAGAACAACCTCAAAGGCGTGGACGTGACTTTCCCGCTGGGCACGCTGGTGGCGATCACCGGCGCTTCCGGCTCGGGCAAAAGCACCCTGGTTAACGAGATCCTTTATAAGGCGCTATGGAAGCGGCTGGTGGACACGCGCACGCTGCCGGGCGAGCACGACGGCGTGGACGGCGTCGAGCATGTACACAAAGTGGTCAGCATCGACCAGTCGCCGATCGGCCGCAATAGCCGTTCGAACCCCGCTACGTACATCGGCTTTTACGACAATATTCGCGATCTGTTCACTGAAGCGCCGCTGTCGGTGGAACGCAGCTACAAGGCAGGGCGCTTCAGCTTCAACGTCAAAGGCGGCCGCTGCGAAGAGTGCCAGGGGGAGGGCGTGATCACCACGCAGCTCTACTTCATGCCCGACGTGGAAGTCACTTGCGGGGCGTGCAAGGGGGCGCGCTTCAACAGCGAGACGCTCGACGTTACGGTGCGCGGAAAGACCATCGACGATGTGCTCAATATGTCTGTCGAAGAAGGCGTGGGGTTCTTCGCGGGCGAGCCGGCCGTGGGCAAGAAGATCGAGGTGCTGAGCGATCTGGGGCTGGGATATCTGACGTTGGGACAGTCGGCGACGACGTTGTCCGGGGGCGAGGCGCAGCGGATCAAGATCGCAACCGAGTTGAGCAAGCTGCAGCGGTCGAAGCACACGGTCTACATCCTCGACGAACCGACCACGGGGCTGCACCTGGCGGACGTGCAGCGTCTGTTGGAGTCTTTGAACAGGCTGGTGGATGCCGGACACACAGTGTTATTGATCGAACATCATCTGGACGTGATCAAGACGGCCGACCATGTGATCGACCTGGGGCCGGAGGGCGGCCACGCAGGGGGGCAAGTGGTTGTGACCGGCACACCGGAAGACATCGCGGCGTGCAAGGCGTCGCACACGGGACGGTTCCTCAAAGCGCACTTGCGCGTGTAGGCTCCTTCACGGTCGCGATGCTGACGTGGGGGAGTAATCCTGCCAGATGGTAGAATTACCCTCGCGGAATGCCGACAATCAGCACGTTCTATGGGATCTTGATCCGTATGTTTTTCAATGATCATCCGCCGCCGCATTTTCACGCCCGATACGGCGAGTTTGAGGTAACCCTCGACATCAGCACGCAAGAGATCCTCGAAGGGCAATTGCCTCGGCGCGCTTTGAACCTTGTCCAGGAATGGGCGATGATGCATAAAGAAGAGTTGCTGGAGAACTGGCGGCTTTGCCGTGAAAAGGCGCTGCCGTCGAATATCGAGCCGCTGCCGTGACTGGAGGTCTACCGTGTAT